>Ga0307422_1000031_pt1 | contig 71497 bp, 57 predicted proteins | sample SalMarWE160290MG_FD_202153 | JGI IMG/M metagenome (GOLD analysis project Ga0307422, IMG submission 202153) | Salt marsh sediment microbial communities from the Plum Island Ecosystem LTER, Massachusetts, United States - WE1602-90 | ecosystem: Environmental > Aquatic > Marine > Intertidal zone >...
TCAGAAAAATTCAGACACAACAACCTGATTGTTTCCACATACCCCAGCAGACGGGTATCATAGGTAATGTTAATTTGTTTTTGTAATTCCAGTTCCGTACCATCAAAATGGTCTTTGACAACCGTCGGAGTATCATGTCTGGGAAAAACCGTATGCCGGCCCAATGCATTTGCTTCAACGGATAAATCCATCAGCGGGAAAATAATATCCGGTTGAAATTTATTCATAAGAGATTGAATCACTTTGTAATGCTCTCCAAAATTCTGCTGAGCCAGTTTAACCGTACTGTTTACCAGTCGCAATCCAGGGAATCCCATAAGCGGACTGATTAATCGCCGGTCCTCTTCATAGGCTTCCTTTGTTCTTTTTAATAAGGTCTTGACCATACTTTCTCTCGATTGAATATTAATCTTCCAGCCAGGGATCCATAGTCAGGTTTGTCGAACTGAACAAATCCATGTTTTGGTATTCCATTATTTTTTTTATCTGTTCCATCAGTAAGATGGCTTTCGTATTTTTTTTGTCCTTATTAATGATCTGTTGCAGATAATTGAGCGCTTCTCCGTATTTCTGTTCACTGATCATTTTTCCGGCAATCTGCACAAAATCCTTTTTCCCGCCGTGGATATTCATTGTATCTTTGTTTCAGCTGTTCATCCATTCTTTCCTAAGCTCCTTCTCCCCGGTTCATTTTCTGAATTTCCGCAAATAATAAAAATGTCCGCTGTAATGCAATTTTTCCAGTATTTTTTCATCCAGCAATGCATTCAGCAGGGATGCGTCATCTCCTGTTTTATGCAACAGTTCCATCACCGCATCCTCCCGCATGGGATGCACCGCTGTAATGCTTAAAATATCGTCCCTGAAATTTCCGGTAGACGAAAAGGCATTTCCTTCGTAACCCGTCAATAGTTCCACCCTGGGGACATGTTTTCTGAAAATATGATAGGCTTCTGTAACGGCTTTTTCACTGGCCGGTCGTACTTCCTTGGATGCGGGTGGCCGGGTGGGAATGGAAAGATAGGCTGTATGGGGATTAAATGTCTCCAGGACGGCGGCTATATATGTCATTTCCTTTGCCGAATCGTTGATTCCCTTTATTAACATGGTTTCGGTTACCAGTTTTCCGGTAAATACTTCCGCAAATTTTTGTATTCCCGTTAGTATATCACCCAGTAGTAAGTGTTTGTGGGGTTTGTTTATTTTTTTCCAGGTTTCCGGATAAAAGGTGTCGGCTTTAACCGATACAAAATCCGCTTTTAGCAGGTCTTCCTGAACATCCGGCCAGGGCATCAGGGATGCATTGGTAATCACGGCAACAGGAATATTAAACGGTTTTAACCCGTCGATCAGTTTTCCCAGATGAACATCCAGGGTGGGTTCACCATCCGGCACGATGGTAATATAATCAGGAGCATTTTGATTCTTCCGGATGGCATGCAACAGTTCACCCACCTCATTGATGAGTTCCCGGGGATCATAAAATTCCTGTCTTTTAACCTGCATTTTTATGGCTTTACCGACCTGGCAATAAACGCAGGAGTAGGTGCATATTTTATACGGTATATTGTTTATTCCCAGGCTCTGTCCAAGTCGGCGTGAGGGCACCGGTCCAAATACTCTTCGTTCCATATTACTTCTTTTTTGATTGTATGATCACAAAACTACCTTTCCCGTATCCGCTTTCAGGATGCTGTATGGCTTTTATATCTTCCAGATTTCCAAAAACAGTCTGGCAGGTTTTTGTAATCTTAAAATTATTGTGATTCAGTAAATCCATAATATCTTCTGTACTGAAAAAATCAGCATCTCTATAAAAGAGGCTTTCTTCTTTGTACTTTACATACAATTTTCCCAGCGGGCTGTTTTTATCCACAAAACCGGTAATCACGGTTCCTCCAGGTTTCAAAATCCGGTTTATTTCACGGTATGTTTTCATGGCGTCGTCAACAAAACAAATGGTTGTCACCATCAGTGCGTAATCGAAACTTTTTGCTTCATACGGAAGATTTTCAGCGATACCCTCGATGGCATGTAACCCTCTTTGGGCTGCTTTTTTTCGCATTTCGGCTGACGGATCGCATCCTTCGGTAATCCCCAAAGGGGAAGCAAATAGTCCGCTGCCAATGCCAATTTCAATCCCTTTGCCGCCAACAGGGATTACCTCCCGAATAGCTTCCAGCTCTGAAAGATAGACATACTGATTGTCATCGAACCATTTTTCGTATTCACAAAGATAGGAATCAAAAGGTGCTGTTCTGGCCATAATTAATAGCTGTTTTGTGAAAAATTCATATTTAATGCAAATTCAGTTGTAAATTCATCAACAAGGGATAATTCTATATAACGGGATCTTTTGACAATGGCATCTGTTTTCTGTTTGAAATAATTGGATTTTGCATATTGAAGTGCCCCTATTCCGGCACTGTTGCCCACGGCATAGATTTTATCTTTTAATTCATACGGAAGCAGTCCGATGTTCAAAGCAGATTGAATGTTGATATAATTACCGAATCCCCCGGCTATAAACAATGCTTCTATGGAGTCAAAAGAAATCCCTGCCTCCTGAATGAGTATTTTAATGCCTGAACAGATCGCTGATTTGGCCAGTTGTATTTCACGGATATCCTGCTGCGTAACCCGGATGTTGTTTTTTTTGTGAATCACAAAATCCTCAGGGAGGAATCCTGTTTCGTCCACCTGGTTGTTCAGAACCAGATAATTCACAATATCTACAATTCCTGATCCGCATATCCCCACAGGCCGGATGTTTCCGATCACCCGGTACTGGTTTTTACCTTTGAATATATTCACAGCTCCGGCAACAGCCCCCATACCGCATGATAGATTGGCTCCTTCGAAAGCCGGACCTGCCGCTGCAGCGCATGTAACTATTTCCCTGCCTTTTACCAGGGCTATTTCCCCATTGGTGCCAATATCCAGAAACAAAAAGTTTTTGTAGGGTACGTTTAAAGCAGCCAGACCAGCTACTACATCAGCCCCTACGTAAGCCGATATGCATGGAAGCGTTTCAATAACGGCATGTGGGTTCACGTTGAATCCGGTCTGTTTTCCGGTGCGGATCTGCTTTGCTGTAAATTTCGGAACAAAGGGTGCCAGAGCAAGAGAAACCGGATCTTCACCAAGCAAAATATGCAACATGGTGGTGTTGCCAACAAAAATAAGTTTCTCGAAATTATCCGCTTTGCATGAATTTTCTTTGGCAAAACTTTCGAGCGCACTGTTTATTTCATGTACAATCGCTTGCTGTAATTCCTTCAGTCCGTTTTTGTGTTCCTGGCAATATCCGATCCGCGTTATGACATCCCCGCCATAGGAGTTTTGTGGATTGATAAAAGAATCGATTTTTTCGATTTTGCCGTTACGCAGATCCAGGAAGTATAAAACAACGGTAGTTGTACCCATATCAACGGCAATAGCCCATGGATTTTTCGTTTTATAAGCGGGAGGTTCTATATCCAGGGGCAAGTCTTCGAGAAAGTCGCTCTGGCTTGTTAATATCATGGATTCCACTTTCCCCGGAAGGATTATTTCTGCATTTTTTTCAGGATAATACATACAGGCTATCACGTAGCCTTCCCCTTTAACCTGTACAAGGCATTTCCCGCAAGTACCCCTACCTCCGCAAGGAGCATACACCGAATAACCGTGTTTTTGCAGGATAGCCAATAAGGTTTCTCCCGGTTGTGTTTCAATCAACCTGGTTTTTCCATTTTCAGTAATTGCAAGTTTAATCATTTGCCCCTTTCTATCCGTAATCTGGTTTCCCTATAAATGATTACGGCCCTATTGAATCATTGTCCACTGGCCGGTCTCTTTTTTTACGGATTATTTTTGTAAAGGTGAAAACAAAGGTAGCATTTTATCGTCAATCACGGCTCCTTATTTGGTCTTTTGTGCCGTTGATTTTTAGCAGCTTAAAGACCTCGATCACCAGCAGGGGAATGAGTGATAACAGGCAGACTATAAGCCAGTTGTTTTCATCCAGGATGCTAAAATGAAACGTTTCCCGGACCGGAGGTACCAGGAGAACAAACAGTGCCGGTCCGGAAGAAACAAATCCATTTGTGTAGAGGCGTCTGTTACAGAGAATGCATTGCGCGGGTTAAATCTACAAACATGGATTGTTATCCCGTCCCTTTTTAATTTTACCGCATAAAGAATGCATTTACGAACAGCATAAAAGGTATAAATATATGCGTTTCTTTTAATTCAGTTTAATAAAACACTATTTTTGCATGAAGCAGGGTCTGATTAAAATAGGTAAAGCAATTATGTACAAACCTGAAGATTTTATTGTTGAGCGGTTAGGAACCGGAACCCTTCCTTCTCCTTTGCAACTGTCAACAGCAATGGATGATGGTATTTATAATTATATTTTGGATGATGAGCGGGTAGTACTTAATCCTGCACTAAGTCATTACCATGAATGCATGAAAAACGGGAAACAACCTGTCTCCTTTGAGAAAAGCGGGCCAAAGGAGTTTATTTATTTTGATCCGGGAAAAACCAAAGCAGCTATTGTCACATGCGGGGGATTATGTCCGGGACTAAACAATGTGATCCGTGGATTGGTTATGCAACTTGCCACCCGGTACGGTGTAAGAGATTGCATCGGAATTAAGTATGGATACGAAGGACTTAATCCTGAATACAAGCACGAAACCATTGCACTGACACCTGAAAATGTAGAAGATATCCATGTCTACGGAGGGAGTATACTGGGATCCTCAAGAGGGCACCAGGATGTATCCGTAATGGTAGATACACTGGAGCGGATGCATATCGATATCCTTTTCACCATTGGGGGTGACGGAACCTTACGGGGAGCCCGGGCTATTCATGAAGAGATAAAAAAGCGAAATCTCAAAATATCCGTTTGCGGAGTACCAAAAACCATTGATAACGATATACCTTTTATAGAAAAATCGTTTGGCTTCGAAACGGCTGTTTCCATGGCAACAGAAATATTGCGAGGTGCTCATAATGAAGCCAAAGGAGTCTATAACGGAATTGCCCTGGTAAAGTTAATGGGCCGTGATTCAGGATTTATTGCAGCCAATGCAGCCCTTTCTGTACAGGAAGTTAACTATGCCATTATTCCGGAAATGAAATTAAACTTATATGGCCCGAAAGGATTCCTGGAAGTTCTTTATCACAGATTGCAGCGAAAACACCATGCCCTGATCGTTGTGGCAGAGGGTGCCGGCCAGGACTTATTAAAAAATGAATCCGTACGCTATGATGCTTCCGGAAATATTATCTATCAGGATATCGGACTTTTTCTGAAAGAAAAAATAACAGACTATTTATCAAAGAAAGGGCTTTCTTTTTCCATAAAATATATTGATCCAAGTTATATCATCAGGAGCCTGCCTGCGACTGCCAACGATAGTATTTTTTGTAATCTTTTAGCCCAGAACGCAGTACATGGAGCAATGGCAGGAAGGACCAATTTTGTGGTCGGTTGCTGGAACTCTCACTTTACCCTGATTCCCTTACATCTTGCAGTGATTAAACGGAAAAAAATTTCCCTGGAAAGTGAACTCTGGTCAAACCTGGTAGAAACTACCGGGCAACCCAAAAAATTCTCCTGACCGGAGCAGAGCAAGGTAATGTATGCTTCCCGGAATGATCAATTCCTATTATATTTTTCATAAATTGCAAAAAAATCGGAAAAAATTTCAATCTGTATTAATTAAAAAATAAATTGTCATGATAAATTATTCAAAATTTCATTCAGACAGAAAACAATGGCTTCTTACGGTGATCTGTATCCTTTTATCCCTTCCTCTTTTTGCACAGAAATTTGCTACTCAATTTGAAAAAGATATTTTTCCTGAAAGTACCCTTGCTGTATCCTCCAATCAGGGGCCTGACAGTACATTGCAGTATGCATGGATTCTTGAAACCAATCAATGGTTGCTCACCGGAAAGATTGTATATACCTACGACTCCCAGGGCAATGAAATTCAATACATTCGTTCTGTCCGGTATGAATCTGACCAGCCTTTGGAACCTTATGAAAAGCATGAATACCAGTACGATGAAAATGGGAATCAAACAGCATCTACAGATTATCATTGGGATGATGAAGGAAATCAATGGATACCGGGCTGGAAAGAAGAAATTACGTACAATGAAAAGGGAGAAACAACTTCATGGGTTTATTATAATTGGGATCAGACCACCGGGGAGTGGTTGGAAATAAACAAAGAGGAATCTACCTATGATGAATCCGGCAACACGACTCTGGAAATCACATATAATTGGGATCAAAGAACCAACCAGTGGATCAACGAACATAAAACGGAAAATCATTACGATGTCTATGGCAACGAAACCGAACACGCCTATTTTATGTGGGACACAATCACCAGCCAGTGGGAGGGGTTAACCAAAACCGTAATGACTTACAATGATGCAGCCATCATGATACAGGAAACAATGTATGAGTGGGATGCTGAAACTGATTACTGGAAAGCTTCCAGGAATTATGAGTATACATATAAGGAGGATGGAACACCCGACCTGGAGATTGCTTCGATATGGAGTGAATCAGACAGTCTCTGGGTTCTTCAAGATAAATACCAAACCCTTTTCAATGAGAATGGTTTACCAGAAGAGCTTTGGTCTTTTGTATGGGATCCTTCTGACAGTCTGTGGATCAATCATTCGAAGGAAACACTTACATTCGATGCAAACAAGGCTATACTATCAGCTGAAATGTCAGAATGGGACTCGGTCACAAACCAATGGATCGTAATGATGCAAATTGAATACACCCGGGACAACATGGGAAATGCAACCAGCTATGTATTTTCTCTCCGGTATGACAAATCGCTTCCTCTTACAATCAATTATAAATACGAGATTCAATACGACAGCAATGGAAATATGCAGGAACGTATTTATTATCACAACGACGAGATTACCGGTCAGCTTTCTCCAACCCGAAAAGAGGTTTTTTATTACGCTGGAGAAAGCCAAAGCATTCCTCCCATTGTGCCCTGGGGAGAAGCATTCGTTTATCCCAATCCTGTGTCCGATAATCTGAGCCTTTCTTTTGCAGGCCATCAGGGGGATGCCTTTTTCAGACTCTTTGATATTCATGGCCGGGAAATATATTCGCAAAGGGTTACAGAGGGCGAAAGAATGAATCTCCGGTTTCTGGATAAAGGGGTGTACCTCTATACGGTTGTGCTTGGACGGAAAACACATAGCGGAAAGCTTGTAAAAGAATAAAAGATAGACCGGAGTTGTCGGTTGTCAGTTGACGGTTGCTTCGTCCTCCGTAGCCTTGGCGAAGAAGGATTGTTACTGGTTGCTGGTTGCTGGTTACTGGTTGCTGGTTACTGGTTGCTGGTTACTCGTTACTGGTTATCAGTTGTTGTTAATGATTAGCCGCCCCATGACAACCATAACAACACGAAGCGGACAACCATGACAACCAGTAATCCATTGATCCATTGATCCTTCTGATCTATATTGATCTTTTGAAGACTCTGTGCAACAGCTTACGAATCAAGAATCGTATTTCAATCGTTTTCCCTTTCCTTCGCCGCCGCCTGATTTACGGCGTTTGCCCATACCTTTTCCTAATTTTTCTCTTAATTCTTCTTCAGGCAGATCCTTGCATTTTCCAAGGCCCCGGCCTGTTTTAGAGCCCTTTCCTTCCGGGCCTGTTCCGTTTAATTGTGGCATAATGTTCTCTTTTTTACAAATTAATTATTTGTGGTGGCTTATTTTTTTAAGTTTGCTACGGATCATTTTTCGGCGCAGGGCACTTAACCGGTCAATAAACAATATGCCTTGCAAATGGTCGTATTCATGCTGAAATACACGAGCTGAGATTCCCGTTAACACCTCTTCATGCCAGTCGAAATTTTCATCTCTGTAACGCACTTCCACCTGACCGGGTCTTTTTACCTCTTCAAATATTCCGGGGATGCTCAGGCAGCCTTCCTCATAGAACTCATCTGAATCCGCGTAATGGATAATTTCAGGATTCATGCAGACTTTCTCAACAACCTCAATATTGTCACCCTCCAAGGGGGTCGTATCTATGATAAAAATATTTTTAAGGAGATCAACCTGAGGTCCTGCAAGGCCAATCCCTCCCATTTGTTTTAAGGTACCCGTCATATTGGAAATGATCTCCTTCACATTGTTTTCTTTGTCGATATCAAAGGCTTTTTTGCGAAGGATCGGTGATCCGTAAAGTATTATGGGCAAAACCATTTATTCCTGACTATGATAATTTTTTATAAAGCCGGAGCTGCCTGAGAAACAAAATGAATGTTCCCCGGTCTCAATTCCGGTCTGTCCGGTGGAATGGGGCCAAAAGCGATCCTTATTCCTTTTTCCCTTCCAGTTCACTGATTCGCTTCTCAATTTCTTTCTGGTGTTCCCTGAGGTTTTCGGCTTCAGACTTAAGCATATTGAGTTCATCTTTTTTGCTTAGGCTGTACGATTGACCGTGGTATTCCGGAGTGGCCCCGTAAAAGTCACGGCCCCAGCCCCAGCCAAAACCACGGCCTCCGCCTCTGCCTCTGCCTCCACCAAACCTGAATCCTCTGCCTCCACCTCCACCAAATCCTTTGGTGTAGCCCGGCGTGTCGTATCCGTTACAAAATCCTAACGCTCTTCCTGTCATTGGCCCTTGTCCCATGGGTCCTCTTCGATCTCCTGATGGCATATTTTTTTCTTTTAATGGTTTAACATACAGATTGCCTTCCGATGCTCTTTTAGCAATTCTTTGGCAATCTTTGTTCATTTACTATCTACAAAAATAAACAATTTTATTGAACTTTTGTTCATATTAAATGGATTAAAATGCTAGTATATCTCCTGTTTTTACCGGTTCACTTCCAAAAACCTTCCGGAAAGCGGTAAAGGCAGGCAAAGCCGTACAATGCGAAGGCAAGACATGTTTCACATCATGTTTTTTTAAATAACGGATTGTTTCTTTGGTCTGCCGGTCATTCTCTTTAAGATGAAATCCGCCTGCAATGCCAAAAATTCTTTTTTCACCGGTTACTTTTCCTGCATATTCGAGGGTATTAACGATCCCTGCATGGCCACATCCGGTTACGACAAACAGTCCCTTATCATGCAGCAGGGCAAGGGCGCTGTCGTCTGTTATAAAATCAGGAGCGCCATCCTCGCACTGAAAAGCCGTACTTTTCGATTCAAAATCCGTAAGCCGGGGAATTTCCCCAAGGAAAATCACTTTTTCCGTAATTCGATAAGGGGTGGTTGTGGTTATCAGTTCAAACTTTTGGCTGATTTCCTGTTTTGTATTTTTTAATCCGTTATAGGTAAGATCTCTCTTCCGGTACCTTTTTATAAAACAGCCCGGATGGCATACCAGTTTCCCCCCCTGAAGATATTCCAGTCCGTTCCCATGGTCATAATGCCCGTGACTCAGTACGATCGTATTCACATCAGACAGATCCAATCCCATGATCCTGCTGTTTCGTATAAATAAATCACTCTGCCCGGTATCCAAAAGTATTTTTTGTCCATCGAAAGCAATCAAATAAGATAATCCATGTTCTGCTTCCGTATGGGCCCCCGGATTGTTATCTGTCAATACGAAAATCTTCATTTTGTTTTTTATTCAAAATTAATTTAAATAATTGCAATATGAACAAAAGTTTATTTAATTTTGCTATTAAACAATAAAAATATGAACCCTTGTATTACGTCTAAAAACTTGCCAAAAATTAATCTGGTCATCGATGCCATCATGCTTATTGTGCTCATGTTGATGGCCGGTCTGGGTTTTCTCATTAAATATGTGCTTCTTCCCGGATATCAACGCAACGCCATATACGAGGGGGATGTAGAGCTTTATTTTATGGGACTTACCCGGCATGATTGGGGAACCATCCATTTATGGCTGAGTCTTTCTTTTCTGTTTCTGATATTGGTACATATTGTTTTGCACTGGAAAATGATTGTTTGCATTTTCAGGCAAATGGTTTCACGAAAAAAAAACCGAAGGGTCCTTGCTGTTTGCCTGGGCTGTGTGGCCCTTTTTTTCGGTCTTGCTCCGCTTTTTGTAAAGCCGGAAGTTGCGGATATGCCCAGGAACCATATTCACGTCCATGATCCGGGCAGGTTTTCCATCCGGTCAGAGACAACTCTTCCCGATCCAATGCCGGCCCTGGATGAAAAACAAGCAACAGAAGAAGAAATCCTTACGGCCCCGAAGAATGAGAACCATGTCTATGAGGAACTGGAACTATCGGGCAGGATGACCTTAGACGAGGTCGCAAAAAAATATTCCATTCCGGCAGATCAATTGACCCGTGCCTTACAAATTCCGTCTTATCAATCCCGGGAAAGGATCGGAAGATTAAGAAAGCAATATGGCTTTGAAATGGAAGAATTAAAAGATGCCATCCTGGCATTACAATAATCGTTCATCATCACAGGGAACTGCAATATGCCCGTACCGACCCGAAAATATGAACAATTAAAAATTTTAAAGGACCGCATACGAACCTGCAACCTATGCCGGTTACACATCCAAAGGAACCATGCCGTTTGTGGGGAAGGCACTCCAAATGCGAAATTCTTTTTCATAGCACAGGCACCGGGAGAGATGGAAGACCGGGAAGGAAGAATGTTTACAGGCCCTACAGGGAAAGTACTGGACGAACTGTTCGGGGAGATCAGTCTGAACAGAAGGGATGTATATATGACCAATTTAATCAAATGCAATCTCCCAAAAAACCGGAAACCCAGGCAGGATGAAATCGACCCGTGCAGGCTATACCTGGATCAGGAAATTGAAATCGTACAACCGGAATTTTTATTCCCAATGGGGTACCACGCTACAAAATATATCCTCAAAAAGTATTTCGGGGATCACCTTCCGGCATCGCCCTGGGCAGGCCAATTGATCTTTTCCGGGGAAATAAAAATCTATCCCCTGCGGCATCCCTCCGCAGTGCTTCATAATCCCTCGTCAAAACAAATTCAGCTGGACGATTTTAAAAAGATAGCGCGGTTCAAAGCACCGTGCAAATGGTTCCCCATATGCCCGATGAAACAGCTTTATGAAACCAACAGGCTGGAGCGAAAATGGATTGAACGGTTCTGCAAAGGCGATTGGGAAAGCTGTGTGCGTTACCAAATGGAACAAAAAGGACTGTATCACCCGGATACCATGCTCCCCGACGGAACGATACTAAAAAATCTGTAGTAATAAAAGCCTGCAAAGGGTTAGATAGGGTAAGGGTGCAGTTTCCTAACCTATCATTGGCAGATTGGATTATCTACCTGAATCGAATGAAATGCTTCTTTTTCTATTTCTTTAATTTCCCGGGGCTTTTCGTTTTCGTGATGCTTGTTTTCATTCCCGTCATAAGAGCCTTGACAACATAATTAAACAGAAACCTTTCCGGGTCTCTTTCATATTCAATAACTCCCAGCCTCACTTCTTCTCCCGGCATCGGGTTCGATTCCAGCACAAACAAATTGGCAATCATAGATTTTACCTGTTCTATAATTGCAGTGGTTTCGCCTGTTTGTTTATTCATAACAGCAAAATCCAATCCCTGGTATAGCAGCTTCAAATTACCGGTTGCTTTTGTGTTGTTCGCTGAAAAACTGAAATTGAGGGTGTTTATTTTCCCCGACGTGACAGATAAAAAAGCGTTTTCCTCCAGAATGGGGTTCAATTCCGAAACTTCCATTTCCGAAAGCATTCCATTTACTGCAAAGGTATTCTGGTTGTCATAAAGCCTGGCTTTCAATGAAATATCAACTTCACCTTTGCCCATCAACAACGCATTCGCGTTTAATTTAAAATAAGCTTTTCCCGTTTTGTAGATTGTATCGTTTTTAATATTGTAAATCGTTGCGTTAATTTCGTTAAAACGGATACTCCCTTTTTCAATTGCCTTTTCAGCATGTTCAGCATAAACAATATTTCCGCTTAAAATACCGATTGAATCAATGTTCAAAGTCCCGGGATAATTATAAATCATATCCTGGAATGAGGGTTTTTCAAAATGCCGGAATTCTCTACGTTTATCGCGAAATACCTTTAGCTTCACTTCCCTGATTTCGATAAATGAACCGGCCAGGTTCCCTGATTTAACGTAGTCTGCGGCAGAAAAATCAAAAAAGGATATCTGGCTGAATCTGCCTTCAATGCGATCTGTTTCAAATTGATGTAGGGCAGTAAATTCGTATTCGGTATAATTTGGCTGAACCGCAAAACTGTTAACTGTCAAAGTATTTGAAGTTGCAGCATTGTTTATTCCAACGGCTGAAAACGTGTACAGGCTGTCGGGTGTTACCGTTTTGAATTCCGGCGCATCAAAATCAAACTGACCAAAAATACAGGGCGATAATGTGTCCTGTTTCTCAACATTGATGTCATATACTTTTAAAACGCCATCTTTCAGGGAATAAGCTTGTGCCGTTGATTTGTCTTTTAAATCAACAACCAGCTTATCAACAACCAGGTTTTCTATCCTGATGTTTAAAGGCGAAACTTTCGACAGCCCGGGTTTCTCCGGAAAAACAAACGTTCCAATGATCCGGCTGTTGAAAATATCAACTTCCCTGATATCGATATCCTTTCTGAAAAGAGCTTTTATCAGATGGATACCTTTGAATTTTACTGATTCAATATCTCCGGTTAAATCAGTTTTTCCTTCCTTTTCTTTTTTTGAACGTAGTGTAATGTTTTTAAGTTCTATTCCCGAAGGAAAGATTGAAATGTGAACTTTTTCGATATTCAACTGGTAATCACTGGAATTTTTATTGAACGAAGCCTGAATTTTTTCCTCTATCCAGGGTTCGGCCATCCCTTTTATTAAAACAATCCCCACCAAAACAAAAGCTGCGACACCAAAAATAATTCTCAATCCTATTTTTCTTTTCATTCCATCCAAAAGTACCATAATTTGATTTCGGTAATATTACAGAATTCCCGGGAAGATTTACATCATTCACACAAGTACAAATTCATTTTCAACTCTTTCAGGTTTGTCTTTCTGCTTTTCGCCCTTTCCTCTTGCTTCTTTAAAATGTGTGATTGATGTAAATTTTTATAAAAGTTATGTAACACTCTTCGGTTTAAATGTGTTTACCTTTACCTTAATTATTCACAATTAGATATTCACTCTTTATTAGAAAATTATTATGGCAGAAATTAAGATTGTAAAGAAAAAACAGGTTTGGCTTTGGCTGGTAGTAGGCTTTGTAATAGCTGCATTGCTTGTTTATTTCCTGGTATTTCGTGATAACAGCAAAAATACAGAGGCAGTAACTGAAGAAGTAACTGAAGAAGATTCCATCACCCCTACGAACGAACCTGGTCTCTTAGGGACAAAAGAAAATAAAAGCACTGTTGCGGCTTATGTAAATTTTGTAGAAAACAGCAAGGAAAGGATGAGTCTGGACCATTCATATACAAATGAAGCGCTATTAAAACTAATTGAGGCTGTAAATGCTAAAGCCAATGAGGTTGGATATGAAGTTCAGGCAGATTTAGAAAAGGCAAAGGAATATGCAGAAATGATTACACAAGATCCTTTTGAAACAACACATGCGGATAACATTAGAAAGGCGGATGATATTATAACCCATGTATTGCAAAACATCCAAAAGGCAAAATATCCAGGTTTGGCAGATGAAGTTGAAGAATTAATAAGTGCATCAGAATCAATAAAACCGGGAGTACTTACGCTTGATCAAAAAGATGCAGTTAAGAATTACTTTGCGAAGGCTTCTGACCTTCTTCAAAAAATGAATTGATTAATCTTAAAAAATTAGAATGATGACAGATACAAACAAAAATCTTTTTAATCTGGACGAATTATCCGGTTATAAAGTGGCCGAAAATTATAGCGATGTAAGAGGCTGGCATGTTAAAGATGCAGATAACCGCACCATAGGGAAAGTGGATCATTTGCTGGTAAATAAAATTGCCAATCGTGTGGTTTATCTCGATGTTGAAGTGGATACAACCTTGATTGAGGAAGGATATAATACCTATCAAGATCGGGTAAGTACCGGTGTACATGAGTTTTTAAACAAGGAAGGAGAAAATCACCTGATTATTCCTATTGGAATGGCAAGCTTTGATGAGAAAAACAAATTGGTGAATACCAGCCAGATTGATAGCTCAACTTTTGCGAAAACCAAACGGTTTAAAAAAGGAGATGCTATTGATTTTGGGTACGAATTAAATGTAGTTCGCCATTACAAGGGAGATAACACTATTCACAGTTCGAATATAGTTGACGAATTTTATAACCGCGAAGAGTTCAACAATACATTTCATAAGAGAGATTTGAGATAAAAAAACAGGGAATTACTCACAAAAGAATTGATTCAGGAGTTCCTGTCGGCATATCAGGCGCCATGTCTTTCACCATAATATGTTTACGCATCATAAACATCCTGAAAATCTTCAGGATATTGCCTGATCGACGATATGGGAGAATTGGGAATAAATGGGTGGACAGGTAATGGTGCATCCAACCGAAAAGAGGCCTTCAGAAACAGGGCTGGCAGCAATATTTCGTTATTCATTTAATAAAAAGAAATGCAAAGTACGATTTAATACAGATAATAATGTAACTGGAAGCGAAGAACTTATTGCTTCGTAAACTTCTTTAGTATCGGAAGACCTACGCAGGTTCAGTGAATATATACAATTGAATGTTACTATTTTAAATGTCAATATTTTCTTTATTTTGCCTTATCTTCAGATTGTATATGGTTTTGGTTTGGGGGGTGATTTTAAACCGGTCATCAATTCGTCGTCCGATGATCCAGGCCACTTTATTTCCTGAATAGAGGATCCAGGTGTTCTCTTTTTCAGGAATGGAGAGTTTTTCATCAATAAAAAAATCACTGATTTTTTTAAATCCTTTCATTCCAAGGGGTCTGAAATATTCTCCTGTTTTCCATTTTCTGATACACAACGGAAAATCAAGTTTTTCATAATCAAGAGAGGCTTCCTGTCGGTTTTCGGAAAGGATAAAATCGTTGGTTTCATAAATATTTATGCTGATATCCAACGGTTTAAAAAGCTCCAGATCGCCCTCTTCAATATAGAATACCGATTGATTTTCCTCTTTATTCTCCGTGAGGATAATCTTGTCCCTGTCTTTCACAGCCCTGTGTGTAGGGGAGAAATATTGTTTTCCTGATTCTTCTCCGATTCCTGCAAAGACCTCATGGATGACGGCAGGATTGAAATTATATTCCTTTAGAATCTCATAAAGAAGAATCCGCGGGAAAGGGTAGTTCAGGAGATCTTTTACCGACAACACAGGATGATCCCCTTCGGTTTGTAAAACCAGCTTCTTCCCGGCATGGATCGAGTGGATATAAACCTCTTCTACATCTTTCAGATTATGGATGCTGGCGACAATATTCTTCTGAAAGGCAGGATTTATATGAATAAATTCAGGGATTATTTTATGCCTGATATAATTCCGTATATAATCGGTCTGAACGTTGGTTGAATCTTCCCTGAAGGGAATATTCATTTTCACAGCGTATTCATATATCATGGTACGGCTGGCGAATAACAGAGGTCTGATAATATTTCCGGTTATGGGTTTGATGCCGGTCAGTCCTTTGATTCCAGTCTTCCGGATCAGGTTAATAAAGAATGTTTCAATCAGGTCATCCTGATGATGAGCTGTTGCTATGGAGTGGAAGCCCTGATCGGTGCAAAGACTGTTGAAATATTCATACCGCAGTTCGCGGGCTGCCATTTCTATGGAAATACCGTTTATACGGGCAAATTCCCGGGTGTTGAATTGTTTTGTAAAAAGTTGAAAATTGTGTTCCTCCGCATATTCCCTTATAAATTTCTCATCGCCATCCGATTCTTCGCCCCGTAGCTGAAAATTACAATGCGCAACTGAAAAACGAATTCCAGCGTTTTCAAAAAGGTGGAGCAGAACCATGGAATCCACTCCCCCGCTTACGGTAACCAGGATTTTATCGGATGCACGAAATAATCCGTTTTTTTCGGAATATTCAATGAATTGTGAGCGCATTATGTTTTCATTTCCGGTATCAGGCTGCAAATATTCAGAATCACTTGCACCGCTTTCAGCATAGAAGGAACAGGGATAAATTCGTACGGGCCGTGGAAATTATGTCCACCGGTAAAAAGATTGGGACATGGCAAACCGGCATAGGATAAACGGGCTCCATCAGTACCACCGCGTATGGCTTTAATAATTGGTTTTACGTTCGCTTTGATCATTGCTTCCCGGGCAAGATCTACCACATACATCACCGGTTCGATCTTTTCCTTCATGTTGTAGTACTGATCCCTCATATCGAGGGTTACCATATCGTTTTGGTATTCCCGGTTTATAAAACGGACCAGCTCCTGCAGCAATTTCTTTTTATGGGTAAATTTATCTGCATTGTGATCACGGATCAGGTATTCGAGTTCAGCCTTTTCCACATTTCCGTTAATTGAAAGCAGGTGAAAAAAGCCTTCATATTTTTCGGTATGTTCAGGTCGCTGATTTTGTGGCAGAAGAGAGATCAGCTTATTCGCTACCAGGGAAGCATTTACCATACTGTTCTTTGCGGTTCCCGGATGCACACTTTTGCCCTTCACGGTAATTTTTGCATAGGCCGCATTGAAATTTTCAAATTCCAGTTCTCCGATTTCGCTGCCATCCAGGGTGTAGGCAAAATCAGCTCCGAACCGATCTATATCAAAATACCGGGTACCGTTTCCTGTTTCCTCGTCCGGTGTAAATCCGATTTTTATGGTTCCATGTTTGATTTGTTTCCCATTGATTAACAGATCTGCAGCGGTCATAATTTCCGCCACTCCGGCTTTGTCATCCGCTCCGAGAAGAGTGGTTCCGTCAGCTGTAATGATTTGTTGTCCGGTATAATTGGTTAACTCCGGGAAATCCTCAGGACTGATCACTATGTTGTTTTTCAATACGACCGGTTTGCCATCGTATTGGTTGATGATCTGTGGTTTAACATTCTCTCCGTTAAAATCCGGACTAGTATCCACGTGTGCAAGAAATCCCACGACCGGGAATTTCCCTTCGGTGTTTGCAGGAATGGTTCCGGTAACATAGCCGTTGTCATCGATGGATGCATCGGTGACACCCTGCAAGTTTAATTCATTTACCAGCAAATCCAAAAGAGTCAATTGTCCCGGGGTACTCGGGTAACTTTCACTTCCGGGGTCTGAGGTGGTATGAATCTGTGCGTAACGCAAAAACCTTTCTACAACTTTTTCCATACTTTTTAAATATCATCCACATTGAAGCTAAACCCAACCCTTTTGCCTGTGGTCATTTTTGAGTAGCTTATCTTTTCCAGCATCTGTTCTACGGTTGCCATTTTAACCTGTTCATAGGGGGGAACCAGCAGGTCGAACTGAATGGAGTACTGAATGGCAATCTCCACGATCTGCCGAAGAACACCCGGTGAAATGGTATCCAGTGAAAAATCTTTCAACAATTCTTCCGACTGTCTTTTTCCTTCAACAAAAAAATGTTTCTCCTTATTGATATAAATCCGGGCGATCAGATACCCCAGGTCGTTCGGGCGGTTGTATTTAAAAGAATCATTCAGGAAATTGTAAATATGGATCATCCCGCAATAACTTCTTGATTCATCCTCTTTGATGTAGGGTAAATTCCATACCGGATGATTCCGGTCAAATCCAAATACATTGGAGTGCATACTGAAAATGAGCATTTCACTCCCTATCCTGAATTCCAGTTCAAAGGGCCCTTTTTCCCTGAACCGTGGGGATACCTTTTCAGAAACCTTGCCATCCAGGATCTTTATATAATCTTTTTCAAGCTGCTTTAACACTTTTCTGAGGATTAAAAAGGCCTGTAAGGTATTTTCATACACCTTCTGTTTCACAGAGGTTTTAAGTAAGAATACCTCCAGCAGGCTGTTTCGGAATTCTTTTTCTTCACTCATAATCCGGATTTGCTTCGAAAGGTAATAATTTTATTGCTCTTAATCAGTAGGATAAGGCAAAAAGCACTCTTTGCCGGGAAGGTTTTCCCGAATAGATACATTTTCCTTCTTCCGGTTCCCCGTTCAGCGGAATACAACGGATGGTTGCCTTTGTTTCTTCTTTTATTTTCAATTCTGTTTCGGATGTCCCATCCCAATGGGCCAGAATAAACCCGGCCTGTCCGGCCAGTAGATCCTTAAATTCCTGGTAGGAATCGACTTTTCTGGTATTTTTATTTCTGAAAACCAGTGCTTTGTTATAAATTGAATCCTGGATCTCCGCAAGCAGGTTTTCACTGTAAAGCTCAATGTTCTCCACCGGCAGGACCTTTTTTTCCAGGGTATCGCGGCGGGCTACCTCTACGGTTCCTTTTTCCAGATCCCGGGGTCCGATCGCAAAGCGTAGCGGTACACCTTTCAATTCGTATTCGGCAAACTTCCAACCCGGTTTTTTATTGTCGTTGTCGTCATACCTCACGGATATCCCTTTGGTTTTAAGCTTTTCACTGATCTTCGCTGCTATGGCGGATATTTGATTCCGTTGTTCTTCTTTTTTATAAATGGGAACGATCACTACCTGGTAAGGAGCCAGTTTCGGAGGCAGTACCAATCCGTTGTCATCGGAATGCGCCATAATTAAAGCCCCAATCAGGCGGGTTGAAACCCCCCAGGAAGTGGCCCATACATACTCTTCTTTCCCCTCTTTATTGGCAAACCGTACATCAAACGCTTTCGCAAAATTCTGTCCGAGAAAATGAGAAGTTCCCGATTGCAAGGCTTTTCCGTCCTGCATCAATGCTTCAAGGGAATAGGTATCTACAGCTCCGGCAAAACGTTCGTTTTCAGTTTTTAATCCCTTAATAACCGGCATCGCCATGTATTTTTCAGCAAAGTCAGCGTACAGATTGAGGATTTTCCTGGTTTCTTCCACTGCTTCTGCCTTTGTGGCGTGTGCGGTATGTCCTTCCTGCCAGAGAAATTCAGCGGTCCGTAAAAACAACCGGGTACGCATCTCCCAGCGCACTACATTTGCCCATTGATTGATCAGCAGGGGAAGGTCGCGGTGTGAATGGATCCAGTTCCGGTAGGTATTCCAGATAATCGTTTCCGATGTAGGCCGGATAATCAGCTCTTCTTCCAGTTTTGCTTCCGGATCGACATCTACCCCGGTCCCTGAGGGATTGCTCTTTAACCGGTAATGCGTTACTATAGCGCATTCTTTTGCAAATCCCTTCACATGATCGGCTTCCTTGCTGAAGTACGATTTTGGTATAAACAAAGGGAAATAAGCATTCTCATGTCCGGTCTCTTTAAACATATCATCAAGCTGTCGTTGCATTTTCTCCCAGATGGCATATCCATACGGTTTAATAACCATGCATCCTCGAACAGCAGAACTCTCTGCCAGCCCGGCCTTTACAACTAAATCAAGATACCACTGTGAATAATTTTCTCCCCGTGGTGTTAATTCCTTCGCCATTTTTACTATTTTGGTATAAACTTTGCTAATTATAGTAAGAAAAACGGAGACAAAATAAGAAAATAATATTGATTTAAATAAACGGGAGGACAAGTTATGAAAATGCGGATGATAATATGGTTTATGGTTGTATCGGGGCTAATACTGGGTTCCTGTACCATCACTACCCTTACGACTGACCCCTATAATGATGATGTCTATTTTAATCCGGGAGAATTACCTCCTCCGGTTACCATAGAAGAATCCGTGACAGAAACGCCGCCTCAGGAGAAATCCGGCGAAAATATCGTAATCAGCGAACTAAAAAAGAATGAGGATGGCTCCAACACCGTCTCGAACTATATTTTTGACGATGCAGAAGGTTCTTTCAATGCTGCGCATTACAATATGGAGCAGACCGAACTAACCGAAAGCGATACGACCCACTATTACGATGACGAAGAAGTAAAAACGGTTATCAACAATTACTACGACACCGGAGACATCGATTTTGCCTACCGGATCCGGAGGTTTCACGATCCCTATTTTTACGATCCCTATTACTGGGATAACTGGAGGTACAACGACTGGTGGTTTTACGACAGTTGGTACTCCCCCTACTACAGTTACATGGGCTGGGGAGGATACCCGTATTCTTCCTGGTATGGAGGATATTATCGTCCATACGGGTACTGGGGATATGGTTATGGTTATCCGTATTATTACTCCTATTATAATCCATGGTACGGGGGGTACTACAGCGGGTACTACAGCGGTTATTACCATGGCTATTATGATCCGTCCTACCAGGCTTCAAGGAGAGATGACGATGTACGGTACGGCAGGAGAAGCAGCTTCTCCAATTATGACACCCGTGAAGGAGTGAATTCAAGGCAGATGAGTGTAGCCCAAAGCAGGAGATCATCGCTGGAAAATAAAAGTGGAGATCCTACCAGTCAGAGAAGTACTGAATCCACACTTTCCGGAAGGAGTGTACGTTCTTCAGCCGAAACGGCAAATATACGAAGAACCTCAGGCTCAACAGACGCGGCTGTTTTAACCGAACGAAGAAGAACCAGTGTTTCGGTTGACAATACCGGCAATGCAAGAACCGGTCAGTCTGAAGCCAGGAGCAATACAACCACAGATGGAGCCCTGCAAACCTCTACCTACATAAAAAGCGTAAGAACAACCAATCCATCCTCTGCTACACGAATATCCGGCCGTGAAACGCCCGGTGTCCGTAATTCGCAAACGGAAGGGACTACCTATACCCGGCCTGCATCCACAGGTACTTATAGCAGCCCCCGGGTAGTTACACGCAGCTCCTCTTCCAGCCGAAACGATGCAACGCCCCGGAGCAGTTCCAGTTACAGCAGAACTTACCGTTCCAGTTCAACCTACACAAAAAGTACAGGTTCCGGATCCTCAGGAGCAGTAAGAAGCTCGGGAAGCAGTAGCAGAAGCAGTAGCAGTTACAGATCAAGCAGTAGTTCCCGTTCCAGTTCAGGAAGCAGCATCCGTTCCTCAGGGAGCTCTGGTGGAAGCATCCGTTCAAGCGGTTCCTCAGGAGGCAGCAGGAGTTCGGGTTCCTCAGGAGGCAGCAGGAGCTCAGGCTCATCAGGAGGCAGCAGGAGCTCAGGCTCATCAGGCGGCCGGAGATGATAAGAAACAAATCTTCAGTTCACGGGAACAGTGACAATTAAAAGAAACAGTCCGCAACCATTTTATCAGGAACAACGTCTCCCGATAGAGTATAACGTTATAGTTTAAAAACAAACAATTTAAAAACCATGAAACATCTAGTATTAACCGGGATATTGTTTTTTACCTCCCTTTTCTGGGTGAATGCACAGACACTGGCTGATGCCTACCGGCTATCGTCCCAGAAGATCAACGGAACAGCCAGAGCAGCAGCCATGGGAAATGCTTTTGGCGCCCTGGGAGGTGATTTTACTTCGTTAAGCATAAATCCTGCTGGCATAGGCCTTTACCTAAGCAATGAGCTGGTCATTTCACCAACCGCACGGTTCAATCGTTCAGAAATGGATCTTTCCGGTACGGATTTTTCCGATAATAAATATGCCCATGGGTTTAACAATATCGGGTACGTAGGAACCATCCATACCGGGCTTTCAAGCGAAAGCGGAATCGTAAGCATTAACTTTGGAATTGGATTTAACCAGGTGCTGGACATGAACCAGAACTCCCTGGGATACTATGACAACTCACCAACCTCTTTCCTGGATGGTATCGTCTCCTGGGCAAATTCAGAGGGACTTACAAATTCCTATTTGCAAAATGCCATCGGTGATATAGAATACAGAGACTGGCCGGCAAAACTCGCCTGGGAAACCTATCTGATCGATCCGGTTGAAAATACCGACAACCAATATTACAGCATCCTGTATGAAGACGAATTGGTGAACCAGCAAATGAATTATTCCTATAAAGGAGGAATTAAAGAGTATTTGCTGGCTGCAGGATTAAATTTTGCTCACAAATTATACATTGGCGGAACGGTTGGAATTCAGGATGTCGATATATCCAAATACAAACAGTATACAGAATATCTTGAAGACGATAATTCATTTACCTATTTTGAAGATAATTTTATTAAGGGTACAGGATATAATCTGAAAATAGGAGCGATCTACAAACCCGTTACTGCAATCCGTTTGGGACTGGCTTTTCATACACCCACATTTTTTCAGGTGAACGATGATATGAGATTGACAATGGAATCGAAATTGCAGCAATCCCATACCCATGACGGGCTGGATTTATACGACTACCAGCTAAACACTCCCTATAAGTTCATCATGAGTGGGGCTGTGGTAATCAATAAAATGGCCATCATCAGCATCGACGGAGAAATGGTTGATTATTCTTCCATGAAATACAACATGAACCATTCAACCGATCAGGCAGACCTGAACCGGGAAGTCACCAACTCGTTCAGAAATGTTTTCAATCTGCGCCTGGGAGGGGAATTGCGGTTTGCACAAAAAGTAAGCCTGAGGGCCGGAATGGAACACTACCCCACCCCGTTTAAATCCGGTTTCAGCTTAAATCAAACCAGTGTCAGCGATGACAATACCATCTATTCACTCGGACTGGGATACCGAACCAGCGGTTTTTTTACTGACCTCGCATTCAGAAATTCTGTAGATACCTACAACCTGTACAATCCCCAACCTCATTTTGAAGATAGTACGCTCAAAAACAGCAACAAACAAATTTTACTGACTCTCGGATTCAGATTTTAAGGGAGACCTAATCATATTTAGAGGCATATTTCCATCGGGTTATATGCCTTTTTTATTTTATCCGGGCCTTCCTGTTGTTTATAAAAGACATTTTATTAACAATCAGGTGAAAATTGCCCGCTTTAATTTGAAGAAAAGAAAGGTTGTAATAAATTGCCAGTTAAAAGCAGCGTCCTTATGTCAGACTTTTCACAAATAAATTACAGAAATGCCCTTACGCTGTTTAAGAGGGAAGAAAGAGCAGGACGAAGGCTCAGAATGGGTGATCTGAGGACTTCCCTATGGTTAAAAGAAAACAACATCAATTTCTCAGAAGTAAAAAATATATCCACTAAATTGCCTGACCCAAGGCTGGTTATTATTGGGGAAGGCAAATTAAGCGGTTTTTATATTTATTCACATGTTCAAAAGAAATGTTTTAAAAGTATCTTTGAAAAGCAGAAAATTGTTTTAGAAGAAAAAATAGGATAATCCCTACCTTTAACAGAAAAATATCCATGGAACAGTACAGAAAATTAAGCCGGCAGGAAATTGCACAGCTAGTGCGCAATGCATGCAGATGCGATCACTGGGAAAACATTGAAGTAAAAAAAGGTTTTACGGCTGAGCACATTTCCAATGTTACGTTCTCAGGAAAAATAAAGCTGGGAATTTTTCAGGATAAAGTGGATTTCTCCGGAGGGGTTCAGAAACAGTCCGGGATCAGCAACTCGGTTATTCACAATTGTGAAATCGGCGATAATTCCTACATCAGCAACATTAAAAATTACATGGCCAATTATAAGATTGGCAACAATGTAGTGATAGAAAATACCGAATTGTTATCGGTTGAGAACCGATCATCCTTTGGGAACGGGATTCGGGTAAACGTGCTGGATGAAACCGGCGGAAGGCAGATTCCGATATACAACCGATTATCATCCCACACAGCCTATATTCTTACTTTTTATCGCCACAGGTCAGAGCTGGTGACGAAACTGGAAAATATGATCAACGATTATGCTGCAAAGATCATTTCGGAAACAGGTGTTATAGGGGATTATTCCCGGATCATCAACTCCAAACAGATTATCGATACAGCGGTTGGGGATCATGCATGGATCAGCGGGGTAAGCAGGCTGAAAAATGGTTCTGTTAACAGTACCAAAGAAGCTCCGGTTGTTCTTGGGGATAACGTGGTAGCGGATAATTTTATCATCTCTTCAGGGTCTGAAATTACCGACAGTGTGGTACTGAGTGATTGTTTTGTCGGTCAGGGATGTATTCTGAGCAAACATTATTCAGCTGTTCATTCGCTGTTTTTTGCCAACTGCCAGGGATTCAACGGCGAAGCCTGTTCTATTTTTGCAGGACCTTATACTGTTACCCATCACAAATCGACCTTACTGATTGCCGGGATGTTCTCCTTTCTGAATGCCGGAAGTGGTTCGAACCAAAGCAACCATATGTACAAATTGGGGCCTATACACCACGGTGTGGTTGAACGGGGATCAAAAACAACCAGCGATTCCTATCTTCTCTGGCCCTCCAGAATCGGTGCTTTCACGCTGGTAATGGGAAGACATTATAAAAATTCCGATACCACCGATATGCCCTTCTCCTATTTTATTGAATATAAAGACGAAAGCTGGCTGGCTCCTGGTATCAACCTGCGAAGCATCGGAACCATCCGGGATGCAATGAAATGGCCCAGAAGGGATATACGCAAAGGAAATGATTTTCTGGACCAGATCAATTATAACCTCCTGAGTCCCTATACTATTAAGAGAATGTTAAACGGCCAGAAAATATTAAAAGACCTGAAAAAAATATCGGGTGTATTTACCGAAACATACACCTGGGAAACAACCTATATCAAAAAGAATGCCCTGGAAAGAGGCATCCAGCTCTATGAAATGGCCCTGCATAAATTCCTTGGCAATTCTGTTGTCTCAAGATTAAACCGGTGTACAGATTTAGAAACATTCGAAGATCTGAAAAAATCCCTGACCCCTAAAAACAGCATCGGTACCGGAGAATGGAGCGACCTGGCAGGTCTGATTGCTCCCAAAAGTGAAATTGAAAAGTTACTATCCGATGTCGAGAATAAAAAAATAAAGTCGATGCGTAAAATGGCTGAAACGGTAAAACAGATCCATCAGAATTATTATGAATATGAATGGGACTGGGCACTTGACCTTTACGAAAAGAAATACCATAAAAAACTAAGCCAGGTTACTAAAAAAGACTTTATTGAACTGATCCATATATGGATTGAAAGTGTTGTGGGCCTGGATAAAATGCTGTATGAAGATGCCCGCAAAGAATTTACATTAAGTTCAATGACCGGCTTTGGAATTGACGGAGACCACGAAGTCAAAAAACAGGATTTTGAAAAAGTAAGAGGAACCTTTGAAAAAAATAAATTTGTAAGGGAAATCCTTGATCATATCCGCCGGAAAACTGAACTGGGACACAAGACCATTGCCATGCTGGAACAGTTAAAAGACTAAAATTCCAACGTTTTAAAAAACTCCTTTTGGAGGAATTGAGTCACCTTCCCGGGTTTTCTGTTTCCTATCACCCGGTCATCCACCTGCACTACCGGGGTAATCTCACTGCCTGTGCTGGCGATCATGATTTCATCAACTTCAAAAAGCCCCTCTTCGCTCATCGGTTCTTCAATAAAATCAATGTGTTTTTTCGCACATATTTCCTCGATTGCATTTCGTGTTATTCCCTGTAAAATCAGATTTGTTAAGGGATGGGTAATTACCTGATCCTTTTTTACCGCCAGTACACTTGAATGGGTTGCTTCTGTAACTATTCCGTTTCGTATAAGTACACACTCCCCGGCTCCGTTTTCAACAGCCTGGTTGTAAAGCATTGTGTTAGGCAGCAAGGATATGGATTTAATGTCACACCGGAGCCATCGGATGTCTTCATGGGTGATCACTTTAATGCCGTTCTGAAGGTTTTCTGTATGAGATGGAAGTTCAAAAGTAAAGGCATAAACAGTAGGCGAAGGATATGGGGGAACGGAATGAATTCGCGTATTCGCACCCCGGGTTATCTGACAATAAACACCGGCCTGTTTTTTCTGCATATTGTTTCTTTCCAACAAAGTATAAAATACCTCCTTAAGAAGGGTACAATCAAAATTAAGGGAGATCTTCGAGAGGCTGTTTTGCAGTCGCTGCATGTGATCGTCAAACCGGAAAGGAATTCCGTTATAATATTTGATGACTTCATACACACCGTCGGCAAAAATAAATCCACGGTCGTCGGCTGAAATCTGCGCCTTATCTCTTGAGAGAAATTGTCCGTTCAGATAAGCAGTTTCTTTCACTTGTTTTTTATTTCTGTATATTTTTAAGCCATTGAATTTCTTCCGTCCAAATTGTATCATCGGGAGTTTCCAGGATCAGAGGGATTCCGTCAAAACGCTTATCGTTCATAATCCGGATAAAAACATCCCTGCCAAGAGTGCCTTTTCCCAGACTGTCGTGACGATCAACCCGTGAGTTCCATTCTTTTTTGGAATCATTCAGGTGCATTCCCTTCAGATAACGGAATCCTATGATATTCTCAAATTCTTCAAATACTTTTTCAAAATTTTCCTTTGTGTGGAGGTCATAACCTGCCGAGTAGGCATGGGCCGTATCGATGCAAACCCCTACCCTGCCTTTATCCTCTACCTGATCAATAATTTGTCTGATCTGCTGAAAAGAGTACCCCAGGTTTGTTCCCTGGCCGGCGGTATTTTCAATGACGGCTGTAACGCCTTTGGTTTTTTCCAGTGCCCGGTTGATCGATTCAGCTATGGTAGCTAAGCATTGATCCACAGAAATTTTGTTCAGATGGCTTCCCGGATGAAAATTGAGCCTGTCCAGTCCAAGCTGTTCACATCGCTGCATCTCATCAATAAAGGCATTCCTCGATTTCTCCAGTCCCTCCGGTTCGGGATGTCCCAGGTTGATCAGATAACTGTCGTGAGGCAATATCTGGAAAGGTTTATACCCATATTTTTCACAGTTGGCTTTAAACGCTTCACAACTCTTTTCTGTAAGAGGTTTTGCCACCCACTGGCGCTGATTTTTAGTAAACAGAGCAAAAGCAGTAGCTCCTATCGAATGGGCATTTAAAGGGGCGTTTTCAACACCTCCGGAAGCACTTACATGCGCGCCTATATATTTCATCTGGTTATTGTTGTCTATTATTAAAGGTGACAGATGGAAATCACCCTGATCCTGATCTGCCGGTTTTTAAGAGATGGAATTCTTTCCGGGCACCTGTTCGTTATCTCTTATTGTTCCTGTTGGGATAAATATAAAAAATATATGGATGCATGAAACTTTATTCCCGGTTATCCTCTATTTTCAATGCAGTTTATGTCTCATTCCATACGGACGATCTTCGGATAGAATTTTGCCAGGGGTTTTACCAGATCTGCCTGGGCCAGCATGACGTCATCGATATTTTTATACGCCATGGGTGCTTCATCCAATCCGCCGCCCATCAGTTCAACGCCTTCTTTAAGCAGCACCTCCTGAATTTCTTCCCGGGAGAACATTTTTTTGGCTTTATTTCTTGAGACAAGTCTGCCTGCTCCGTGTGATGCCGAGTTCAGCGATTCCTCATTCCCCTTTCCTGCCACGAGGTAAGCCGGTGAAGCCATGGTCCCCGGTATGATCCCGATATCGCCCGGGCCTGCCGGTGTGGCTCCCTTGCGGTGGATAACCAGTTCTTCAGTGCCGGAGAGTTTTTCTTTCCAGGCGTAATTGTGGTGATTTTCAAATACAGCAAGAGGTTTTTCTCCCAGGGCGGCAGCCAGTTTCTCATGAATGATCCGATGATTTAAAGCGGAATAATCGCCTGCCAGTGTCATTGCCTTCCAGTATTCCTGTCCCTCTTCCGAATCCAGTTCCAGCCATGCCAGCTTCGTGGCTTCTCCGGTTAAGCCCAATGTATCATTGGCAATGCGGGTATAATGTTTGGCAATCTCCGCACCAAAATTCCGGGACCCGGAATGGGTAAGAACAGCAAAATAGCGTCCCGGTTCCAAAGGAACCTCAGGCCATGATTCTGTTAATTCAAGAATGCCCATATCTACAAAATGGTTCCCGTGTCCGGATGTGCCCAGTTGTTCGGTAAATTTCTTTTTTAAGGATTTGAGGAAAGCGATCTCTCTGAATTCCTCTCTTTCAAGGATATCATGCTTTTCAATGTCCTTAAATTCAGCCAGTCCGAAACGGGTATTTTCCAGGAGGATGTTTTTCAGCCTGTTGCGTTGTGTTATTATAATTTCCGGCGATAGCGGGAATACCGACATACACATCCGGCAGGCTATGTCCATTCCCACCCCGTAAGGAATCACCGAATTGTACGTTGCAATCACCCCTCCTATGGGCAATCCGTAGCCTACATGGGCATCGGCCATTAAGGCCCCTTTTACGACAACAGGAAGTTTCATGGCTGTTTCCATCTGGTGGATCGCTTCCGGATCAATGAACGCTTCACCGTAAATCTTAAATGAATGCGGTTTGCTGCGAAGCTGTGGTTTTTTCCTTTGGGACTCCTGCATATGGCCGGTAAGAAATAAGGCCAGTTCTTTGAAATAATTGTGTTTCAGGTAGGACTCAGGCGATAGTCGGACTTTCTCAAGTTGCTCCAATGCTTCCGTTTTATTTTTCTTTTTTAAAAATTTGCGTACAATCTGCAGCGCAAGGGCTATCGCCTTGTCATCGGTATAACCAATCCGTTTTATTTCTTTCCCCCTGAGCTTTCGTTTCTTCATAGTCCGTTTTCCTTTTCCGGAATATAATTTTCCTTTATGCAAATTAAATGAAATACTCCAACTATGAAACTATTCTGGGTATTGGGTTACCGATTATCTCATCGGGCGGTGACCAATGCTGATGTTTGAAGGGCTTTGCTCAGTGAATGCTTTTGCCCTTTCAGGGCGTAGTGTATGTGTGATCTCTTATCTCATCGGGGGATGTCCAATGCTGGTGTTGGAGGGGCTTCGCTCTGTTCGTCAGGAATTGGTGTAGATTGCTTCCGGTTTTTTTACAGCCCTGATCAACAGCCAGATACCGGCCAGCACAAAAGGAATACTCAGCCACTGCCCCATATTTAAGGCCATGGTTGCCTCAAATGTCTCCTGGTCTTCCTTGATGAATTCAATAAAGAACCTGGATGTGAATACGATAATAAAAAATACGCCAAGCAGCATGCCCGGTTTGTTCCTGGCAGGAGTCTTCCAGTACATATACATCAACAGGGCAAAACCAGCCAGATAACAGATTGTTTCATAGATCTGCGTGGGATGTTTGGCCACTGTCTCTCCGTTGCGTTCAAAAATAAATCCCCAGGGAAGAGTTGTCTCCACGCCATAGATCTCTGAATTCATCAGGTTTCCGGTGCGGATCATTGCTCCCACCAGAGCGGTCGGAACCACCACACGGTCAAGGGTCCATAACACAGAACGTTTGGTAACCACTTTTGAATGAATCAGCAAGGCCACAACAATGCCAATGGCCCCTCCATGGCTGGCCAGTCCTCCATGCCACACTTTTATTATCTCTCCGGGATGCTGCGAATAGAATTCCCACCCGTAAAAAAATACATGCCCCAACCGTGCGCCTATGATGGTAGCTATAATCAGGTACATAAAAAGGCTGTCAAGCCACTTTTGACTGATCTTTTCCCACTTAAACATCCTTTCACCAATGTAATAGCCAATCAGGAATCCCGAAGCAAACAACAATCCATACCAACGTACCGATAAGTTACCTATACTGAAAATTTCAGGATCTACATTCCATCTTATGAAGCTGAGAATTTCTGCCATTGTGTAAATTTTAAAAACGTTTGGTTAAACTTTTCCTCTGCCGTGACAATGTTTATATTTTTTCCCGCTTCCGCAGGGGCACGGGTCATTTCTTCCGATCTTTTTTTCAACCCTTACAGGCTGGGGTTTTGCTCTTTCCTGGGTTTGGGTGTTGGCACCAGCCATCGGATTGGATTCAGGCAATTCATTTTTCTGGGTTCTGTAGCGGCTCATATCCGTCCGCCTACGTGCTTCTGCTTCCCTGACCTGGTTTGGATCTGATAACGGTATGTATCCTTTCATCAGGGTGGAAACAATATCTTTATTCACCTGCCCGACCATCAGCTTGAAAAGGTTAAACGATTCAAATTTATAGATCAGCAACGGATCTTTCTGCTCGTACGTAGCATTCTGAACAGATTGTTTCAGGTCGTCCATTTCACGCAGTTGTTCTTTCCAGGCTTCATCGAAGATCCGCAAGACAATCTGTTTCTGATACGCTTTGACCAGTTCTTTTCCTTTGTTTTTATAGGCTTTTTCAAGATTACAGACGATCTGGTACACTTTTTTGCCATCGGTGATCGGGACAACGATGTTGGTATACTGGTGTGATTTCTTTTCATACACATCCTTAATTACCGGATAGGCCTGTTTGGCAATTGTTTCGGCCTTTCGTGTATAGCTTCCGATCATTACTTCATAAATACGGGTTATTATTTCATCCGGTTTTAATTTGGCAAATTCCTCTTCATCTGCGGGTGATTCGATCGAAAGCAGGCGCATCAGTTCCAGGTTAAAATCCTCAAACATTCCGGAACCGTAATATTCATTCACCAGCTCTTCAACAGAGTCATACATCATATTGAGTATATCTACCTCCAGTCTTTCGCCATACAATGCATGCCTTCGTTTTTTATAGACGACTTCCCGCTGGGAATTCATGACGTCGTCGTATTCAAGCAGTCTTTTCCGGATTCCGAAGTTATTCTCTTCCACTTTTTTCTGGGCCCGTTCTATGGATTTTGAGATCATGGAATGCTGGATCACTTCGCCTTCTTTTAACCCGAGACGGTCCATGATTCCGGAGATCCGGTCTGTCCCGAAGAGGCGCATCAGGTCATCTTCGAGGGATACGTAAAACTGTGAAGATCCCGGGTCTCCCTGTCTTCCTGAACGTCCCCGCAACTGCCGGTCGACGCGCCTGGAATCATGCCTTTCCGTTCCGATAATCGCCAATCCTCCGGCTTTAACCACTTCGGGAGCTAGTTTGATGTCGGTTCCTCGTCCGGCCATATTGGTAGCGATGGTCACCGTTCCGGTTCTTCCGGCTTCAGCCACAATTTCAGCTTCCCTTGCGTGGAGCTTGGCATTCAGGACGTTGTGTTTTATGCCCTTCATATTCAGCATCCGGCTTAACAATTCAGAGATCTCAACCGAAGTCGTTCCCACCAGCACCGGGCGACCTTTTTTGTTCAGATCAAGAATTTCGCCAATGACTGCATTGTATTTTTCACGTTTGGTTTTATATACCAGGTCTTCACGGTCATCACGTATCACCGGCCGGTTGGTCGGAATAACCACCACCTCCAGCTTGTAAATATCCCAGAATTCCCCTGCTTCTGTTTCGGCAGTACCGGTCATCCCTGCCAGTTTGTGGTACATCCTGAAGTAATTCTGAAGTGTGATCGTGGCAAATGTCTGGGTTGCAGCTTCTACTTTAACCCGTTCCTTGGCCTCGATAGCCTGATGCAATCCATCGGAATACCTTCGCCCTTCCATAATACGGCCGGTCTGCTCATCAACGATCTTGACCTTATTGTCGATCAATACATATTCCACATCCTTTTCAAACATCGTGTAGGCTTTGAGCAACTGGTTGACCGTGTGGACCCGTTCCGATTTTACAGCGTAGTCCTGAAGAAGTTTATCCTTTTTTTCGAGTTTTTCTTCCGGTTCAAGTTTTGAGTTCTCCAGTTCCGCCATTTCCCCCCCCATATCAGGCAGAATAAAAAAATCGGAATCTTCAAGGCCTTCCGATATCAGGTCGATCCCTATATCGGTAAGTTCTACTGAATTCTGTTTTTCTTCAATGATAAAATACAAGGGATCGGTTACTATATGCATGTTTTTGCTGTTTTCCTGCATATAGAAATTTTCCGTTTTTTGCATGATAGCCTTCATGCCCTCTTCGCTGAGGAATTTAATCAACGATTTATTTTTCGGCAGTCCTTTGTGGGCTCTGAGCAATAGCAGGGCCCCTTCCTTTTTCTCTTCCGGGGTTGCATCTTCCTTTGTCAGCAGTTTTTTCGCATCGGTAAAAATACTATTCACCAGATCGCGTTGAGCCCTGTACAGTTTCTCCACATAGGGTTTCAGTTGTTCAAATTGCTGGTTTTCCCCTTTGGGTACCGGCCCTGATATGATCAACGGAGTCCGGGCATCATCGATCAGTACTGAATCCACCTCATCAACAATGGCATAATGATGTTTTCGTTGAACCAGGTCTTCCGGATTGATGGACATGTTGTCCCGGAGGTAATCAAATCCGAATTCATTGTTTGTGCCAAAGGTAATGTCGCAATTGTACGCTTTTCTGCGGGCTTCGGAATTGGGTTGGTGTTTATCTATGCAGTCGACACTCAACCCGTGAAATTCAAAAATAGGCCCCATCCATTCCGCATCCCGCCTGGAAAGATAGTCGTTGACGGTAACAATATGCACTCCCCTGCCTGCCAGTGCATTCAGAAATACCGGCAAGGTAGCTACCAGGGTTTTTCCTTCACCGGTTGCCATTTCAGCAATATTGCCTTTATGAAGTACAATCCCTCCGATCAGCTGGACATCATAATGGATCATGTTCCAGGTAATCTCTGTTCCGCCTGCAACCCATTTATTCTTCCAGAAGGCCTTATCTCCTTCCACTTTAATGCTGGCTCGTTCAGCTGCCAGGTTTTTATCAAATTCCGTAGCGGTTACTACCAGCTCCTTATTCTCGAAAAAGCGGCGTGCCGTATCTTTCACTACGGCGAACGTTACCGGAAGTACTTCATTCAGTACTTCTTCCAGTTTATCATTAATTATCTCCTCGAGTTTGTCAATCCGTTCATAGATTTTTTCGCTTTCCTGAATTTGAACTTCTTCCACGTCCTCCTTCAACCCGGCAATTTCATCCTCTTCCGGCTTGATACGATCATGAATGATGCTTTTTATTCGTAGAGATTCAGCCCTTAATTCATCGTTTGAAAGCTCTTTAACTCTTTCATACTCAGATTTAATTGCATCAACAACAGGCATTGCTTCCTTAATATCTCTTTCTGATTTATTCCCCAGGATCTTTCCCAGTACTTGTGTGATAAATGCCATAGTTCCGTAAATAAAATCCAAAAATCAATCCACACAAAGGTAGTCAATTTGCTAACCTTATAAAACGATTCATTCTTTTTATAATTATCATGCCAAACCACATTTTTTTACTAAAAAAAGTTCTGTCCAATCCATTTTTCTGAAAACCAGATACCTCCTGGCCAGAAATAAAAAAAGAGGCTGCATCTTACAATACAGCCCCTTAAGCAGCAATACGTAAACTGTTACTTTAAAAGATGTGTGTAGTTGTCATTGATCAGTTCGGGCAAGTAACAGGCTATGAATCCCAATGCCTTTTTGTCATCAACCGGATTCGGAGTTATTACCTTATGCCGTTGTAATTCTTCCTGGTTGATCACTGCCCGGGTAATGCTTCCGTGGACCTTGCACCAGCTTCTTTTAAGTGGTACAGCTCCAAAGCCATTAGGTCCTGCAAGAAAATTTACTTCAAAATACGCTGAACGAACAATGTAATTTGTTCCGTTCAGGTTTTTCTTTTTAACAATGGTTACCGGTTCTTCTTCTGTACCGTAAGACAATTTCCAGGCCTTCTCAATCTGTTTGCCCAGATACAAATCTTCCACAGGACTGATTTTGTACTCTTTGAATCCTCTTCTGAGTTCTGTTGCATTCACAGAACCATTCACAAGGAGGGTTAACACGACGATCACCAAAACCAAATTAATTTTTTTCATGACTTTTGTTTTTTTTAATGGAAATAAAGTTTTCTGATTATTGTTTTACGAAAGAATAGACGCCTAATTTACTCTTCTGTTACACAATGAGATGGTGTTATAGAACATACGAAATGTTTTTGCATCAATCGTTCCTTGAAACAGGGATTTGGTTGCTTATTTTTTCCGGAAAAACGGTTTTAAAATTTTGATCCATTAAATAATATTGTATTTTACCAACCACAAATTTTTCAGAAGGGTAACGAATTTATTTTAAAAAGAACCGGAACTTCCTGGAGAGAGGTAGTTTCATAAGAAATAAAAAAAGTGTGTATATGGATTTTTCATCATTAATTCTGAAGCGTTATTCTGTAAGGATTTACCGGAACAAACCGGTAGAAGAAGAGAAACTGATGAGCATTCTTGAAGCAGGACGGCTTGCTCCTTCTGCTGTTAATTATCAACCCTGGTATTTCATTGTGATCCGTTCTGAAGAGGAAAGGGAGAAGCTGAATCTTTTGTATCATCGTGACTGGTTTAAAACAGCGCCGGTGGTGATTGTGGTGTGTGCCGACCATTCCGTTTCCTGGAAAAGGAGCCTTGACGGGAAGGATTTTGCAGATGTAGATGCAGCGATAGCGATAGACCACATGACCCTGCAGTCAGCTGATCTTGGACTGGGGACCTGCTGGGTATGTAATTTCAATGCGAAAGGCTGCAAAAAACAACTGAACCTTCCATCGCATGTGGAACCCATTGCTTTGCTACCGCTGGGATATCCCGATGATACTCCTCCGGTGAAAAAGAGAAAACCCCTGGAAGAGGTGGTTTTTTATAATCACTTCGGAAGAAAGAAAGAGTAAGAAGAAAGTCGGGAGACCGGAGACCGAAGTCGGGAGACCGGAGACCGAAGACCGAAGTCGGGAGACCGGAGACCGAAGACCGAAGTCGGGAGACCGGAGTCCGAAGACCGAAGTCGGGAGTCCGGAGACCGGAGACCGAAGACCGAAGTCGGGAGACCGGAGTCCGAAGACCGAAGTCGGGAGTCCGGAGACCGAAGTCGGGAGACCGGAGACCGAAGTCGGGAGACCGGAGACCGAAGACCGAAGTCGGGAGACCGGAGACCGAAGTCGGGAGACCGGAGACCGGAGACCGAAGACCGAAGTCGGGAGACCGGAGACCGGAGACCGGAGTCGGGAGTCTGAAGACCAAGGAGGAACGTTTTCAATCAGAAGCAAGAAATACATTTCCTTGATCTATCTCCGGTTTTTGAGGTATTTTTCAAGCCTGTTCATTCCTTCCTTCAGGTTTTCCAGCGAATTGGCATAGGAAAAACGAAGGAATCCCTCCCCGTTTTTGCCAAAATCGATTCCGGGAGTTACCCCCACATGAGCGTTTTCCAGGATTTCAAAAGCCAGCTTGTAGCTGCTGGGTGACAAATGCCGGGCATTGACAAACACATAGAACGCCCCGGTAGGTTCCACTTTGATGTCAAATCCCAGTTCAGGCAGCCGGCTTAACATAAATCTGCGGCGTTCATTGTAGGTCTCTTTCATCCGGGCAACATCTGCACCGGCGTTCCTCAGGGCAGCAATACCAGCCCGTTGTTCGGCAGAGCCGGCGCATATAAACAGGTTTTGCTGGATCTTCTGCATCGTTCGCAAATATTCTTTTGGAGCTACCACGTACCCTAAACGCAATCCCGTCATGGCATAGAGTTTCGAAAAACCGTTCAACACAAAAGCGGAATCTGTAAATTCCAGGATGGAACGAGCTCGTCCCTCGTATACCAATCCGTGGTATATTTCATCCGATATAATCGCAATGCCGGTTTCAGCCAGTTCCTTCATCACCTCAGGAGACATCAGATTGCCGGTGGGATTCATCGGGCTATTGATGATGATCCCCCTGGTTTTTCCGGAGATATACTTTTTTATTTCGGACGGGTGGTACTGAAAACCATCTTCTTCATACACCGGTACAGTTATCCCTTTTGCCCCTATGAAGCGGATAAAATTCTGATAACAGGAATACCCGGGATCGGAATGAATCATTTCATCTCCGGTATCACACAAAACTGCTAAGGAGAGCAATATCGCCGGTGAAGAGCCTGAAGTAACAATGATCTGCTCCGGAGATATACTCACCCCATATTGCTTTTTGTAATTCCGGGCAATTTCTTCCCTGAGTTCGGGATCTCCAAGGCTGTGTGTGTAATGGGTACGTCCTTCAGAAAAAGCCTTGCTGACAGCTTCGGAAACACAGGAGGGAACATCAAAGTCGGGTTCTCCCACTTCCATATGGACCACATGGATCCCCCTGCGTTCCATTTCAGCTGCTTTTTCAAGCACCTCCATCACTATAAAGGGGGAAATTCCGGTTGCTTTCGGACTGATCATGGTTTTATTTTGAATCCGATGGTAAAAATAACCAGCCTGGGTATGGGAAACAATGATATAACTACTTTTTCAGCTGGTTTAGTTCATCCAGGAAAAGAATGGATTCATAGTTTTTGAATTGTATGAAATCCGCTGCAGATTTTTGTCCGGGATATGGGGCATAGTAATGGTCAGGACGCCCGTTGCGCCATACCAGGACATACGAAATCCCTGCGCCGTTCTCTTCCAATGCTTTTAACATAACTCCGGTCCAGTAGTTTTCCATGGGGATGGTTTCGAGTCCTGTTTCGGAGAATGTAGCTACCTTATTTTTCTCTCTGGCAAGACCTGTTACTGTTTGCAGCTCCGCAGCAAAAACCTCCGGTTTCTGATGCGGTGAATGGTAATCATCAAATCCCAGTATATCCACATATTCATCCCCTGGATAGAAATTCAGGTATTCCTCTTCGGTGTTGAAGCGGTCTGTCGAATAGCACCAGATCAGGTTATTTACGCCCTTTTCCTTTTCAAGGTATTGTTTGGTAAACTGCCATAACGAATGGTAATCATAAGGTCTCACATTGTTTCCGCCCCACCAGAACCAGCTGCCGGTGACTTCATGGTAGGGTCTGAAAACAATCGGGACCTGCACCCCATCGCTGGTTTTCAGCTCTTTGAAGAATGCGGCGGCTTTATCCAGTTGTTTTTTGAAGTATGTATGATGGCTCCCCCCCGGCAAAATATGGATTACAGCTTCGTCGGTATCCCAACTGTCGGATTGGTTCACAGGATTTCGCATATGCCAGCTAATGGTATTGATCCCTCCCATTTCATGCACCTGGATGATCCATTTTTTCATCTTATCAAACCGGACACTGTCAATGTTTCTCTCTTCACCGATATGCGCTATATCCCATCCAAAGACTGCCGGATAGGAACCGGTTACCTCTTTTACATCAGAGCGGTTTTCCTCAGCCCACCAGCCTATGCCGTAAGCCAGGTCATCCTGATGCCCGAACAGGGTATACTTTTCGGCAAGTTCAGCCATCGTCCTGTAGAGGGTACGGGTTTCTTTGGTTGCGGAAGAATGGGTCAGTTCAGGTTTCGTCGTACACGAAACCATACAAATTAATAAACAGACGGAAAAATAAACAGTGGTTTTCATAGATACGGTTTAAGGACTCAAATGTAGGGATTTTAGCCGGATTAAACCAGTCTCAATGAACGGAACAGGCCCCTGTTTTTCGTTCCCAGGGTCAGAGGTATCTGCGGGCTGCCGACAATGCCTGGGCACTGTACCCTCCGCCGAAGATAAATGCATGATTGAGCATATGGTAAATCTGATACAACAAATTTCTTTCTCTCCAATCGGGCAGCAGGGGATTCATTTCGTTGTATCCCTCCCAAAAAGGCTGTGAAAACCCTCCGAACATCATCATGATGCCCATTTCCATTTCCCGGTCGGCATAATAGGAAGCAGGATCGATCAGGGCCGGTCCCTTTTGTGTAAACAGATAGTTGCCCGACCATAAATCACCATGGATCAGGGCTGGCCTGCTTTCGGGAGGAATCAGATCCGGAAGTTTTTCAACCAGTTTTTCATAGGCTTTCAATGCGCCGGGATCCATTCCTCTTTTCTGCCGGATCAGGGTTACCATATGCCAAAGCCGCTGCCGACCGAAAAAATCGCTCCACCTGCTGTTCCAACGGTTGTCCTGGATGGTATCGCCACAGTAGGTATCGTGGTAAAAACCGAATTTTTCAGCTTTTATCGTATGAAGGATGGCCAGGCCTCTGCCCAGGTTCCGGTTTCCATCCATGCCTGCCGATGCAGGCTCAAGGTATTCAAGCAGAATAAAAGCGGGATGGTCGTCCGGTTCGTTCACCAGGATCACTTCGGGTATTTTCAGGTAGGGATTATCTTCTTTTGCAAGCTCCCGGAGACTTTCAGCCTCCCGGATGAATACATCCGGGGCACACTGACTGTTCCATTTCAGGAAAAAAGTACCTGCGGAGGTTTCCAGCCTGGAAGCATGATTGATACACCCTCCCCCCAATGGAGAATCCGATTGAATCTCAATCTCCTTTCTGAATTGTTCCGAGAGCCTTTTTTGTACTGAATCAAGGACTGTACCCATACACTGCTTTTTTATTCCCTGAAGGATGACTCATTCTGGCTGCTAATTTACGAACCTTTCGCCGGAAAGAAAAAATCTTTGTACGATGCAAGATGGGCTTTATACCATTTGGGATTGCGGATCCGTTTCCAGAGGCCCAACCGTTCATCTTTTCTGTAAATGGCTTTCAGAGGAAGCGTTGCATACCGACAGATCCGGAACATAAGATAGATAACGATGCGGTATACCTTGTAGGGAAAGCGGTTGTTGCGGAAGAAAAAATTAAACCGGAACATAAAAACCTGAACCTGCCGGTTTTTTGTATAGTCTAGCCCCCCGGGGGAGTCCATGATTTTGGATGTCAATGCAAGCCAGGCGTTGGAAAGTTTTCTGTAATTACCGAACGCTTCCAGTACTTCCCGGGGATTCTCCAGGGCTGAAAGTTTCAGAAGGTCATACATCTGCCTGAGCAGTACCACCCCATATACATACGCTTTATCGTTGATTTGAGCGTTTAAGGCATTATGGATGATCAGATCCCTGGTACAAGGGACACAAGCTTCCCATTCCCCGGGAAGTTTCTGCTTGTGCTTCATCACTTCAGCGGCTGAAAATTTGCTGTCATTCGACGGATTGATCAGCCGCCTGTGGATTTCTAGTGCAGCCGGTAATTCGGCATGGGTCAGACGAGGGTAATGTTTGGCCTTTTGATGATAGGGGGGGTAATACTCCACCAGGGGTTTATATCCTTCCTTGCACAATAATTCAGCCGCTTGCAACAGCTCATTTTCTTCCACCAGAAAATCGATATCTCCCATCATGCGTTCGCCAACATCTTCATACAGAGAAATTGCCAGATGGGCTGCTCCTTTGAGAAAAACCGGATGTATGGAATGCCGGTTCAGCAGAGCGGAGATCGTTTTTATTTGCTCAAGGATCTGTATATTGCGTTCCCTGTTTAGCCGGGTCAGATATTCCATATATTCCACAAGATCGGCCGGAAGTTCTCCCAGCAACGAAGCCTTTTTCAGATTCAGGAAGAAGGCAGGCAGGACCAGTTGGCCGCTGGTCATCCAGACCACTTGTTCCCAGTTAATTCTACCTTTTCGTATCTCCTGCTGAATGGAAACAGCTTTTTCAGGGTGCTGCCCGAGAGTCAGGCATTTTCCAATAAAAAGAAGGGCTTCAGGATAGTTCATGTTTTGCTCAATTCACAAAAAAGCCCGGAGAATTTCCCGGGCCTGATGTGTTATTCCACCTAACATTTCTGTTTATTTTACTTTATCAACCACAGCTTTAAAAGCATCGGGATGGTTCATGGCCAGATCGGCCAGAACCTTCCGGTTGATTTCAATGTTGTTCTTCTTCAATAAGCCCATGAATTGGGAATAGGACAACCCATACATACGGACTCCGGCATTAATACGCTGTATCCACAACGCACGGAATGTTCTTTTTTTCGTTTTGCGGTCACGGTAAGCATATTGCAATCCCTTTTCGTAGGTATTTTTTGCTACCGTCCACACATTTTTACGTGATCCGAAATAACCTCTTGTCCTTTTTAATAATCTTTTTCTTCGGGCACGTGATGCTAACTTATTTACACTTCTTGGCATACTTTTCTGTTTTTTGGCAATAAGCGCTCCGACGACACGGAATCTTTAGTGCTTGATTACCTGGTTTATAACTCATTTACTTTTCCCACTGGAAACCTTTATTTCATATTCAAAAGCATTTTTACGCTCTTCTCGTTGGTTTTATCAATGATTGCCCATTTACCAAGGTTCCGTTTACGTTTTTTGCTTTTTTTTGTCAGAATATGGCTTTTATACGCATGTTTCCTTTTAATTTTTCCTGTTCCGGTAAGCCTGAATCTTTTTTTGGCTCCGGAATTAGTTTTCATCTTCGGCATTTCCTGCTAATTTTAATTTCTCAAAGAACTTTATTTATTTTTTTGGTGAAATAACCATTATCATTCGTTTTCCTTCCAGTTTAGGCAGTTGTTCCACTTTTCCCAGATCTTCCAGTTCGCTGGCCAGGCGCAACAAGAGGATTTCCCCCTGTTCCTTAAACAAAATCGATCGCCCCTTAAAAAATACGTAGGCTTTCACTTTTGCCCCGTCTTTCAGAAACTTCTCAGCGTGCCTTAGTTTAAACTGGAAATCATGATCATCGGTATTGGGACCGAAGCGGATCTCTTTGACCACGACCTTCACCGATTTTGCTTTCATCAGTTTTTGTTTCTTTTTCTGCTGATAAAGAAACTTTGAATAATCAATAATTTTACATACCGGAGGATCCGCTTTGGGCGAAATCTCCACCAGATCGAGGCTCAACTGATCGGCTATCTTCAGGGCTTCCCGCAAGGGATAAATGCCAGGTTCGTCGATATTATCCCCTACCAGACGTACCTTGGGAGACACAATTTTATGATTGATTCTGTGTTGCGGACCGGTATCGACCCTTCGTCCCCTGTAATTCCTTGGATTGTTTCTTCGTACAGCTATATCTAATTCCTCCTATATTATAAGTTTGTTAATTCTTTTAGTTGTTCGTTTTCTTCTTCCTTTACCCTTTTGACAAACTCCTCCGGCTTCATAACTCCCTGATCTCCCAGTCCTTGCCGACGCACTGAAACGGTACCTTCGGATGATTCCTTTTCACCGACAATCAGGAGGTAAGGAGTATGTTTCAATTCATTGTCCCGTATCTTCCTACCAATCTTTTCATTACGGTCGTCAACAACGGTGCGAATATCGCAATTATTTAGAAAAATTAAAACTTTTTTTGCATAATCGTTCATCTTTTCACTTATTGGCAGGATTACGGCCTGTTCAGGGGCCAGCCAAAGCGGGAATTTTCCGGCTGTATGTTCAATGAGAACAGCCACAAAACGTTCCATGGACCCAAAGGGAGCCCGGTGAATCATTATTGGGCGGTGTTTCTTGTTATCGGCTCCGGTATATTCCAGGTTGAAGCGTTCCGGAAGGTTGTAGTCCACCTGAATGGTTCCAAGCTGCCAGCTCCGGCCCAGGGCATCCTTGATCATAAAATCGAGCTTGGGCCCGTAAAATGCAGCTTCCCCTTTTACGGTCACCGTATTCAATCCTTTTTCTTCGCACACTTCAATGATAGCCTGTTCTGCTTTATCCCAGTTTTCCGGTGTGCCGATATACTTTTCTGAATCTTCCGGATCGCGGAGAGAGATCTGTGTAACATAATCCTCAAACTGCAAAGCCTTGAAAATAATAAAAACAATATCGATCACCTTTTTAAATTCCTCTTTAAGCTGATCGGGGCTACAAAAAATATGGGCATCATCCTGTGTGAAACCTCTGACCCTTGTCAGCCCGTGCAGTTCCCCGCTCTGTTCATACCGGTATACGGTTCCGAATTCCGCCATACGTATGGGAAGATCTTTATAGGAACGGGGCCTGGCTTTGTAGATCTCACAATGGTGAGGGCAGTTCATGGGCTTCAACATATACTCTTCGCCTTCGGCAGGAGTTTTGATGGTCCGGAATGAATCCTGGCCGTATTTCTGATAATGACCGGATATTTTGTAGAGTTTCACATCGCCAATGTGGGGCGTGATCACCTGCTCGTACCCATATTTCTTTTGTACCTTTTTCAGGAAATTTTCCAGCAGTTCCCTTAAAAGAGCACCTTTGGGCATCCAGAGCGGAAGCCCCTGTCCTACTGATTCAGAAAAGGTAAACAAATCCATTTCTTTCCCTATCTTCCGGTGGTCTCTTTTTTTTGCTTCTTCGATCAGTGTAAGGTATTCATCCAGCATTTTTTGTTTAGGGAACGAAACCCCATAAATCCGGGTAAGCATTCTGTTTTTCTCATCCCCCCGCCAGTAGGCACCTGCTATGGACATAAGCTTTATAGCTTTTACAGGGCTGGTATCCGGCAGGTGGGGTCCCCTGCAAAGGTCGGCAAACTGACCTTGTTTGTATAGGGTTATGGTACCGTCTTCCAGCTCCTCAATGAGTTCTGTTTTCAGGTCATCTCCTTTTTCTTTGAACAGCGCCAATGCCTCGTTTTTGGTAATTTCCCTGCGTACGATTGGATTTTTTTGGCGTGCCAATTCCAACATCTTGTTTTCTATCTTTTCCAGGTCTTTCTCGGCCAGCTGTTGTCCGTCGGGAAGCTCCACATCGTAATAAAAACCGGTATCGATACTCGGGCCAATTCCGAACCGGGTACCCGGGTACAACGATTCAATGGCCTCAGCCATCAGGTGGGCTGATGAATGCCAGAAAGTCTCTTTTCCCTCCCGGTCATCCCATATATGCAGTTTGATCTTCGCATCACCCCCTATTCCCCGCGTCAGATCCCACACTTCGTCGTTGACTGTTACTGACAATACATCCTTTGCCAGCCGGTTGGATATCGACCGGGCTATCTCCAGTCCGGTGATTCCTTCCGGATATTCTCTGATACTCTTGTCGGGAAATGTAATTTTTATCATCCTTATCCAGAATCTTATTTTATTAAGGGTGCAAAGATATATAATCTTGTAAGGAATACAACAGGTCCAGATCCTATTATTTTGCTTTAACCAGTTTGGCTGCCCGGTCTCTTACCGAGGGATTCTTCTGACCGGGAAAGAGCGGCAATTCAATAATGCCATCCTCCCCGCAGGCAACAACGACCCGATTTTCCCATGCTCCGTTTTCCGGATTAAACCATGACAGTTCATAGGCTGTTCCCGGGTTAAATCCTCTCAGTTCCGGTAAAACCGAAAGATTCTCAAAATAGAGCAGGGCAAAATCTTTTTCCGGAGTTCGCATCATATACGACCATCCATCCAGTCCTGTTGGAGGGCTTCCGGGGGCTTTCCGGGGATGTAAATCCTCTGCTGCCGGTTCCAAAAACCGGTATTTAATCCCTTCTGACAAGACAAATTTTTTCAGGTGTTGCATGTAGTTCCCCGACCGGTAATTCAAAGCTTCCCAGATATGCGGCCGGAAGCCTTTGGGTTCACCCGTAGTGGTTATGTCGTAGGCTGCTGTTCCATGCACATGTCCTGATAATCCACCGGAAAGTACAGATCCGTACATTTGGGCCCGTGAGAAATAGTTATCCCTGCCGGAATCAGCAGGAGGTCGTTCACCCCCCGGCCTGTTAATCACATGGTCCCACCCTGTATAATAGGGTTCAAAGTTGATGGCCGGATAAGGAGGCTCCAGGTGAAACAACGTATCGAGGGCTCCTGAAACCCTGTGATCACGGGGCTTGTTGCCCACACTGTGCAGGGTCAGCCAGGGACAGGCACCGGCATGACCGAACTGACGGTAGGTCGAGTTATTGATCAGAGTGGTGTAAAGCTCTGTGAACGGGGGTTTCCCGTACTTCATCAGGTGATAGGTCAATGCTTCGTTGAATTCATCTGCTGTGAGACTGTAATCCGCAGGAATCCAATCCAGGTGAATGCCACTGAAAATAATGTTCCAGGCACCGTACCGGGATACCAGGTACTGAACAAAACGGGCATAGGATTCCTTAAAATTGAAATAGGCATTCCATGAAGGGCATGCATCCCGCCTGACTGTTTCAAGCAACGGTACAAACCCCTGTTCCGACAAATGTTTTATTTTTTTATCCAGGCTTTGAAAATATTCCGGAACGATCCGGTTAAAATCGGCTACTCCCGGATGGTCCTCCGACAATAAAAAGGACAGGTTTCCGCTTTCATCCCGCATATCTTTTGCCGTCAATTGGGCATCATCTGTGAAGTATCCGAATTTTTCCCAGGCATTCCGCAGGTATATTCCGTTTTCATCGGCATAGGTAGCAGGATGAGTGTCGGCCTCCCAGTTGGGAAAGCAGGAAATCATGCTCACTGAATTAAAACCTTGTTTTTTGCGGAAAGCTACTGCATCCTCAAAGCCTATACCGGGTCCGGGGATGTATTTCTCAGGCGTTTCTGCCTCACGGAAAGGCAATCGCCAGGTGCTGCCTGCCAGCCAGGTATCCCCTACAAGAAAAAAAGGTGTTCCGTCGGCATATTGAAGGGCATGACCGTTGGGTGTTGGTTTTACGAAACCGCGCCGGTTGGAATTTACTTCTTTTTCCTGTTCACTCCAGGGAACCACATTGAACTGCCCCGAGAATCCATTGATTCCCTGGTCATCCGGTTGATCCGATCCGGATTTCCAATGCCATACGCCCGGCCTGGTGGCTACCAAACGTACTTTATAGGTCCTTCCCCCATCCCAGAAACCATAGATTCTTTCGAAAAAACCGGGCCCCTCAAAGTCAACCCAGCAGGTAACATCCGTATAATAATTGGCATAATCCAAAGCAGCTGTAAACACAATTTCCTGCATTTCCCAGGGATGAATATCCTTTTGTCCGGAAACATCCTTCCCGCAAATCGCCAGGATGAATGCCACGGGAAAGAGGTAGTTGAATAATAACTTCATTCTAATGATGTTTAAAATTTATTGGATTTATTAACCGCAATGCCCGCAAAGAATGCGCCGGGTTCGCAAAGCATTTGTAATCAACATAAAAATTCGTTGCTCCCTTTGCGGAACCGTTGTGTTCTTCGCGGTTAAAATATTTTTTCAAACCTCCCCCTTCCTGAATCCCGATTCAGATTACACAATACAGGAGAGGGGTGAATAAAACCATTCCTGGCTCCTGCACCAGCCAATCGCCAAATTATTGATCCTTTCACTCCGGACCGAAAAATACCAAAGATTTTTCGAAAACAACAAACGGAATAAAAAACTTTTCAAAACGTACTGTTTAAAAATATTATCCTATATTTGCAATCTCAGTCAACATTACGACCATGAAATTTACGATTCATACGATTGCCCCGATTATTCCTGTCCTATCATAACAGGAACCGTAGCCGAGTGTTAATTTCTCTTTTTAATCATCTTTTATAGCGTATTATCATGTCTGGCAAAAAGTTACCCTATTTGTCATGGTCGAAATTAAAAAAAATCGATGCAAAGCAATTCTGGAGAGATTGCAAGGAAGCGATAGCAGGGACCGAAAGGGATTTCACCAAAACCAGTCCCGGTAAAGCCATTATGATCCTGGCCATCCCCATGGTTCTTGAGATGGCTATGGAATCGGTGTTTGCCATTGTTGATATTTTCTTTGTTTCAAAGCTGGGCACCAATGCGGTTGCCACGGTGGGTATTACTGAATCGGTAATGACCATCGTCTATGCCCTTGGAGCGGGTTTGAGTGTAGCTACCACAGCCCTTGTATCACGGAGGATCGGCGAAAAGAAAAAAAAGGAAGCCTCCCTGGTTGCTTTTCAGGCGATCATGGCAGGATTCATTGTGTCGCTGGTCATATCCGTTCCGGGAATAGTGTATGCAAAGCCTTTCCTGAGAATCATGGGAGCCACGGAGCAGATGATCCAGGAGTATTTCTGGTATCCGGCTCTGATGTTTGGAGGCAATATGGTAATCATGCTCCTGTTTATCATCAATGCTGTATTCCGGAGCTCCGGTGATGCAGCGATCTCCATGCGTATTATGTGGATTGCCAATATAATCAACATGATACTGGATCCTTTGTTGATTTTTGGACTGGGTCCCTTCCCGGAGCTGGGTATTATGGGAGCTGCTTTGGCAACCAACATCGGCAGGGCTCTGGCTGTCCTGTATCAGTTTGTTATCTTATTCAGCGGGAAGCACCGGATACGGCTCTACCTGAGCAGCATAAAACTTAAGATACAGGTTATGGTTAAACTGCTGAAGGTCTCAGCAGGCGGCATCATGCAAAACCTCATAGCCACCGCAAGCTGGATTCTGCTGGTACGCATTATTTCATCCTCGGGTCCCGATGCCCTGGCAGGTTATACCATCGCCATCCGGATCATACTGTTCATCCTGCTTCCTGCCTCGGGATTGAGCAATGCTGCTTCCACACTGGTGGGGCAAAACCTGGGAGCCGGACAACCTGACAAAGCAGAAAAGGCAGTATGGTTAGCCGGTTATATAAACATGATCTTAATGGGAATCGTCGGTCTTATCCTTGTCCTGGCACCGGAACCTGCCATACGGCTGTTTATTGATACTCCGGAGGTCGTTTCCAACGGGGTTAAATGCCTGCGGATTATTAGTTACGGATTCATCCTTTACGGACTTGGAATGGCTATGTTCCAGGGATTTAACGGCAGTGGGGATACCATTACGCCAACCATAGCAAATTTTTTCTGCTTTTGGATCATCGAAATACCCCTTGCCTATTTTCTTTCCATCACATTGGATATGGGTATCACGGGGGCATCAATAGCGATTGTCATCGCTGAATCTCTGCTGGCCCTGACCGGTCTTGTCCTGTTCAAACGGGGAAAATGGAAGCTCCGGAAAGTGTAATGGGAAAGCATCAAGAACCAGGAACCAAGAATCAAGAATCAGGAGCCAAGACTCCTCAGTATCCAAAATACAGCATCCAGTAACCAGTCCCGCTCCGTTTCACTCAGCCCCGAAAAATCGGGGCAGGCAGGGATTCCTGCCTGTCGGCAGACAGGAGTTCCACCAACGGAATTCGCTTCGCAAGCTCGCAAATTCCGGGTGTCACTAATATCCAGAATCAAGTATCAAGTATCAAGCATCAAGGAAGTTTCGTCATAGTCATTAACCCATGTATTTTCAGTGCATAGGAGTCATTTAGTTCTTCTCCAGCAACAGTGTTTCCGTCGGAATGTCGCAAACGGAAGATGGTCCGAAATACTGGATTGGCCCGGGATATACGAAATGGGTTCCATGGGCCCACTCACCCCGTTTGGACACAAAGTACTTAAAGGGAGCTCCTTTCAGGTTAACCAGGGCTTTCTGGATAACCGGTTTTTGTTGCGCTTTTCTGCGTTCGACATTCATCATCATGGTAATGGGGACTCCCCCGGTAATCCATTCACTGGAAGGGGCTGTCAGGTTTCTCACAGAGGTCATGTAGCCTGTTTTTTTATGAGCAATCAGTCCGGAAGCAGTATACCCCAATGCATAGGTATAATCGGCATCAAAATTGGATGGTGCGGCACAACGCCCTTCGTAACCGAAAAAGTGATACTGGATCCCGAACTTACCGACATATTTACCACTCCTGGTCATCTGTTGAAGTTTGGATTTCACCATTTCCCCCAGCAATTTTTCTGTTTCAATCATTGATACCTGAACGTTCCCATGCGGATCACGGTCCAGAGTGAGCTGGGTCCGGATTCCGGATGGCAGGGAATTGAAGACTTTGGCTGATTTTTTCGTCAACTGGCTGGCCACCCATTCATTTCTGCGTGACTTTTTTAACATCTTGAATTCTTTCTCCAGCTCTGATCCTTCTGCCAAAAGTTCATTCAATTCACGGATCAGGATGCTCATTTCCGGGATATACTCAATCAATCCCTCAGGGATCAGAGCTACTCCGAAATTATTGCCATCTTCGGCCCGTGCGGCGATAACGGCTGCCATATGTTCCACAATGTCATCCAGGGTCTGATTCCTGTCAGCAACTTCTTCCGAAATCAAGGTGATGTTGGGCTGTGTTTTTAAGGCACATTCAAGCGCTATATGAGAAGCTGAGCGCCCCATGAGTTTTATGAAATGCCAGTATTTTTTTGCCGAATTGGCATCCCTCTGTATGTTCCCTATAAGCCCGGAGTAAACCTTGGTCGCGGTATCAAAACCAAAGGACGCTTCGATCATTCCGTTTTTCAGGTCACCATCGATGGTCTTCGGGCAACCTATCACCTGAACGCCTGTTTTGTTTGCAGCGTAATATTCAGCCAGTATAGCAGCATTGGTATTTGAATCATCGCCTCCGATGATAACGAGTGCAGTAATATCAAGGTCTTTGAGTATTTCCAGGCTTTTGTCAAACTGTTCCGTCTCGTCGAGTTTGGTTCTCCCTGAACCAATGATATCAAATCCTCCTGTATTCCGGTACGCATCAACAATCTCAGCCGTCAGTTCCATGTATCTATGATCCATCAGTCCTTCAGGCCCCCCCAGAAAACCGTATAGTCTGCTTCGGGAATGTACCGCCTTTATTCCGTCGAAAAGCCCGGAAATAACGTTATGCCCTCCGGGTGCCTGCCCTCCGGAAAGAACTACCCCCACATTCACGGGAGGAAAATCAATTTTCTTTGTTCCCTTCTCAAAAGTGATAATCGGAAGACCATAGGTAGCAGGAAACAACCTGGCAATCTCATCCTGATTTGCCGCCGACCGGGTTTTCTCTCCTTCAACTAATTTCACAATCCCCCTGATTGATTCAGGGATTTTGGGTTGATAATTCGCCCTTTCACGCTGAAGTGCACTTATTTTTGTCATTTTTACTAATTAATGCAGTTTAAACAAGGAGGTAAAATTATATTAAAATGACTAAATAAACGACTCCATTTATTTAAGAGGGGGATATTTAAAGATTATTTAAATCCATTTTCATCCCATACCCATCCATGGATGAAAGATCCGGGTTCATCCTTTGTCCCATTGCATCAATCTCTAAATCCATAGAATTGACCTTCACATCCAGTTTTATATGATGTTCCGAACGGTTAATGAATGCATAAAACTTTTCGGGTACCTACCCTTAATTTGTCAGGAAGTCAAGAACATTGCCGGCACCTCCTGAAGGAGCTCCCCTGTAAAATTCTGTAAAGCCGCAGTGGGTACAGGACACCGCTGTAAACCGGCGGTTCTGAATATTGAAATACCTGGAAAAACCTGAACCGGTGGTCCTTATTTCGTCCATTTCTGCTTTCCGGTTCCCGCACTTGGGGCAGTGATATGATTTTTGTTGATTCATGGTTTTGATTGTAAAGTATTATATTTAATAGGTACAAAAAATCCTTTTTGATTACACGTTCAAGTGCCTTTTTTATCCTTTTCGTTCAAACGTTTCGATTCTTTCAACGCTTTGTGAATAATCCACTCCAAATGCCCGTTAATGCTGCGAAATTCATCGGCAGCCCATTTTTCCACTGCCTGCATCATCTCCGGGTCAATCCTCAACACAAATGATCTCTTTTTAGTCATATTTTCTATTTCTCGGGTTTCATCAGTTTTTCCATAGCATGTGCTATAGCCTGCTTCTTCTGTGTGCCGATCAATAATCTTTTGCCATTGGTCAGGTGCAATTGCAGTGCGGTATTTCCTGCAACAATGAAAGCCTGTCCATATTTACGCTTTCTTTTCATTCCATATCCCCCAAATTCGCGGATTGCTTTGAATGTAAGGATCTCATACTTTACCACTTCCTCAGGGCTGATCCATTTTCCCCGGGGGTACAAAGGGGGGTAACAAACCCATATTCCCCTTGAATTAATTTTCGTTATAAGTTTTGTTTTTCCCAATACGAAAAGAATGATCAGCATCATCAGCACCGAAGCTATACCGGTTGCAATCAATCCTTCAGTAGTCATCGGGTTTTCCCCGAAAGGTTCTTGTAAGACCTCCGACACATAAATTCCGTACAAAAACGGAATTAGAACAGCCAATGTGGCAGCTCCGGGGATCACCCAGAGCCACCATTGATTGTGTCTTTGTTCTTCTGAAAAATATACTTTTTCCATCTACTACTGGTACAATGATCCGGTATTCACTACCGGCTGAGCTTCTTTATCACCACACAGCACAACCATCAGGTTGCTTACCATAGTGGCCTTTTTCTCTTCATCCAGGTCGACAATTCCTTTCTTACTCAGTTCATCCAGGGCCATTTCCACCATACTTACTGCACCCTCCACAATTTTATAGCGGGCAGCAACGATGGCAGTTGCCTGTTGCCTTTTTAACATAGCCTGGGCAATCTCCTGGGCATAAGCAATATAATTTATCCGGGCTTCAATCACATAAATTCCTGCAATCTCAAGGCGCTCCCTGATCTCATTTTCCAACTTTTCATTGACAATCTCACCTCCGTCACGCAAGGTAATCTTTGCGTTCTCATCCTCAATGTTATCGTAGGGATACATCCCTGCAAGCATACGTAACGCTGCTTCACTCTGCACAACTACAAAATGCTCGTATTCATCCACACCAAAGGCCGCTTTGTAGGTATCTTCAACTTTCCAGACCAGAACCAACCCGATCATAATGGGATTGCCGATTTTGTCGTTCACCTTTATGGTATCGCTGTCGAAATTCCGCGCACGCAACGAAAATTTCTTCCGCACATAAAAGGGATTGACCCAGCAAAAACCATTCTTCTTAATGGTCCCTTTGTAGGCCCCGAAAAGAACCAACACACAACTATGGTTCGGATCAACAACCGTAAAACCAATAGCCATAAAAATAAAGAGGACTATCAGGATAACCGAAGGAAATATGAATCCCCTCATAAATCCTAAAACAATCAGGGCCAGAATTACCAGTTCGATAACCAGAAAAATGTAGCCCGACAAAGGTGAGTATTTTTTCTCCATGATTTAAAATTTAAATTAATATAATATCAAAATGATATCACAAATGTAGGTTATTATTTTATAAAAGTCAATACCTGAGCAAAAAAAAAAGCCTGAAGAAAATTCTTCAGGCTTTTTTTTGAAAGATATCGTCAATTTAAATTCATTTCAACCACTCCGGCATTTTTCGTTTCCAGTACTTCGTAGGAGCGGGCAAAATTCAAAATACGATCTACAGAACTTTTCTCCGGACTAAAATTTTCGATATCCAGTGACATTAATAATTCTTCGGTTTCCGCATCCAATGTAAATTTTTCAGCTTCCGTTTCAAAATCATTAATCAAATACGTAAAAAAAGTAGAGTTATTCCTCATAGGCGTTTAAAAATTATAGTTTGAATCAATAACGGCCTATGGGAAGGAATATTGTGTTAAAAAGCGTTAAATCTTAGTAAGATTAAGATTCTTTTTTTCAACCAGTTTACGCAGGTTAATCAATGCATACCGCATTCTCCCGAGGGCTGTATTTATACTGACTCCGGTCTGATCGGCAATTTCTTTAAAGCTAAGACCTAAATAATGCCGCATAAAAATAACTTGTTGCTGATCTGCGGGTAGTTCCGTTATCAGTTCCTTTACTTCAGATAAGATCTGGTCGTAAACCAATCGGTCTTCAATATTTTCTTCAGAGAATTTCGGAGAATTAAAGATATCCACTTCGGAGGCATCATTTGAAACCGTACCATTCAGTTTAACTTTTCTGAAATGATCGATAACGAGGTTATGGGCGATACGCAGAACCCAGGAAACGAATTTTCCGTTTTCTGTATACTTTCCGTGTTTTAAGGAACGGATGACTTTAATGAACGTATCCTGAAATATGTCTTCAGCCAGTTCCTGGTTTTTAACAATTAGAAGGATATAAGAAAAAACCCTGTTTTTATGCCGGTTTATTAATACTTCGATGGAATTTTGACCTCCTTCTATAAAATTCTTTACGAGCTCGTTGTCGCTCCGTAAATCTGCTTTATACATTACTTTCTATTTAGTTGTATGTAAATAAAAAAGTAAAGTTTCTGCTATAGGCGATCGTTTTAATGGATATTTATAATTTTGTCACCAGCAAAAGTGTTATTTTTTTTTGTAAAACACAAATTATTCATAAAAAACTTACCGGAGGGATGGCAAAAGCAGGGGCGGTTAACGAAGTAATTGAAATACAAGGAGCAAGGGTCCATAATCTAAAGAACCTGAGCCTTAAGATTCCACGGGGCCGTTTCATTGTCATGACGGGTGTTTCGGGTTCAGGAAAATCTTCTCTGGCATTTGATACTCTTTTTGCTGAAGGCCAGAGGCGCTATGTAGAAAGTCTTTCGGCCTATGCACGACAGTTTCTTGGAAGGATCAGCAAGCCGGATGTAGATTTTATAAAAGGCATTCCGCCGGCCATAGCGATCGAACAGAAGGCAAACACCCGCAATCCCCGTTCCACAGTAGGGACTTCCACAGAAATATATGATTACCTGAAATTGCTGTATGCACGCATCGGGAGGACCTATTCGCCAAAGTCAGGGAAAGAAGTGACCCGACACGATGTTACGGATGTGGTCAACTTTCTCTCTACATTTCCTCAAGGTACCCGGTTTCTGATTGGTTCACCCCTTCAGGAAAAAAACGGCAGATCGATCCTCGAAGAAGCCAGGTTATTGCTGCAGCAAGGATTCAGCCGTATTGAGATCGGCGATATGATTTATCCTATTGAAGAGCTGCTTGCTTCAGAAAATAAACCGGAAGGCAAACAACCCTGCAATGTGGTTATTGACAGGCTTTCCATTCAGGACAACCAGGATACACTGAGCCGGATTGCCGATTCGGTTCAAACAGCTTTTTATGAGGGAAATGGTCAATGTCTGATTAAAGTATACCAGCCGGATGCCATTTTAACAGAAACCTTTAGCAATCGTTTTGAAGCAGACGGGATAGAATTCGAGGAACCTTCGGTATATATGTTCAGTTTTAATAATCCGGTAGGTGCCTGCCCCACCTGTGAGGGATATGGCAAAGTGATCGGCATCGATGAAGACCTGGTTATTCCCAACAAATCCTTGTCGGTATATCAGGATGCGATAGCCTGCTGGAGGGGCGAAAAAATGCAAAAATGGAAAAACCGGCTTATCTACCATGCCGATAAATTCGGCTTCCCGATTCACAAACCCTACTATCAGCTTACAGAAGAACAGCGGCATCTGTTGTGGACAGGAAACCGGTATTTTGCCGGTCTGAACCGGTTTTTCAGCTACCTGGAAGAAAAAAGCTACAAAATCCAATACCGGGTAATGTTATCGCGTTACAGGGGAAAGACAACCTGTCCGGAATGCAGGGGAAGCCGGTTAAAAAAAGAAGCAGGCTACGTAAAAGTAGCGGGTCAATCCATACAGGAACTGGTTTTGATGCCGGTGTATGAATTACAGGAATTCTTCAGGGGTATCCGGTTGCCGGAACATGATTCCGTGATTGCAGACAGGCTTCTGACCGAAATCCGGAACCGGCTTGCATACCTTATGGATGTCGGTCTGGGCTACCTCACCCTGAACCGTCTTTCCTCCACCCTTTCCGGAGGAGAGTCGCAACGCATTAACCTGGCCACTTCCCTGGGAAGCAGCCTGGTAGGATCGTTGTATATTCTTGATGAACCAAGCATTGGTTTGCATCCGAGGGATACAGCCCGCCTGATCGGGGTACTCTCCAAACTGCAGAAAACAGGGAATACGGTCCTGGTAGTTGAACACGACGAAGATATCATACGCGCTGCCGACCATATTGTGGATATCGGACCCTTTGCCGGGGTCCATGGAGGAGAGCTGGTTTTTCAGGGAACCCATGAAGAACTCACAAAGCATCCCGTTAGCCTGACAACCCAATACCTGACCGGCAAAGAAAAAATCCCGGTTCCCCGATATCGCCGCAAATGGAATAATTATCTTGAGGTGATCGGAGCCCGTGAGAACAATCTCAAAAATATCCGGGTTAAATTCCCGCTAAACACCTTAACCTGTGTAACCGGTGTCAGTGGATCCGGGAAATCTTCGCTGGTTCGTAAGATCCTTTATCCGGCCCTGACAAAAATCCTGGGGGGGTACGGCGAAAAAACCGGTCAACATGATGCAGTGCTGGGGGACCTGAAACAAATTACAGCCGTTGAATTTGTAAGCCAGGCACCGATCGGAAAATCTTCCCGTTCCAACCCGGTAACGTATCTGAAAGCCTACGATGAAATAAGGCAACTCTTTGCACAACAACCTGCTGCCAGATACCAGGGATTCAAACCATCGTTTTTCTCATTTAATGTAGATGGAGGACGTTGCGAGGAATGCCAGGGCGAAGGAATCATTAAAGTGGAAATGCAATTCCTGGCAGATGTATACCTGGTTTGCGAAAGCTGCGGAGGAAAAAGGTTCAAAGAAGAAATACTGGAAGTACGATACCGTGAAAAAAATATCGATGACATCCTTGGTATGACCGTCAATGAAGCAATTGATTTTTTCAAAGAAGGAAAATCTTCAATAGAGAAAAAGATCACCAAAAAGTTACAACCCCTTCAGGATGTCGGACTGGGATATGTTACCCTGGGGCAGTCATCCAGTACCTTGTCAGGAGGTGAAAGCCAACGGGTCAAACTGGCCTCCTTTCTGGCAAAAGAAAAAGACTCCCCTACCCTTTTTATGTTTGATGAACCCACTACAGGCCTTCATTTCCATGACATTCGCAAATTGCTCGATTCCCTGAATGCTTTGATCGCCCGCGGACATAGTGTTCTGATCATTGAACATAACATGGAAATCATCAAATCAGCCGACTGGATCATTGACCTGGGACCTGAAGGAGGCGATAAAGGGGGAACTGTAATTTTTGAAGGAACCCCCGAAAACCTGATAAAAAGAACAGACTCCCCTACCGGGAGGGCCTTAAAAGAAAAAATGCAACCTGTTTAGCTCTTCTCATGGTACACCAAAACAGGTTTATGAAAATGGGTTATCACATATTTGGTTTCATCGGATGTGAAAACCTGTTCAAAAAAACCTTTCTTTTCTTTCAGAACAACAAGCAGATCGGGATTCTCATCATCTATAAATTCTTCTACTCCCTTCACGAACTCTTTGCAGGTTTTTAACCTGAAATCGATTTTTTCATCCGGAAGGATATTATTAACGATAGCCTGAAAACCTTCCCATTTCAGTTTTTCTTCAAAATTGAAATTTCTTTCATTATGAAGGACGGTCATCCTGAATTTTTCTGTTTCTCCCAGGACAGAATACAGATGTTTTAGTGCAGTAAGATCCTCCTCATGATAACTGGTTGCATACATCCCATGGCTTATTTCGGTCTTTTTTTGTTCTGCCGGAAGGATCAACACCGGGCAATCAACTTCTTCGATCAGGTCCGGGTACTCTACGGATCCCTCTGATGCATCGGTATAACTCTGATGGTTGCTGATCATGAGCAACAACTCCGGATCTTTTTTCAGTTCATCCCGGATCAGGTCAATGCGGTTTATTTCAGTGGACTTAAACTCGAAGGGTATTTTAACCGTGTTATGTTTCATATACTCAGCCACCAACTCTTTCATTTTGGCTTCAGCCACATCAAATTCTTTTCGCACAGTTCTTTCCACTGCCACTAAATTTGCCTCTACCGGACCCGACGCTGTGATCATGTACGAATTCTTCATCCACTCAAAATCAGATACATATACTATTTTCAAATGCCGTTGGGTACGGTTACTAAATGAAAATGCAAAGGATATAAGATTCTCAACATCCTTATACGAATCGAGCAATAATAAATTAGTTTTCATGTGGTTATATTTTTAAAATATGAATAATCATAATCTCAATCCGGCGCAAAACGCCTTACATACGTTAAATCAGCCCGGGAAAAACCGTCTTCCTTTGTATTTTGAAACCATACAAACAACTTTTTCCTGCTGATCTACCTTACATACCTTTCTTTGTTTATTAATAACGTATCAAATTCAAAGAGGTTTCACAATTTATTTACAAATTCCGTGTTTTCTATTTGATTGGTTTATTAGTTTTGTGCCGATGTTTAAAACTGGACTTTTCCCGCTTCTACTACTAATATTTTTTTGTTTCACGGAGTCTTCCGGACAGGGAAACAATGCCACGTTGCGCGGCAGGGTGACCGATTCGGAAGGGAATCCGCTGGAGCTGGTTAACATATCCGTCAAAGACTCCCCTTTGGGAACTTCATCGAATCGTGAAGGGAACTATCTTCTTCGCATTCCGGCCAGCCGGGAAGTCACGGTTGCTGTTTCTTCCCTTGGTTATAAAACCGAAGAACGAATATTTACCGCCCGACCAGAGGAACGGATTACCTGGAATATCCGGTTAATGGTAACGGATCTCGAACTCAAGGAGATCACAGTCAATGAACAAAGGAAAAACGGGGGCAGTCTTACCCGTATTGATGCCAGGCTGGTTGAATCGTTACCGGATGCAGGTTCCGGGGCCATCGAGGCGTTGGTGAAAACCCTGCCCGGGGTTTCATCCAATAATGAACTCAGTTCCCAATATTCAGTCCGGGGAGGCAACTTCGATGAAAACCTCGTGTATGTCAACGGCATTGAAATATACCGTCCTTTTCTGATCCGTTCAGGTCAGCAGGAAGGACTCAGTTTTATCAATTCCGATATGGTTTCATCCATTGAATTCTCATCAGGTGGTTTCGATGCCAAATACGGCGATAAAATGTCTTCGGTTTTGGATATTAAATACCGGAAACCTATAGATTTCCAAGGATCAGCCTCAATAAGCCTCCTGGGAGCTACCGTTCATTTTGAAGACCGAAGCCTGAACGGAAAACTGTCGCATACAACGGGAATTCGCTATAAAAGCAACCGGTACATGCTCAACAGCCTGGATACCGAAGGCGAATACGACCCAAGGTTTATCGACCTGCAAACCTATATAACCTATCAGGTCTCTGAAAAACTGGATTTGTCCTTTCTGGGAAATATCACCCGGAACCAGTACCGTTTTATCCCTCAGACCCGTGAAACAGCCTTTGGCACCTGGGATGCCCCCCTGAATACGACCATCTATTTTCAGGGAAATGAAACAGATGATTTTACTACCTATCTGGGTGCTTTATCTGCCGATTTTCATCCAAACAACAACCTGAACATTAAATTTACTGCCTCGGCTTATTTGGCCCGAGAACAGGAAACCTACGATATCCTGGGGGAATATTATCTCAACGAACTTGAGAGGGATATGTCGGTTGAAGAGTTTGGCGACAGCATCTTAAACCTAGGAATAGGGACCTTTATCAACCATGCCAGGAACTACCTGGATGCCCGGGTAACCAGCTTTTCAGTCCGGGGAGCCTGGGATTCTGAAAAACACCTGCTTAACTGGGGAGCTAAACTGAACATCGAAACAATTGATGACAAAATAAATGAATGGATCTACCGTGACTCAACCGGCTATTCCATCCCCTACTCCCCTGATTATGTATATTTATATAGTACCATTAACGGAGAATCCCACATTCATTCAACCCGGATCACAGGGTATATCCAGGATACATACAATATTCCTTTTCAGGGAGGGGATATGTATCTGACAGCCGGACTAAGAGCGAATTACTGGAATTTCAATAAGGAACTGGTCCTCAGTCCGCGTGCAGCAGTCAATTATTTTCCGGACTGGAAAAACAATGTTTCTTTCCGTTTGTCAGCCGGCATGTATCATCAGCCTCCGTTTTATAAAGAACTAAAAGACCGTTCGGGAAATATCCATGCCAGTACAAAAGCCCAGAGATCCTACCAGGTCGCTTTGGGAAGTGATTATCTTTTTACTGCCTGGGAACGTCCTTTCCGGTTTTCAACCGAAGCCTATTACAAAAACATGCAGCGTCTGATTCCTTATCAGGTTGATAATGTGCGCATTCGTTATCTTTCTGGCCAGGAGTCACGGGGCTATGCCGCTGGAATTGACATGAACATCAACGGAGAATTTGTCAGCGGCCTGCAATCATGGGCCAGTCTGTCGTTTATGCGTACCATGGAAGATGTCGTCGGTGACGGACACGGATGGATACCACGTCCCACCGACCAGTGGGTGAATTTCAGTCTTTTTTTTCAGGATTATCTTCCGGGAAATCCTTCGTATAAATTACATATGTCAGCCTTTTTCGGATCCCGGCTCCCCACAGGGCCTCCGAACTCGGAACGCTGGCAGGATGTTTTCAGAATGCCTCCCTACCGGCGCATTGACATGGGATTTTCTAAAGTGCTTATCAGCCCCGCCAACAAAAGCGAAACAGTTTTCCTGAGGCATCTGGAAAATGTAGCAATCAGCCTGGAAGTGTTTAACTTATTGAACATCAACAATACCGTATCATACTTCTGGGTTTCAAGCAACTGGGGCGACCTGTTTGCTGTACCCAATTACCTGACCAGCCGGAAATTTAATTTAAAATTATCCATAGATTTTTAAACCAAAAAAAGGGCAAATGCAGTCTGTTAAACCCTGCTGCTTATTAAATTAAAAACCGATGTTTTAAATTGATACCATGCAAAAAAAAGCAACCCAACGACTTTCCGTATTCCTGGTATTAATGACCCTCAGTGCAGGAGTGCCGGCTCAGGAGTATGCACTGGCCATTCATGGAGGTGCCGGGGTTCTTTCCCGGGAGCAAATGACCAAAGAAGCAGAGGAAGGGTACCGTTCCAGGCTACTTGAAGCCCTGATGACTGGAGATTCCTTGCTAAAAGCCGGTGAAACCTGTACAGAAACGGTGGCAAAAGTGATTTGTATCCTGGAAGATTCTCCTCTTTTCAATGCCGGAAAAGGAGCGGTTTTTACCAACAAAGGAACCAACGAACTGGATGCATCCATTATGAAGGGTGACAACCTGAATGCAGGAGCGGTTACAGGGGTTACCGATATTAAAAATCCAATCCTTGCAGCAAAAGAAGTGATGATACATTCCGATCACGTTTTTCTGAGCGGTAAAGGGGCATCGGAATTTGCAAAAAAACAGGGGCTGGAAATGGTTCCCAACCGATATTTTCGTACTAAAAGCCGGCATGAATCGTTCAAACGCCTTCAGAAAAAGGAACGCAGACGGGAAAAAAATGATGATACCGGGACCGTGGGCTGTGTAGTTCTTGATGCATACGGAAATCTTTGTGCCGGAACATCCACCGGAGGCATGACCAACAAAAAATACGGAAGGATTGGTGATTCCCCGGTAATCGGCGCCGGAACCTATGCCCATAATAAAACGTGTGCCATTTCGTGTACCGGCCATGGAGAATACTATATAAGGCTGGGATTTGCGCGCGATATTTCAGCGCTCATGGAATACAAAGGACTCAATGTCAGGGAAGCATGCCGGGAAGAGATCAGAAAACTTTCCGGGATGAACGGAACCGGAGGAGTTATAGCAATCGATGCGCAGGGAAATATCGCGATGGAATTTAATACCAGCGGCATGTTTCGCGGGTATATAAAATCGACAGGAGAAAAAGAAATTGCTATTTTTGCGGATGACCAAGAGGCGTATTAACTGAAGGGAGGATTATGAAGTTTCTGTATCCGTATTTTCTATTTTCACTGACTGCTATTGTCATACCGATCCTGATTCATCTTTTTAATTTTCGAAGGTATAAAACGGTCTATTTCAGCAATGTGGAGTTTCTGAAGAATATCAGGAAAGAATCCAGGCGCAAATCGAAGCTTAAACAACTGCTGATCCTTCTTGCGCGGATTCTGGCAATCATCAGCCTGGTATTTGCTTTTGCCCAACCCTATATTCCTTTGGAGGGGCGGGAACAAAAAAGTCCCAACCAGGCGGTGGCGGTATATATCGATAATTCGTTCAGTATGAATGCCCGCGGAGAAGAAGGTCAACTTCTTGAATCGGCACGAAACAAAGCCATCGAAATTGTACGGGCTTATAAACCAGGAACCCGGTTTATGCTAATTACCAACGATCAGCTACCGGTCCATAGCCATTTCCTGAACAGCGAACAATTCATTCAACAGGTCACTGAAGTAGTGGCTTCCCCTGAAGTAATTTCCCTGTCAAGGATCTACAACCGGTTAAAGGAATCGTTTCATCCATTGGGAACAGATGTGGATAAAAGTTTCTATTTCCTCTCCGATTTTCAACGAAATACCACAGATATTGAACCCATTAAGAGTGACAGTACGGTATGGGCTTATCTGTTTCCTTTGATACCACAGGCTTCAGGCAACCTGTATATTGATTCATGCTGGTTTGAGACCCCGTCACGGAAACTCAACGAAGAAGAGGAGTTGTTTATAAAGATCATAAACAACTCAGACCAGAATTATCAGGACCTTCCGCTAAAATTTTACCTCAATGATTCGTTAAAATCGCTGACCAATTTCAGCATTGCTGCACAAGGTGAAGTCAGGGCCAGCCTGAAATTTACCAACCTGAAAAGTGGGTATCAACAGGGAAAAGCAGAACTCACCGATTACCCGGTGACCTACGACAATACCTGGCATCTGAGTTATCATGTACAACCACAGGTTGATGTACTGGCTGTAACCGAAACGTCGGTTCAGGACAACGGTGCTGAGTACTTCCGGGCACTCTTTTCGGAAGATGAGTATGCCACTTTGGACCTGACCGATATCCGGAACCTTCAGGTCAGCAGGCTTGCTGATTACAACACCATCATCCTGTTAAACCTGCAGGAACTGGCCAGTGGTTTTATCTCAGAACTTGAACAGGTTATTTCAAACGGTGCAAGTGTCATTTTTTTTCCATCCCTCACAGGGGATATCGAAAGTTATAACCGCTTTCTTTCCATGACGGGTGCCAATACCATTGCCAGTACCGACACGATACCCCAGGCCCTGGGCGGCATCGCCCTGGAAAATCCGGTTTATCAGGGGATCTTCAGGGAAACGGAAGAAAATATCCGGTATCCTGAAATCAACGGGCATTTAAAATTCAACACCCATACCCACATCCCGGAAACAAACCTCCTCTGGTTTCGCAACAACGATAAAGCCCTTGGGATGACACCCCACGGAAACGGATTTCTTCATGTTTTCAGTTTTCCCGCAAACAGACAAAATGAATCATTTGCCCGGGACATACTTTTTGTCCCCACCATTTACAGCCTCGTGCTCAACAGCATTCCCAAACAACAGTCCTTTTACACCATCGGAAAAGATCCCTACGTGCTGATCAGCCGGAACCATGGCATGAACAACTTGTCTTCCCTGACGGTCAAAGGGGAAGACAACCATGCGTTTATTCCGGATATACAGGTCAGTGGACAGAACAGAATACGTATCGGGCTGGAAAACCAAATCAAAAAATCCGGATTCTATGCCGTTGAAGCAGAAGATAGTTTGGTCTCTATCCTGGCTTTTAATTATGACCGGTCGGAATCAGACCTTCGCTATTTTGAAAAAAATGAACTGAAAGACCAGATCTCCTCAGCCGGCCTCTCACAAGTCTCAGTAATTGAAAATACCGGCATGCAGTTTTCTGAGATTTTCAGAGAAATACAAAACGGGAAACAACTATGGAAATGGTTTATCCTGTTGTCGCTTCTGTTTATAGCTGCCGAAGCATTGATCATCCGGTTCTGGAAAGAATAGCTCGTTTTCTTTCGCTTTATTTTTAATAATTCTAAATCACACATTTTATGCTTTTTTGTAATCTCTGTATTACAAAAATAGGATAAAACGGACTATTTTTGCCGACAAATACCCATTTATGGAATTTTTTAAGGTTATACACACAACATTGCTTGAGGATCAATGTTTTATACTCTCAAGGGAGTTGCTAAGGCAGGTTGACTGGTCACACCGTCTGATTTGCATTAAAGGCTTCCGGGGAGTGGGGAAAACCTCTTTTATCCTCGATCATATTAAAAAAATGTATCCGGGCGATGATTCCGTTTTGTTAGTCAACCTGAATCATTTCTATTTTACCAAAAGAACCATTTATTCCTTTGCAGACGAATTTTCAAAACTTGGGGGGAAGGTACTTTTTCTGGACCAGATTCAGAAATACCCTGACTGGTCTGCTGAACTCAGGATGTGTTATGACCAAATTCCCGATCTGAAAATTGTTTTCACCTCATCCCCGGTGCTGCGTGTTGCAGAAAATAATCCTGATTTACAGGGAATCGTAAAAATATATCATCTTGAAGGATTGTCGTTCCGGGAATTCCTTAACTACAAAACAAAAAACAACTTCAGGGTGTATGAGCTTTCTGAAATTCTCAATCACCATGTGGAACTTTCAAAGCATATTGTTTCAAAGGTAAAACCGCTGGCTCATTTCAGGCAATACCTGCAGACAGGGTACTTTCCTTATTTTATGGAAGGTTCCGGTTTTTATAGCATTCAATTGCTGAAAAATGTCAATCTGGCTCTGGAGATCGATGTTCCCTACCTGAACATGATTGAATTAAAGTATCTTCCGAAACTCAGAAAACTGTTATATATCATAGCGATACAGACGCCATTTACGCCGAATATTAGTAAATTAGCGGCTGCTGTTGAAACATCACGTGCGACCATTATGAATTACCTGCGTTACCTGAAAAATGCAAGGTTAATACATTTGTTGTACAGCAATGGAAACAACAGCACGGAACAATTGATTAAACCAGTCAGGATCTATATGCACAACACCAATATGTTGTATGCCATAGCTCCCGAAAATGTAAGCAACATGAATCTCAGGCATACATTTTTTCTGAACCAGGTGGGGGCTGTTCATAAAACAGAAGCTACAAAAAATGCCGATTTTTGGGTTGATGAAAAATCCCGGTTTATCGTGGGCGGAAGAAATACAGAACCAAAGGAAAATGCTTTTGCAGCGGCCGACATGATTGAAACCGGCCAGGGTAATAAGATCCCGCTTTGGTTGTTTGGGTTCTTGTATTAGATTTTAGATTTTAGATATTAGATATTAGATTTTAGATAATTGATATTAGATAATTGATTTTAGATAGATAAATATATATTGTGAATAAAATAAATGTCATATAAAAATCTTGAAATATGGCAAATCGCAAATGAATTGGTCATTAAAATTCATAAGATGACTCTCAATGAATTGCCCGTTTTCGAGATGTATGAAGAAGGGAGCCAAATCAGAAGGTCATCAAAATCTTCGAAAGCATTAATCGTTGAAGGATATGGAAGAAGGGCATACAAACAGGATTTTATACGGTTCTTAATAAACTCATTGGCTTCAAATAATGAAACGATCGATCATTTGGAAAATCTTTATAACACTGGATCATTAAAAAATTATGAATTATACGCAGCGTTGAATGAACTTGCTGAAAAGCTTGGTAAGAAAACAAATAATTTTATCAAATCAGTAGAAAAGCATCATAATAAGCTTATAGATCCTGAAATTGAACTTAAAACCAGTTTAAACCAGAAATAATCGAATATCAAATATCAAATATCAAATATCAAATATCGAATATCAAATATCGAATATCGAATATCAAATATCGAAAATCAAATATCGAAAATCAAAAAAAATGGCAAAACAGAAAAAATTTATCACATGTGACGGGAACTACGCAGCGGCGTATATTAGTTACATGTTTAGTGAGGTAGCCTGTATTTATCCGATCACGCCATCATCAACCATGGCGGAATATGTAGATGAATGGGCTGCATTTGGGAAGAAGAACATGTTTGGAAGGCCGGTACGTCTGGCAGAGATGCAGAGTGAAGGGGGTGCCTCTGCTGCTGTTCACGGAGCAGCTCAGTCAGGAGCATTAACCACAACCTACACGGCTTCCCAGGGGTTGTTGCTCATGATCCCGACGATGTATAAGATGGTAGGGGAATTGCTTCCTACGGTTTTTCACGTAAGTGCCCGTGCACTGGCAGGCCATGCACTCTCCATATTTGGCGAACACAGCGACATCTATGCGACCCGCCAGACCGGATTTGCCATATTGGCTGCCGGATCGGTACAGGAAGAGATGGATATCGCAGGAGTTGCCCACCTGGCAACCATAAAATCAAGAATTCCCTTTATCGCCTTTTTTGATGGCTTCCGGACCTCCCATGAAATACAAAAGATAGAAGCCATCGATATGGAAGATATGAAGCCCCTGGTTGACATGAAAGCCATACAGAAATTCCGCGACAAAGCATTAAATCCGGAACACCCCTTAACACGGGGAACCGCTCAAAACCCGGATATCTTTTTCCAGGCTAAGGAATCAGCCAATAAATATTATGATGCCGTTCCTGATATTGTGGAAGAGTATATGCAGGAAATCAAAAAAATAACCGGCAGGGAATACCATCCGTTTACCTATTACGGCTCTGAAGATGCAGAAAACATTATTGTGGCTATGGGTTCCGTTACGGATACAATCCGTGAAACAATCGATTATTTAACTGCTCAGGGGAAAAAGGTTGGATTAATAACCGTTCATCTGTTCCGTCCTTTTTCAACCAAATACCTACAAAAAGTATTGCCTGCAACGGTGAAAAGAATTGCAGTCCTCGACCGTGCCAAAGAACCCGGATCGGATGGCGAACCCCTTTATCACGATTTCAAATCGGCATTCTACAGAAAAGATAATGCCCCCATTATTGTGGGCGGACGTTACGGACTGGGCTCGAAAGATACCACTCCGTCACAAATCCTTTCCGTATATGAAAACCTGGAAATGACCGAACCGAAAAACGACTTTACAATTGGAATTGTCGATGATGTAACCTTTAAGTCGCTTCCTGTAAAAGAAGAAATTGATATGTCCCCGAAAGGTACCTATCAGGCAAAATTCTATGGATTGGGTTCCGATGGGACGGTGGGAGCGAACAAAAACTCCATTAAGATCATTGGTGGTTCAACCGATAAATACTGCCAGGGATACTTTCAGTATGACTCCCGGAAATCAGGAGGTTTTACCTGTTCGCACCTTCGTTTTGGCGATCAGCCGATCCGTTCAACCTATTTTGTGAACACTCCCGATTTCGTGGCATGCCACGTCCCTGCCTACATCCATCAATACGACGTTTTAAAAGGATTAAAAAAAGGAGGGTCCTTCCTTCTGAATTCGATCTGGGATGAAGAAAAAACCAAAGAAGAACTTCCGGATGCCATAAAGAAATACCTGGCGGAAAACGAAATCAAATTTTATATCATTAATGGTACGAAGCTGGGGGAAGAAATCGGACTTGGCAGCCGGACCAATACCATCATGCAATCCGCCTTTTTCAATATCACTCAGGTAATTCCTTACGAACTGGCTGTTGATGAAATGAAAAAAGCAATCGTTAAGAGTTACGGCCGCAAAGGAGAGAAAATCGTGAATATGAACTATTCAGCTGTTGATGCAGGCGGAAAGCATGTGAAAGAGGTGAAGGTCCCTGAAGAATGGAAAAATATTCAGGTAAAATCTTCCGAACCGGATAAGGACCGCCCGGCATATGTCAGAAATATGGTAGATGTGATCAATGCCCAGAATGGGGATAGTCTTCCGGTATCCACCTTCTCAGGTGCTGAAGATGGTTCTTTTTTACCTGGAGCCACGAAGTATGAAAAACGGGGTGTTGCCGTGAATGTTCCTGAATGGCAACCTGACCATTGTATCCAGTGTAACTTGTGTGCATTTGTATGCCCTCATGCTGCGATACGTCCGTTTCTATTAACCGACGAAGAAGCAAAAGATGCTCCGGAAGGAACCGTTGTTCAACAAGCTACCCCGGCGAAATTGTTTGAAGGACTCAGCTACAGGATCCAGGTAAGTGCACTGGATTGCACAGGTTGTGGAAACTGTGTGAATGTCTGTCCTACAAAAGAAAAATCGCTGATCATGAAACCGCTGGAGACCCAGAAAGAGGAAATTCCCAGATGGGAATACATGGTGAATGACGTCTCCCTGAAAGAAAACCGGATTGATAAGACCAAATCGGTTAAAAATTCACAGTTTGCCCAGCCGTTGTTTGAATTCTCAGGGGCTTGTGCAGGATGCGGTGAAACGCCTTATATAAAACTGATCACCCAGTTATTTGGCGAGCGGATGATCATTACCAACGCAACCGGTTGTTCCTCGATTTATGGAGGTACAGCCCCTGCCACACCCTATTGTCCACATAAAGATTCCGGACACGGACCCGCATGGGCCAATTCGCTCTTTGAAGACAATGCCGAATATGGATTTGGATTTGTGGAAGGCATCAATGCCCAACGCGACCGCCTAACAGCGATCATGAACGAAGCAATAACCAATGGTGCTTCCGATGCTGAAAAAGAAGCGTTTACCGAATGGATGGAAAACAAAGACAATGCCGAAGCTTCCATAAAAGCGTCCGAAAAAGTAGCAAAGGCAATTTCAGAAAGCGACAGCACCCATGCCAAAGAAATTGGAGCCCTGAAACAATACCTGGTTAAAAAATCCATCTGGGCATTTGGTGGCGACGGATGGGCTTACGACATCGATTTTGGAGGATTGGATCATGTAATGGCGTCAGGACAGGACATTAACCTCCTGGTGCTGGATACCGAAGTGTATTCAAATACCGGCGGGCAATCATCCAAATCCACCCCATTGGGTGCCGTAGCCAAATTTGCCGCTTCCGGTAAAAAGATCCGTAAAAAAGACCTGGGTGCAATGTTAATAACCTACGGGTACGTTTATGTAGCCCAGGTTGCTATGGGGGCTAGCCAGAATCAGTTTTTCAAAGCAGTGAAAGAAGCGGAAGCGTATCCGGGACCCTCCATCATTATTGCCTATTCACCTTGTATTAACCATGGACTGAGGGCCAGTATGGAGAAATCCCAGGAGGAAGAAAAACGGGCCGTTGAATCCGGATACTGGCATCTATACCGGTTTAATCCAAACCTGGAAAAAGAAGGAAAGAATCCTTTCCAGCTCGATTCAAAGGACCCCGACTGGAGTAAATTTCAGGATTTTCTCAACGGTGAAGTGCGCTACACATCCCTGAAGAAATCATTCCCGGAAACAGCAGATGAACTGTTCAGGGCAGCTGAAGAAAATGCCAAATGGAGATTCAACTCCTACAAACGGCTGGCTGCCATGGATTATTCAGGAGAAGAATAAAAACAAGAACCCTTTTAGTCGATAAGAAAAGGCCGTATCACGAAGGATACGGCCTTTTTTCCTTTAATCGTTATTATCTGTTACATTTGAATGGCCAATAAACCATAGATCATACAAAAGGAAACCATCCTATCAAAGATACATGCAATCTGTTAATTATCAATTCCTGAATACTAAATTTTAAATTCTTTTTGCCCCCGGAGAATCGGGGAATTTATCCAACTGTTTCATAATGAAACACTATAAAATTACAAATTGCAACGATACAAAGTAGAATTTAAATAAACCGGATTTGATCAATTCATAAATAAAGAAAATAGTTATTTTTAACCAATCTTATCAAAAATAAAATCTACGTTATGCACAAAAAACTACCTATCCTTTTCGTAGCATTGGCCGGTATGTTTCTTTTCCATGGTTACCGGAGCAATGCTCAAAATGAAATTCAATTCAACAGGTACCATACCTATGCAGAGGTTTTCGAATCTTTACAGGCCTTCCACAGGGATCATCCTGGAACTACAGCATTGCATACCATTGCAACCAGTCCGGGAGGACATGATGTGGCCATCCTGGAAATCGGAAAGAATCTGGACAATGCACCGGCTGTTTTTGTGGGAGCCAATTTTGAGGGGATCACACCTCTTGCCACGGAAGGGGCTCTTTATTTAGCACAAATGATTCTCAATCAGGAAGATGATGCTGCCATCAAATGGTATATTCTTCCCCTTCCCAATCCGGATGCATCGGAGATTTTTTTTTCACCCATGGTGTATCAAAAAGCAACCAACGATATGAAGATTGACAAGGATATAGACGGCCTGATGGATGAAGACGGACCGGAAGACCTGAACGGGGATGGGTATATAACCCAAATGCGGGTCAGGGATCCGGAGGGAACATATAAAATATCGCCTGAGGATCCACGTATCATGGCCAGAGCCGATGCAAAAAAAGGAGAACGGGGGGAATATAAATTATACACCGAAGGAATAGATAACGATGGGGATGGCTCTTATAACGAAGATGGCCCCGGAGGCGTGAATCCCGGGATCAATTTCCCCCACCTGTTTGACCATAAAAACAAAGATGCAGGACTCTATGCGGGATATACCCCCGAAACCTATGCGGTCATGAAATTTATTTACGAACATCCGGAAATAGCGATGGTATTTACCCTGGGTACATCCGATTTCTGTATTGCTCCCCCACAGGGAGGACGGGAAGGAGGGGCCAACATGAAAAGCCTCAAAATACCGCGCAGATATGCCACTATGCTGGGAGCTGATCCTGATAAAACCTATACAATGGAAGAAGTGATCGATCTCGTAAAACCAATGGTACCGGCCGGAGTGGAAGTGACCCCTTCTATGATCGCTTCTTTTATGGGACTGGGTGCAGCGGTAAATCCCCAGGAGGACGACCTGAAATTCTACACCCAATTTTCAGAAGATTACAAAGCGTATCTGAAAGAAAAAAACTTCAGCACCGAAAAACTTGAAGCAGAAAGAGATAAGAATGGATCCTTTGAACTATGGGCCTATTACCATCTGGGATTGCCCTCCTTCAGCATGAATCTTTTTACGGTTCAGGAAGCCAAAGAGGAACAAAAAGATGAAAAAGCCCTTTCACTCGAAGAAGTGGAAAAGATGGATACCAAAGAATTTGTAGCGCTGGGGGAAGAAAAAATAGATGCTTTTCTGAAAGCCCACAATGCCCCGGATCGTTTCTCAGCCAAAGGGATCATAGACATGATGAACTCCGGCAGGGTTACACCCAAACAGATGGCCGGAATGATGAAAAACATGCCTGCCCCAACGGAAGAGGGAAAACTAAGTACCAGAGATAGATCATTGCTTGCCTACATCGACAAAGACCTGGAAGGCAAAGGTTTTGCCAAATGGGAGCCCTTCGATCACCCTACCCTGGGAGAAGTGGAAATTGGCGGATACTTTCCCTTTGTGGATAATACCCCACCGGCAGAAAGAATTGATTCCCTGTGCTCGGTCCAGTTGCCCTGGCTGCTGAAACTAACCGAAAAACTTCCGGATCTTCATTTCCTCGAAGAAAAAGTTACTCCAATGGGAGGAGGAATGTATAAACTTGAAATTTATGTGGAAAACAGAGGATACCTACCCTACCCGATCAGTATGGGCCAGCGCAACAGCCAGCCTGCACCGGTGATCATAAACCTGGATGGAGATGATGTCGATTTCCTGGATGGCATCAAACGCACTCCGCTGGGAAACATCGGAGGAAATCAGGTGAAGAAATTAACCTGGATCGTAAAAACCGGAAAAGAACAGAAAATCATGGCAAGGATAGAATCAAAAAATGCAGGTTCAGATGTTAAACAAATTACTTTAGGAGGTTAATTATGAAACGCTATATACTATTAATACTACTCTTTTCATTTACCCTGGCTTCTGCATCCGGGAAAGAAAAAATTGAAGTACCTCTGCGATTTGACCGCTATTATTCATATGAAGAGGTAAACGAAGCCTTGCAGGCACTTCACGAGGCTTTTCCTGCCTTAACAACACTTGAAACGGTTGGCCAAAGCGAGGAAGGAAGGGACATCCGGGCCCTGACCATCAACAATCCGGAAACCGGTAACCATCTGGAAAAACCCGGTGTGTATGTGGATGGAAATATTCATGGAAATGAAATACAGGCAGGTGAGGTGTGTTTGTATTACGCCAATATGCTGCTTACCAAATACGGTGAGAACGAAAAAATAACCAACGTGGTGGATAAAAATGCCCATTACATTATCCCGGTTGTGAATGTGGATGGCAGGTATCATTTCTTTGAAGATCCCAATACACCAAGCACAAACCGCACCATTCGTGTGCCACGTGATGACGATAACGACGGACTGGTAAATGAAGACGGCTATGACGATCTGGATGGCGACGGCAATATATGCCAGATGCGCATCAGAGATCCTTTCGGCAGGTACAAAACAGATCCTGAAGATGACCGGCTTATGATCCCCGTGGAAGAAGGGGAACAAGGCGAATGGACTGTCCTGGGGGAAGAAGGCATTGATAACGACGGAGACGGAACTATCAATGAAGATCCCGAAGGATACCTGGATCCGAACCGGAACTGGGGATACAACTGGATGCCCCCTTATGTGCAGAGCGGAGCAGGTTTATTCCCCATGTCAGGAATCGGGTTAAAAGCGGTAGCAAAATTTATTGAAGCCCGGCCCAATATCATTATGGCGTATGCCTTCCATAACAATGGTGGAATGTGGTTGCGGCCCCCCTCCCGAAGCGATATAAAAATAGACCGCAGGGATGTGGAGGTATTTGACATTTTGGGAACCCACTCACAAAATATCACACCCGATTATGTGTACCAGCCATCGTATGATCTCTACGGAACCTATGGGGATTTCGACTCCTACCTGTATGACCTCATCGGAGCATACGCTTTTACGGGAGAACTTTTTATCCGCGACCATGAGACCTACCGTAAAGATGTTAAAAAACCCACACCCACCCTTCAGCAGGAAGACGAAGGTGGCTCTTTCAGAAGGGGCGGATCACCTGAACGAAGCCGGGAACAACTCGATTTTAATGACCATGTGGCTCTCGGGGAACTGTACAAAGACTGGGTATCCTTTGAACATCCTTTATACGGTGAAATTGAGATCGGGGGCTGGGTGAAGATGAGTTCCAGGCTGCCTCATCCCTTTATGCTTACGGAACTGGTTCACAGAAACGCTGCTGCTGTGCTCTTTGCAGCTGAGAATACTCCGGAAGTAAAAATGGAAACCCTTGACATACAGGAAATCGGCAAAAACCTGTTCCGGGTGAGAATACGCTTATCCAACAGGAAGGCATTACCCTCCATGACTTACGAAGCCGTAAAAAACAAACTTCATCCACAGGATATGCTGAAAGTTACCGGTGTAAAAGTAGTCGCAGGTGGGGAACTTACCGATCCCTATATGGATAAAGTCAACTATAAAGAACATCAGCCTGAAATTCAGTATCTGACTGTTCCATCCTACGGGAAAACCGATTACCAGTTTCTTGTGGAAGGAAAAGGAACCATGGAACTGGAATATAAATCAGTGAAAGCCAAAAACCTGAAAGCGTCTGTTGATCTGTAATTTTATTGAAAGAGGCGGTCTGAAAAAGGCATACAATCGCAATGGACCCAACGTATTTTCCTGTTGTAGTAAATACTCTGCGGACTTAGCGCATTCTTTGCGAACATTGCGGTTAATAAATTCCATAAATTTTCAGACAGCCTCTTTTTCATCTTTCAGGCAGAGAGAAAATCGTTGAGGTAAGCAAACCGCGGGGTCAGTTTTCCTTTTTCCAGAATGGTAGCCCGCTCAACTACTTTTCCGGTATCTTCACCCTGAAGCGAAGGAAAGATCATTCTATACAGATCAGCAGCGAACGATTCAGAGGCATTCCGTGGCAGAGCCGCCGGAAGGTTATCCACAGCCATTACCGTAATATGATCCCTGCCGGAAAATGGAGGCAACTCTTTCAGGGTACTCCTGTCCACATCATAATAGGGACGATCGTGTTCAGAAGTACGGATGGTTGCAGGCACCGGACCGGGAATATCGCAGCTGATATCGGCAATCAGCCGGATCTTGAAATCACCGGAAGCCATATCCTCAGGACTGAAGAAAACCGGTGAATCGGGATGCCAGAAATGGCATGGAATATACACATCGGCAGCCCGGGTAAAAGGCAGAAAGGTGGATTCAAAGTCAGCAGGCGAAGAAAAAAAATCGTCATAGGTTTTTGAGCTACCGGGTTTGGGCTTTACATATTCCTGGAAAGGAAGGATACAAAACATCGGTTTGCTAAAGGACTTTGCAAGGAAAGCACCGGGAGAAACTTCAGTGATTC
>Ga0307422_1000033_pt1 | contig 70965 bp, 62 predicted proteins | sample SalMarWE160290MG_FD_202153 | JGI IMG/M metagenome (GOLD analysis project Ga0307422, IMG submission 202153) | Salt marsh sediment microbial communities from the Plum Island Ecosystem LTER, Massachusetts, United States - WE1602-90 | ecosystem: Environmental > Aquatic > Marine > Intertidal zone >...
TCCGGTCAATCAGCAAACTTGAAGATCCTGAGCTGGTGGTTATGGTAGCGCGGGTCATTACGGTTTATCCGGGAGCCTCGGCACACGAAGTGGAAATGGAGGTAACCAATATCCTTGAAGAAGAATTCAGTTCCCTTGAAAACATTGACAATCTTACCTCCCGGTCGTCGGATAACCTGTCCATGATTACGGTAACCCTGGAAATGACGGTCCCCCAAAAGGAGATCGAACAACGGTGGGATTTTTTACGGAGAAAAGTCAAGGCCGCAGTTCCCAAACTTCCGGATGGGGTTCAGGAGCCCATCGTAATGGATGATTTCAGCGATGTGTACGGAATGTTTTATGCCATGACGGGCGACGGCTTCTCCTACAAAGAGATGGGCAAACAGGCAGATTTTATCAGACGCGAGATGCTGACCGTGAAAGGGGTCAGCAAAGTTCAGGTTTACGGTACCCAACAATCCTTTGTTGATATCATCCTCTCTCCGGAGAAAATGGGCGGGTCTGGCATTTCCCCCTACCAGATTATTTCTGCTGTACAAAATCAGAATGCCACCCTCTATGCTGGAGCTTACGAGGCAGGAAACCAACTGCTTAAAGTAAATGTCTCCGATAAAATATCATCGACCAATGACCTTAGAAATATGTTGGTCCGGGGATTCGATGGCAACACGTTCACTCTTTCCGATGTGGCTGAGGTGAAAGAAGGGTATTCATCTCCGTTGAAAAACACCATGTTCCTGAACAACAAAAAAGCCATTGGAATATCCATCTCCATGGAGTCGGGAGAAAACATTATTAAAGTAGGTGAAAGAGTAGAAAAACGTCTGGCTGAATTACAAAAAGAGATCCCGGCAGGATATGCATTCGAAAAAGTATTTTTTCAGCCCGAAAAAGTCAGCGAATCCATCAACGGATTCATGAAAAACCTGATGCTGTCCGTTCTGATCGTAACCATTGTGATTATGTTGGCTATGGGATTGCGAAGCGGGCTGATCATTGGCAGCGGGCTGATTCTGACGATCCTGGCAACCTTCCCCATACTGCTTGCCACAGGAGGAACCCTTCAGAGAATATCTCTTGGAGCATTTATCGTTGCAATGGGAATGCTGGTCGACAATGCCATTGTCGTTATGGATGGGATCGTTGTGGATTTACAAATGAAAAAGGACCGGAAAAAGGCATTTCTCGATTCGGCAAAACGGACCGCTTTTCCTCTTTTGGGGGCTACCCTCATTGCAGTGGCTGCGTTCTTTCCTGTTTATCTTTCGAAGGATGCGGCAGGAACCTATGCCCACGACCTGTTTCTGGTTTTGTGTATTTCGCTGTTTATCAGCTGGTTGCTTGCAATGACGCAGATTCCCCTGTTTGCAGAGAAATTCCTGAAAACAAACAAAAAAGAACACGGATCCGGTCCGTACGACGGAAAATTCTACCAGACCTTCAGGCGGTCACTGGCTTTTCTGCTCAGACATAAAATCCTCACACTGATGGCATCAGGCATTCTACTTATTTTGGCGATTCTTACCTTTAATAACATCAAAAAGACCTTCTTTCCTGATTTCAACTACAATCAGGTCTATATCGAATACAAACTTCCCGAAGGGACAAGCCCTGAAAGGGTAAACGAAGATCTTCGCAAGATCACCCGTCATTTTCTCACCTACGATGAAGTAAAAATGGTTGTCACCAGCCATGGAATGACGCCAACCCGTTACTGTCTGGTCCGGGCAATCGGTGATTTATCAGACAGTTATGGGGAGTTAATTGTAAATTTCGAGGATTACAAAACCATGGTGAAGATGAAACCGGAATTAAACAAATACCTCCGCGAGAACTATCCGGATGCCTATGTACGGATTCGCAAATACAATCTATCGATTAAAGCAACGCATACGGTTGAAGTGGAATACGCGGGTCCCGATCCTGCTGTTTTACGAACCTTAAGCCATCAGGCACAGGAAATCATGAAAAAATGCGAATATGCCGATACCTATACCATATGTGACGACTGGGGCCCTTTGAGCCAGTCGTTGGTTGCCAGGTATGATCAGACATCGGCACAAAGGGCAGGTGTTTCCAGGTCGGAAGTCAGCAATGCACTTCTCACTGCTACCGAAGGAATCCCTATCGGCGGGTTTTTCGAAGGCGAGACCCGAATTGGTGTTACCCTGAAAATGAGAGAACCCGATGGCTCTCCTATCCAGGATCTGGAGAACATCCCCGTTTGGCGTATGATTCCGGATATAGCCGGAATCGATATGAACAGCATTAAAAGCGTAATGTATGGGGTAAATACGATCGATGAGTTCAAAAAAGAATTGCTCAGTCCGGTTCCTTTAAGTTCGGTTACGAACAGTGTTGCCCTGGGATGGGATGAAAAAGTAGTCCGCAGAACGGACGGTCAGCGCACCATACAGGCTCAATGCGATCCGTTGGATGGCTTCAGCCCTGCATTGGTCAGAAGGACCATCCTTAAAGACATTGAAAACATATCCCTCCCGGAAGGGTATTCCATGAAATGGGTCGGAGAAAAGGAACTACAGGGGGATGCCCTGAGGAATATATTTAAATTTCTGCCCATTTCCATTATGTTGATCATTCTTACCCTGGTTTTGCTTTTTAAAGATTTCAAAAAACCACTGATTATCCTGCTGTGCATCCCAATGGCATTTATCGGCATTGTTCCGGGAATGATCCTGACAGGCTCTCCCTTTACGTTTATGGCGATTATCGGTTCATTCGGACTCATGGGGATGATTGTTAAAAATGCCATTGTCCTGCTTGACGAGATTGAGAGCCTGCTTTCCCGGGGCAAGGAAAAATATCGCGCCATCATCCAGGCTACGATCTCACGTACAAGACCTGTATTGATGGCTTCATTCACAACAATCCTTGGAATGGTTCCGCTGTTGACGGATCCAATGTACAGCAGCATGGCAGTGGCTATCATCAGCGGGTTACTGATCGGGACAATTATCACATTAATCTTTGTGCCGGTCCTGTTTTCGGCCTTCTATCATGTTACGAAAAATACCATACCTGAAATACAGTAAAAACAGAACCATGAAATTAAAAAAAATTCTATTCATCATCCTGCTGCCAGCTTCCTGTTTCGGGGGAATGGGACAGGAGCTTCTCTCCCTAGAAAAATGCCGTGAATTAGCGGTTCAAAAGAGCGAAGATTTACGAATTGCCGGGAAGCAGATTGATCAGGCAGAAGCTGAAAAAGCGGCCGTCAGGACGATGAGGTACCCCAACCTCTCGGCATCTGCCCTTGGCCTGTGGTTGAATAAAGATATTGAAATGGAACTGCTCCTCCCGACAAAAAAGCCCGATGTGGCCTCCGGCGAACTGATTCCGAATACAATGATTGATCCCACAACCGGAATGCCTGTTACGGGAGCCGATGGAAACCCCATTTTTAATATGTATGCCTGGCTGCCTCTCACCATTCATCTGGGGGGAGCTTATATGGCCGGGGTTTCTTTGGAGCAACCTTTGTATACCGGCGGTAAGATTACCGCCGGAAATAAAATGGCCGATATTGGTCTTGGCATGGCCAACGAAAACCTGAAACTTCAGAAAATGAATACCCTTGCCGAAGCGGACAGGGCTTACTGGACCTTTGTCTCCGTGCATGAAAAAGTTGTATTGGCTAAGAAGGCTGTAGCCATGCTCGATACCCTTATCAGGGTTGTGGAAGACAGTTACGAAGTGGGCCTGGCTAGCCGGAACGATCTGCTGAAAGCCCGCGTTGAATACAACAATGCTACGCTGGCATTGCACAAAGCAAAAAACGGACTTGAACTGAGCCGCATGGAATTATGCCGTGTAACCGGATATGATATGGATACTCCCCTGGAAGCAGCAGATACCGTCATTGATTTAACCTTTCGTCCTGTTGCGGAGAAAGAAAATATTTCAAAACGCCCCGAATACCAGTTATTGGAAAAAATCATTGCCCTGCAGGAAGAAAACATCAAACGTACACGCGCCGACTACCTGCCTGTTGCCGGGATCAGTGCCGGATACAACCACATTGGCGGCATTGAGTTCAGCGGAGAAGACTTTGACAATACCAGCCTCCAGGTGATGGCTTCTGTAAAGATCCCCATCTTTCATTGGGGCGAAGGAAAAAAGAAAACCACATCGGCAAAGATCGAAAAAGAGATCAAAGAACTGGAACTGAAAAAAAACAGCCAGTTGCTGGAACTGGAAATTCATCAGGCACGTCTAAACCTGAATGCAGCATATAAACGCATTGAAATAGCTGAGATGGCCCTGGTGCAGGCAGAAGAAAACCTTCGGGTAAGCAACGACAATTACGAAGTAGGCATGGAAGATATCATTGGCCTGCTGGTTGCGCAAACCCGCTGGCAGGAAACTTTCAACGAGGTAATAGAGGCCCGGGGAGCCTATAAAATAAAAGAAACAGTTTACCTGAAAGCCACCGGACAACTGGGATTATGATAAAAATAACCGGTCAGTTCCCGGAAAAAATAATTAAATTTATACAACCATTTTCCACGAAAGAAAACAAGCCTCCTGAAGGCTGTCCGGAAACCATTTTAAAAGGCAATGCATCATGAAAAACATGGAGCTTCATTTTATCAGCAGGCTTTCCTCCTATACCTGGGAACATGTTTTCATCCGCCTGGTACTGGTAAGTTCTTCTGCAGTCCTTTTTTTATTCCTGGCAATCAACTTAGCGGATGAATATATGGAAGTTACCATAGCAAACTACCTTCAGGTTGTTCTCATCTTTAACATCATCAGCGAAAGCAATGTTTTTCTTGATCATCTCGGCGAACGGTTTTTACCGATCCCTGAAAATATAAAAACCCGGATTATCCTGCATCTCTTGTTAAGCCTTATTATTGGGCTGGCAGCTGTTTTTTATTTTTCACAGATCATAATAAAAGATGAATTGTTCTTCACCAACAGCATTGTCCAGCTCATGATCTTCTTCGGATTAATATTTATCTTCATCCTTACTCTGGTTTCCATTACCATTCGGATCATTGAAAAATGGATCTATTCCGTCAGGGAACTGGAGCAGTTAAAAAGTGCAAAACTCAAAAGCGATTACAAATCGCTTCAGGATCAGTTGAATCCACATTTCCTGTTTAATAACCTGAGCGTACTAAAGTCCATGATTATGTACCATCCGGAATCTGCAGCTGATTTCACACAGAATTTTACAGATGTCTACAGGTACGTCCTGCAAAACAACGGGAGAACGACAGTCACACTGAACGAAGAAATTGAATTTATCAAAGCCTATAATGCAATTCACAAAGAACGGTTGGGGGACGCCCTGAAGGTCAACATCTCGGTTGAGGATGCCATGCTGGAAAAAGAAATTCCTCCGCTTTCTCTTCAGTTGCTGGTTGAAAATGCCTTAAAGCATAATGTCGCTCTCAAAGATCAACCCCTGGTACTTACGATCCATACCTCTTCCGACAGACTGGTTATGGAGAATACGATCCATCCAAAGGAGACATCCTACTCAACAAAGACCGGGTTGAAGAACCTGATCAACCGGTATGCGATATTAACCAACCAGTCTGTAGGAATCGTTCATGGGGAAAAAACGTTCAGGGTGGAGTTGCCCTTGCTTTAAAAACAAGAAAAAATCAATGGTTAAATCAACACACATAAAAGTTCTTATCATAGAAGATGAACTACATAACCAGCGATTGCTGAAAGGGATGATTCTGAAGCTGCGTCCCGGGTGGGAAATCATCGGCATCCAGGAAACGGTCCGTCACACCATTTCCTGGCTCACAAACCATGATCAGCCAGATCTGATATTTATGGACATCCAGCTCGCTGACGGAATTTGTTTTTCGATTTTTGCCCAGACTGAAATCACAAGCATGGTTATTTTTACAACCGCATACGATACCTACGCAATCCAGGCTTTTAAGGTCAACAGCATCGACTATCTGCTGAAGCCGATAAAAGAAACCGATCTGGAAAAAGCCATAAATAAATTTGAAAAATTCACCGGATGGAAGACCCCTTCCGGAATGGATTATACCGAAATACTCGATGCCATCCGTTCCGGAGAAAAAAAACACAGAAACCGGTTTCTTATCTCGGGGAGAAGTGCTTTTTACACGCTAAACACCTCAGATATCGCCTACTTTTTCAGCGAAAACAAAATTACTACCGCAGTTACTTTCAACAACAAAAAGCATGTGGTTGATTTTACCCTGGAGGAACTGGAGGATGAACTCGATCCGGAACTTTATTTCCGGGCAAACCGCCAGGTAATTGTGCACATCAGATCCGTAAATAAAGTGGAAGATTATTTTGGAGGCAAACTGGTTTGTAAACTGACCCCCGCATTCGAAGGGCAGATCATCATCAGCAGACTAAAGGCCCCGGCATTCAAACAATGGATGGGGAAATAATCCCGGGATTGAGAATTCAAACGTCCACGCTCCGTTCAATAAAAGGGTTCCTCAGGAATGGAACATATGCCGACTTACTTCTGCCCGGGGTTAAATAAAACAGGTGTTTGGGTTGAAAAGCATATTCAACGGTCTGTTTCTGTTACTTTTTGTATAAATTCCATATAAATTTCCTGAATCTCACCTTTAAAATTGGTTTCATTCAAATGCGTTTTCATAAAAGCATCGGAATCTTCTTTCTGATCATCCGGTAAAACCAGACCGACCGGAAATGCCTGGCAAAACACACATTTCCCGTCCATTATATTTTCAACTTTCTTAAAAACCAGGCCATGCCCGAATTTTTCATCTTTCTTTGCATACGTACTTCCGCAACAGGTAACAAAAATGATTCGTTGAATATCTTCATGGTACTTTTTCATAAAACTGCGGAGAGGGGGAATAAGTTTTCCCATCCAGATCGGCCCGCACAGAATTACCTGCTGGTATTTACCGACCGGATGCTTCACCGATCTGATCCCAAAATGGATATTCATCAAAAACAGAATAAAAACATTGAGCCTTGGTTTGATGGCTTCCACTTCACACGACAAACTTTGAGAAATTCTTTCAGCAAGAAATTTATTGCTTCCTTTATTGGAATAATAGAACACAATTGTTTTCATACGCTTATCTTTTTCAGGTTAAGATAGTTATCATATATATTAGAATTTAATGTACTACATGAAACGGCAGTACCAAAAAATTTATTCAACCTAAAACAACCCGATCGAATTGCTTATATTGAGAGGAATAAAAGTAGAGAAAATTTCTGAAAAAAGTAGTGGTTCTTTTCAAATAGATATCCTACAGTTTATCAGTCTGTTTTTGGGTTCAGGGCACCCTTTTCCCGGGCTGACATTGGTTCTGCACTCCGGTTTTTGCAAAGCTTTTTGTTAAAGTATCCGTTGTTTAGTTGGATTATCGCGTATAATTTAGTACATTTCATTCTATTAAAAATACCTTTTTTATCAAGGGATAGTATGGAACTCGCATATATTTTAATTATCATCTTGGTTGTAAACATTTTACATGCTCGTTTCATCCCATATTTTAATCCTGGGTTCTCAAACGTAACGATTTAAGTATTTTACCATGACTTTCACCGACGATTTGAAACAGGCAATTCGTATTGCACAATCCCTGGCCAAAGAATTTTCGAATGCTGAATTCTCACCGGCACATCTTTTAAAAGCGTTGCTCCATAAAGACATTGGGCTTACCGAACTTCTCATTAACCTTGATCAGGATATCTATTACCTTGAGGAATGGGCGGAAGTGAGGATTGAATCCTGTCCCAAATCGGGCAATGTCCCTGAGAGTCCACCGGGAGACGACCAGGTTCAGGCTGTTTTCAGGGAAGCCGAAAACATCAGGCTGAAACTTTCAAAAGATGAGACCGATGCCGTATCGGTACTGGCCGCATTGAGTACACCAGGCGTCGGGTTTAGTTACGAACAACTAAAAACATTTACTCTTTCACAAAAACAGATCATTGACTCTCTTCTTGAAAACAGCGACCTGGAAAAGGCGGTAGGTACCACGGCAGCAAAAAAAGAGGGAACGAAACAAAAACCTTCGCAAAATGCCTTGTTGAAATACTGCAGAGATAAAAGCGAAGACGCCAGACAGGGCAATCTTGACCCGGTAGTATGCCGCGACAATGTGATCAGGGAAATCACCGAAATCCTTGGGCGACGAAACAAAGCCAATGTATTGATCGTTGGGGATGCCGGAGTGGGAAAAACGTCCCTGGTAAACGGGTTCACTCAGAATATAATTGATGAAAAAGTCCCTCCCGGGTTGCGCAATGCTTCTGTCTTTGAACTCGATTACGGGGCAATCATTGCCGGGGCTTCCTATAAAGGGGAAGTGGAAGACCGCCTTAAGAATATTATAACCGAAATACACCAGTTTGACAAAGCCATTCTCTTCATTGATGAGATCCATATGCTGGTTGATAAACAGGGGGGAACTGCAGGGGCAGCCAACCTATTAAAACCTGAACTTGCCCGCGGGAACCTGACCCTCATCGGTACTACATCCATTGATAATTACACCAAATTTATTGAGACCGATGAAGCCTTCAACAGGCAGTTTGAACTGGTAAAAATTGAAGAACCCGATGAGCAGACTGCCCTGAGGATGATCGAAAAAATTATCCCGAAATATGAAGAACATCATAAATTAAAGGTAAGCAAGGAAGTAGCCAATGAAGCAATCCGGCTATCTAAACGGTTCTTAAAAGAACGCTCCCTTCCGGAATCAGCAATCGACCTGATAGACCATACCATGGCAGGAGTCAGACTTATGGCAGATATTTCCATGCCGAAAATCCAAAAATTAAAATCAGAACTGGAACAATATCAAAACGATACGGACAGCTATTTTGCTGAACTGCAATGGTTCAGTGCCGATTTAAAAAACCAGATATCTCCGATTCTCTTTTCCAAACTGGAAGAGGAGGAAGACGGGAAGCCCCTGAATACAGGTGCTGAAATTTATGAATCCTGCCAGAGAATCCTCGATAACCTCGAAAAAATTGCCGTCGAGAAGGTTGAATCACTGAATAAATCAGATGTTGGAGCCATTGTTTCAGGGCGCACAGGAATTCCCCTGGGGAAAATCCAGTCCAAAGAACGGGAACGCCTGATGACTACGGAAGACCACCTCAGGAAAAGGGTCATCGGACAGGACCATGCCCTGAAAAGCATTGCGGAGGCTATTCTTGAATCCCGCTCGGGACTCAAAAAATCGGGTCAGCCCATGGGTTCTTTTTTCTTCCTCGGACCTACGGGAACCGGAAAAACCGAACTGGCAAAATCCCTTGCCGAATTTTTATTCCAGGATGAATCGTTCCTGATCCGTTTTGACATGTCCGAATTTAAGGAGGAACACTCAGCCGCCTTGCTTTATGGAGCTCCTCCGGGATATGTAGGCTACGAAGAAGGAGGATTGCTGGTAAACAAAATCAGGCAAAAACCGTATTCGATTGTCCTGTTTGACGAAATTGAGAAAGCCCACACATCGGTATTTGATATTTTCCTGCAAATCCTGGATGAAGGAAAACTCCACGACCGTTTGGGCAAAGAAGGAGACTTCTCCAATGCCCTCATTCTTTTTACTTCAAATATCGGAAGCGATTACATCGTGGAATCATTCAAAAAAGGGGAAATACCTCCTTCAGACACCCTCATGGAAATTATGAGCAATTATTTCCGCCCGGAATTCCTGGCAAGGCTAACGGAAATTGTCCCGTTTGCACCTATAAGCAAAGAAAATGTGGTGAAAATATTTGACATTCATATGAAAGGTTTATTACATTTATTGGATGAAAAGGGCATTCAGTTTGAGATGGACAAAGAGGCCAAAGAAAAACTGGCGCGATCAGGATATACACCCAAATATGGAGCCCGGCCCATCTTAGGAGTCATACGAAACCAACTCAGGCGCCCGCTTTCACGAATGATCATTGCCGGAAAGGTTGCCCGTGGCTCAAAGGTCCGGCTTACCATGGATAAAGAGGAAAAAGTTAACTGGATAATAAAATGAGCTTTTACAAAGTAAAACCAAAAAAATATTAATAAAAAAAAACAAACAATATGCAAACTTACGGAATTGGCGGGACGGAAGTCCCCAATGAAGCAAATGAGGCGATGAGCGAAATAGCCCAGAACCGAACTTTAATGATCGAGAAATTAACCGACGAGGCACCTTTCAAACCAGAAATTGTGGGAGGACTAACCTCGATTGATGATGTGTTTAACCACTTTCAGCCTTCGGTTGATGTGGAATTTGAAGATGCCGAAGGGGGCACCAAAGATGAAAAACTTGCCTTTAAGGGACTGGCAGATTTTGGGGTAGATGGAATTACTGCCCAAAGCAATTTTTTACAAGACCTGACCAGTCAGAAGGATCAATACCTGAAAATCCTGAAACAGCTGAAAAGCAACAAACTCTTACGGAAAGCCCTGGAAAACAAAGAAAATAAAGAGGCTATGCTGAATGCAATTTTTGCATTGATCAAAGAAATCGAGGAAGCGTAACATGATTAAAAATTAAAATCAGAAAAAAATGGCACAACAAGAACAACAAGGTCAAAATATAGAACAATACAGGGAAAAAGTAGCCGAGCGAACCGGGCAGGTTGACAAACCACAGGAGTTGCTCAAACAGAGCCTGGACCAACTGGCTAAAGTCGGAGGATTCGATCTGATGGAAGTCGCAATCGATGGCGTACAGAACCTGAATCCCGAGCGAAAAGCACGAAAACGGATCTTCCTTTCCGAAGATTCAAAAAAAGACGAACGCAAAAAGCTGAAGGATACCCTCCAGTTGTGGGCTGCCGTATTGACATCATCCGACAATGTAATGGAAATGGTTGAAAGTTGCGAACAAGGGGCTCAGGTTGCCGAAAAAACCCTAACAAAAAACCTGGCAAAAGCCCTTCAAACAACCAAAGATCTTGAAAAATCCTATCGTTCGGTTGCCCTCTTCTTCAAAAACGCCGGCAGCAACAAAATAAAAAACATAACCTTTATGAATGCTGCCCCGGACCAGCTCAAAGACCTTGACGATACCCGTTTTATCGATGCGGTCCGTGAAGAACTGGTCAAAAACTACGACAGGCTGGATTTACGCGATAATTACAGTCTCCTGGTAGTACCCGGGTACCTGGGCTCCAATAAAGTAGTTGAGAAGTGGGCAAAAATAGCCCACGAAAACAAAGCAACCCTACTAACAGATTTTGAACATCTGGACACTCCGGATGATGTAATGGAGATGTTTGAATCAGCCAACCTTACGGGAGGTGATATATACCGTTCCAATGTACTGATGACCTGCAATTACCTGGTAGGCCGCAACAAATACAAGGAACTGGGTGAGGAAGAAGAACTATATGTTCCTCCCTCCGGAGCTTTGGCCGGGACCATATACCAAACCCTGATGTCGCAGGTGGCTGCCGGTAAAAAACACGGCAGCCTGAGCGAAGTGGACGGCGTTCGTTTCGACCTGAAAAAAAGCGAAATCGCCAACCTCGAAAAAATGGGACTGGTACCTATGGTGAACGAATACGGCAAAGTAATGGCCTTCTCGGCCAAAACACTCTTTAACGGCGATAACCTGGGACTGCAGACCTATTCCGTAGTCAGGGTTTTCGACTATGTAACCAAGGTGCTGATGGATTTCCTGAACCGCCGGGCTTTTGAAAATTTTAATATGAAAACCCGGAAAGAAATACTCAGCCAGATCACCCGTTTTCTGGACGATATTACCGGACCAGGGAAACTGATTGAGAAATTTTCCGTAAAACGTTTCGAACAGGATCCGAAACAAAAAGACCGGATTTATCTCGATATTCATATGACCCCTTACTTCCCGGCCAAGAATTTTATGATCAAAATGGACGGGCAAAAAGGAGACGACGGAAATGAATGGGATACCGAATATGAACAGAATTAGTTGCTAAGCATTTTCTAACCTTAAATTTTTGAATTATGTCATTTAAAGCAGTATTAAAAGTCGATGACAAAGAATACAGGGTATTAAACTGTAACTTCGGTCTGAAACAGGAGTGCGACAAAACAGGCAGACCTTCGTCCACCACACGGGGACAGGGAATTGAACTGACCATCGAATCTACAGATGACACCATGATCTTCGAATGGATGTGTGACAGTTACATGCGTAAAGATGCAAAAATCATCTTCAACAAAAGAGATGAAGATGCCAAAATGAAAGAACTGGAAATTTCAGAGGCTTACGTAACGGAATACAAAGAAACTTTTGATGATACCGGCCCGGGTTCCATGACCATTACCTTTAAACTTTCACCTCATGGTATAAAACTGGGCGAAGGGGAACACCTCAACGAATGGGCAATGTAAATAAATCCCTAAGGTATTTGTAATAAACAATAACGAATAAGCCCAGGGTTTATCTTTGTAACACCCGCAAAAGATTGGGGTAAATGCCCATAAAGGCAAGTAATTGTTTGTAACCATTTAAATATTTATCAATGGCAACGGAAGCACGCCTTGAAATTCAAGACCTTGATTTTTCTGATTCTGCAGAAACGGATGACAAAAACAGGCTACGGATTATATCCTGTAGTTTTGGATTTTCACAAATAAAAGAAGAACACCAAGTTGGCCGCTCCGGTACCAACTATCAATATGAAATTGTAACTCGGGTACAGGCAGGACACATCAAGATCACCATTCCAACAGTCCGTTCTCCCGACCTCATGAACTGGATGATTACAAGGCATCTTAAACACAAAGGAAAGATCACTTTTATTGGTCTGACAGAGACTGGCGTAAAGCAGGAAATGGAATCCCTGGAGTTCGAAGAGGCGTTGCTCGTGGATTTAAAAGAAGAATTTTATGAAGACAAGCAAATGATCACCCATTTAACCATATTATCTCCCATAATCAAGATATCAAACATGGAGTGGAAAACGGAAACGATGTATTCATCAAAAGACGATATATAACACCTAAGGGAAAAACACCGTTATAACAGACAGAAAATTTTAAATCTTTACCATGTCGTTGCTTGCGAAACTTGATATTACGATTAACCGGAAACCCTTGAAATATTTTTACCGGGTTTTAATCAAACAGAATCTCTATGGCATTGATACGTTTGAAATCGAGTGCCATTATGAGGCCCTTGAGGAAATGGATGGTTTTTTAATTGAAAAATCCAAAGATTTTCTTGGATTACCTCTTGTGATTCAAACAACGGTTTTAGCAGGTGATGATGAAAAAGATGGAATTCTCTTCCGCGGGTATGTAACAAAAATTCAGAGCTCACGGAGTGCTATGGCTGATAAGGATCAAATCATTATTTCAGGTGGAAGCTCTGAAATAGCGTTAAACCGGAAACCCACCAACCGTGCCTTTCTGGACAAAACCCTGGAAGAAATTGCAAAGGAAGTATTGAAGAAATACGAATTCAAGTCGAAGGTTTCCCCCCGCAACAAGGAGCAGTTTCCATATATTGTCCAGTATGAAGAAAGCGATCTGGAATTTCTAAAACGGTTGGCTATCCGGTATGGGGAGTGGTGTTTCTTTGACGGGCAGGATTTTATTTTCGGGGAAATTCCCGTGGTTGAAAAACCGCTTACCCTGGGGTACAGTCTGGAAGAATTCACCTACGGCTTAGGGGTTACTCCGGTAAAATTTAACCTTTTTTCTGTAGATCCCTTAAAAGTGGATGTATACAAATATAAATCAGGCAACAGCCAGATTGAAGCCAACCTGAACATGTATGGAAAACATGCCCTTAAAATGTCAAAAAAAATGTATACTGAAGAGGGTAATGATTATTATGAGCACCTGAATGTCAAAGAATCGGATTACAAAAAGGGGCTGGACCAGGTGGGGAAAACCCTGGAAGCAGCAGATGCTGTTAAACTTACTACCCTGTCGGGTAGCTCCACCAATGGGTATCTGTGTGCCGGCATGCAGGTAAAAATCGGTTGCCTGAAACAGGACGGGAAAGGGAAGATGGATTATGGCAAATACCTGATCACATCCGTACAGCATGAGATGGACAATACCTTACTTTACAGGAACAACTTTACGGCCATTCCTGCCGAAACTTCAATTCCTGAAAATACAGATCCCTATCTGGTACGAGCCACTTCCAACCAGTTGGGGATGATTGCCGACAATAAAGACCCTGACAAACTGGGAAGAGTAAAAATCAGTTTCTGGTGGATGGAAGGCAAACAGGCATCCCCCTGGGTAAAAATAGCCACCCCTTACGCGCATAAAAAAGCGGGATTTTATTTTGTACCGGCAAAAAACTCACGGGTATTGGTGGGATTTGAGGACGGGGATGTAGAAAAACCCTACTGCCTCGGAAATTTATTTGACGAAGATGCGAATCCTGATCCTGACTGGGCGGGCAATGCAAATGACAGCAATGTCAAAATGCATGTCATTCGTACAGCTTCCGGGAATACCATTGAGTTTTATGACTCCGGCGGAGAAGAAAAAATCCGTATTTACGATGCCAAAAAGAAAAATGAAATTACCCTGGACGGTGCCAACGGCGAGTTAAAGATTGTTGCGGCTGAAACCCTTAAGATTGAAGCAAAAGATATTGAAATAAAAGCTGATAACGGATTAAAAATAGAAGCAGGCCAGTCTTTTGAGCAGAAAGCCAACCAACTCAAAACAGAGGCCAAATCGGATGTAAAAATTACAGGTGCCAATGTGGAAATTAAAGCCAATGCATCCATGAAAGCAGAAGGAAGCGCCAGCGCTGAAGTTAGTTCAGGCGGAACCATGACCGTCAAAGGACCACTGGTACAGATTAACTGAACAATATTTCAATGAGTGGATCAAAACCAGTCACCGGATCAGTGCTACAAAGATTAACCAAATGAAAAACAGCCTATGCCACCCGCAGCAAGAATAAACGACATGCACACCTGCCCGATGCAAACACCGGGGACGCCACCCATTCCCCATGTCGGGGGGCCGATATTGCCACCAGGGTGCCCGACTGTATTAATTGGAGGCCAGCCGGCTGCCCGTGTAGGCGATATGGCCCTCTGTACCGGATCTCCGGACAGCATTATTAAGGGCTCTGCAACGGTTCTAATCGGAGGTCAGCCTGCTGCACGCCAGGGTGATACTACAGCCCATGGAGGCACCATTGTGGTGGGATGCCCTACAGTTATCATTGGAGGATGACAATACGCCACCCATTAAAAGCCCTGCTCCTTTTTTAATTTCGAATCCTCGCATTTTTGGTAGGATATTCAATGTTTCTTTTCTATTTTTATAGCCAACAAAATTCTTTTGTACATGAGCGGAACAAGTTTGGCAATAAAAATAGGCAGCCTGATTTTTGGGTTTGGATTGTTTCTGATACTCTATAAAAGGGTGAAAGGATTAAAAAAGTACGGTTGGGTAAGCTTATTTTATCTGTTGATTACTTCGCTGCTTCTCTCTTCAACGGGTTTTTTCCTTTACCTGAAACCATCAACGGGTGAAATAGCTCCTCTTCTGTTGGGTCAGGTCGTGATCCTGTTGATCGGAGTTGCGCATGCATTTCTGGCACGGATCCTGCTCCCATGGTATGCTGAAAAGAGTTTCATTGTGCATTTGTTTTTTATTCTCTGCATTCTGATATTTGGATATCTGTTCTTCAATCTGTCCTTTACCTTCCTTTTAGATTCCGATGTTACCCTAATCTGGTATATGTCTTTGTTGTGGTTTCTGGTTCCGGTATTGCTGGATCAGACCATCACTTACCTCCTCTCAGTACCTCCCAGGGATTACAAAAAATGGCAATACCCGGTAGGAGAAACGATTGAGGATCCCTCGGATAAGGAGATGGAAAACCCGGTGGTTATCAGTTTTGTATTTAAAAAGCATTCCGGTGCCGAGGAAGCTACCACATTCAGGGCAAAAGCCCCGTTAGGGATGGCACTGGGCAGGCTTTTCTATTTCTTTATCAACGATTACAACAGCAGGCACCCTGAAAGCACGATTTCATTTATGGATGAAAACAACATTCCCGAGCAATGGATATTTTTCAGGCTCAGGAATAAACTACTGAATATAAAAACAGCCCTCGATCCGGAGGAAGCAATGTATAACTGCAATATAAAAGAGAATGACGTATTGGTATGTAACAGAGTAACTACGAACGCAAAAGTCTCACAAGATGAAGCCAAAAAATAAAAAAGAACGGAACAAAGCATTTTTTAAAGTAGTAGGATTGTTTTTGCTGTGTTTTATCATTGCTCTGGTATTGGGATTTATGACGATGAACATAAGCGGATTAGCAGAACAACAATCCAAAGCTGAACTTGAAAAATTACAAAGCCACCTGAAATATCAGGAAGAAGTGTTTGCTCCCAATGTAGGGGAAGCCACGGCCATGATTTCACAAATACCAGATTACCAACAGGAGAATATAAACCTGGAAGTTTTGAACCAGGACATTGGAGCTGTCATAAGCCAGACCAAAAATCAGGTGGTTAAAGATGAATCCTGGGAGTCAAAGATGTACCAGGAGGTTATACAGGCCTTATCAGATCTTCAGCTGGCGTACAATGAAAAAGTAAAACTTACTGAAAAAGTGGGCGATTCAAATGAAACGAGCCAGAAGCTGCAGGAGTGCATTGCTGAAAGAGACCGGTTGCAGAACCAGGTGAATATGCTGCAGGCAAGTGGTGGGGGAGGCGCAAACTGCGAACAGTTCGAAAAAGATCTTGCCGAAGCCCTCGAAAAATTACGCCAGTGCAATACCGAAAACAGAGCCCTCAGGCAGGAAATTCAAAAAATCAGAAACTAACCCGGCTCGCCCATCATAGTCCCTGATTTTTACGATGCACACAAGATTGCCTTGCCCTGTCCTTACCCCATAAATCCCGGATAGAATGAATGGGTGCGTTTACTTAATAGACAGGATTTAGTTTCCCCTGTGAATCCGTCTTGATAACCAATGCTTTCTGTTCGCCTGCAACATTTTGGAGACCGGTAATTATAAAACCCCCGTCCCCTGTTTCAGCAAAGTCCATCACAAACTGATCGCCCGGGAGGGTAAGGATTTCGTGGGTTTCCAATACGTCTCCTGTTTTATCAACCCAAAACAGGCAAATATCATAATCGAGGCCATAAAAACCATGGTTTGCAATCACATAACCATCCCGGGTTTTTATCATCCGCGGTTTATATTTTAAAATATCTTCCTTTTTAACCGGTCCGGGCAACGAAGTGGCACATTCGGTCGGTTCCCCCTGGTCACTGATTATAATAAAACTCATTTTGTAAAAATCAGGATTGTTGCCATCCGCTTTCAGTTCCAACACGGCATATCCCCCTTGGTATGCCTCCAGGATATCGCAACCCAAAATACTCACATGGGAATTAATAAGGTGTATTTCGCCTTTTCCATTCCGGTCTATTTTCCCGAAAAGCATAAGGAACCGGGAATTATTCTCTTCCTGCCAGTATCCGGTGAGGGCAAAACCACCGTCAGCCGTCGGAGTGATACCAGTAGCAAGTTTTGTTCCCACATATCTGAAGGTCCGTTCCATTAAGGGTAGAATCCTTCCTGATCTATCTGCCTTTTGAAAATAAATATCAATAGGATATCTGTCATTCAGGGCATTGGCAACCAAACCGATCTCACCCGCCAGACTCAGCGACAGGAAAGGTTGCGCAAAATCGGTTTTGAAGTTTTTCTTTTCCTGCAAAACCACCGGGTCTCCGCTCTTTAAATCCCGGGTAATTTTTTGAATTTGAAGGTTTCCCGATTCGTTGCTTCCCAGAAGAATGAGTTCATCCCCTTCGTCACTTCGGATGATATCAAATACCTGGTTATCCAGTTTTCTTTCATCGGTTACCTGCCCGTCACCGGTCATCTTAACCAGGGTTGAATTTTCCCCGTCACCTTGAAACAGAATAACTGTATGGTTGTTTTCAATGGGTACCACAGCAAGGGCCTTGAAATAATCATTTTTCCATTCATCCGTTTTAACAAAGGTTGTAAAATCACTCCTCAGGATTACTTCTTTTGATATTTCATGTGTTTCACCGCTTCGTGAGTTAACTGCTTCGAGGGTAATTTTGTATTTTCCCGGGTCTGTATAAGCATGGGTGGGAGACTCAGCCGATGATACGTTTTTTTCAGAATCAAAATCGCCAAAATTCCATTGGTATGAATCAGCATTTTCTGAAAGATTCTTAAAATCAATCACAACAGGAATATATTCACTGTGTAAGGTCATTTCAAAGTCGGCTACCGGGGGCTCGGGAGGACTGATGATGGTTATCTTTTTCTCAGTCACATCTTCTTTTCCTGATTCTTTGTTCAGCACGGCCAGTTGCACCTTGTATTCACCTGGATTTTCGTATACATGTTCCGGATGTTCCTGTGTGGAGGCATTCCGGTCTCCTGATGCAGGGTCACCAAAATCCCACACAAAGCTGTTTGCATGTTCTGAATGATTGATAAAAACAACCCTTGCCGGTGCCTCGGGACGGGTATGCTGTATTTCAAAATCCGCAACAGGGGTAACCAGGGGTTTCGTAACTGTAATTGTTTCAGAAAAACGATCTGTTAAACCGGATTTTTTGTTGGAAACTGTTAATTCAACCTGGTACCTTCCTGCTTCGGAATAGGTATGGCTCGGATTGGCCTGTGAGGAGGTGTTGTTATCCGATCCCGGATCACCGAAGTTCCATTCATAGCTGTCTGCATCCTCTGAAGCATTTGAAAACCTCACAACCGCAGGGGCAGTTGTTGTTTCCATGCGGGTAGTGAATTTTGCCACCGGTTGTACAGCTGGTTTTTCAGGCCCAGTAACCGTAACAAAATCGGAAAACTGATCCGTTTTGTCTGAGCTCTCATTCTTTACTGTGAGCGTTACCCGGTATCTTCCAGCTTCGGAATAAACATGCACCGGGTTTTGCAATACCGACGTATTATCTTCCGAGTCATCATCCCCGAAATCCCAGGAATAAGTATCTGCATCCATTGCCTGGCCTGTGAATCTAACCACTGCCGGGGCAGGAATATTGTTATTATCAATGGAAAACCTGGCTTCCGGAGTTACTTTCGGACGGGAAGGCTCAGTTACAACCACATAATTGCTTGTTGTACTTTTGGTGTTAAAATTGCTGTTGGAAGCGGTTAGAACCACTTTGTATCTTCCGGCTTTCTGGTACGTATGCGCAGGATTTATCTTTTCGGAGGAATTATCCTTCCCCGAATCCGGATCGCCGAAATCCCAGGAATAGGTTTCTGCATTCATTGAATTGTTTTCAAATACAATCGTAGCAGGCCCCAATACATTGTTGTTCTGAATGGAAAATCTTGCTTCCGGTGGTTTAGGGAGCTCTTTGACGGACACTTCGTCGGTATAGGTGCTGGGTTTTCTTTCTCCCTTTGCCCAGGCAGCAAGTTCCACCTCATAATTTCCCGGTTGACTATACAGATGAGCCGGATCTTTTTCTTCTGAAGTATTTTTTTCTCCCGATGAAGGATCCCCAAAGTCCCATTCATATTTCACAGCATGAACGGATGTATTCTTAAAAACCACCGTCGCAGGAGCCGTATCCGATGATTTTGTATAAATGAAGGCGGCTTCAGCAACCTTTTCCTGTTCAACAACCACTTCTTTGGTAAGCGTATCAGGGATACCACTGAAATTATTAATGGCAATCAGTTCCACTGTATAAGTCCCGGGTTCTTTATATTTATAGTTTGGATTTTCCTTGTCTGTTTCATTTTTTCTGCCCCCCGAAGGATCGCCAAAATTCCAATGGTACCGGTCTGCATTGACAGATTCATTCCGGAAATTAACTCTCGCCGGTGCCAGCTGGTTGTTTCCCTCAATTTCAAAATCAGCAATGGTAGGATCGTAACTTTTAATTTCTATGCTATGGTAATAGGTATTTTCAAGTTTCAACTGGGTATTTCTTGCTGTGAGGGCAATGGGATAAATCCCTCCGTCATGATAGGTGTGAGCAGGGTCTTTTTCAAACGACAGATTACGTGTTCCTGAAGAGGGATCGCCAAAATTCCATTGATATTCATTGGCATAGGACGACCGGTTGCTAAAGGTTACTTCACAGGGGGCATATCCGTTATTGCTCACTGAAGCGATTTCAAAAATCGCCTGGGGCTCATTCTCCCTGTAAACCAGGACATCCACATTCACCTTTTCAATATCCCCCTTGAAATCATCTTTAAAATACCAGACAATGGCTTTTTCATCTCCCGGGCTGATATTGGAACCTACATCCCCGTATGCAGACGGTGCTTCAACCTGCCTGCCTTCGTACGTCAGTAATAAGATGACACTGAATGACCTCACACTCCCCGGAGAAGCAATGTCATAGGTAATGAGCATCTTCTCTTCATCTATACTTCTTGATATATTGGATGCATAATTTTCCTGTGACACCCCTGTTCTGGCACAAAGAGAAAATATCAGGATAACGCCGAAATACTTTATGTTTGCTTTCATATTCCCTGGTTCTTAATATTAGCACATTCAAATAACAAATTTATTTATCGTATACGCAATTCTCCGGTAAGGGATATCTCCTTTTATTGTTTTTTTTAGTCCACCTGTTTTACAATCACTCTGTATGGCATCAGATTCACTGATTCTTTAGACAATCTGACTTTAAGACTCCTGGTTTTATACCCTATATCCTCAGAGGTTAATGTATTTTTTTTATTAAAAAACAGATGAATATCGAGTGTACGGGTCATTCCTTTGCCCTGCGAAGAATCAAGCATCACCCCCTTTTTCACTTCCACCTTAATCAGGTTTTTCCCGAACAATTCAAAACATAGTGCTTTTATATCCTCCATAGTAACAATCCTGCCTTTTGATAACAAGGACCGCCTCAAGGTGTTGAGTTTGTCGTCCTTCGAGAGTTTTTGTCTGCCGCCAACGGTCTGAGTATATAATACAGCGCTTTTATCATCGATATCAACACCCTGGTAGACTGATAATTTACTTCCCGGGCGTATGTTGTTGGCCCTATCTCCCGCTATGGACCAGAACTGTACATGTATTTTATCGTATTCTTCAGCAGATTCAAGGATAAGATATGAGCTCTGATCATGGCCATAACCGGAGTTGTTCATTCGTTGTTCCAGCCGGCTCAGGATCTGATCCAGCTGTTTTAATTCAAAGGAAATCAGATCTGTCCCTTTTGCTGAAAAAGCTGCTGCTTCATCCCTGACCAGGTCCGTAAGATGTTTTATGGCTTCCCGGGCATCCCGGGAATCAAAACGGGCCACTCCTTCCTGCCTGACATAACAGGTACGGCCTTCTTCTTGGTTAACTTCAGCAGAATTCCGGGACCTGTATACTTTATCCTCGCTGTCAGTAACTCTTCGCAGATCGAAAAAAAAGTCTTCGGTAGCCAATGGGACCACATTAAACCCCTTTACAACTGAATGAGTAAATTCATTCAATTCCCTGTTTATTACAGGAAAACAGTTCAGAGATACGACCAGGTCATCTACTTCCTCAAAGGAAATGGGTTGTGACAGGTTTATCGTTATCCATACCATGTCCTGATCAGAAAGATCAATTTTCTGACCCTGGAAACTTTCCTGAAGGAAGGCAGGTTCAGTACCCTCCTTTAAAAAATCTGCCACGCGGTATTTCCCTTTATCAAGGGACATAAAATTCTCATTATAAAAATCCCTGACAAAATCAACTGCCCTGAAGGAAATATCGTTTTCCTTTTGTAAAAGGTCAACAAATGAATCGTCCTGTTGAATTCCGGGAGCATCTAATCCAGTGCGGAAAGCCAACTCCTTCCCGTTGATTTTCCATTTTGAAGATTGAAGAATGTAAGAAAATTTGCTGTCCGGCCGGATATTTTTAAAAGAAAAAAACAACGAAAGGCCATCGAGAAATTCAATAAGCGGGTTTATTTTAATCCCCAGCATCAGGGTCCTGGCTTCACGTGAAGACTTTCCGGATGCTTCTGCAACAATCTCTTTAAGCCGCCCGTCTACCTCATACAGATACTTTCCGGCAAAGAGATATTTTATCTTAGCGTCAAACAGGGAGCAAGGAGATGCCGGTGAGAAAAACAGATCCCTTTTGCCCGTTGTTTCTTTACTGGTATCCATACTGTGTACATCCCGGGTATAATAAAACTGATACAGCTCGTTTATTGTTACCTGGGGCTGGTGAGGTTCTGCATACACAATGCCGTGAGCCGGGAAATGGGTAAATATGTTTCCCGCAAAGAGTAGGTCAAGCAATTTATCTATCACACGGGTATCCGATCGGTTGATCTCCCTTGAAATACTGTATAACTCTTCAGCAAGGGCCCCAATCATTAACCCCAGTACGGGATCAAAGGCATTCACATCCTGGGCATCGGAATAACCCCACATTTTTGAAGCGTTCCGTATCATCCTGCTTTTTATAGAATCAATCGTATCAATCGGCATGGTTTGTACTTTATTTGCTCATTCTTACTATAGATAATGACATAATGCCTGTTAAAGCCTTCTTTCTTTTCTTACGTTTTTAAATTATTGTTTTCCAGGGTAATTCATGTGAATCATACGTTAATCGTTCTTTTCATGGTAAAAAATTTATCCTGCCCGTTTTACCTAATAGGAAAGAGGACCGATAAAAAACATCTCCTTATGTTGAAAGGATTCATCGGTTTTCTCAATTTTCCCGTCCAGGACCATCGTTATTTGGGTTTTTATCCGTTTATTATGAATTTTTGTTCCCAATTCCACCTGATTAATGTTCAGTTTGATTTGCATGTTTACAAGTCTTTTCTCATTGTTACGAATGGAATACAGGATAGACTTTTCCAGCTTTTCTCTTAGTATATTGGTATTATAAATATTCTCAAAATCATACTCAGAAATTTCTGTCCCGAAAAAAGGATCGTGCCTCACCTCATTGTAGGAAGTTACTGTGATCAGGTGGATCATATTGTGAATGGATCTTTTCAGATCGACCCTTTGTACATCTTTCTGTTGAATGATTTTGTTTACAGTAACCGGGATGTCAAGATATTCTGGCATGGTCAAAAATTTTTTTTACATGATCAATCGGCCAGGAAACTTCGTTTGGATTTCTGTTCTTTCACAAAAATATTGGTTTCCTTCTTTTTTCCTATATAAGCCAGTGATTCCAGTTTATCAAACAACAGGGCAATGATCTGGATAAATTCCGTAAATTGCTCGACACTGAAGAGAATATCAAAATGCTTGTATTCAAAATTAATACAGTAAACAAGAAGTTTTTCAAAATCGCCCTGTTTCAATTCCGACCAGTTGGTAAAATAATTTAATAGCTCCTCTTTATCGGAAGCAGTAAAGGAATCAATTGTATTACGGATTACCCTGGCTGCTGTCGCAATATACATAAAAAGGTGAATAGGAGCCATATCATTTGTTTGCCAACGCAGGCGCAGGTGGTTATTGGTTACATATCCCAGAAGGTTTTCTGAAAGCACCCGCACCGACAGAGCCAGGCTGGTGTCCTGGTTTTTTTCTTTGATTTTCCGTATAATGCTCAACAAATCGAGTTCAAGCTTGCTGAAAAATTTTTCCACTGAATCGGAAAACCCTATGAGTCGGTTATGGCTTCTCACTGTCATACAGGGCGGAAGATAATCTTCATAGATTTCAGGTTTTCCCTGTTCAATTTTACATTTACCAATAAAAAATGAGTACGGATGGACACCTTCCCGTGCTAACCGTTTTTCAGCAATGACATGCACTTTGTAGTGCGGTATCGTAAAAGGATAGCGGGGAGGTTCCTCATCCGCGTTTAATTCACCGAAAACCTGTTGGTTAAACGGATTCGCCGTAAGAAGAATAAAATAATCACCCCCCTCTTCATGCCTGCTGGACTCCAGTTCTTTTGAAAGATCAATCTCCAGTTCGGGAAGCTGAAAATCTTCAAGGATCTCGATACGTACCCCTCCCTGGGTAATTGCCCGGCAGCAGAAAACCTTTACCCGTAAAAAATTCTGGTTGTCCATTTTAATTCCCGTTTTTATGGAAATGTCCGAAGCTGAATCAAGAGGAAGCAACCCAAAATTCCTGCTGTTCAAAAAAACAGCCCGGTTGTCTCTCAGCCTGTCCGTAAAATTGTTTTCCTGCTGGATGAAATGATCTTTGCTGATGTTCATCCCGTTTTCCCAGTTTACATTGAAGTATTTTAATGTTGGTGACATAATGCAAAACTCATTTTAAAGTTTATAAACAGATAATGTTATTCTGATTCGTCTAAATTTGTAATTATTTATGGTGACTCATCCCGTCCTGATATTCATTGGAACGGGACTCGTTTCACAATACCGTATTGTACCCTAAAAAAGCCTCTCCCGGTTCATTTTCAGGCTTCAGGGCAACCAGTTTATGTTCTTCCGGAACACGTATTTTAGTCTCCACATCGAGTTCCACCGGGACAAAATAACCATAGAAAGACGCAAGCAAAAGGTCCACCGGCCCTCCCGGGAAAAAATCTTCCGGCCTGGTTTTTCTTAACGGTCCGATGGTTACTACCAGCTTCCCGATAAATCCGGAAACTGTATGCCCTACAACAAGGTCAGTGCCAAGTTTGCTTTTGCCTAAAAAACCTCCTCTGACCGGATATTCCTCTTTTAATTTCCCGTTGTTTTCATTCTCGTCATATTGTACTTCCATTTTTACCTCTTCCCCTAAAATCTGCCCCAAACAACGGGCCGTAAGGCTGTATCTTCCGGCAATCTTAAAAGCCAAAGGTAGAAACCGAATGAGCCTCAATGCATACCTGGGAGGTATTTTTTTATCAATGTTCCAGAAATCCGGAATTAAGCCATGCAGAAAATCAGCGTAAAGGCTTTCCCATTCCCGGGTTTCTTTCAGGGTGAGATAGACTTTTTGCATAAATATCTCATTCTCAAATGGCCGGAAAAAAGAACGAATATTCTTCTCTTCCAATCTCAGCTTCATCGATTCTTTGGCCATATCCTCGCCTGAAGCAATCCTGGGTTCCGGAAATTGATGAAAAAGGGCTTCAGGTAACGTGTCGTAGATACCAGCCCGGTTTAAATGAAGGCATAATGCCTCCTTTCCGTTTTCAAATACTTCCACCTCTGCCCGGTTAATATCAGCAGACCATTTCCGTTTTAGCACCCCATCGAAAAAAATCATAATATCGGTACGGGACATCCCTTCATCCAACAGGCACGATACCAAATACTCCGCACTCAGATCGATCAGCAACGCATTTATTGTTTCGGATTTTTCCTGTAAATTCATTTGAACAATATATAAAAAAACAGAGAACAATAAAAAACTGGTTTGACAAGCAATCTGTTGTCAAAACTTTCAGCGGGATACATTACCGGACAGATTTGAAAAAAAAAGTTTTCTATACCTTTCCTTATGAACAATCAATGTTATCAACAGACTCCTGGGCCTCTGCAAGTGCCTGTTCCCATTGCTCCCTGGTTTGTCCGGTCAATGCAGGGTTGTTGCCATAAGGTTTTAATGCATCCAGGTAAGCCTGTGCAGCTGCTTTGTAAGCGAGACAGTTCTCTGTCGTAGGATTGCTTATATAGGCCTGAGCCGCCAGATTAACTGCTTCAATCTCTGCCTGTAATTCAGTTGCCCAATTTATTGAGTCGTTACCGTTATTCTCATCATCATCCTTATTACAGGCATCCAATCCCATAATACCAAAAGCCAACAAAAAGATAAAAATTGATTTTTTCATGGTTAAAATTTTAATTTATTGAATGTTAGTTATTTATACATTACGTATGCCTCAAAGACCGGTTTTGATCTTTTTTTCAATATTAATCATTGTTAAGTTACAGAAAAATGTGAATTTCTGCAAACCCAGCGGTGTTTTTCATTTTTTTTTGCAGATTTAAAAAAAAACAGAAAGAATTTGTAATTTTAATAATTCAACGACCATTAAAAAAACAGGAACATAACGATGAGACTCAATTTTCTTCTCCTTTCATGCCTGATCCTGGCCGGTTGTTCAAATACCACACGGCAGAACAACCAGGACAATCCGGAACTGGATCAAAAAGTGGAAAAATTCCTGGAGAAACACCAATACCGGTGGCATGAACAGAACATCCCCACAAAAGATGGGGTATTTCTTTACAATATTATTTTGGAAAATAAGTACCAGCATGCGGTAGAGATTGGCACGTCAACAGGTCATTCTGCGATCTGGATCGCCTGGGCGTTAAGCAAAACCGGGGGGAAACTGATCACGATCGAAATCAATGAAACCAGGTACCAAAAGGCGTTGGCCAACTTTGAGGAAGCCGGCCTTACGGAGTTTATTGATGCCAGACTGGGAGACGCCCATCAACTGGTTCCAAGGCTGAAGGACCCCATAGACTTTGTTTTTTGCGATGCCGACAAAAGTTGGTACAAAAACTATTTCCGGGAGCTTGAAAACAAAATTGTGGATGGAGGATGCTTTACAGCGCATACGATAACCACAACAAATAATACCGGGAGTTTGCAGGAATTCCTGGACTATGTCCTGAATCAATCCGATTTTAAAACAACCATCGACGATGTAAACACCTCAGGGATATCGGTCAGTTACAAAACAGTCGATAAATAAGTAGCATGGCAGGCGTGGAAAACATGCACCTCACACGGAAGCTTGGGATGTTTCCACTCATCAATATTGTCGTTGCCAATATGATCGGAGCAGGAATCTTTGTAACGTCTGGTTTGCTTATGGAATCGTTAAGAAACCCGCCAATGATGATCCTTTTGTGGGGTGTTGCCGGGCTAATCGCCCTGTGTGGTGCTCTATCCTATGGCGAAGTGGGGGCAACCATACCTAAAGCCGGTGGGGAATACATTCTTCTTCACGATCTCTTTCATCCTTTACCGGGTTTCTTAAGTGGCTGGATCTCTTTTGTTGCAGGCTTTTCAGCTCCTATTGCTGCCTCTGCCATCGGATTCAGTGAATATTTCACCCGGGCTTTCCCTGAAATAGTATCGCTGGGCTATGAATCAGGGATCATGGATGGAGAAATCCTCAAAAAAAGCTTGGCTGTCCTGATCATTTGCATTTTTTCTGCGATTCATCTGAGAGGAATTGAGACCAGCGCCCGGGTACAAAACGGGCTGACCCTGCTGAAAATTATTCTCGTGGGTGGATTGATCGCTTCAGGGTTGCTTTTCGGAAAAGGAAGCTACACTCATTTTCACCCTCCTGTTGATTTTTCATTCAATCTGTCGGGATGGAAATCCATCGGTTTGTCGCTGATGTGGATTATGTTTGCCTACAGTGGATGGAACGCATCGACCTATATAGGATCTGAAATTAAAAACCCGGTAAAAAATATCCCCAGATCCCTTTTACTGGGTACCGGAATTGTCATTCTTTTATACCTCGGACTGAATGTATTTTTTGTTTTTGCCATCCCCCCTGAAAAAATGATGGGTACTATTTCTATCGGAGGGCTTGCGGTTCGCTATGCTTTTGGGAATCATTTCGAAGTGGTATTCTCCCTGTTGATCTCTTTTGCCCTTTTTTCATCGTTAAGTGCTTTTCTGATCCTTGGGCCCAGGGTAACCTACTCGATGGCACAGGATGGATTTTTTTTTAAACAGGTCGCAAAAATAAATCCGAAAACAAAGGTACCTTCACTGGCTATCCTTATCCAGGCGTTCATTTCTATTGTTATTGTCCTTTCCGGTACGTTTGACCAGATTCTTACCTATCTCGGTTTTTCATTGGGAATATTCCCCATAATCGTAGCAGCAGGTGTTTTTAAGATCCGTATCAAAAAAATGAGTTCTGTAAAACTTCCCGGATATCCTGTAGCCCCGGCTTTTTTTATGATTGCAAGCATAAGCATACTGGTTCTTTCCTTTCTTGAACGACCGGTCGAATCATCCATTGCCCTGGCAACCGTATCTGCCGGAATACCGTTTTATTACCTTATGAAGCATAAAAGAAAAACAAAATAAAACGCGGTGTTCATTTAAATATACACACATGAAGAAAATTGTAATATTGGGCGCAGGCCTTGTTGGGAGTGCCATAGCCATTGACCTGAAAAAGAATTTTGAGGTGACCAGCGTCGGATTAAACCGGGAGGATCTGAACCACCTTCATACCGTTTTTGGAATCGACACCGTAATGACTTTCTGAACGGAAAGTAAACTACAGAATCACTGTATCCAGGAAGGAAAACGAAAGCCTGCAGGCGAGTTAAAAACAGCAAATCCGCAGTTATCAACAATTGTTAATAACGGATGTGGATTTATCGTTCATTTATATCTTCAGAAATATTTGGAACAAACCGGGATAAAGTAGTACTTTTGAAATACCAGGTGAGCGATAAAAGGCAGCACCGGAAATGAGGAGAAGAAACGGGACCTTAGTCGGAACCGGATTCTGATCATCCAGATCTTCGGATCTGCTCATGGAAGGAGCCGAAGTTTGAACCTGGCGGTCTGGGGCCAACGTTCATTCGATCACGGAAAGAAAACCAGACGTTCTTTCAAAGATTGAGTCTTCCGGCAGAAAACCAAGAGATTTCGGTTTCAAGGTTGTACTGCGGAACAGTCGAAGAGTTTACTCAGAAACTGTTTTTTTCAGGCATTAACCGAACGCAAGTGAAGGTAAAGCCATAATGAAACGGGAAAAGACACTTCGTCCGGGAAGATATCCGGTATATCGAACGGACAGCCGGAAAGTTTTGCTGTAGAAGGCAAAACCGGAAGGCCAGGGGCTGATGATCACCGAAAGGTGTGAAAACAGCCGGTCACAATAACCGTAACCTGGCACGGAAGGAAATTTCGGTTTTCTGAAGTGAATGGGGGCTATTCTCACAGAGTAGTCCCCATTTGTGTTTTTAGCTCTCCCATGAAACAACTACACCTGGAAAATCATAAATTCCCGAAGCCTGCAGATCGCGTTAAAGAAATTATTATTTGCTGGTTTTTTTATAGTTTTACGGGAAATAAAATCATAAGCCATGAAATGGATCGCCTCAACGCTTCTGATCAGTATTGTTCTGTTCGTTTACGGAAAAAACGATACAACCATCTACCTGGGTGCCAACGGAAAAATCAATCCGGAAAGTTTACAGCAATTCAAAAAAACCATTCAATACCTCTCGGAAAATAAAATCAGGGCAACGACCTATTCCAAAATAGCAGGCCATTGGGAAAAATGTTTAACCGAAACCTTTCGCAAGAAAGACCCCAACACCTACCACGTAAAAGCAAAAACCCAGGATTCAAAATCAACCAAAACCATCTGGTTTTCTTCTGCTGAGAATGAACTATACTGTTTTACTGAAAAAAAAGGCAACCAATTGATACGTACCGGCCATACAAAGTCAAAAATACCCTTAATTCTGCATGGAACCGTCACTGTCTATTATCCTAACGGAAACAAAAGATCGGAATCAATATACCGTAACAACGAACTTATTTCGAACATGAACTGGCTGCAAGATGGAGAAAAATACTACAGCAATATCTTTTATTCTGTAGATGAACAACCCGAATTTATTCCGGGAGCTGATTCGATCAAAAACCATTTATTCCATGCATATGAAAAATACCAACTTGATTTGCAGAATATTACCGGAAAACTGACCATTGGTTTTGTTGTTTTTGAAAACGGCAGAGCCGGAGGTTTTCATATTGAGGAGGGTATTCAACCGGGAATTGACCAGATCATGCTTGATGCATTCAAGACACTGATTGGCCCTTGGGAACCAGCCCGCCTCAATGGAAAACCCGTGAAATACTATAACAGGTTCCCGGTAAATTTCACAAACATTGAATACCATGGATTTGATTATTTTGATATCATGTTCCTCTGACAGGAACATGCACTGAACCGCTTGTCGATCTTTCTTTTTAAAAGAACCCGGATAAAAAAATCATAGAAATCACATGAAACAGTTTTTTTCCCTTTGCTATTTGTTGATGAGCACCCTGGGTCTTATCGCTCAGAATGATACGTTGATCTATCTTGGGGTCAATGGAAAAACCGGCCAGTCAACCAGTAAAAACATCAAAAAAGAGATTCAATACAAGTCCGGCAAAAAGACCAGAATAACAACCTTTGCATACATCGGTTCCGGCTGGTCAAAGACCCGGACAGAGATCCTGAAGAAAACCGATGAAAACACATACCGGATTAAAGTCCGCACCCCTACCTCAAAACAGATCATATATCGCCAATACATTCCTCAAACGAACGGATTGTATGCGTTCACTGAGCGGATAGAAAACCAGATCATCCGAACAGGATTTACCAAATCGGTGGTACCGCTGATCCTTCACGGAAAGGTTACAGAATATTATCTGAATGGTACGAAAAAATCGGTTTCGGAATTCCGGAATAACGAGCTGCTATCAAACCAAAACTGGCTGGAAGACGGTCAGCAATACCTTGAGAATATTTTTTTCTCGGTGGATACGTCTCCACGGTTCACTCCGGGCATGGACTCGCTTCACAGACACCTGTTGGAAACGTTCAAAAAAAACAAGGTTGACTATTCAGTTTTAACAGGAGAAATTGAGGTAGCTTTTGTGGTTATGGAAAATGGAACCATTGACGGACTCCGGTTATTAAAAGGAATAAACAGCACCGTAAACCATGTGGTCCTCTCTGCTTTCCTGAACCTTGAAGGAGAGTGGAAACCCGCACGACTGAATGGCAAAAACGTGAGGTTCCTGCAAAAATTCCCCATAAACTTCATAGGAAACAGAACAAAGTTCGAATTCATTGATTTCCAGTCTGGTGTGATGCACTGGGATTAAAATAATAAAAAACATCAGTTTTTTTGCAACAAATTTTTTTTCATAAAAGATTTTAGTATTATTGAAAACTCAAATAATGATCGTACTAAATGTTTTGTCAAAATGGCTCAGACGAATAAACCAAGGGTAGTAAAGGACTACGATAAACTGGATCAGGCCATCCAGGAACAAATAAAACTGTATTATCCCCAGGGATTCAGCGAGAGTCTCATTCATTTCTATAACAAAGAAGGGAAACTGGTCAGTGCCCTGCCCTTTGAAACGGAAGAAAAATATTACCTCGTAAGGATGACAATCTCGGAAGCTCAGCAGATCATTGATGACGACGATGACTATGATGATGAAGGAATGCTTAAAGACAATATCCGGGAAGAGTATGAGGATAAATACGATGAGATGAGTGGCGACAACGACGACGAAGAACGGTATTATGACGAGCCGGAAATATAACGTAAAGATTTTTTTCCTGAATCATTCTTTATTCTTTCTATACAGCCATTGACCCCGTGCGTTGAGGATGAATCCGTTCAGGATTCAACCCGCATATTTTTCCTTCTGTGAAGACTTCGGATTGTGCTCTGGAAATCGTAATTTTGAACGCAAACCAAATAAAACAACCAATATGTCAACAAAAAAAAAAGTCGTGACAGCTCCATGTTATATGCTGGATGCATCGATCGGACCTATTGCCGAAGAAACTGAAAAAGTGGTGAAAATCCTTCTAAAAATGACATAACAAAAAGTACATCTATGTGTTACATCGATATCCACACCCACAAAGCATACTCTGAACCAGGGTTGATTGCGGTACAGAATCTTTTTCCGGGTGAAGGATTCAAGGATTTTCATAAAAACAACTACTATTCAGCAGGACTCCATCCGTGGCATATTCAATCGCAGGAAAAAAACAACAGCATGTTAATCCAGGTTGAAGAGGCCGTCCAACACGATCATGTTGTTTTTGTGGGAGAATGCGGACTCGACAAGATTTGTGGAACCGACCAAAAGGAGCAGAAACGGGTTTTTGAAAAACACATTGAACTAGCAAAAAAATTTCAAAAGCCCTTGATGATCCATTGCGTTAAAACCTGCAATGAAATGCTGGAATTCAGAAAAAAAAACAACACCGGGAATCCATGGATTTTACATGGCTTCAGAGGACCTGTACAACAGGCAATGCAAATGGAAAAATATGGATTTCATTTTTCTTTTGGGAAGATCCTTTTAGAGGGAAATGTAAAAACCGAAGAAGCTTTCAGGAGATTGCCTTTGGATAAGATTTTTCTGGAAACCGATGAATTCTCCGGTTCCATCAGGGAGATATACCACAAAGCATCGACCCTAAGAAATATTGATCTTTCCCTGCTTATAAAATCTGTCAGGGAGAATTTTGAACGATTAATTGCATAAGAATGCATTGGCTGGAAAGAACGGAATTACTGATTGGCACAGAAAAACTCAGTCAGCTAAAAAGAACGCATGTTCTGGTAGTTGGATTGGGAGGAGTCGGTGCGTATGCTGCCGAACTGATCTGTCGGGCAGGTGTAGGGAACATGACCCTGGTTGATGGAGACACCCTGGAGGAGACAAACCGCAACAGGCAATTGCTGGCCTTAAAAAGCAACGAAGGAAAGCCAAAAACCAGGATTCTTGCTCAAAGGTTAAAAGAGATCAATCCGGATGTTGAACTAACAGAGTATCAGGAATTCCTTCGCGACGAACGAACTATTGAAGTACTTGATAGTCAGTATTTTGATTATGTTGTCGATGCCATTGATTCTCTGTCGCCCAAAGTTTTTTTACTGTTTCACAGCTTTCAAAGAAAGTATCGGATAATCAGCTCCATGGGCTCAGGAGGGAAGACTGACCCTGCGAAAGTTCGGATTGCTGATCTTTCAGAGACCTACAATTGCCGCCTGGCACGGATGATCCGGAAAAGGCTGGCACGCATGGGAATAAAAAAAGGAATTACCACGGTTTTCTCTCCGGAGGATGTTCCCGGAGAAGCCATCCTGACCAAAGAGGGGGATAACCAGAAATCGGTTGTCGGCACCATTTCCTATATGCCACCGCTCTTCGGTTGTTATATGGCAGGAACTGTTATCCGGGAGTTGGCTGGGTTGCCTTAACATGCGTTCCCCATTGCATGCCCTGAACGATCAGCTGATTACTCCCCAGTTAAATTCCGTAGTATCCGAAGCAAGGAGTTTCTTCTGTAAATTGCGGTTAACAGTTTTTTTCAGTTCCGGATCATCTTCCAGTATTCTGTATGCATAGCTACGTGCCAGTTGCAGGATCTCCCCATCTTTTGCAAGGTTGGCAATTTTCAGGTCAAAACCGAGACCACTCTGCCGGGTACCTTCCAGATCACCGGGCCCGCGCAATTTCATATCCACCTCGGCAATTTCAAATCCATCGTTGGTACGAACCATGGTTGCCAGCCTTTTTCGGCTTTCGTTTCCCAGTTTATAGGATGACATCAGAATGCAGTAGGACTGGTCGGCGCCTCTTCCTACCCTCCCCCGTAATTGGTGAAGCTGGGATAAACCAAATCGCTCCGCGCTTTCGATGACCATTACCGAAGCATTGGGTATATCCACGCCTACTTCGATAACTGTTGTGGATACCAGAATCTGGGTTTCTCTGTTCTTGAATTTCTGCATTTCACTTTCTTTGTCCGGAGATTTCATTTTCCCATGGACCATTCCCACCTTGTATTCCGGAAACCTTTCAACGGTATGCCGGAAGCCTTCTTCCAAATTTTTCAGGTCCAGTTTTTCTGACTCACTGATCAACGGATACACAATGTAAACCTGTCTCCCTTTTTTGAGCTGGAGCCTCAGAAAGTTAATCACTTTGGGCCGGTTATTTTCAAAATAATGGATGGTTTGAACAGGTTTCCTCCCCGGAGGAAGTTCATCAATCACTGAAACATCCAGGTCACCGTACAATGTCATAGCCAGGGTCCGCGGTATAGGAGTTGCCGTCATAACCAGCACATGAGGCGGAATACGGTTGCTTTTTTCCCATAACCTTGCGCGCTGGGCTACACCAAACCGATGTTGTTCATCAATGATGACAAGTCCCAGTTTTTTAAACTGCACGACATCTTCAATCAGGGCATGGGTCCCTATTAAAATAGACATTTCTCCGGTCCGCAACTTTTCGTGCAACCTTTCTCTTTCGCTGTTTTTGGTGGAACCGGTCAGCAATCCCACATCCAGGTTCATTCCTTCCAGCATCGCTGAAAGAGACGCAAAATGTTGTTGGGCAAGGATCTCAGTAGGAGCCATAAGACAAGCCTGATAACCGTTATCGAGGGCCATCAGCATCGTCATCAGGGCAACCAGGGTTTTTCCGCTACCCACATCCCCCTGAAGCAAACGGTTCATCTGATGGAATTTTCCCACATCAGCCCGTATCTCCCGAATCACTTTTTTTTGTGCTCCGGTTAATTTAAACGGCAAAAAATCCCTGTAAAACGTATTCACATGGTAGCCTATGTCCGAGAAAATGTAGCCTTTAAATTTATTTTCACGGTGGTGTTTTAATCGCAGAATTTTAAGCTGGATCAGCAATAGTTCCTCAAACTTTAGCCTGAACCGGGCTTTCCTGAGTGCCTGGGTATTTTCTGGTTTATGGATGGTCACCAGGGCATCCTCCAGGGGCATTAATTTTAATTCTGAAACCATTGAAGCCGGCAGGGTTTCGGCTATGTGCCCCCTGATTTTTTCAATCAGGGCCAGCTGCAATTTATGCACCACCTTCGAGTTAATAAACTTCTTTTTCATGTTTTCGGTGGTGATATAATATCCCTGAAAGATTCCTGAAGGCTGCAGCACCTGATTCGCTGTATTTTCCAGTTCCGGATGAACCACATTGATCCGTCCGTTGAATTCTGAGGGTTTTCCGAAAACGATATATTCCGTATTCAATTTCAGGAAATCTTTCTGGTATCGGATCCCCTTGAACCAGACCAGTTCAAGCCATCCTGTATCGTCCCTGAAACGGGCTACCAGACGTTGTTTATTTCCAACACCTACCGTATCAAGCGATACAATCTTCCCTTTTACCTGTATATACGGCATCTGAGAATGAATCTCGCTGATCGCATAAAATTTTGTCCGGTCAATATATTTATAAGGATAGTAGCCGATCAGGTCACCAAAAGTTTTCATTCCGATTTCTTTTTTAAGAAGTTCAGCCCTTTTAGGCCCTACCCCCGATAGAAATTGTATGTCCTGATCAAGAAAAGCCGGCATTCATTTTACTTTTACCCTGTTAAATCAAACCGATACTGAAAAAAATTTCCTCCGGTTCGATCGATTGAAAGCATAAATTTACGATTATTGTACAAATTTCAATAAAAAATCACCTTCCGGGAAAGAGTGGATGGATGAATGGGTTCACCCCTCTGTCAGCCTTCCGGCTGATGGCTCCCCTAAAAGAGGGGAGATTACAAGGAATGTTTATTTTATAAGAAAAGTGCCACAATGAATACCCGGTTTTAATCGTATGAAATTGATCAAAAGCAACAAAAAAGGAAAGAACATTCACTCCCCGTTTGTATACCGATTGGTTGCAAATATACTTTTCGCCCCGTATCCTTTTTATGCTTTTCCGGCAATTGAAAAGCTGGCCGTAAGCCGGCAGGAGTCTACCTACCTGAAACAGGTATTCAGGCTGGTCAATTTTTTTGATTTCGAACAGGTAAGTGAAATTTTCCCGGTCAACTCCCACACAAAACAGGTATGCCAACTGGCAAAATCCCGTATACACTATGCTGAGGCAGACAAAATACCGGTCAGCAATAAAACTTCAACCCACAAAGGCTATTCACATCTTGTTATCTTTTCGGAATGCCAGGATGGGTTAGATACAGACACATTCCCGAAAATACCGGAAGTCTGGATTTTCCGAATAAACAACCGCAAATATACAACGGAATACTTTCACAAACTCAAAACAAAAAAGGAAGTACAAATAACCATTGAATTAAAACAGCTGGGACTGGTCATTTTCAATAAAAAATTTGACAAGCAGAATTATGTAATAAAACATTCGTTTGGATTACCTATAGGGTAATAAATACAATTTCCATGGACAGCATCATACATTTGAATTCTATCATTAAAAATTACAAAGTCGGTACCCAGATTGTGCGTGCACTTCGTTCGGTTTCTACGGATATTTACAGAGGAGAATATGTAGCGATCATGGGTGCTTCGGGATCCGGCAAATCGACACTCATGAACATCATCGGGTGTCTTGATACGCCGACCAGCGGCACCTACATACTGAACAACCGGGATGTAAGCCGTTTATCGGATGATAACCTGGCCGATATACGGAATACCGAAATTGGCTTTGTTTTTCAGACTTTTAACCTGCTGCCCCGCAACACAGCTTTGGATAATGTAACGCTACCGCTGGTCTATGCAGGTATCCGGAAAAATCAAAGAACCAAAATCGCAGAGCAGACGCTGCATGATGTGGGGCTTGGAGACCGGATGACACACCGGCCCAATGAATTATCAGGAGGCCAGCGCCAACGGGTTGCCATTGCCAGGGCGCTGGTGAACAAACCCTCTATACTCCTGGCTGACGAACCTACCGGAAACCTCGATTCCATTATTTCGGAAGAGATTATGAAGCTGTTTGCCGATATCCATAAAAAAGGGAATACCCTGCTTATGGTCACGCATGAGGAAGATATCGCAAAACATGCCCATAGAATCATCCGGTTAAAAGATGGTGAAATTGAAGACGACTACGTGAATCCGAATCCGAAATACTGACTGGATCAAAGACCTGTTTCCTTCTCTTATTCTGCCTCAGGGATTCTTCCCGGCGGATTATTTATTTTGCTGACACTCTTTTTGTTTTATCGTGAAAATCCCGCCGGGACCACAAGTTCTGTAAAACTTCCCGCCAAGGAAAAGAATTTCTCCAAATCATCTTGTTATTTAGAATATTTTTTTAATATTCGCGGGAATTTTACAGACATAAAACTTCTAACAATTCACAGCTATGTACTGGACATTAGAATTAGCATCGAAATTAGAAGATGCCCCCTGGCCTGCAACCAAGGATGAATTGATTGATTATGGGATTCGTTCGGGAGCACCGCTGGAAGTCATAGAGAATCTTCAGGAGATTGAAGATGAGGGAGAAGTGTATGAAAGCATTGAAGACATCTGGCCCGATTATCCGAGCAAAGATGATTTTTTCTTCAATGAAGATGAATATTAGTCGTCAAAAATCTTTAAATCTGAAAACTCCGGTAATTTCCGGAGTTTTTTTTTAGAAAATATCCGTTTTGGATACAGGCCTCAATTCCTCCCTCCACATAAATCCCGACAGCCTCCGGTCGGAGTCCACCAGTTGAAACATCGGTTTCAGGGTTCCTTCCGCATTGGACAATAAGGATATTTTGCTGATTTTACCCTCGTTAAAGTAGATGGTAATTTTACTGCTTTCTGCCTTGTTGAGGCCAATCCGTTTTCCTTCATCCTGGGCATAATAGAGCGTTTGTCCGTTCCCATCCACATCAATCCGGAACAATTCATTTTCACGTACATACCCAACCATATTTCTCCCTTTGATCTGGTCGAACATAACAGAATCCAGTTGACTGACAATAAAAGAATTGTTATGCATTCTAAGTTCATCGGGAGCATTGGCATTTGACTTCATTTCGATATAGTCGGCCAGGAGCTGGCGGTTTTCAGACCACAGGATCGGATCGGCAAACAGCTGTACGGTTGAATCTTTTGAAAAATAGCAAAGCGAATCGCAGACACCCTGGATGTCAGCCCGCCAGAAGCGGACGCCCCAGTAAGCAATGACAATTCTTTCGCCATCGATGGTATCAGGCATCACACGTAAGGTGTCCGCATGCAAAAAAAGTGAATCTTCGCGTGAATACAGGATCAGCACTGCTGAATCCGTAACCATGGCTCTTTTTTGTATTTCGTTATAGGTTGCTGTCTCCCCGGTAACAACCATCTTGTTTCTCAGGTCATAGATTTCTACTGCGCCATTGGCAAATCCCTCTCCTGTATCCCGATAGTATTCGATTACATTTCCTTTTAACTGCCGTTCTTCATTAAACACCACCGGATCTTTAGTCAGAAACGCATGTCCGGTTCCGGTATCATACCATCCTCCTTTGGCATAAAGAATACCGGAGCTGTCGCGAATAGTAGCCGGGCTTTCGATATATATCCTCCCGGTTTCGGTATTATAGGATATCGTATCGCTGTACAATTCATATTTTTCACCTACTCCTTTCACATCCTGATAAAACCAGGCCCTGTTTTCATCCACAAGGAACCTCCCTATTACACTGGTCAGGACATTGATGCTGTCGACAATTTTTCCGTTATCGTCGTACGAACCAATATTCGTATTCAATTGATAATCGAGGGTATCTGTATAGAGTGTTGCATTTCTGTTTTGAAGGCGAACATTACCTATAGACCTTGCCATGCTGATATCGCCGTTGTAGTAAACCTTGTCGGCATATAAATGGACCGAATCACCCTGGTTTATATGAACCCTGCCGAAGGCGTCCACTTTGTTTGCGTTCGTGTAGGAATAGGCACTGTCGCAATACATCAATGCATCGATGTGTTTCAGGATCACGTCACCGATCAGCCGTTGCGCATCAGACACAATCTTTTCATTAGACGACATTTCTCCTGCCTGTAGAATATCGATCCTTTTTTTTTCCTGAGCTGTTGTAACGAAGGAAAAAAGAACAAACAGGATCAGGCAGGTTATTCGTCCAGACCAGGACGGTCTCATCCGCTGTGGTAACGGCACCCTCATTTATATCAGTTTATCAATAATTTCGTCTATCCGAATATTTTCAGCTTCCGCCTTGTAATTTTTTATAATCCTGTGCCTCAATATCGACTGTGTCACAACTTTGACATCCTCAATATCGGGTGAATATTTTCCGTTCAGGGCTGCATTTGTTTTCGCCCCCAGTATCAGGTATTGCGAGGCCCGTGGGCCGGCACCCCATTTCAGGTATTGAGTGGCTATTTCAGCAGCATGTTCGGTACCGGGCCGGGTTTTTGCAGCCAGTTTAACGGCATACTGTAACACATGATCATTAACGGGAATACGTCTTATCAGGTCCTGAAAGAACAGAATCTCTTCCCCTGAGATCACCTTCCTGTGGGATACTTCGCCCATAGAGGTTGTATTTTTTACAATCGTGAGCTCATCTTCCAGCTTCGGGTAATCGAGCCAAATGGAAAACATAAACCGGTCAAGCTGAGCTTCCGGTAAGGGATAGGTTCCTTCCTGTTCAATGGGATTCTGGGTTGCCAGGACAAAAAAAGGAGCATTCAACTCAAACCGCTGACCGGCAGCTGTCACAGACCTTTCCTGCATAGCCTCCAGCAATGCCGACTGGGTTTTCGGTGGGGTACGGTTGATCTCATCAGCAAGAATAATATTGGCAAACAAAGGACCTTTGATAAAACGAAACTGGCGTTCCTTATCCAGTATCTCGGTACCAATAATATCCGAAGGCATCAGATCGGGGGTGAACTGTATCCGGTTATATTTCAGCCCCAGCACTTTTGCAATGGTCGTTACCATCAACGTTTTTGCCAACCCGGGAACCCCGATCAGCAGGCAATGCCCTTTGCTGAACAGAGTGGTTAATACCTCTGAAATTATTGCATCCTGCCCGTATATCGATTTCTTGATCTCTGTTTTTAATTCTTCATACTTGCTCTTCAGAGCATCCAGCGCCTCCACATCGTTATTATAATCCATAGTACATCCTTTTCACTTTTTCAGCTGTTGTTGAAATGATACAGATCTATTTTATCCAGTTATTAAAATTAAAATTGCAATTGGCATAGGTCGGGTCTATGCGTATATAGGTATCATTCTGTTGCTCCTGGATCCACTTTTTCAGTGTATTTTCCCGTTTTTGTGTAAGGAATGCTTCGGTAATACGCTGGTAATCACTTTCCAGGTTTGCTTTATGTCCGTCTGTTTTATCCACCAGTTTAATAATTTTGTACACTTTCCGCAAGTTCTCATCAATCGATTCAAACGAATCTGAGATTTCGTTGATACGCAGTTTTGTAATTACTTTACTTACATCACCGTCCAGTTCTTCAACCGAAAAACGCGATGACAAGGTATTGGGATTCATCACCAACCCGCCGTTATTTCTGGATCTTTTATCATCTGAAAAGAACAAAGCAGCATCTTCAAAGGGAATATCTCCTTTTCGAATAATATTTGCCAGGCTGTCGAGGCGGTTAATCGTTCTTTCCATCGCTTCAACAGATACTTTCGGCCGCATCATAATGTGACGGGTTTTTACTTGCTCCCCTCTTCTGTCGATCAGTTGAATAATATGGTACCCCATTTCAGTTTTTACCACGTTGGATATCCGGTCATCTTTGAGGTTAAAAGCTACAGATGCATAAGCGGGATCCAATTCGGCACGTCCTCTGTACGGAAGTTCACCCCCGTTGCTGGCTTCAGGCCCTTCGGAGTAGAACATCGCCATGGAACCAAAACTGGCTCCTTCCTCGATTCGTTTTTTTAAATCCCTGAGTTGTGCCTTCACTCTGTTTTCCTCCTCAAGCTCAATGGGAGGAATCATCATTATCTGTTTGTATTCATATTGGGTTGGGATCACCGGTATCTCTTCCTCATCCAGGGAGCGGTAAAAAGCCCGCACTTCAGCAGGGGTAGCGGTAACATTTTCAACGATCTTAGCCTGCATCTGCTGGGTCAGAATCTGGTTCCTGATCGGTTCCTCCATATCGGATTTCAAAACAGGAATCGGTTTTCCGAAATAATCTTCAACCTGTTTTTCACTTCCCAGACGACTGATATACATTTGAATCGTCCCTTCCAGTTGCTGGTTTATCTGGCTGGGTGTAGCTATTATAAGAGTATCCAGCTCTGCTTCAGCCAATAACAATTTATCAACCAACAGTTGTTCAAGAATTTCACATTTCATATCCCCTTCGGATGTCATGCCCTCAGCCTGAGCCTGAAGATAACTGTTCTCCACATCCGATTTCAGAATAATGTTGCCTCCGACAATGGCCACAACCTGATCAATGATCTTATCCTGAGCTGTGGAAACAATAGCCAGGCTCGTAACTGTTAACAGCAACCCTATGGTTTGAAAATATTTCATGGTTGTTTCTTCCTATCGTAAATATTAAATTTATGAGACCGAAGTCCTTCCGTATAAATATCCTGTTCAATTTTTTTCAGAAATTCCATTTTTCGTCTGTTCAGGATCAAACCTTTGATCTGTCCCTTCAGGTATTCGACAGGTGCAGGTTCACCAGCCAGTTTATAGTCCCGTATGCATACCACATAATAGAACGCTGAATCACGGATCTCCAGTATCTTATTGCCTGTCAGAAATTTTTCCGGATCTTCCGGCAGGTCAGGCAGGTTGATTATCACCCGTCTGAAATCGACCCAGGTATCGTTAAATGTATCAAATGATTTGGCATATTGCAGGCTGTACTCCTTCAGGTCTCTGAAATCCTCATCCGAGGAGTTCATACAGTAGAGTTTTAGCAACTCAGGATCTGCCACTTCCTCAGGAATTTTCACAAAAGCTGCCTTTACAATGGTATGTGTCAGATGAAAATTCTCAGCATGTTGGGAATAATACTCTTCAATTTCTGCATCCCGGACTATGGTATCCATTTTCTGGGCCACCATTTGATTCTTGTATTTATAAATAATCAATGAATTCCGGTAATCGGCAATTTCCTCGGAAACATCCAGTTGTTCAGGAGTAAGGTTTTCTTCCGCCTTTTTTATCAGCAGCTCCCTCTCAATCCATTTTCTCACGAAATCCTCAGCGATTAAGATGCTGTCGGAGTAACTGATTCCTTCAGGCACAAACTCTTCTATTTCTGAAAGGTACAGCATATTGTCCCCTACTCTGGCCACCCGGATTTCTGAATCATCGGATTGACCGGAACAGGCAACAACAGCCCCGCATAAGAAAAGGATATGAATCCGGTTACTCTGCAACATGAGGGATCGTTTTCAGCAGTTTCCTGTTCACCTTGATTTTATACTTTTTTCTAAGCTCATTGACCCATTCTTCCTCCAGATAGTTCTGATAATCAGAAAGGTAAAGTCCTCTGGCTTCTTCAAGTTTTTTGGGTTCAGGAGGAAATAAATCGCCCCGGATATATTCCAGTTCTTCGTTAAACCCTTCCGGTTTTTCTCCGTTCCACACATAGTAGGTAACGATCGGATTGGCATTTTCCTCCCAGGCACCTTCTTCAATGGTTATACGTTCTTCCTGTTCATTGATCAGATCCATCACTTCCCGGACTGTCAATCCTGCAGAAAAAAAGGCATCTGCTTCCTCACGGGTTTTCAGGTCAATGCAATGAATAATCCATCCTTTAAACCGTTCATCCCACATATAATCCCCCTTGTGCTTATGGTAATACTTTTCAAGGCCCGTTGTATCTTTTGCTGCAAACGACCAGATCTTCTCATCCGAAATATTAAACAGCAGGATTCCATCATGGTATTCCTGCATAAGGTATTTAAAATCCGGGTATTTTTCTTCCAGTTTTGAATCTTCGTAAGCTATCAGCTCATTCTCCACCCATTCGTCAAAATATTTTCTGAAGTGTATTTCATCAAGTTTTTTTACTTCCGGGTAATTCCGGACCATGAAGGCAAAAAATCCGCCCACAGTAAAATCCGAACCATCAAGGGTAAACAACGTTTTTTTTGCGGCTTCCGGGTTATCCGGATCAAGGTCATACGGGTTAGCGGCAATGTCGGCAGCCGTTTCCTCAGACACCTTAAAATTGTATTCATCTTTCAGTTTCTTAATGAAAGCTACCCTGCTGTGTACGCTTCGTTCCGGATCGATCTTAATGCGTCTTTCTATTTCTTCTTTCACCTCATCAAAACTTCTCACCGGCCTGTGGTCCAACCGCTTGATAATATGGAATCCATATCGGGTAAGAATAGGTTCTGTATAGTCTCCGTTGTTCTCCAGTTCAAATGCAGGCTCTGAAAAATCAGCAATCATCCGGCCTGAAGAGAACCAGTTCAGTTCACCTCCGTTTGCTGCAGAACTTTTATCATCCGAATATTTTTGAGCCAACTTTGCAAAATCTTCTCCCTTTTCCAGCAGGACATAAATACTGTCCATTTCATTTTTCAGTTTATACATCACAGATGCATCGGCATCCTGGGGAATTGATTTCATAATATGTGCCACCTTTAGATCTCCCTGGGCTTTCCGTTTATCTTCCACAAAAATCAGATGATAGCCGTAGGAAGTACGCACCGGTGGGGAAACCTCTCCCACAGGAGTATTGTATGCAGCCTCTTCAAACGGAAAGATCATCTGGAAAGCGCTGAAATAACCTAAATCACCATGGTTTGCAGCAGCCGAAGGGTCGTCGGAATATTTCACTGCTGCTTCCCTGAAGCTCAGACCATTCATTATTTCTTCCCTGACCTTTAGGATTTTCTGATACGCTTTAAGGGTATCCTCCGGTGATGGGTCATTGCCGGTAGCGATCAATAAATGGCTGGCTTTCACTTCTGTTTTCATACGCTCATACATATCCTCCACCCGTTTTTTATCAAAACGCACATCCGTCAGGTAGGGAGCGGCCAGTTCTTTCCGGTAGGTTTCCAGTTCCCGGATAAAGGAAGGCAACGTATCCATCTTCAGGTTTTCCGCTTCTATCACCTTCAGTTTATAATTAATAAACAGATCCATGTATTCTTCCGGCGTTTTCTTATCCGATTCTTCCAAAAGGTTCGCATTGTTCTTCTCATAGATCCGCACAAATTCCTCTTTGGTAAATTGCTTATTTCCAATGGTCACTATTGCTTCCGCATCCTGAGCAAAAGAACCTGTAGCGATTCCACATAGTAAAAACAAACCAATAAAACGTCTTATCATACAGTATCAATTTAACGGTTACAATGAATTCATCTTGAGCTATAGTTTGGAGCTTCACGGGTTATGGTTACATCGTGGGGATGGCTTTCCTGCATTCCGGCGTTGGAGATTTTAACAAATTTTGCATGTTGCAACATTTGAATATCCTCAGCACCGCAATAGCCCATTCCGGCCCTTAAGCCGCCAATCATTTGATATAACACTTCATAAAGGGTTCCTTTATAGGGGACTCTTGCGACGATTCCTTCGGGCACGAGTTTTTTGATATCTTCTTCCATATCCTGGAAATAGCGATCTTTTGATCCTTTCTGCATGGCTTCTATGGATCCCATTCCCCGGTAAGATTTAAATTTCCTTCCCTGGTAGAGGATGGTTTCCCCGGGTGATTCTTCGACCCCTGCGAACAATCCACCGGCCATAATGGTATGTGCTCCGGCAGCAAGGGCTTTAATGATATCCCCTGAATAGCGGATCCCTCCGTCAGCTATTATCGGAACGTCTGAATCTTTTATTGCTTTGGCCACATTAAAAATTGCGGATAACTGGGGTATACCTACGCCGGCTATTATGCGGGTAGTACATATAGAGCCGGGTCCCACACCCACCTTCACGGCATCCGCACCTGCCAGGACCAGGTCGGTAGCAGCCTCGGCAGTGCCAATATTCCCTGCTACAAAATCTTTTTCAGGGTATTTGGCTTTTGCTTTTTTCAACATATCCAGGACATTCATGGAGTGACCATGAGCTGTATCAATCACAACAGCATCCACCTGGGCTTTTACCAGTTCATCGATCCGGTCCATGGTATTCACAGCGATCCCTACAGCTGCTGCAACGCGCAATCTTCCTTTTTCATCCTTGCATGCAAAAGGTTTGTCTTTTGCTTTGGTAATGTCCTTATAGGTAACCAATCCGATCAGGCGGTTGTTTTTATCCACCACCGGTAATTTTTCAATTTTATGGTGTTGGAGAATATCGGCTGCAGCTTCCAGATCCGTCGATTCCGTAGTGGTTACCAAATTCTCACAGGTCATAACTTCCGATAAAGGACGTTCCATATTGCGTTCGAACCGCAGGTCCCGGTTGGTTACGATACCTACCAGGATACCCTCTTCGGTAACCACCGGGATTCCTCCGATTTTAAAGTTTGACATGATCTCCAGGGCATCCCTGACTTTCTTTTCCTTAAAAATTGTGATGGGATCGTAAATCATTCCATTTTCTGCCCGCTTGACCGTCATTACCTGTTTGGCCTGTTCTTCGATATCCATATTCTTATGAATCACACCGATGCCTCCCTCCCGGGCAATGGCTATGGCCAGTTTATACTCCGTAACAGTATCCATGGCTGCCGAAACAATCGGTGTATTTAAACGAATAGACCGGGTAAAGGGAGTGGTAAGGTCCACATCGCGAGGTAAAACCTCTGAATACGAAGGCAATAATAACACATCATCGAATGTCAGCCCTTCACCTGCAACTTTTTCAGAAAGAAACGACATTTATGGTTTTTTTTTTAATTTTAATCTTGCGCAAAACTACAAAAAATAAGTTATAACTATTGATTTATTTTAGCATCTGAAAGGTATTGGGGATTAAAAATTGTTAAAGGTTATTTTGATATCTTAAAATTGGTTTTGGACGAATACAAACAGATATTGACCCGGTATTGGGGATTTACTACTTTCCGGCCTCTTCAGTTAGAGATCATTCAATCGATAGCTTCCGGAAAAGATACCCTGGGGCTGATGCCTACAGGGGGTGGAAAATCGCTAACCTTCCAGGTATATTCGCTATCGCGGGAGGGTTTATGCCTTGTGATCACCCCCCTGATTGCTCTGATGAAAGATCAGGTGGAGAATCTTAACCGGCGGGGGATCAAAGCCCAGGCGATCCACAGCGGCATGTCGGGGTTGGAAATACAAGTCGCCCTCGAGAATGTGGTGTGGGGAAACTATAAATTCCTGTATATCGCACCGGAACGGATCAGCGTACCCCGCTTCAGGGAAAGGTTGAAAGATATGAATGTCAATTTGATAACGGTAGATGAAGCCCACTGCATTTCACAATGGGGATACGACTTCCGACCCAGCTATTTAAAAATCAATGAACTGAAGGAAATACTGCCTGGAATCCCCATCCTGGCGCTTACGGCAACAGCCACTCCGAAAGTTGTAAAGGATATCCTGGACAAACTGGAATTTAAGGAGGAAAACCTGTATGCAACAAGCTTCGCCCGTGAAAACCTGGTCTACCTGGTCAGGCAGGTGGAAGACAAAGAGAAATACCTGGTTCAGTCAATCCTGAAAACTTCAGGTTCAGGAATTGTATATGTCAGAAGCCGTAAAGCTACACGTGAGATCACCCAGATTCTGAGAAGAAATAAAATATCCGCAGATTACTATCATGCAGGCTTACACTCCGAAACCCGCAATGAAAGACAGGATCAGTGGATGATGGACAAAACAAAGGTGATGGTTGCGACCAATGCCTTTGGTATGGGCATCGACAAACCCGATGTCCGGTATGTCATCCATATGGATCCGCCTGACTCACTGGAAGCCTACTTTCAGGAAGCTGGCAGGGCTGGCCGTGACGGCAAAAAAGCAGCTGCCGTATTGCTGTACAACCATGCCGATAACCTGATACTTAAAAAACATGTGACCAAAGCATTCCCCGAAAAAACAATCATTAAACGGATCTATGAAGCAGTGTGCAATTTCCTGCAGATAGCCGAAGGATTCGGAAACAACAGGGTGTTCGACTTTAATATCGGCCTGTTTGCAGAAACTTTTCATTTCCAGATATCGGTGGTGTACAACAGCCTTAAAATTCTCCAGTACGAAGGCTACCTGGAGTTTACTGAAGAAGTGGACAATCCTTCCCGGATCTATTTCAGGGTGAACCGTGACGACCTGTACAAATTCCAGGTGGCCAATGCCTCCTTCGATGCATTCATTAAACTGCTGCTCCGCTCCTATACAGGACTCTTTTCAGGATATGTGAGAATTGACGAAGCACTGATAGCCAAACGGGCTGGCATTGACAATGACGTGGTATATAAGTACCTGTCACGGTTGAAATCGTTTAAGATCATTGATTATATCCCCCGAAAAAGAACTCCCTTCATTGCATTCACCCGCGACCGGGTACCCTCATCACGGCTTACGCTCTCCAGGAAAAACTACGACCTTAGAAAAACCGAATACCTGAAAAGAGTAGAAGCAGTAATCCACTATGCTGAATCACAAACCAAATGCAGAAGCCAGCTTCTGCTTGAATACTTTGGGGAAAAGGAGGTACCCCGGTGCGGAAAATGTGATGTCTGTCAGTCAAGAAATGAACTAAACCTCAGCAAATACCAGTTCGACCAGATTACCGCCAGAATAAAGGAAATTCTGAATGACCCCTGCAGGTACGAAACATTGCTCATTAAACTGGAGGGAAACCAGGACGAAAACATAAAAGTGGTTCGCTGGCTGCTGGATAACGAGAAAATCGTTTACCGGATTGATAATAAACTCGAATGGAGAAAATCGCAAGGGTAGACCCCTACTATCCGGAGCAGCTAAACAACGAAAAAAAGACGGGAAAGACGGAAAATTCGTATTTTTGTGCCAATTCGTAAAAAAAAATGGAAAATGAAAAATATAACAGGATCGTTTATAACCGCAATGTGATCGAGTTTGTCACTGTAGCAAACGGGTACTGTACCTTCATTGAGCAGGTAAACGACTACCTTCCGGGACAGGCTTTGTCCACAGCCCGTAAAATCCTGCCTCTTTTATACCTGAAAGCCTTGATGATCCCGGACGTGGAAAAGATCCTCGAGGAAGACACGGATAAGTTTGTTACCGAACTCGACTACAACGTGTTGCTTCAGAAATGGATGAAAAAACTAGGCGAAAATGACAGTTACCGCGAAGTGTTCGACCCGGGGAAAGAATACACCGACGAATCCCTTGAAGCCAGCATTTCGGAGAACCTTGTGGATATATACCAGGACATTAAAAATTTTATTTCACTATACAGCCTGGGAAACGAGGAGGTAATGAACGACGCACTGAGCGAATGTTTATTCCAGTTGAAGGAATACTGGGGCCAGAAGCTCGTGAATGTTTTGCGAGCGATCCATATGTTGCTGGTTAGCGGGAAAGACCTCAATGAAGCACACGACAGCAGAACCGATGACAGGATGCGAAAAAAATCGGATTGGGTGGATGGTTTTTTCAACCAGTTCAGAGATGAAAAAAATCAGATTTAATGTACAGGGAAAACATAACAAAAGAAGAATTAAAGGATCTGCCTCTGAAACAGTTTGGGGGGAATATTACCGTAGTTGACCACATTACACAGGTTGAAGATGCCGTAGAGTTACTGTCGCAACACGCCGTAATCGGCTTTGATACAGAAACCCGCCCTTCATTCAAAAAGGGCCGTGTAAACAAAGTAGCTCTCCTGCAGCTCGCCGTCAATGATCATGCTTTTCTGTTCCGGTTAAACCGGATTGGACTTCCCGATAAATTAAAAAGGCTGCTTCAATCCGGACGAATCATAAAACCGGGAATTGCTATCCGCGATGATATAAAAATCCTTCAGAAACTGAATCCTTTCAGGCCCCAGGGTTTTGTCGAATTGCAGGATGAGGTGCAGGATTTTGGCATCCAGAATTTCAGCCTCAAAAAACTGGCAGGCATCGTCCTTGGCATCCGGATAAGCAAAGCCCAACAACTCTCAAACTGGGAAGCGCCAATCCTCACACAATCCCAGCTCGTGTATGCAGCTACCGACGCCTGGGTATCGCTGAAAATTTATAAAAGTCTGTTTCAGAATTAACAACCTCCTCCTGAGAAAAACGAAAAAACAACAAAACGTACACCATGAACAATATGGTTTCCATTATCCTTAAACCGGGGAAAGATCAGTCGGCAAAAAGATTTCATCCATGGATTTTTTCAGGGGCTATACGTAGTATTAACGGAACAGTAAACGAAGGAGATCTGGTAGCTGTATACTCCAACGAAGAAAAATTCCTGGGAATAGGTCACTACCAGCCTTCATCGATTGCAGTTCGTATTCTGTCGTTTGAAAAAAAGGACCTGAACAGGGAATTCTGGAGACAAAAAATCAGAAATGCGGTCCGGCTCCGGGAAACGCTGGGCTTACACGGAAACAGGAAAACCAATGTTTACAGGCTTATTAATGCTGAAGGCGATGGCATGCCTGGATTGATTGTTGATTACTACAAGGGTGTGGCAGTAATGCAGACACACTCGGTGGGGATGTTTCTCATACGCAATCAACTGGCTGAAATGCTCAAAGAAATCCTGGGCAAACCCTTGCTTGCCGTATACAATAAAAGCGACAAAACATTGCCCTACAAGGCTGGGATAGCCCCTGCTGACGGATATATCTCAGGCAAAGCGGTCAGCAACCTGGTGAAAGAAAATGGGTTGTTGTTTAATACCGACTGGGAAACAGGACAGAAAACCGGATTTTATATTGATCAGCGGGAAAACCGGAAATGGGTCCAATCGTATGCAAAGAACCGCGATGTTTTGAATCTGTTTTCTTACTCGGGAAGTTTTTCAGTCTATGCACTGAAAGGGGGTGCACGGTTTGTTCATTCCGTTGATTCATCGGAAAAAGCCATTCGCCTGGCCCGGGAGAATATCGCCCTTAATTTCAGCCAACCCAACCATGAAGCATTTATTGCGGATGCCTTCGAATACCTTCAGGGAATCAGGAATAAATACGATCTGATCATCCTCGACCCACCGGCATTTGCCAAACACCATAATACAGTCAGCCGGGCTCTCCAGGGTTACAAGCGAATCAATAAACGGGCTTTTGAACAAATACGCCCCGGAGGCATTCTCTGCACATTCTCCTGTTCCCAGGTAGTTTCAAAAGAAAAATTCAGGGAAGCGGTATTTACTGCCGCAGCCCTGTCAGGAAGAAACGTACGCATACTAAACCAGCTTACGCAATCGGCTGACCACCCGGTAAATATATACCATCCGGAAGGCGAATACCTTAAAGGACTGGTTTTATTTGTTGAATAAATACTCTATTTCATGCCAGTGTTCAGCAAGGTTACTCCCTAAATATACGTATATTTGAAAGGACTCAGCCATGCCCTGGTCCGTTGGTAAGGTTGATACAACAGAGGTTCTGTTTTTTAATTACGGGCATTTCATATTCCCGGCTAAAAAGTATACCTATGGCAGAAAAAAAACTTGTTCAGATGTTCAACTCGGAGTTACAGGATCATACACCGGAGGAAACGCTGAAAATTCTATCGGAAAGATTTCGTAACCGGATCATTTTTACAACCAGTTTTGGATACGAAGACCAGGTAATAACCGACATGATCTTCCGCCATAAGATCCCGGTGAGAATAGCCACTCTCGATACCGGAAGACTTTTCGAAGAAACATACAAGGTTTTTGCCAGGACCCGCGAAAGGTACCAATGTACAATTGAAACCTATTTTCCGGATACCAGGGATGTGGAAAAACTTCTATCTGCCAAAGGACCCATCAGTTTTTATGAATCGGTCGAAAACCGGAAAGAATGTTGTCACATACGGAAAGTAAAACCACTGGGAAGGGCCTTAAAGGGAAATGAATGCTGGATTACCGGACTAAGAGCCTCCCAATCAGAAAACCGAAGCTCGCTGAGCCTGTTTGATTGGGACAGCAAGTATCGGATTATAAAATACAATCCGCTTCTTCTATGGAATCTGGAGAAGGTAAAAAACTATATAAAAAAATACAATGTGCCATACAATGCCTTGCATGACAAGGGATTCGAAAGCATTGGATGTGAACCATGTACACGGGCGGTTAAACAGGGGGAAGATATCCGTGCCGGACGCTGGTGGTGGGAAAAAAACACAGGAAAAGAATGCGGCCTGCATATGGAAACAGATGTGCATAACGGGAAGGGAGTATAAATGAAAACCATTTTAATCATTGGTGCAGGAAAATCTACTTCTGCTTTGATTGATTACCTGGGGAATCAGGCAATTCAGAACAATTGGAAAATCGTAGTAGCCGATAAAGAGACAGCCCATCTGGAGGCGATAACCAATGACAGGATCTCTGTTACCGGTTTTGATGTAAAAGATGATCTTTGCAGGGAAAATGAGATTAAGAATGCTGATCTTGTGATATCCATGATGCCTGTGCGTTTTCATAAATTTGTAGCTCAATCTTGCCTGAAATACGCAAAAAACCTGTTGACGGCATCCTACGAACCAGCTGATTGGAAGGATATTGAACCCGAACTGACGAAGAAAGGGATCCTTTTTCTGAGTGAAATGGGTGTTGACCCGGGGCTGGATCACATGTCAGCCATGCAGATCATAGATCGTCTTAAAAAACAGAGGCATGAATTGTTGTGTTTTGAAACCTTTACAGGAGGGCTTGTTGCCCCGGAGTCGGATGACAACCCCTGGCACTATAAATTCAGCTGGAATCCGAGAAATGTGGTTCTTGCCGGACAGGACGGACCTGCCCGCTTCCGGCAGGAAGGAAAATATAAATATATCCCGTACAACCGGCTCTTCAGGCGAACCGAACTGATCGAGATTGAGGGATTCGGAAAGTTCGAGGGATATGCCAACAGGGATTCCCTCAAATACATCGATAAATACAACCTTCACGAGATCCCGACCATTTACAGGGGTACCTTGCGCCGCCCCGGATTCTGCCGCGCATGGAATGTTTTCGTGCAGCTCGGGGCTACCGACGATTCCTACTTCCTCGAAGATGTGGAAAAAATGACCTACCGTGATTTTATCAATTCGTTCCTCTATTACCATAAATCCGACTCGGTGGAGACCAAACTGTACCACTCTATGCATATCGATCAGGATTCGGATATTATTGAGAAACTGGAGTGGATGGGAATTTTTGAAGATAAGCCCATCGGATTAAAAAAAGCCACACCGGCCCAGGTGATGGAACACCTCCTGAAACAAAAATGGCAACTCCAGCCTCACGATAAGGATATGACCGTCATGTGGCATAAATTTATCTATGCCGACGGTGAAACCGGCCAACCAGTGAAACTGACCTCATCAATGGCAGTGACCGGTGAAGATGCTCATAAAACAGCGATGGCAAAAACGGTCGGACTGCCATTGGGGATAGCAGCAGATCTTGTTTTATCCGGCCGGATTAACTTAACAGGCTTACAAATACCCACTATTCCGGAAATTTACAACCCGGTGCTCGAAAAACTCAAACAGTTTGATATTACATTCAGTGAGAAATACCACTCCCCGCATACAGACAACTGGCGTTTCCATTAATACAGTTTTACAAAAATACTGCCAATGGTAAGATGAACAGGGAATTCGCAAAAAAGGAAAATATCATTCTGATCAGCTACCGGCCCTTACCGGAATTGCAGCGAAAAGAGGGAAAATAAAGATACATACGTTCCGGCTTACTCCACTTCAAAAACGGCAATCGATGAGTACACCCTACCGAATTCATCGGTTGAAGTCACTTTGATGGTGTGGAATCCTTTTTCCATTGTTGTTGGCATTGGAGCTACCCACATCTGAGTTGACCGTGCCGGACTGGACCAGCTTTTATACTGATCCCTGAATTTCCGGAACGACTCCGTTATAAACGGATCCCTGCGAATATCATTTTTCAGTTCCACTTTATGTTTGCCATCCATACAGGCTTCAACACGCGAGTATTTGTTGCTGTTGTATACATTCACGACAATCTCCTGATCCTGGTTTCCGGTTTTTCCATTGGGGGATTCAATGCGCATTTGTTCCCGGATGTTCCCGGCGGGGTAATAACTGTGGATAAAATCATTTCCCCCGAACTGAAAAATAAAAAAACCGTTGGGTACACCATCGATCTGTGTAGCTGAAGGAATGCCTCTGGTATCCACGGGGCCTGTCCACCAGGTACCACTTGCCGAACTGCATATGATCTGGTGCAGTTCCCCTTTGCCGTTCCATCCATCTTCCCTGGAAAAATAGTCATGTTGCAGGGTATGTCGATGTCCGGCCAGCACCAGTATTTCCTCCCTCTCTTTCAGCACATCAAATACTTCCTGCCTGTTAACGATCCGGTCGCGTTCCCCGGCATTTTGATCTTTCACAAAAGCGATGTGTTGATTCACAACAATCTTTTTATCGGGAGGCACCCGGGCCAGGTCGTTTTTCAGCCATTCGAGCTGCTTCCCGCCTATCTTTCCCCGGTAGCAATCCCAGTAGGCTTCCCGCTCTCCTTTTTTACAGAACCGCTCCACATTTTCGAGTACCACAAAATGTACATTCCCAACATCAAAAGAATAATAAGGTGGACCAAAGTACCGTTTGTATGAATCATTGGAAGCTGGTTCACCGGCATCATAATTTACATCGTGATTCCCCAATACATTGTACACAGGGGCTCCCAGCAAAGCCATCGACCGGGCATATTCAGGAAACAATCCGGGATCATCATGCACCAGGTCGCCCAGGGAGATCACAAAATCAAATTGATGTTTCAGGGCGGTTGCCACTACATCGCTCCTGAAATATTCCAGTTCCCTGGAATTTGCAGTCTGTACATCGGCAACCACAAGCATCCTGAAGTCTTTATGCACCCGGTCTTCATACAGGGGAAACAATATTTCCCGGGGCAATGCACCAGTCGGATCAATGGCTGGATGTTCCAGTGCCGGGGATCCATCAGGCTGGTATATATAATAAAACTGAGGGATGTTGTTTTCATCCAGGGGGACCTTATACCCGGAAGGTTTGGTAACAAAAATCACCGATGGATTAGTTGCCGGAATGGAAAACAATCCATTGGCATCGGTTTGAACCACATCCAGCTGATTGGATACCATAACACCGGGAATACCGGACTCACCGGCATCGTAAGTCCCGTTTTTATTTTCATCATGAAACACTCTGCCTCGGGCAGTTTCGGTATCCTGGGAGTAGCCGTTAAAAACAACCGTCATGAACACGGCCAGTATACAATATTGTATGGGTTTAGAATTAATTGAAAACATGGTTTTGTTTATCTATTTTTCAGAAAGATACGAAATTCATTGCAAAAGCACCTTACTCCCCACACCCGGATCAGATCAGTACCTCCTGTATTTTTGTCCCAGCTCTTTCAGGAACCGGATATACTTTTTTCTGAACTGATTGGGTTTCATGCGCCATTGCCAGTTTCCCGAAGATGTCCCCGGCCAATTCATTCTCGCCCGGGAATCCAGTCCCAGTACATCCTGTATCGGCGCCACGGCCAGGAAGGCAACCGATGCCCATGCAGTTTCCACCATCCAGGAAGCAATTTGTTTTTTCCTTCCCCTGAAATATTTCCGGATATTCTTTTTTTCCTTCTTATTCACCGATTTATACCACCCCAGGGTCGTATCATTGTCGTGGGTACCGGTATAGACAACAGAATTCCGTGTATAGTTATGGGGCAGGTATTGGTTTGTTGCATCCGAAAAGAAAGCAAACTGAAGGACTTTCATTCCCGGCAGGTTGAAAGCTTCGCGGAGTTTTTCCACTTCAGGGGTAATCAAGCCAAGGTCTTCGGCTATTAACGGTAATTTTCCGATCTGTGTCTCCAATTTTTTCAGCATTTTATATCCCGGAGCCGGGACCCATTTTCCTTCAACGGCTGTTTGTTTTTCTGCTTTAACCGACCAGAACGATTCGAGGGCCCTGAAATGGTCAATACGCACTTTGTCATAGAGCTTCAGGTTAAAATGTATGCGTGCCATCCACCAGTCGAAATTCCTTTCTTGCAACTGTTTCCAATTATACAGCGGGTTTCCCCACAGCTGTCCTGTTTCGCTGAAATAATCCGGGGGGACACCACCTACATGGGTTGGTTTCAGGTTTTCATCCAACAGAAAAATATCCGGATTAGCCCATACGTCCACACTGGCCTCTGCCACATACAAAGGCATATCACCCAGTATCTGAATGCCTTTTTGGTTGGCATACGCTTTCAGGGAAAACCACTGTCTGAAAAACAGAAACTGCAAAAAAGCGTGAAACTCCCTTTCATCCGATGCCTGCAAGGCATATTCCTTCAGGACTTTTTCATCTTTTTTTTTCAACGGTTCAGACCACTCATCCCAGGGGATATTCTCACACTCTTTTTTAAGGGCCATAAAAAGGGTATAATCCTGAAGCCACCCCTTGTGTTCATCCAGAAAACGGAGATATTCTTTTCTCAGGGAGGCATGTTCCCGGACCTGAAAATCGGCAAACAGTTCCCTGAGCAAGGGATACTTCCAGGCTTTCACCTTTTCAAATTCCACATTGGCTTTTTTGAATCGGGGTACCGCATTCAGTCCTTCAGGCTTCTCAAAACCCAGTTTTTGAGCTTCCGTTACACTAATCAGCAACGGATTTCCGGCGAATACGGAATAACACAGGTAAGGAGAATTCTCTTTTGCCGGAGGCCCCAGGGGAAGGATCTGCCACAATTTAATACCGGCTTCGTTCAGAAGATCCACAAAATGAAATGCCTCTTCACCCAGGGTGCCGATCCCCTCACTTCCCGGAAGAGATGTAATATGCAATAAAATTCCACCTGCCCGTTCCATTAGGTTACATTATTTCTGAAGGTTTGAAGGGAATCTGCGGTTTCTCTGACCAGCCGTTGTACGGCAAGGCCATGTTGCAGACCGGGTACGAAGGAGTTACGTCTGTCGCCTGTTAAAAACAGGTAATGTGCATGCACCATAGCCCGGAGCCATCCCGGAGGCACATGCCCTGAGGGAAACGAGGTTACGGGAGGATACTTGCTGCCAACAGGCTGCCGGGTCCACCGGCCGCTATCTTCGAGGTAATATTCAAAATAATCGGCTGTCTGGGAAGAATACCGTAACGCTCCCTTTTCAGCGTACAACTCCAGGCGGATCAGGTCGCCGGAACCTGAGCTTATCCGGCTTGCGGACATATTACCTGCCGCCCTGGAATGGGGATCATACAACGCCAGGGAACTAAACAAATCGCTGCCGGCAGGTACGTCCCTGAAAGAACCGGCCTGAAAAGCATGCAAAATTTTTAAATCTTCATTGAAAAATGCAACAAGAAGACTTAATCCGTGAGATCCCAGATCAGCCATCGCACCCCCGTCAGGAGCCGTTGTTAACCGGCTTTTTCTTTTCTCCCGATACGATGCCTTCAGATAATCCCCATGATAGTAGTACAGATCAAAATGAACCGGCTTTCCAAAGATGCCTGATCTCCACAACTCCAGGGCGTTGCGCACTGAAGCTGTCTGCAGATACTGGAATCCTACCTGAATATTGAATTTTGTGCTTGCTGAAGAAAGCAGATCTTTCATTTTAAGTTCCTCTTCTTCAGAAGCGCATACCGGCTTCTCAAGATAAATATTCGTCACCGAAGGCATTTGCATGGCCAGCTTAAGGTGCGCAAAATGAGTGTTGTTCGGGCCAAGGATAAACACCGTATTAATTTGTTTATTGACAGAAAAATCTGCCACACTTTCAGCTCGCTGAAAATCATACCTTCCGGCAAAATTCTCCCGGCTCTCTTTGCGCAGCGAAGCCACAGACACCAGTTCCATTTCGGGGGTATTCTCATAATAATATTTTAAAGCCTGCAGGGAATACGCATGCGCACGGGCTATTCCTCCGGCTCCTAAAAAACCAATTTTAAGCGGCTGCATCGACATCTTTATTTGTGAGGTGTAAAATAATCAAAAATAGTGTAAAGTAAAAAAGGGGATTTTCAGAGAACAACGAAAAGGATGACCTTGAGCCATTCAATGGCCCCTACCCTGCATCACAACCGGTCTGGCTCTTTTCTTTCGCCCTTTGCACGTTTCTGTGGTCTCCTCTTTTCCTATCAGGATGTCAGGGATTATTCTTCCGGAGGTGCAATTTTCTTTCAATATCTTCCAGTGAATATCCTTTGGTTTCAGGGACGGCTGTTCTGACCCATATCAATTGAAGAATCATCATGAAACAGAAAATTCCAAAGATCAAAGATGGAGAAAGAGCTTCTGCCATTTTAGGAAACACCAAAGTCAGCGAAGCGGCAAAAAACCAGTGGGTAAAACTCCCAAGAGTCTGGCCGGCAGCACGAAACCGGTTCGGAAAGATCTCACTGATAAAAACCCATATCACAGTACCCTGACCCACGCCATGGGCTGCAATAAAAGTGAAAATACCGAACGGAACCATACCGGGATGATCTGTATGAAAAGCCCAGGCACACAAACCCAACGAAGCAATGTATCCAAAAGACCCTATATAGAGCAATGTCCTCCGCCCCAGCTTATCGATCAGCCTTAATCCAACAAACGTAAAAATCAGGTTTACGATGCCTATTCCAACCGACTGCAAGAGAGCCGCCTGATTTTCCAGGCCGGTCATTTCAAATATTCTCGGGGCAAAATAAAGAACCGCATTGATTCCGGACAGCTGGTTGAAAAAGGCGATCAGTATGGCAAGAAAGATGGGTTTACGCATCGATTTTTTGAAAAAACCGGCTTTGGTTTGGTTTTCTCCTTTTGATGCTTCCACATCCCGTACCAGTTCATTCAATGTTTTTTCATCTGCCTGGATATTCACTTTTCTGAATATCCGGAGGGCTGCTTCTTTGTTGTTTTTGTGAATGATCAGCCAGCGGGGACTCTCGGGAAGGCCAAAAGCCATTACCCCATACAGAAATGCGGGAATGGCTTCGACACCCAGCATCCATCGCCATGCATTCTCCCCGATATGGCTCATTAAAGCATTGGACACATACGCCATCATGATCCCGAAGACAATGTTGAACTGGAACATCCCGGTCAGCCGACCCCGGAGTCCGGGAGGGGCTATCTCAGAAATAAAAAGGGGAGCCGCAACCGTGGAAATTCCAATTCCTACACCACCGATAAACCGGAAAAACATGAAAGAATATACTTCAGGAGCCATAGCTGAGCCCAGAGCTGAAAGCACATAAAGCACTCCGATTAACAACAAGGTGGTCCGCCTCCCCAGTTTCTCGGCCGGGATGCCTCCCGTCATAGCACCCAAAACTGTCCCCCAGAGGGCCATGCTTATAGCAACTCCATGGAGGCTGCTTGACAAATTCCAGATAGACTGAATGGTTTGTTCTGCACCGGATATGACAACCGTATCAAAACCAAAGAGAAAACCTGCCAAAGCTGCGACCAGGGAACTTCGGTAAAGAAAAAATCTGTTATTCTTCATTTCGGGTGCTAAAAATAAAAAAAAATATGAAAAAGAGAATTCTGAATTTTACACATTTATTTTTTTTAGCACCTGGATTAATTCGTCTTTTGATTTCAGTCCTCTTCCGGTCCATGCAACGGATCCGTTTTTAAAAATCATGATGGTTGGGATACTGCGGATGTTGTATCGGGTAGCGATCAAAGGATTCTTATTAACATCGACCTTCAGAATCCGAACGGCATCTTTCAGATCATTTTTCAACTCTTTCAGCACCGGCTCCTGTAGTTTACAAGGCGTACACCAGTCGGCATAAAAATCCAACAATACCGGTTTCGGGGAATTTATCACATGATTAAATCGTCCGTTCCCCATCTTTCCGTTTTTTCCTTTTTTTAATCATTCCGGCAATCAGGTCACCTGTCAGGTATCCCATAGCAGCTCCCCATAAAGTACTCCAGTACCAAACCGATTTTATCGGGCAGGTACCGCTTTCACAACCTACAAATTTCCAGTAAAGAAAACCACCCGTTGCACCTATAATACAAAAGATGATTTTAAGCTTATTTTTAAAAATGAAATTACGCATTCTTATATGCAATTTAACCATGTAACAAAAGTCTGCTATTTTAGTTTCTACTTTTTTTATTGATTAATTCTATGAACGATTGATGAATAACCTGAAATCAGAAATGATTTAACCGGGACATGGCAGATCCCCTTCCGGTATTTTTCCCGGTTACCGGTAAACAACACCTATAATAACCGCAATCTCTTGTAAATCAAAAATTATTTTGTAAATTGTATAAGTAACCAAAAACTACAACTATGAAAAAACAAACCGTTCTTTTAATTGCTTTTGTTCTCTGTTTTTCCTGTCAACACAAAACAGAACCTGTCGACCTGGAAGCTGCCAAAAAAGAGGTAGCCGAAACCATGGAAAAGTTCAATGCAGCAAATATGGCCAGGGATATTGATGCAGTAGCCTCATTTATAAGCGAAGACGCATTGCTTTGTGGAACCGACAAATCGGAATTCTGGAATAAAACCCAGGGACTGGATATTATGTCTGAAACTATATCAAATGAGGATGTATCGATGGATTATTTAATCGACAAACGGGAAATCAGAGTTGGCCCTGATGGTAAAACAGCCCTTGTGATTGAGCAGTATATTATGACGGACATGTTTGGACCAAACCTCCCTCTTAGATCAATCTCCCACTTTGTAAAAACCGAAAATGGTTGGATGATGGACTTCTTTAGCTGGAATGTGATCCCGGATAATGAAGACCTTGAAAAGATCATAACCGCTCTTGAAAAATGAAACGAGCCCCGATCCCAATGGCTATCGGGACGGGACATGCAAGCTATACCGATGTATATCAGGAATACTTTTGAAAATAAACAATTATTATCAGATGAAACGAGCATTATATTTTTGAACACTCAAAGAATATGATTGTAATTTCATGCGAGTTCCATACGATACCGATAAAATAAACAATTATAATCGTATGAAAAATAAAATTGTTTTAAGCATAATACCCCTTTGCATTCTGGCTTTGGTATTCATTGCAAAAATAAGTCAGGCGGCCACCTACTACGTCGACAGGAATTCTCCTTCTGCCAGCGATACTAATCCCGGCACTCTAAATTCCCCCTGGTTAACCATTCAAAATGCGGCAGAAACATTAGCTGCCGGCGATACAGTATTTGTTCGGGCAGGTATCTATCACGAAAATGTATACCTGGGTAATAGTGGGAATGCAACCGATGGACCTATTGTATTTACTGCCTTCCCAGGTGAAACCCCGGTTATCGAAGGAACCGGCGTTGCTGAATCAAATAATGGGATTATCATCTCAGCTTCCTACGTCAAACTGTTGGGATTTGAAATCCGTAACTGGGATGAAAATGGAATCTGGATCGAAAATGCAACTAATTTTGAAATATCTGATTGTCTTGTTCACGATATTTTTTATGGAATAGGTGTTTCAGATGGATCACATGATTTTGAATTTAACCGGGTAACGGTATTTCATTTTACTTTATACGGGTTCGATGTATCCCCCTCTGGTGGAGCGGATAACTATAACGGCATGTTCAATGATTGCATTGCCCACACAGGAAATGATCCGGAACAAAATGTCGACGGGTTTGCGCTGGGGCATGGCAACCAACACAATTTTGTCTTTAACCGATGCATAACCTATAATGTTTTTGATGGATTTGATATCAGTTCTCAGGAAACCACACTCAACCGGTGTCTGGCATATCATTGTTGGAATGGCGCCTATAAATTGTGGCAGGACAAAATAAAACTGGTGAACTGCATAGGCTATCAATGTGCATCCTCAGTGGTCGAACTGGATTGGGATGGCACTCCTGGAAAAGTTTCACTGATCAACTGTACATTCTATGGTGGAGAAACGTATACCATCTGGGTTGAAAATCACAACGACATTCTTGAACTTTATAATTGTATCCTTGCCGGAGGCAATAACATCGGGCTGGCATTCGAACAAATGGGCACAGGCAATTACCATGGCGATTACAATATATTCCACAATCTAAATACCGCCCGTGCTGTGGTAGTTGGGTATACCGATGAATTTTCGCTGGATGATGTGGCATCGGGTGCCTGGACAACTTACAGCGGGCAGGATGCCCATTCAATCGTGGTAAATTCAGCCACCGGCCTTTTTGTTGACCCAAACAACGATGATTTGCATCTGTCAGGAACCAGCCCGGCCATAAACAACGGGACAAACCAGAATGCACCTTCAGATGATTATGATGGACAGCCAAGGCCTTCCGGTACTGGTATTGACATAGGCGCCTACGAGTATCAGTCCGCAACCGGTGTTTCACAGCCCCAAATGAAGGGTATGCCTGAATGGGTCAGGCTTTCGCAAAACGTTCCCAATCCTTTCCATTCTTCAACTACAATCCGGTACAGGTTGGACATTGATGCACATATAAAACTTTCGTTACACGACCTGTTGGGCCGTGAAGTGAAAGTGTTGGTAAACGAAAACCAATTGGCAGGAGAATATGAAGTAACGCTAAGTGGAAATTTCCTGGCAGAGGGTTGTTACTATTATAAAATAGAGGGGAAAACGGCTTTAAACACCCTTTATTCAGTAACAAAGAAACTCATAGTTAAAAAATAACACATCATGAAATAAGCCCCGATGGATCGGGGAGAGTTATCCCTATGCATCGGGAATACATTATAAATTTAACACTTTAATCATATGAAAAAACAATCTTCCAAAAAACATTTAGAATCTGGCAATTACACCAGGAGGTCATTTATTTCAAAAACTGCCCTGGGTTCGGCAGGATTCCTGTTTATCCCTCAACTCGTTGGCTCAAATCCCCGAAAATTTCAGGATAATAAAGACAAAGAAGAAATCTATAAGCAGATTGATATACTGGTAAATAAATACTTCCCGGTTTACCGGACCTGTTCACAAACCAGTTTCCATGTGTTGAACGAAGTTTTTGGACTGGAGTCGGAAAATATCGTTAAAGCCCTTGCGTCCTTCCCGGGCATTGTTATGCGGGGTGAAACATGTGGAGCTGTAACAGCAAGCCTCCTGGCAATTGGGTTAGTTTATGAGGAGAACCTGGTGGATGAAGAACGGAAAAGAGCTTCGTTTGCACCATCGTTAAAATTTTGTTCCGCTTTCGAAAATGAGTATGGCACAACACAATGCAGAGACGTAATTGAGCACGTATCGGGCGAAAAACGTACAATATCACAACCGGAAGATTATGGAATGCTTGCACAGCAGGGCGTTTTAAACCACTGCCCGGAAGTCGTTAAAAAAACACTCAAAACCGCTGCTGATATAATTTTGGAAAAAACTTGAAGAATTAATTAAAATCAACTACCATGAAAAAACTGATTTTACTAATTCCAATTCTGTTTTATTTTTCAGGGATTATTGCTCAGTCAGAGAATAATTTGAACGTTGTTGTTGAAAGGACTGAGGTGAAAAAGCTTTACTCGGAAATTGTTGGACAGGAATATGAACTTTTCATTTCGCTACCAAAAAGTTATAATTCGGGGAATACCTCCTACCCGGTAATTATTGGATTAGATGCATATACCGCGTTTTTAATTACAAAAGGTTGTATTGATGCATTTACATCGCTGTATCCGTTAATGCCGGAAGTAATTTTGGTAGGAATAGGTTACGGAGGCGATGAATCGAATTCCCTGGCAAAATGGATTGCCGGGAGGACCAGGGATTTTACCCCTGTTAAGGATATTGGCACCGAACAATATTACGAACAGTTTATAACAGGGCTGGGGTATGAAACGACAAAAGTCCAATCGGGCGGGGCTCTGCTTTTTCTTGATTTTTTACACAACGAACTCCTCCCCTATATAAATTCGAATTACCGGATTGACAATAAAAACAAAGCCCTTATGGGCGCTTCGTTAGGTGGTTTATTTGCTCTTTACACACTCTTTCATGCACCTGAAACTTTTAATAAATATTTTATTGAAAGCCCAAGCATACAATACAGCAATGAAATTACCTATGACTACGAAAATAATTATGCTAAAAATCATACCGATTTAAATGCAGAAATTTTTATGTGTGCCGGTAGTTTGGAAAATCCGCATGCCACCAATGTTAAAAAAATGGAGAGCCTGCTTCTTTCAAGGAATTATGCGAATTTACATCTTGAAACTGTCATTTTTGAAAATGAAAACCACATCTCCTGCGCCCCGGCAGCAATAAGCAGAGGGTTAATTGAATTGTTCAATAATGACAAATAAGGAAGTCGGAAGTCGGAAGTCGGAAGTCGGGAGTCAGGAGTCAGGAGTCAGGAGATGGGAGTCAGGCTTTTCCCGGCTTATCCGGTCAGGCCATCCGGGACGAAATCTCAGGATTCTTGTCTCAGCCATGAAACATTTGAAGCAGCACATTACCAGCGAGTTCTGGAACCTTGATCACTTTATGTGGTATACGGGTATGTGGAATGAAAATTTCGTGCGAATCAGTAAGAAACTCAGGAGTTATGGAGGTGCTTCTTATGCTGCAACACTAATTGAAGATTTTGTCGTAAATTGAATAATAAACCAAAAATCAAATCATGAAAAAATTATTTCTGAAACAGAATAGAATAATCATAATCGGATTACTCCTGATTACCGGATTAATTTTAATTTCATTTGGCAATCCGGTAAAAACCACTACCCTGCCTGAAAATGAAACGTTAACTCCAGCCCCGGAAGGAACAGTAATTAACCTTTCCTCCTACAGCAAATCATTAAAAAAGGATCAAAACATTCAGGTTTATTTACCCGAAGGTTACGATTTGGAAAAAAATATCCGTTACCCCGTTATATACTTTTTGCATGGCACGGACCAAAACTGTTACAGCGAAGCAAATTTGTTATATTTTTTTAATAATCTGATCAGTGCAAAAAAAATATCTCCGGTAATCATTGTTAAACCGGATGGTAATTTTCCTTCCATGGAATTCAGCTATTTTGCAAACTCGGTTTTGTACGGAAATTTTGAGGATTACCTTGTTTACGACCTGGTTGAATACATCGATTCGGCTTATAAAACCATTCCCTTAAAAGATAAAAGGGCTATTATGGGCTATTCCGCAGGTGGCAGTTGTGCGATGAGTACAGCTTTTAAACACCCTGAAATTTATTGCGGAGTGGTTTCGCATACAGGCAGGCTGGATATGAATACACATTCGCTGTATATTCCCGGTATTTTATCAGAAAATGGAGGAGCGCCGGTTTCCGGCTTTAAGCCAAATGCAGGCCCCATGTCACGGGCTGTTTTTACCATGGCCGGTGCCTATTCACCCAACCTCAACAATCCACCCTTGTTTGTCGATTTTCCCTTCGATGGCAATGGCAATATAATCGATTCCGTCTGGAACCGGTGGTTATTGCACGATTGTTCCACACTTGCCGGGAAAATAGCAAAGGAAGAAAGTCCGGCCATCTATTTCGATTGCGGCATGCAGGATGAAACCTATGCCTACCCCTTTAATACAAAATTTGCTGAAGTATTGGATCAACTAAACTTACCTTATGAATTTTTATCCTATCAGGGAGGCCACTACGACAGGGATAGCAGGTACCCGATTGGATTAGCGTTTTTGGATTCTGTGATGAACAAAACCTGGAAAAATTAACGACAGGATATTTTTGGAATCATAATGCTTCGTGACATTCTTCATATTAATAACTTATTAACTAAAATAAGATGACACTAAAATTCGCAGTACCCTTCATCTGCCTGTCGCTTCTGACCGCAACATCAGGAATCAGTCAGGAATCCCGGTTACTTACAAAACCCGGTCTTTTTCCTGAAATACACGGAGTTCTTGAAAAACCCACCACACCGGGAACCCATCCGGCTGTGATTATCCTGTATGGGGCCGGTGGGTGGGGGCCGGTATATGCAACCATTGCAAAAGATCTTGCCGATTCAGGATTCGTCGCGCTTGCGCTCGATTACTATGCGTATAAAGATGACAATCCCGAACTGGCAGGGGAAGAAGCAAACTGGTCAAGGTGGCAGTCTTCGGTTCGAAGTGCAGTCACTTTTTTAATGGAAGAATCCTCTGTGAAGGGATCCGTCGGTTTGCTGGGGTATTCACTGGGTTCCTTTTTGGCCGTTTCCGTTGCTTCTTCCATCCCCGAGGTGAAAGGGGTTGTTGAATATTTTGGGGGCGGAAGTGAAGACAAGGATGAGCTGGAATCCCAGGTTAAGAATTTTCCGCCTTTGCTCATTTTACATGGCGAAGAAGATAAGTCTGTACCGGTTTCAAGAGCTTATGACCTGAGGGATGCGGTGAAAGCTCAGGGCGGAGAGGTGGAAATAAAAATCTACCCCGGTGCGCCCCATGGATTTAATGGCCCCTGGCTCCCGAATTATTCCAAAGAATATGACATTGATTCGTTTCAGCGAACGGTCAATTTTTTTCGCCGGAAATTATAGACAGCAGGTAACCAATTGGATTGGCATTTCTGGATTCGGTGATGAACAAAACCAAATAAAACCATAAAAAATGAAATCAATTTTCGCTTTTTCGAAACTGCAGGTAATAATATTTTTGATGCTTTTTCTATCAGGAATAATAACTCTTTGTTCTGCTCAGAATGGAGAATGGAAATACAAAACTCCAATGCCTACCGGTCGTGGTTTTACATCTGGTGCAGTTGTCGATGGAAAAATTTATGTGATTGGCGGATTTTCCGCTCATCACTCTTTAACAGGGGTCAATGAAATGTATAACCCTGAAACCGATTCATGGACGAAAATGGCTGATATGCCGGAAGGGCGTTGTGCCCATGCAACCTGCACGTATCATGGTAAAATATATGTTTTTGGTGGAGTTAGCAATAATCCGTACGGACCGGCCACGAATACTGTTTTCGTATATGACCCTCAAACTGATACCTGGACAAAAATAGCAAACATGCCTTACGAAAATGCATTTTGCGGGATTGCAGTTGTATATGACACCATCTATTTAACCGGAGGAATGAAGGGGTTTGTGTCACCACCAATTTCTACTCTTTATGCCTATAATCCTTTAACCGGTTTATGGACAGAAAAAGCTCCGATGCCCACTGCGCGCGGCATGTTATCTGCCTGTGCCTTAAAAGGGAAAATTTATGCAATTGGGGGAACGGTGAGTTTTCTTTCTTCCGGTTTTAATATCGTTGAAGTTTATGACCCCGAAACAAATACATGGACAACTGAAACACCAATGCCAACATCCCGTGTTTCACTGGCAACTTGTGTTCTGAACGATAAAATATACGCTGTTGGAGGATTTAATTACCCAATTGTAAATGCCATAAATGAAATGTATAACCCCGATACGGATAGTTGGACAACAGAATCACCAATGGAGGAAACCCGTCAAACCTTTTTTTTAGGTGCAGTGGGAAATATAATTTACGCCATTGGTGGTTCCTACCCGAATCCTCAAAATACAAGCGAACCGGTAATTTTAGATTCGGTGGAGGAATACGTTCTTCCAAAAGAATAAAATATCATCCTAAAAATAAAAAATGAAACCACAAATTTTCTCTCTTAAATTCGGAATAAATACCTGTTATATTATCAGAGGTGAAGGAACCATTATGGTCGATGGAGGGCCACCAAATGCAATCGATACATTCAAAAAATACCTTGACAAATTCAGGATCGACCCCAAAGAAATTCAACTGCTTGTGTTAACACATGCCGATTTCGACCACATGGGGTCATCGGGAGCAATTAAAAAATTCACCGGTGCTAAAATTGCTGTCCACGAAAAAGACAGGGCACTCCTCGAAGAGGGGCGATTTAATTTTCCTGCCGGAGTTAATACCTGGGGGAAAATTTCGCATGCCATTTTAGAACCCATCGCACGAAAAGCGTCCGGAAAACCATTTCCGCAAAAAGCCGATATCGTTTTAACTGATAAAGATTACCCATTACACGATTTTGGGATTGACGGGAAAATCATTTATACACCGGGACATACAGCCGGCCATGTTTCAGTGCTGCTTGATAACGGAGATCTTTTTGCCGGTTGTATGGCACACAATATCCGCTTGTTTACCCCGGGACCAAGGCTGCCTATTTATGCTGAAGATATTGAACAGATCAAAAAAAGCTGGAAATTGGTTATCGAACAAGGGGCAAAAATGATTTATCCGGGCCACGGCAAGCCTTTTCCGGTGGAAAAAATAATCAAATACATAAATTAACTGAGATGAAAATAATCTTTTAAATCTGCTAAGATGCCCCTGCCAGGACTCAACTTATCAAAAAAATATCCCGTAATTGTTCAGTTAAAACCCTTTTTCCCTACCTTCGTAAAATTCTGAAATCCACTAATTCTTAAAACCATGAAAAAATACTGTATTCTGTTAACCTGTATCCTTTCGTTGCTCTTTTTTGCCTGTAGCCAGGTACCTGATTCCGGCGATACCCTATCCATCGACTACGAAAAGTACACCCTCGGCAACGGGCTTGAGGTTGTCCTGCATCAGGATAAATCAGACCCGATTGTAGCTGTTGCCATACAATATCATGTAGGTTCAAACCGGGAAGTCCCAGGTCGAACTGGTTTTGCCCACTTATTTGAACACATGATGTTCCAGGAGTCTGAGAATGTAGGACAGGATGAGTTTTTCCGGATCATACAGGGTGCCGGAGGGACGCTTAACGGCGGCACCGGCAACGACAACACCACCTACTACGAAGTGGTCCCGAAAAATGCCCTGGAGATGGTTCTCTGGATGGAATCGGACCGCATGGGCTTTCTGACAAATACGGTTACAAAATCAGCTTTTGCCAACCAGCAAAATGTGGTTCAGAACGAAAAACGCCAGATGGTTGACAACAGGCCTTACGGGCATAACAGCTGGGTAATCGCCAAAAACCTGTTCCCGGCAGGACACCCTTACAGCTGGACGGTTATCGGGGAAATGGAAGATTTGTTTCATGCAACCGTGGAAGATGTGATCGAATTCCATGACAAATACTATGTTCCCAACAATTCGACTCTGGTTATCGCAGGCGATTTTGAGGTGGATGAGGTCAAATCGCTGGTCAAAAAATACTTCGGCGAAATCCCTGTCGGCGAACCGGTTGCTGACCCGGAGCCTATGCCGGTAACCCTGAAAGAAACAAAAAAACTGTATCACGAAGACAATTTTGCACGCACACCGCAACTGACGATGGTGTGGCCGGTCCCGGAGGAATACAACGAAGATGCCTATGCCCTCGACTTCCTGGCCCAGGTTTTGGGCAGCGGCAAAAAGTCGCCCTTCTACCGTGTTATTGTAAAAGAGAAAAAACTGGCTCCCCGGGCCAGGGTTTATAACCGGGCACAGGAGCTGGCAGGGCAATTCATGGTTTCCATTGGCGCCAACGCAGGCACCAGCCTCGCCGATGTGGAAAATGCCGTTTTTGAAGCTTTCAGATTATTTGAAAAAGAAGGCATCACGGAAAAAGACCTGGAAAAACACAAAGCCGGCATCGAAACAGGGTTCTACAACGGAATCAGCTCTGTGCTGGGAAAATCATTCCAGCTGGCCTCCTACAACGAACATGCCGGCTCTCCGGGATTTATTGAGCAGGATATCGAAAATATCAAGGCCGTAACGATGGAAGATATCCTCCGGGTATATGAACAGTATATTAAAGACAAACCTTACGTAGCAACCAGCTTTGTTCCCAGGGGACAGATTGACCTGATAGCTGAAAATTCGGTTAAAGCAGATGTTGTTGAAGAAAGCATAGCGGATGCCACCGAAGTCGATCAATCGGCGGTTGTGGACGACGATGGAATCAAAAAAACAGAAACATCTTTTGACCGTTCGGTACAGCCTGAGGTTGGACCGGACCCGGAAATTTCGCTTCCCGAAATCTGGACAACCGAAGCCTCAAACGGGATGAGAATCTGGGGCATTAAACAGGATGAAGTCCCGCTGGTGCAATACTCCATCGTCATGGATGGTGGGCTTTTAATGGAAAGCCAGGATAAAGCAGGAACCTCGGATTTCCTGGCGGATATGCTCATGGAAGGAACAGCCAACCGGACACCCGAAGAACTGGAGGAAGCCATTGATATGCTGGGAGCCAGTATTTCAGTGCGTGCCGGTACAGAGAATATGTCCGTCCAGGTAAACTGCCTGACCCGCAACTTTGAAAGCACATTGGACCTCGTGGAGGAAATCCTGCTCGAACCCCGGTGGGATGAAGAACAATTCGAACTGATCAAATCACGGATGATCAATTCGATAAAACGCAATCAGGCAGATCCTTCGTATTTGGCTCAAAACGCTTTCTACAACCTCATATATGACGACGATTGCATCCTCTCAACTCCCAGAGGTGGCACTCCCGAAACCGTTGAATCCATCACCATGGAAGACCTGAAAGCATTCTATAAGAATAGTTTCTCCCCGTCAGTGACCCGCATGCATGTGGTAGGCCAGGTAGGAAAACAACAGGTGCTGGATGCCCTGGAATCCCTTTCCGCCACATGGCAGCCCGTAAAAGTGGACATGCCGGAGATCCCTGTGCCGGAAGCCCCTGAAAAATCAAAAATTTACTTCGTGGATGTACCCGGGGCCAAGCAATCGGTAATCCAGATCGGTTGCGCTTCCATTCCTGAAACCCATGAAGACTTTTATCCGGCTACGGTGATGAACTACAAACTGGGAGGATCCTTTAACGGAATTGTGAACCTCATTCTCCGGGAAGAAAAAGGATTTACCTATGGAGCACGTACAGGTTTCTCAGGAGGAAAACAATACGGAACGTTCAATACCAGTTCCAGTGTGAGATCAAGTGCTACCCGGGAATCAGTGCAAATTTTCAAAGAGGAAATGGGAAAATACATCCTGGGAATCGACAAAGAAGGATTGCAGTTCACCAAAGATGCACTCATCAAATCAAACGCCCGGGCCTTTGAAACATTAGGTGCATTGCACGGTATGCTTACAAATATCAGCGCCTACAACCTGCCGTTCGATTATGTGAAGAAACAGGAGGATTTTGTCAATACACTTACAGCAGAAAAACATAAAGAACTGGCTCAGAAATACATTGACCCGGGAAAAATGTATTACGTTGTGGTCGGTGATGCTGAAACACAAGTTGAACCATTAACAAAAATTGGTTTTGGCAAACCAGTATTAATAAACTGAAAATCATCAACCTCTTGTTTCAGGGGAAAATTGGGACCTTGTCTGAATCCATAGTATTACGTGGGTCGAAGGGAAACTTTCCCGACTTTAATCACGATGTACCGGGATGGCTCCGTTTGGGTTACTCCACATGAAGCATCTTTTGTGTAGCCTGAAATCCCCCTGCTTCCATTCGCACTATATACATGCCGGCGCGCAGGTCCTGTGCATTGAAGGCAATTGTATGGTCCCCTTCCGGCACCTGCTGGTTGACCAGTTCGCATACTTTCTGTCCAAAAACGGTATACACAGTGATCCTGACATGCTCTCTGGCAGGTAAAGTGAATCGAATGGTCGTTCCCGAATGAAAGGGATTCGGATAATTTTGCCATAATTGAAAACAACGTGGAGCAGAGGTTCCATTTTCGAAACCGGTGCTGATAAGGGTATCTTCATATTTCAGGATTGTGCCATTTTCTCCGCACGCCCAACCAAAAAGATCCATCCCTTCAGAGATCACCTCCAGATGTCGGATTGGAGTGTTCCCTGTGTATTGCTGTTTCCAGGTTTGCATGGTATCCGTACGCATATAAATAGTGCTATCCACGGCCAGCCAGAAAAAATTATCATACGCATATACCTGTCTGAGAATTCCTTCTTCCGGGGGATATATTTCCAGCCAGCTAATACCGTGATCTGTACTTTCTACCATACTTCCATCCCAATAGCCAGCAATGCCGTATCCTTTGCTATTAAAGGCCAGTTTTTGTGCTGCCGGCAGCACAGGAATTGGCAATTTATTCCAGGTCTCACCGCTATCAGTCGTATGAAGAAATCCTGTGGCATTGGTACTAAAACCGCCCAGTGAATCATTGACCCAGAAGACACTGTTCAGATTCAGGGATTCGCCTTCCTCCGCGGAGGGGGAATTTTCTATGGGAATCCAGGTTTTTCCGGCATCGGTTGTTTTGAGTATGGTCCATACATCGTCCTGGGGATCCCCGATGGCTATTCCGTCGTTTTCATTGAACATTTTAATATGTCCTATCCATCCTGAATCCTGATTGAAAGACTGTTCCCAGGTGGCTCCGCCATTTTCTGTCCGGTAAATAAAAGCAACGTTAACACCCTCTTTGCGCTCAATCCCGGCTACTATGGCGGTATTATTGTCCAGTGCTTCGATGCTGTAAAAAATGATTCTTTCGGCACCGTTCCATACAGGATGCCAGCTTTGTCCGCCGTCAATAGTACGAATGATTGTGCCTCTTTCACCTGCTGACCAGGCTACCTCTTTTGACACTGTTGACACACAAAGCAGCCTTCTGAAACAGCCGGACAATTGGG
>Ga0307422_1000041_pt1 | contig 63730 bp, 60 predicted proteins | sample SalMarWE160290MG_FD_202153 | JGI IMG/M metagenome (GOLD analysis project Ga0307422, IMG submission 202153) | Salt marsh sediment microbial communities from the Plum Island Ecosystem LTER, Massachusetts, United States - WE1602-90 | ecosystem: Environmental > Aquatic > Marine > Intertidal zone >...
GAAAAGGGAAGTATTACACCCATGGGGGGATTTCCGGAAAACCAACACCCGGCATTATATTCCTTACAACTATTTATCGCACGATGGATTCAGCCGGCGGAAGATCTTTCTCCCAACGGAATTCCTCCACGGCTTGTACGACGGTGGCCACGGTGCCGGGCTCGAAGATTACTGGCAACTTATGTGGAACGATCCCCTATGTGCCGGCGGATTCCTCTGGGCTTTTGCCGATGAATCGGTGGAACGCACCGACCGGAACCGGGAACTCGATTCCGACGGAAACCATGCCCCCGACGGCATCCTGGGACCCTACCACGAGAAAGAAGGAAGTTTTTATACCATCAAAGAAATCTGGGCTCCGGTATTTTTTGAAAAACGTATCCTGACAAAAAACTTCGACGGAACATTCAGAATCCAGAACCGGTTTTTATATACCGACCTCAACCAATGCCGGTTTGAAGCTGAATGGGGGCAACTGCCCTTTGAAGGAGAAGAAACCTTCCTTTCACAGGAAAACTTAGATGTGAACCTTGCTCCAGGGCAGTACGGAACAATGCAGCTCAGGCTACCTCCGGGCTGGCAAAAGGCTGACATCCTGCGGATCACAGCCACCGACCCACACGGCCGGCATATCTATACCTGGACCTGGCCCGTTAAAACAGCCAAAGAAAAAGCATCGGAAACAACCAGCCCTCCCCTTTCCCTAAAACCGGAATTAACAGAAACTCAGGATGCATTTGTGGTAAAAGCCGGCGGACTGGAATATTCCTTTAACATGAAAAACGGAACCATCAATTCAGTAAGAAATAAAGGGATCTTAATCCCGCTTTCCAACGGGCCGTTGTTTGTCAGACAGGATAAAGAAATAGAAGAGATCGTTGCCAAAACGCTAAAAGATACCGTTTTTATAACTACACAATTTAAAAACGGCGATACCTTTTTATGGGCGGTTCTGCCTAATGGATTGCTGCGGTTGGATGTCTCGTACGAACCGGGCTGGAATTGCCGGTTTGCCGGGATCACATTTGATTACCCGGAAGAAAAAATTGCCGGCATGAAATGGCTCGGAAACGGTCCCTGCCGCGTGTATAAAAACCGGATGAAGGGTGCGGAATTTGGTTTGTGGGAAAAGGCTTATAACAATACCATAACCGGAGAATCGGAATTTGTTTACCCTGAATTTAAAGGGTACCATGCAAATGTTTACCAGGCTGAGATCAAAGGAAAAAACACACCGGGATTTAAGGTCAGTATCGGCAGCAATGATATTTTTCTGCGGATGCTTACACCGAAAGAACCGACAGCTCCGGCTAACACAACAATGGAATACCCGAAAGGTGATATTTCCTTCCTTCACGGAATCAATGCCATCGGCACCAAGTTTTCAAAACCGGAAATCCTGGGCCCGCAATCCTCGCCGTACCATTTTATTTCCAACCGGATGTATCAAGGAAAACTAAAAATGAAACTAACCTTTGATTTTACCAATGAGAACCAAAACGACCAACAATAAGGTAGATTCTTCTCCCTGAAATAAATCTTGATTGGCAAAGCAATCAATAAAACAAATCAGCCCTGAAGGTACAGCAACATGCCGTAGATGGAATCAAACTCCTTCTTTTCACCTTTTTTTTCCAATTGCCAGGAAATGTCATTCCCCGACCCGGTCACATGCACATAAAAATCGGGGGTTACATCCATCACAATCTGATAACCAAGTCTGTTGAAAGCCCTCAGGGTCCAGTTCAGGGGAATTCCTTCGCCGGTTATTTTTACCTTCTCGCGGAACTCTTTCTTAAAGAAATATTCTCCTTCGTAATGGTCGAAACCAATATGGCTGTTGCTGAAAAGCTTTTCAAAATTACCGTTCAGCACGGTATCTTCCGGAGATCCTTCATACGTCTCCTCCTCCAGCATGATCCAGAATTTATCCACCTCGCGAAGTGCAATATTCAGGTCGTGGGTGGAAAGGACGATGGTTTTTCCATTCTCTTTGGCCAGCACCTGAAGCAGGTGGAAAATTTCATATTTATTGCTCACATCGAGGAAGGCCGTCGGTTCATCGAGAAAAATAATGGGCGTATCCTGAGCCAATGCCCGGGCGATCATAGTGCGCTGCCGTTCACCGTCGCTGATCCGTGTTACCGGTTGATCTGCAAAAGCCTCCATCCCTACACTTTCAATGGCTCTGTAAACGATCTTTTTGTCTTCTGCTGTTGTTTTACCAAACCAGTTGGTGTACGGAAAACGCCCGTAAGCGACCAGGTCGAAAACCGTCATATTGGCCACTTTTACAATATCGGTGGAAACAAAACTGATCAGTTTGGCCCTTTCCTGGCCGGTTATGGTTTTTATTGATTTCCCGTTTACGGTAAAATCTCCCTCAAAAAAATCCTGAAAACCGATCAGCGACCGGAGCAAAGTACTTTTCCCGATCCCGTTGCTGCCAATGAGCGCCACCATCTCGCCGTGATATGCTGAGAAATTAATTCCCTTTCGAAGGATAAAGGGATCCTTCCCATGGTTGGTAAATCCAATGGCCATATCCCGGATCGATATGTTAAAACGCCCCTGCCCCATCATACCGAAGAGAATCGTTTGTTTTTAATGATCATCCACACGATTACAGGAATTCCCACAAGGGCCGTCACAGAATTGACAGGAAGCGTTGTCTGCATTCCGGGAAGCTGGGATACAATATCGCTGAACAGCATCAGGACACTGCCGATCAGGATGACTGCCGGTAGGAGAATGGCATGGTTGGCAGTACGGAAAATGATCCGGGCAATATGAGGTACAGCAATTCCTATAAACCCAATCGGGCCGCAAAATGCGGTTATCGTACCTGCAAGAAGACTGGTGCTTAGGAAGATCACCAACCGGCTACGAACAAGATGAACACCAAGCGACCGGGCATAATTCTCTCCCAGCAGAAATGCATTCAGCTCTTTCATTTTCATGAAAGCCAGGAATATTCCCAGCACCACTGCAGGAACCAATACAGCCAGCTGGCTTTTGGTTACACTGCCCAGGCTTCCCATGGTCCATATAATAAAAGCCTTTAACATCGATTCGTTGCTGAAATACTGAAGGATGCTTACAATAGCTGCCGTGGCAGAGGTAAAAAGTATCCCCAGAATCAGAATTGTCATAATATCGTCCACTTTGGTAGAGACATACAGCACAAGCAACATCACCATAAACGCTCCCAACCATGCCACAAGGGCCAGGGACCAGGCTCCGGTGGACGAAAAAACCCCGAAAGCAAAAACCGACGAGAATCCCATAACAAAAAAGGCTACTCCCAGGCTTGCTCCGGCACTGATACCCAATACATAGGGACCCGCCAACGGATTCCTGAACACTGTCTGCATCTGCAGGCCGCTAACCGATAGAGCTGCCCCCGTAATAACAGCCGTAAGTGCTTTGGGCAACCGGAAATCTGAAATGATAGCAACCAGTGGATCGTCCGGTGAGGAGCCCGTAAAAGCAACGAAAACTTTCGATAAAGGGACTGCAACGGAACCAAGCAATAAATCAAGCACAAAAAAAACAACAGCCGCTATTCCCAGCAGCAACAGAAAAAAGAAGGATTTATTTTTGTATTTCCCGTTTGACTTGTTCATTTAAAAACTGACCGTTTTACACTTCAAAAATAAGAATATTCAGGGATTTCCTCGTCACTCGATTTTCCGGTAGTAATACAGTTCAGAATTACCCAGCAGCCCCGGATGAAAAATCACAATAAAATCATGAAGGATTTTATCCGGATAGATCGTCCCGCTTTCCCAGAAATCATTCCCTCCGGAAAGGCTCATCCGGTTATTGTTGTTATAAATCCTTGCGCTGTTAAAAGACGGAAATGAAGCAAACCTTTCATCTGTCGCCAGGATTTCCTCCCTGGAACAGACAGATCCTGTATTTATCCACACCTCCGCACCGTGGGCCATAGCAAGGGCATTTTCAAATGAAATCACATAACTCTCATGGGAATCATTGTTTTTCCCTATATAGTTTCCACCCGCATCCTCGATCAAATGGGCCAGGTAAGATTCTCCGCCGGGAATCCACCAGGAATCCCGGTAGGGCAACCCCACCAGCACATCCGGAGTACCGGATGCCTCTGCCGCCTTTTTTTTCAGCCTGACATAATTCCCCTCAATCTGACTGAAAAATACATCTGCCTCTTTTTCTTTCCCGAAAAGCGGGGCAAGGCATTTGATCCATTCCGCTTTTCCGAGGGGCGATTCTTCCAGGTATTCAGCTACGTAGAAAACATTCAGACCCAGGTCTTCCATTTTTCTGACGTAGGCCGTTACTTCACTGCTGACTCCATAGACCATTACCAGATCCGGTTCCTGTTGTAAAATACGTTCATAATTCAGGTTGTTATCATACCCTACATCCACAATCTCCCCGGAAGCAATTTTCTTAGCCACTTCCGGATGGCTGATATACCGACTGCCGGAAACTCCCCTGATCTTATCCCCTTCTCCCAACGCCGCGATAAAGGCAACATGCGAAGTGGACAGGCAAATCACCCGTTCTACCGGCGTGAAAATGATTCTTTTATTTTTCAAAGAATCCGGCACAGACTGATTTTTATGAAACAAAAAGTAGGTAAAAGAAATACCGCTGGCTTTTTCCCAGGGATCAAAAACCGTAATTTTTTTAAACCCTCCGCAATCAGCCATTTCAAATCCGGTTGCATAGTGTGATGTAGGATTCCTTGTAATTTTGGAGTTTTTATTCCTGTTTGTGCAGGAGGATAGAAACAACAGAATCAAAAAGACAAAAAAAGTGCCCCTGGCCGTTTGCATGTCAATAGGTTTTGGCTCTGTAGTAGAATTTTACTGTTTCTGAGACCTCTTCACTGTTCACCTTAACAACATAGATCCCGCTCCTTGCTGAGGGCAATTCGATCCGGAACTCCTTCAGTCCCTTCTCAATTCTTGCCGGCACCTTTCTTCCAAGGATGTCAAACACAGAAATATCATCAACCGAGATTTGTTCAGCCAACGATGCTTTGTTAAAAACGAGGTTAATATACCCCTCTGTGGCCGGATTCGGAAAGAGGATGAAAGGATTTCCGGACGGGTCAATATCGGCCGAATCGGACGAATTGGCATCCACATTGCAGGCCAACAGTTCAAAAGCCAGGGAAGCTGAAACACCTTGTTTCGCTTGATGATAGTCATGCCAGAGATTGTCTTTTCGGTAGTAAAGTGTGTTCCGGCCGGTTTCCCTTTCGGCCTGATACACAGCAAACGTAGTGTTCTCATCCATATGAGTTACATCGAATCCGACAAAAAAAGTGTCGGAAGGAAAAACTACTTCATCAAAGGAGATATAATTCATGGCATCCTGAACAAGTCCGGCAAGGGATACATTTTGAGAAAAAATCATCTCCTCCGGGAACTGTAAACCGTTGTACACGCGAAGTATCAGATAACTGTTTGCCGTGGATGCATGTTTCACAAGCCGGGCGATACCCAGGGATATCCCTTCGAGCGCTTCTTCCCCCGGAATGAAAAATTTTTCGACATACTCGTCTATATCGTACAGATTTGTACCGGCCCAGTAGCCCATGAATTCGTTTGCATCATCATACATGGAGATTAGTTCCGGTGTATCTCCTTCCAGCAGATTTGTAAAGGCAGCACAATACATTTCATCCGTATAGCCATACATGCCGTCTATCTGTTTTGCTCCGGCGTTCAGTGGATCAAGCCAGCATTTGAGTTGTTTTGTTGAATCGGCATAATGATCCCATGCCAAATCGAATCTTTCAAAATAGTCGTTGACCGGATTACTGCACGAAGCAGCCCCTCCGGTGAGGCTGCCAATAACCCGTTTGTTCTGATCAAAATAGGGTGCTCCGGAGGAACCTATTTCCGTTGTTCCATATTCCCAATTCAAGGTTTTCCAGAATCCGTTTTTAAGGTATTGGGTGCTGTTCCCGAAAGAACTGATCCCGGGGCTGTTGTGATCCAAAGCAATTTTTTTTATATCCCCCTTCGGATGATGAATAGAAACCACCGAATCAGGGATTTCCCCTGAACGATCCCAGCCGGCAAAATAAGGCCGGTATTCCGGTGGAGGTACCAGACTTAGTTCCACCAGACTGAAATCGAGGGTATCCGATCCGGAAATTTTCAAACTCCCGGAAACCGAATGGCTGATGTCTCCATCCAAAGCCCCGCAATAGGGACTCTCATAATTGAATAAAAAAACCGTATTCTGCTCCCCATTGACGTAATCAGAAAAACAGTGGTTGGCCGAAAGAACATAGGGTCTTTTATCGTTCAGGGTATTGTTCAGTAAAGAGCCGGAACATATTTCCGTACCCGCAACAATCAAACGGCACACGCTGTTTTTGATGTGTTCCCATTTTTGCGCCAGCTCACAGTTTATATCAATGTTACACTCCCCCGAAAGCCCCAGGGGACGTCTGCCGTTTTTTTCGGTGAGCAACCCCACAAAATCATGATTCACACGTACAACGCCCAACTCTCCGGGAAAAGAGGGATCTGCAGGTTCTTCATACTGAAGGATAATATCATCTCCTGAAACCGGGGAGAGTGCCAGGCTGTTAAACTCCTTGTTGTTAAAATCCGTAAAAGCCCCGATGACATGTGTTTTTGTGTCGTTGAAAACAAACAACCGTGCCCCGGGGGGTAACCGGTAAGGCTCCAGGATCAGGTTGATGGAAAAGGCCCCTTCGGAACGAATCCGTACCTGCCAGACATTGTAATCGGGCCCGGCCTGTACCCAACGCCCGCTGTTTGAGGGAGTCAGATCTACATTAAAAGAAGAGGCAAAGGTAAAAGGCTTCGGAAGCTCAGCTTCTGAATACCTTTCAATGGAAGATTCCAGCAAGATCCTGTTATCTACGGCCGGCATGCAGACAACAGGGATTGATCCGCTTTTTAAAGAAACCACATCCCGGGGAGAACCACCCTGTGCGATCTGCCCCAGACCGGAACCATGAAAAAAAAGAAACAGAATAAAAAGAAAAATAGATCGTATCTTCATCGGATTCCTGTTTTTAACAAAGATAAATGTAATACATTACGGTTAAGTAAGAACGAAAATAATTTTTAACATGTTATTAACGGTCTGTCTATTTTTTACAGTTTTCTGGATTTTATCCAATAGCTTCCCACAAAATAAGACCGTTTACCATCTGCTGTTCCCTTATCTGTATCAGAATTCTGATACATTCCTCTCTTCCTTCCGGGCAGGAACGAATTACTTTTCCTACCTTTGTTTTATATCTGTTTACTATGGAACGACAGGCTGTTATACTCATTTCAGAGCAGTTGCATATCCAACCACTTCAGGTAGAAAAAACCCTGAAGCTGTTATCGGAGGGATCTACAATACCTTTTATCTCCCGCTACCGGAAAGAGGGTACCGGAAGCCTTGATGAAGTACAGGTTGCTGCAATAAAAGAACGTGCCGCAACATTCGAAGAACTTGAAAAACGCAAACAAACGGTCCTGAGCACCCTTACCGGTCAGGAAGTGCTGACACCTGAACTAAAAGCACGGATTGACCAGTGTTACAACCCCACCGAACTTGAGGATATATACCTCCCCTTCAAGCCAAAAAGAAAAACCAGGGCTTCTGAAGCCCGTAAAAAGGGACTTGAACCCCTCGCAAAAATCCTGATAAAGCAGGTTGAACACGATCCACAAAAACGGGCACTCTCTTTTTTGTCTTCTGAAGTAAAAACGGTTGAGGAGGCTCTTGCCGGGGCCAGGGATATTGTTGCTGAATGGATCAGTCAAAATGAAAAAGCCCGGAACAGGGTCAGGCATAGTTTTGAAACCAGTGCAGTGATCCGTGCACATAGCATAAAAGGAAAAGAAGAAGAAGGGGAAAAATACCGCGATTATTTTGATTATTCAGAGCCATTAAAAAAATGCCCTTCCCACCGCCTGCTGGCCATTCGTCGTGGAGAAAACAAGGGATTCTTAACAGTTGGAATCAGGCCCGATGAAAAAAACACACTGGATGCGCTTCACCGGTTTTTTGTAAAAGGAGACAATGCCAGTTCACAGGAAGTGGCAAAGGCTGTCAGGGATTCCTGGAAACGTTTGCTGCTCCCTTCCATAGAGGGTGAATTTGCGCAACAATCCAGGGAAAAAGCAGATACCGAAGCCATTCGTATTTTTGCAGAAAACCTGAGGCAATTGCTGTTGGCCCCACCCCTGGGCCCAAAGCGGGTATTGGCCATCGACCCGGGTTACCGTACCGGCTGCAAAGTGGTATGCCTCGACGAGCAGGGCAACCTGCTGCACAATGAAACCATTTATCCCCACAAACCCCGGGAAGAAAAAAAGATGGCAGCCAAAAAGATCACCTCGATGGTCCGTTCCTATAAAATTGAAGCCATCGCTATCGGGAACGGTACAGCCAGCCGGGAGACAGAGCATTTCATCCAGAAACTGCGGTTCGACAGAGATCTGCGTGTTTACATCGTCAGTGAAGACGGAGCTTCGGTCTATTCAGCTTCCCCGGCTGCCCGCGAGGAACTTCCCCAATACGATGTTACCGTGCGCGGCGCGGTATCCATAGGAAGACGCCTGATAGACCCCCTCGCTGAACTGGTGAAAATCGACCCGAAATCAATCGGAGTAGGACAATACCAACATGACGTAGACCAGAAGCAATTAAAAAACAGCCTCGATACCGTGGTAGAATCATGCGTCAACAAAGTAGGGGTAAACCTGAATACTGCCAGCAAACATCTGCTGTCCTATGTATCAGGACTGGGACCCCAGCTGGCACAGAATATTGCAGACTTCCGGAAACAAAACGGCGCTTTTACCTCCCGGAAAGAACTGATGAACGTACCCCGCATGGGTGCCAAAGCCTTTGAGCAATCAGCCGGTTTTCTGCGTATTCCGGAGGCTGAAAATCCACTGGATAACTCAGCCGTACACCCCGAAGCATATCCTCTTGTTGAAGCAATGGCCCGTGATATGCATTGCCCGGTAAAAGAGTTGATCGGAAATGAAAAGGCAGTATCCCAAATGGATCTTTCACACTATGTATCGGAAAAAGTGGGACTTCCTACCTTGCTCGACATAAAAAATGAGCTGTTGAAGCCAGGCAGGGACCCGCGCAAACCTGTAAAAATCCTTGAATTCAATAAAGGAATCTATAAAATTGAAGATCTCCGTGTTGGCATGGAACTTCCCGGAATTGTGAACAACATCACCCGGTTCGGAGCCTTTGTGGATATCGGGATCAAACAATCGGGGTTGATCCATATATCCCAACTGGCCGACCGGTTTATCTCCGATCCCAACGAGGTCGTGAGGTTGCATCAACATGTTAAAGTCAGGGTTATTGAAATAGACATTGCACGGAACAGAATTCAGCTTTCGATGAAACAGGGGGACAGTAAAGAATAGTTCACGGGGGATGCGCCCGCATGCCAGGCGACAGAATCCCCTGACATAAGAGGAAATTGTTTCGTAGTGTAGGGTTTCAATACAAAAAGCCGAACCACCACAGTGGAATTTTATTTCCAACGTTATATTCTATTTTGTATATTGGTTGGCTACAAAATGCGAAAAAACAAGACGTAAGGGAATCTACACGTATGGACATTTCAATCCGGGTTCCTTCCTATTCCACCGGCTCTTCAGGTACCACAATCCAGAAAATAATATAAACCAGCAGTCCGGGGAAGGCAGCTGATAAAATCGACAAGAGAACATAGACAATTCGTATGATGGTCGGGTCGGCATTTATGTATTCGGCAAATCCTGCCAGAACACCACCTAAGATTCTGTTTTGCGACCTGTAGAGCCGCTTGCTTTTGTATTGATTTTCCATAGGACGTTAGTTATTGCTGATATCCTCGTCGTAGAGATCTTCCTGGCTATCAAATTCATTTTCCAGGAAATCTTCGGCTTCTTCGAGCAATTGTGCAATGAGTTCTTCGTTCTGCGGGTCGTCGTCAATCCAGTGAATCACCTGGTTCTCCCAAAAATCTTCAATATCGCTCTCCACAATAAAACGGGGCTGCTCAGTGTGAACTACATAAATTATATCAGGTGCCTCCTGCGAATTGTCGGCTAACAAAAATTTCGGCAACATGTTTTTCTTGTTTTATGGTTTTCAGCAAATGTAAACAAAAAATAAATTGATTGATTAACAGAAGATTGAATTTTATTGACGCAGAAATGAAAAACCAGAGCAACCAACCATCTTTTTCACATCTTAAAAGATAATACTATTTTTAGCTCCTGTAATTTAAAAGTGGATTGATGCACAGGTTAAACGAAATTCTCTCCCTGATCGATCGTATGATCGGAGGTTCCCAATGGTTTGTATATTTATTGTTAGGTACGGGTGTCTTTTTCACCCTATACCTGAAATTTCCACAGTTTCGTTACATGAAACACTCGCTCCGTATCGTTCGCGGCAAATTTGACCGTGAAGGCGACAAGGGCGACACCTCGCATTTCCAGGCGTTAACCACGGCCTTATCCGGTACCGTGGGGACCGGGAATATTGCCGGCGTGGCTTTGGCGATCCACCTGGGTGGCCCGGCAGCCCTCTTCTGGATGCTGATCACAGCTGCCGTGGGGATGACCACCAAGTTTGTTGAGGTGACCCTCTCGCACAAGTACCGCGAGACGGCTTCCGACGGATCCATTGCAGGCGGGCCCATGTACTATATGAAAAACCGGTTGGTGAAATTCAGATTTTCGCCGGCTACCTATGAAAGATTTTATAAAAACAGGATCCCGGCACCCATCATCGATAAACTGAGAATCCTGGATGATCAGTCCTTCTGGGGGAGAAATGCCACCCTCGATGCCATGAAAAAACACCTCGGAGAAGAAACGGTGAAAAAGCACGGCAATACCCTTTTAAAATGCATCCGGAAACCCATAAACTTTAAATGGCTGGCAGCCATCTTTGCCATTGCCACCATCCTTTCTTCCTTTGGAACAGGTAGCCTTCCACAGATCAACAGCATTTCCAATTCGCTTTTCGAAACGTTCGGGCTGAATCATGTGGTCACCGGTGCGGTGCTGGCTGTCTTACTGGGGTTGGTCATCATAGGCGGAATTAAACGAATTGCAAAAGTTACCTCACGGCTGGTTCCGATAATGGCTGTCGTATATTTCCTGGGAGCGCTGGCAGTCATCTTTTACAATGTTGAGAACATCCTTCCTTCCCTGTCAGCCATTGTCGGAGACGTATTTACGGGCACTGCAGCAACCGGAGGATTCCTGGGGGGCAGCATTGCTTTTGCTTTCAACCGGGGCGTAAACCGCGGACTGTTCTCCAATGAAGCCGGGCAGGGATCAGCACCCATCGCACACGCTGCCGCAAGGGCCCATGAGCCCGTTTCTGAAGGCCTGGTAGCCCTCCTCGAACCCTTTATCGATACCATCATTATCTGCACCCTTACCGGACTGGTCTTATTGTCTTCCGGTGTGTGGAACGAAAAACTGGATAACCAGTTTCAGGATGCCGATTTAATGGTATTTGCAGAAACGTATGATGATACCATTGAAGGACATAAGATCGCTCTTGTTGAACACCTGAGTGGTAAAAACGAACTCCCTCTGTTAACCGGAACACTGAATGTTTCGGAAGGAATCATCGAAAACCCGCCAACCTTTTTCCATGCCCGTTCAGTGGCTGAAGATATCCGGGTCTGGATAAACGATCAACCCTTCTCAGGGACAATAGAAATAAACCATGGGAAGCTTGTGAACCAGGAAGGCATATACCTCACAGGAAAATCACTCATGCACAGTGCCCCCTTAACTACCATTGCCTTTACCCGGAGCTGGTTCGGCGAATACGGAAAATACATCGTTGCCATCGGACTCCTGATGTTTGCCTTCTCAACAGCCATCAGCTGGTCCTATTACGGAGGCAGAGCAACCACCTACCTCGTGGGAATCAAAGGCGTTCTGTATTACCGGATTGTGTATGTCATCGGATTTTTCCTGGCTTCCTTTACCGATACCACTCTTATCTGGACCTTATCGGGAATTACCATCGCCCTGATGACCATCCCCAACCTTTTCGGCATTCTCTCCCTGGCTAAGGAAATGAAACAGGAAGTGAAACTTTTCTGGAACGAATATGCCCAACGTTACCCCGGGGAAAAAGTCCCGAAAGGATAGATAAATCGTACAATCGTAAAACACTGGAACGTTGCTGAAAATATTGAGATCAATGGTGTAGTGGCACTGTTTGGTTTTTTAAAACCGATGGAACGATTCGATGGGCACCAAACTGGAACCCAAAGCAGTGAAATCAGGTGAAAAGTATCTGAAACAACTTGACTGGTCAACAGGAAAACATACCTATGCATAGCAACATTCTGAATGTGTTTCTGTAATTTTGCCAGAAAAATAGTACATGGAAGGAACCTATCCGGAAAATTTTGAAGCCAAGACCGGGTTTGATACGATCAGAGAGATGCTGGCCTCGAAATGCCTGAGCTCGTTAGGAAAAGAATGGGTTGATGCCATACACTTCCGTTCGGATCACAACGAACTGGTCAGGCTCCACGGTGAAGTGGAGGAATTCACCCGGATCATCAGGGAATCTGACTCGTTCCCGGCAAGTAATTTCATTGATGTCCGGTCGTCATTACAAAAAATACGCACCGAAGGGCGCTACCTTGAGCTGGACGAGATGGCTGACCTGAAAAAATCCCTGGAAACCATTCGTGCGATAACTCATTTTTTCAATAAAGAAAAAAAAGAACGCTTTCCGATGCTCTCAGAAAAAGCCAGGGTAGTCAAAATTTTTCCCTACCTGTACGAAAGATTTGATTCGATCCTGAACAAATCAGGAAAACTCAAGGACAATGCTTCCGAAGACCTGGCAAGAATCCGGCATGAAATCCTGAGCAAACAATCAGGAATGTCAAAAAGACTCCATGCAATCCTTAAAGAAGCACAAAAAGAGGGTCTGGTCGAAGAAGATGCATCCATAGCCATCCGGGAAGGACGAGCCGTGATCCCGATCCCATCGGCAAAAAAGAGGCAGTTGAAAGGAATCATCTACGACGAATCGGCAACAGGCAAAACAGCCTATATCGAGCCTGGAGAAATTGTAGAAATGAACAACGAAATCAGGGAACTCGAATATGCCGAACGGCGGGAAATAATCCGCATACTGACAGAATTTGCCAACGACCTGCGCCCTTACATTGACGATATACTGTATTCATTCGACTTCCTGGGGGAGATCGATTTTATTAGGGCCAAAGCCTTGCTGGCCATCGGCATGAATGCCACCAGGCCTCAGTTAAATAAAACCCGGGAATTTTTCTGGGAGAAGGCTGTACATCCCTTGTTGATGCGTTCGCTGCAAAGGGAGAACCGTAAAATCGTCCCACTCGATATTTGTCTGACAGAGAAAAATCACCTGCTTCTTATTTCAGGACCCAATGCCGGCGGAAAATCGGTATGCCTGAAAACCGTCGGATTGCTCCAGTACATGCTTCAGTGCGGATTGCTGATCCCGGTAGGAGAAAACAGCAAAACCGGGATTTTCGAACGCATCATGATCGATATAGGAGATGAGCAATCCATCGAAAACGACCTGAGCACCTACAGTTCTCACCTGATAAACATGAAACAGTTCCTGAAATTCTGCAATGAAAACACCCTGATCCTCATTGATGAATTCGGAACAGGTACCGAGCCCCTGCTGGGAGGGGCCATAGCCGAAGCAATCCTCAGAAAACTGAATGAATCCGGAACCTATGGCGTACTCACGACCCATTACTCCAACCTCAAACATTATGCAGTTTCGGAAGAAGGAATCATCAACGGGGCTATGTTGTATGACTCACAACACATGAATCCGCTGTTTCAGCTCGAAATCGGGAAACCGGGCAGCTCCTTTGCGTTTGAAATAGCCCGGAAAATAGGACTACCGGAAAATATCCTTCAGGACGCTACCCGGAAAATCGGGAAAAAACATATCGATTTTGACAAAAACCTGAAAATCGTTATCCGTGATAAACACTATTGGGAAAGAAAACGGAAAAAAATCGGTAAGGTCAATACCATTCTGGACAACCTGGCTAAAACCTATGAACAGGAGCTAAGGGAAACCGAGCGCCTGCGCAAAGAGATCCTGAAAAATGCCAAAGAAGAAGCAACCCGGTTACTGGCAGGCGTAAACAAAAAAATTGAAAATACAATACAGGAAATCAGGAAGGCTCAGGCCGAAAAAGAAAAAACAAAAAAGTTGCGGGAAGAAATGGAAACCCTGAAAAAGGAGGTTGGCGAAGAGGAGGTAAAAGACCATGAAAAGATTCACCATAAGATGAATAGATTAAAAGCCAGGGAGAAAAAACGCAATGAACACCGACCTGAGGAGACAAAATCCAGATCCCCGGAAAAAGTCCTTCCTGAAGAAAAAATCACCGTGTTGAAACACGGCGACCAGGTGAAACTGGCCGGCCAGGACACCATCGGCGAGATCATTCAGTTTAATGAAAAAAATGTGGTAGTGGCTTTCGGACAGCTCATGACCACCATACCCCGGGAACAGGTGGAAAAAGTAAGCCACAACCAGGCAAAAAAAATCGGACTGAAAAAAAACAAAACAACAGCCAACATAGCGAATAACCTGGCGCAACGAAGGCTGACCTTTCATCCGGATATTGATATCCGTGGTCAACGCGCAGAGGAAGCACTCACAAACATCCGGATGTTTATCGATGAAGCCATTATGCTTGAAGTGGCCCAACTACGCATCCTTCACGGCAAAGGACAGGGGATCCTCAAAGAAACAATCCGTGATTACCTGCGTTCCGAACCCATGGTGAAAAACTTTAAAGATGAACATGTCGACCAGGGAGGAGCTGGCATTACCCTTGTGAATCTGGCCCTGTAAACCAAAGCATCTTTTGATTGAAAGCATATACTTTTAAATTGAAAACAAAAATGAAACGAATGAATTTACTCAAATCGGGAGCTCTCATCTCCCTTCTGTTGATCGTCCCTTTTTCCAACGCACAGGATCCTTTGCGTTTTGAAAATGAAATGGAGCAGATCCGGCAAATCGACACCGAATCTGCAGAAAACCGGAAAGTCATCGTATTTACGGGAAGTTCCAGCATTCGCATGTGGAAAGATATTCATACTTATTTCCCGGAATTTGCTGTTTTCAATACCGGATTTGGCGGATCCCACATGAGCGATCTTCTTTATTACCTTGACGATGCGGTAATCCGGTTCAATCCGGAACAGGTATTCATCTATGAAGGCGACAACGATGTGGCTTCGAACATAGAACCGGAAGAGATCCTCGCTGCAGCAGAAACAATCGTAGCCAGGTTACAGGAAGAATTGCCCGGAGTATACATTGCATTCATATCTGCCAAACCCAGCTTAGCCCGCTGGAACCTGAAGAATGCATACGAAGAATTGAACAACCAATTGAAAATCTTTTGCCGGAACCGGGGACTTACCTATGTGAATGTCTGGAATGGTATGCTTACCGATTCAGGATTGCCAAACCAGGATATATTTCTTGATGATGGATTACACATGAACAAAAAGGGATACGACTTTTGGTTTCACGAATTGGAGGATTACGTTAAATAACAGGCTGCACTTGCCGGCAGACAACTTCGCGCTGCTTTTTCACGGCTATCATTCCTCTTTCGATGCGATATTCCCCGCATTATTCATTAGCCCGAGAACATGGGCCACCATTACTTTGATGCCTGTATGAATGGTATTTTTGTAATCCGGATTAAGGAAAGGTGAATGCAGCGGGTACGGTTCTTTTCTTTCGGTTCTCAGCCGTTGCATTTCCTCCGGAGCCGTGCTTCCCAGCCAGATCATGCATATTGGAACCGCCTCGGGAGTCCGTCCGTACTTTCCGAAATCCTCCCCGCCCATAACCGGAGAGGTCCGGATAACATGATCTTCACCAAGGACCTCAGATGCAAACGTTCTGATTTTCCGGCTGAGGATGGGATCGTTGATCACTGGGGATGTTGATCCGGCTTTGACTTCCACCCGGGGCATTTTATTTTCAGGCAATCCGGCCATTGCAGCTGCTCCCTTGCAAATACGTTGAATAGCCCGGATCATTTTACCGGCTACCGGCCGGCTGTAATAGCGAAGGGTCAGTTTCATTGTCACCTCATCGGGGATAATGTTCGCACGGGATCCTCCATGGATAGCACCCACGGTCAGTACGGCCGGTTCATGCGTACTGATTTCACGACTGACAATCGTCTGCAGATCCAGGACAATCCGCGAAGCAATCACAATCGGATCAATGCATTTTTCCGGGTATGCACCATGTCCACCTTCTCCGTACACCGTGATGTTCACGGTATGTATACCGGCAAAAACCGGGCCCTCAGCCAGTCCGATTGTTCCTGACTCAAGCTCCGGATTGATATGACAGGCCAGGGCATAATCCGGAACCGGGAATTTTGTAAACAAGCCCTCTCCGATGGCTAAATCAGCCCCTCTATTGCCCAGTTCTTCAGCCTGTTGAGCAATCACCAACAGGGTTCCTTTCCAGGCATCTTTCAGCTCAGCGAGGGCATGAATGGTACCCACCCACACCGACATATGAATATCGTGCCCGCAGGCATGCATAACCGGAATTTTTTCCCCTTTTTCATTACTCACCACACGGGTACTGGCAAAATCCAGTCCTGTTTTTTCTTTAAGAGGCAGAGCATCCATGTCGGTCCGGAGCATCACTACCGGCCCTTCCCCGTTTTTCAGAACCCCTATCACACTATTGCCGCCAAACCCGGGATACACATCCATCGCGGTCTTTTCCAGTTCTGCCACCATCCGCCTGGCTGTTTCAAACTCCTTTTCCGACAATTCCGGATTTTGATGGAGGTATTTGCATAATTCAAACGACCTCTCTGTATGCCGCTCAACGATCTTTTCAATTTTTGGCTTATCCTGTGTAAATGCTTGCATATATATACATAAATAGGAACAGTATGAATTTATTTTTGTGCGTCGCTTGTTTTGTCTGACCCCCGTGGCTGAAAAAAAATACCCGGTTTCCCTCCCCCTATTTTTCTTTTTTCAATGCCCTTCGTTCTTTTCCTGTCAACTCCTTTTTAATGATCTTCATATCGTGAACGGGCCGGTATGTTTTTCCTGTTTCCACCGGAGAAACCCCTGATTCACCAAGGTAAAATTCCGGAATAAGGGTTTTGGGAGTATCTGAATAAAGGCTGCTATGGGAAAGCGAAAATCCAACAAAGAAGGTTCCGTTCTGTAACGGGGCAGCCCTGCCGAGAACTTCCCCGGGAATCACCGTTTGTCCGGGCTGGCATGCTATTCCCCGGAAATCAAAATGAACATATTCCCCCACAGTTCCATCCGTATGCAGCACTTGCAGCCGGTTCATTTGTTGACCTCCCACAGGCCCGGCCGGGTCATGGTTCTCCACCACCAGGATTACAACCCCTTTGCGGGAAGCACACACCTCAGCAGAACCTTCCATCTCAAAACCCACAGACCGTTCATTTCCGTAAGTATCAAGGGAAGAACACGTAACGGTTGTTCCGGGCCTGGCCGGAATTAAATAGGGAAACTCCGGATCCGTGTCGGGGGAGGGATGCGACGGGTACCACTTTACCTCAATATGAAACTGAGGACCGGGCTGATCCGGTTCCCGGTAGATCGTAAACAGCGAACGGGTCCCCGGCTCAATGCGCCCAATGTAAGGCAACTCCCCCATAAACGAAGCATAATCAAGGTAACTGAAATTCAACGCCACATACACCGGAAAATCGGAATAATTATCCGCCATAAAATTCGCATTCCCCGAAGCATCGTAATCATACCGTACCTGAAAATTGCTTTGTGCAATCACCCCGGAACCTGCCAAATAAAAAACAAAAATCCATATCAACCACCTCATAGGCCGGAATTTTTAAAAACCAGGGAAAGATAAACAAACTATTCCGATTTAAAAACGTAGAAGAGAAGGATATGAATATGGATAAAAAAGAGAAGGATTTGTTGAAAAGGAAGAAGAAAGTTCATTTCATCCAGCCAAAAGACAACCAAAAACCCCCGGTGAAAGCCGGAAAAAGGGATCAGTTTTTTGTTGAATGGCAAATGTTTGATTAAGGTGTAATGATCATATCGTCAAAAGAAGTCTCTCCTTCCCCCCCGGGAAAAATCCACAATTTCCCGGAAAGAAGCTTATTAAACCTGTACGATAAGTGCATGCACTTAATGAAATAGTTCAGCCAGCGCCCCGAAATAATCATCCTCCCAGCCTTCGGCAATATTCTGAAATGCATCATCCGGAATGTTGGTATGCACCAATTCGATGCTTGCACCCTTTTTGTGGGGGTGCAAACGGATCGTAACAATAGAGTCTTCTTCCTGGCCTTCGAAATACCATTGCTGGACGATCTTCCTGTTTTTTTCAAATTCCAGGTTTTTCCCCGAGATGTTACCGTTCCATAATGAAAATTCCGAACCGGGTTCTTCGCTCATTTCAGCCGTCTCACCGGTCCATATCTCAAGCATCTTCTTGTTGGTCAGGGAATTATAAATATTTTCGGGGGTTCCTGTCAGGACAAAATATTTTTTGAGGTTTTTCATAGCACACAGTTTTGTTAAAAGTAGCCATTTTATACAAACGATACGCTACGCTATCGGGATTCATTCAATTTACTCCCAGATAAAGATCGGGATCAATTCACTTCGCTTTTAACTTTGAGTATTACGAATAAAAAATAAGAAAATGCCAATATATATCAGGCGTTATTATTTCTAAAATTAATCCTGACGGCCAGCCTTTATGGCAAATGTATGGTGGAAGCAACAATAGCGGAAGAAATTTAGTGAAAGGCATTTATGAACAGTCCGTAAATGAAGCTGGGTTTGAACTTTTTCCCAATCCTGCAGGAGATATCGTTCATTTCCTTTTTAACCAGAATCAACCCGTTATTTCAGCCAGGATTATAAATCTATCAGGGCAAACCGTATTTATTGCAGATGAAATAAAAAACAACCGGTTAAACCTTGGTTTTTTAAACAACGGCGTTTACCTGTTGGAAATTGGTTTTGCAAATAACAAAAAAGCGATCCAAAAACTAATGGTCAAAAAATAGCAAGGACTCCATCGTTATTTTTAATCCTGTACGCTGCTATCGGGTAAATTAATCCATGCTTTCAGCCCGAAAAATGCATGAAACTTTCTATTTTTGCTTTCCCGTACGAAAACTTATGCAGGTACTAAAGCACTATTCAAGGCTGGTTAAATTTGAACACACGGTTTTTGCCCTTCCCTTTGCGTTGACCGGGTTTTTTCTGGCAGTGACCCGTTCCGGAAACCCGTTCCGGTGGAGCCTTCTGTTCCTGGTCTTGTTGTGTATGGTCTTTGCCCGGAATGCCGCTATGGGATTTAACCGGTATCTTGACAGGGAAATAGACAAACGGAACCCACGTACCAACAAAAGGGAGATCCCTGCCGGAATCCTCACCCCCCGGAATGTGCTGTTTTTCGTTGTTGCCAATGGATTCCTCTTCATTGCAACTACCTGGTTTATCAATCCCCTCTGTTTTTATCTTTCCCCGGTAGCTCTGTTTGTCATTCTTTTCTACAGTTATACCAAACGGTTTACGGCCTGGTGCCATTTTGTGCTCAGCCTGGGATTGGCAATCGCTCCCGTGGGAGCCTACCTGGCTGTTACCGGAACACCCACTATGGCCCCTGTATGGATCAGTGCCATTGTATTCTTCTGGGTCAGTGGTTTTGATATACTCTATTCCCTGCAGGATGAATCCTTCGATAAAGAAAACAGGATTCAATCGATTCCCTCTCTCCTCGGGATCCGTAAAGCCCTGATATTCTCCATATTCCTGCATGTACTGACGGCCTTTTTTGTGGTAATTTTCGGAATCACCATAAAGGGAGGCTGGCTACATTGGACCGGAGCCGCTATTTTTATGGGTCTTCTGGTATATCAACACAGCCTGGTTAAACCCGGTGACCTGAGAAATGTGAATCTGGCCTTTTCCACCACCAACGGGATAGCCAGTATCTTGTACGGGGGTTTAATAATCCTCGATTTGCTTATCAATTAATCCGGCGGGCTTTATAAACCTTTTTGTTGATATTGTACGAAAACCCTACCGTAATTAATTCCTTGACCTGGAGTTTTGATTTCTTATACAACTCGTTCCCTTGCTTGTCATAAACAGGAAACAGGATATCGTCATCATAGATCAGGTGCAGCATCAGGCGCATATTGATGTAATCGTTTACTTTCATGACTACCAGGTTTTCCCAGTCGATATCAAATTTTTCAAAAGGCCGGGTATAATCGATAAACATTTTGTATTTGGTTTCATAGCTTATATCGGGGATAATCATGGTTTTGAACCTGATATCGGCATTTAAACCGGGAACCCAAAGCCTTCTTTTGCCATCCGGGATGTTGTAATTGCTTTTATTAATCAGCACCGTATCACGGATGAATACACTTTTGGAAGTAAACGGGGAGAGAAAAACCGATAGGTCAGCGTTCGGTTTATAATCAAACCCGATCTTAAACACGGTTTTTGCCGGGGCAAGAAAAGCTGATATGGGTTGTGGATTGACACTCGTCGGATACTTAAACCCCTTGAACAACTGGGTTTGAAAATCCACCTCCGCACTGTAATACCACTTCTTAAAAGCACTCAGACCAAACCGTGAAATCACTTCAAATTTATCGTCGTTTTTCTCCAGTTCATAGCGGGTTCCATCTTCATCCCTTCCCCCGGGATTGATCCAGCCGTTGCGTATTTCGATGCTGTTTTCCCATTTTATTTTATTATTAAACGTCGAATAATTGGCAAATCCCTTGAGAACCAGCAACATTGAAACAGCACTCTTGCCTCCTTTTTTCCAGTTGTTCAGGTAGGCCTGTGTAAATCCAACCGTACCATCCCCGCCAATGCTCCAGGGGGTTTCAATCTTAAACCGATCCTGGATATCCCCCAGGCTGGCTGACGGACGGGTATTGACAAACTGAAAATCTTTAGCCTGTTTTTGAGAAATTCTTGAGAAGGTCACATTGTCATCAATTACGATCCTGATATTTCGTTTCCCCGGATTGCTCACAAGGACACTCAATGAATCGTTCTGTCTGTTCTTAAGCCATACCCTGGTATAGTGTTCTTTTTGATCAGAGAGCGTCAATCTGCTTTTCCGGTCAGCCAGGTTCAGGATTTGAATGTCAACGGTATCTATGCTGTTTGCGTAACGGATCAGGTCGTTGATCATGTAAAAAGCAGAGTCATTGACAGCCTGAATAATGCTGTCATTGTATGCTTCAATGACACGATAGTTGTTTCTTTTTACCGAATCGGAAAACTGCTTTATTCTGTGCTCAATCTCCTTCTCAAGGGCCTGGTTCCGATAGGATAACATCACGGAGTCACGGTATTCAGAGGCAATGGAATCGTTGTAATGAAGGCGGTATTTTTCAATTAAAGCATCCCGGATGCTGTCGAGTGTTAAAATGCGCCGGAAATCTTCGGCAGTCTGAACCATTGCATCGGGAAGGACATCCAGAAATTGCAGGCTGTCGGGAAGGCTATAAATGGAGTCTGTTATCAACTGCATGCCCTCCTCCGGGAGGATCCATTTAATTTTCTCATCCAAATCCACAAATAAAGCGACAGGAACCTCCGGGTCTTTTGCTATAAAAGCGCGGGTAACGGATCTGCGGATTTCCGCTTTTCGGTTCTTCACTTCCCCGGCCGGGATATACCCTGCAATATGTAAGGTATCGGTTACTTCCCCGGGAAAACGAATGACCATACGCTGCCCTTTGTAATCCCCTGACTGAAAAGTTGAGCGAAGCGTGTCAACCGGTTGTTTCAGGATAAAATGGAGCAATCCTTCAACCGTGTTTTTTATTTCAGGATGAACAACCTGCCAACGGGGGTCTTCAAAGAAATAGTTCCTTAGAAAATCGATCTTATGTGCAACCGAATCATCCGGTTCCTGGAAACGTGTGGAATACTCCTGACAAACAGAAGGAGATGACACAACAGAGAGAAATAAAAAAAAGAGTATTTTGTTTCCTCGCATAGCTGATTTATGGTTTTTCTTCAGATTCAAACGAAATTTTTACCTGAATGGTATCCGCAAACGGGAGAATTCCCATTGAATCATTCAGGTTACATCGTTTCTTTCCAGAGAGTGTAAGGATGCGATGAGAGGTAGGCATTGTAAAAACGGGGGTCTCCCGAAACTTCTTTCCCCACCCAGGGAGGCAGTTCAATAACCTCATCCGGGGAAGTCAGTTCGACTTCGGCAAGAAACAGCCCTTCATTGATTCCCAGAAATTCATCTACCTCCCAGCACTTATTGGCATAATACACGAGGTATCTGGTTTTTTCAATGGGTTTATGTTTTATGAGTTTTAACAGCTCTCTGGCTTCATCCACCGGAACCGGGTAGCTAAACTCCTTCCTGGTTATGCCGCTTAATTTCCCCTTGATCGTTAAGCATGCCAAATCATCCGAGATCCTTATCCGGATGGTTCGTTCGGGATCATCCTGCAAATAGCCCTGGCATATAAACCGCTTTGTCGAGCCCGGAATCCATTTCGTACGATCTATAAGGAATTTCCGTTCAATTTCCTCTGCCATTATTTTAATGTTCTTTAATAAATTCGTTATTTTACATTGTGCCGCAAATTTACCAAGCCGGCTAACAAATAGCAGGGATTTTGTCAAATGATTTTTACGATTTATAAACAAGTGAATCATGATAAACAGAAACGAAGCAGTTAAACTACTCGAAGAGAACATTTCAGCGGAAAATATGCGCAGGCATTGTTATGCTTCTGAAGCAGTATTGCGGGCCATTGCCCGAAGACTGGGCCGCGATGAAGAGGAATGGGGACTGGCCGGATTGCTTCACGATATTGATGTGGAAATTACCAACGCCGACCCCTATACCCATGGCCCGTATGCAGAAAAATTGTTGAAAGGAAAAATTTCTGACCAGGCACTCGATGCAATCATCATGCATAATGAAGTAGCCACCGGAAAAGAGCGCACCTCAGAATTCCAACATGCCCTGGCCGCAGGGGAAACCATTACCGGACTGATCATTGCAACTGCACTCATATACCCCGACAAAAAAATCGCATCCGTGAAACCTAAATCAATTACAAAAAGAATGAAACAAAAAGCTTTTGCAGCTTCTGTTAAAAGAGAAAACATCATGGAATGTGAAAAAATTGGAATACCCCTTCCCGAATTTGCTGAACTCGCACTGAATGCCATGAAAGAAATAGATGAAGTGCTGGGACTGTAATTTGCAGGGAAAAACAACCGGAATAAAAAAAATGGAGCCTTTAACCGGGAAAATTTTAAATCTTCCGGTACCATTCCATAAGAGAAATGAACATTTAATTTTAAATTTAGTATAAAATATGGATTTTAAATTTTAATTTATTTTGGTTTTTGAATTTAATTCCTACATTTGCTCATCGAAACAAAAAAAATGAACCTGTTCACTATCCATATTATAATTGTAGATGTGGTCCTTCTTGGAAAATCTGAGAAAGGCAAATGATATGGGTAGTTATAATATTGTAAGCCTTTCTCAAAAAGAGAAAGGTTTTTTTTTATATGCAAAAGGCAAACGCATGAACGCTGTTATGAAACGAGTCCCGATGGGGACACCCCTCTCCCGCTACGCGGGATCTCCCCTAAAAAGGGGAGAACAGAAGAAAAGGAACGGACAAGTTATCGGGAACAATCGGGAATACCTATAAAATAAACAATTATAATCGTATGAAAATACCTTTACGAAGCGATACAACCACGCAGGGCAGACGGATGGCCGGAGCCAGAAGCCTGTGGCTGGCCAATGGAATGAAAAAAGAACAGTTCGGGAAACCGGTGATTGCCATTGTCAATTCATTCACCCAGTTTGTTCCGGGGCATGTACATCTGCACGATATCGGACAGTTTATTAAAAAGCGGATTGAAGAGAACGGATTCTTTGCCGCTGAGTTTAATACCATCGCCATCGACGATGGAATTGCCATGGGACACGATGGGATGTTGTATTCGCTGCCTTCACGGGATCTGATAGCCGATAGTGTAGAGTATATGTGCAACGCACACAAGGTGGATGCCATGATATGCATTTCCAACTGCGATAAAATCACACCGGGCATGCTGATGGCAGCCATGCGCCTGAATATTCCGTCCATTTTTGTGACGGGAGGTCCCATGGAAGCCGGTGAAAACTCAGGGAATTATTACGATCTGGTGGATGCCATGGTGATGGCTGCCGATGATTCCGTGGATGACAAACAGCTGTCTCTTATTGAACAAATTGCCTGTCCAACCTGCGGATCCTGCTCAGGAATGTTCACAGCAAACTCCATGAACTGCCTGACGGAAGCCATTGGAATGGCTCTCCCGGGCAACGGAACCGTGGTTGCAACCCATACTTTGCGGAAAAAACTTTTTGAAAAAGCAGCCGACAGAATCGTGATAAATACCCTCGACTATTACCAAAACGGAAATACCAGGGTCCTGCCCCGAAGCATTGCCACAAAGGCAGCTTTTGAAAACGCTATGAAACTCGATATTGCCATGGGAGGGTCAACCAATACAATCCTTCACCTGTTAGCCATTGCCCACGACGCTGAGGTTGATTTTACCCTGCCCGATATTGACAGGCTATCGCGAAGCACCCCGAACCTGTGCAAAGTTGCTCCAAGCAGCCATTACCATGTTCAGGATGTGAACCGCGCCGGAGGAGTGCTGGGCATCATGGCAGAATTGAACAGAGGAGGCTTAATGGATACTTCAGTGAACCGTGTCGATGGATTATCCCTCAAAGAAACCCTTATGAAGTACGATATCATGCAGGATCAGGTACCTGATGAGGTAATCTCACTGTACAAAGCAGCCCCCGGAGGAGGCAGGAACCTGATCATGGCTTCCCAGGATACCTTTTATAAAGACCTGGATAGCAACAGGGATACCGGTTGTATAAGAAGCATCGGGAAAGCGTATAACAAAGACGGAGGACTGGCCATCCTTTATGGGAATATTGCAGAAAACGGGTGCGTGGTAAAAACAGCCGGCGTCGACCCGTCGGTACTGAAATTCACCGGAACGGCCAGGGTTTTTGACTCCCAGGATGACGCCTGTGAGGGCATTCTGAATCATACCATCCGGGCAGGCGATGTGGTGATCATCCGCTATGAAGGCCCCAAAGGAGGACCCGGCATGCAGGAAATGCTGTACCCTACCTCCTATATTAAATCAGTAAAACTGGATAAAAAATGCGCTTTGATTACAGACGGTCGCTTTTCAGGAGGTACGTCCGGATTATCCATAGGACATGTATCCCCGGAAGCAGCTGCCGGTGGAAATATCGCCCTGATTAAGGATGGCGATAAAATAGCCATCAATATTCCCGGACGAAAGATCCATCTGGACCTGACAGATAAAGAACTTCAGAAAAGAAAACAAGAAGAATATGCAAAAGGGAACCAGGCCTTTAAACCCGGGCCCCGGAAACGAAAAATAAGCACTGCCTTAAAAGCCTATGCCGCCCTGGTCTCTTCGGCCGATAAAGGAGGCATACGTGTAATGGAATAAATCAAAAGAAGGAAAAAAATAAATTATTCATACCAACATGTACAAACAAAATGTAACGATCGAGGCAACAAGAAAAGCCAAAGACACGAATGGCTCCCAGGCGGAAAGCAACAGCCAGCAGATAAAAAAGACGATAAAAAAAGTTACCGGCTCCCAGGCTGTGATTCTTTCCATTCTGGAAGAGGGAGTCGACACGATTTTCGGCTATCCCGGAGGAGCGATAATGCCTACGTATGATGCATTGTATGATCATGCGAAAAATGTGAAACATATACTGACGAGGCATGAACAGGGTGCCGTGCATGCAGCTGAAGGCTATGCCCGTGTTACGGGCAAAGTAGGGGTATGTTTTGCCACTTCCGGACCGGGAGCCACAAACCTGATCACCGGAATTGCCAATGCCATGCTTGATTCCATTCCACTGGTCTGCATAACAGGCCAGGTTACTTCACCGATGCTAGGTACCGATGCGTTTCAGGAATCCGATATTGTGGGTATATCCATACCGATAACCAAATGGAATTATCAGATCACCTCTGCAGAAGAGATCCCGGGAGCCATAGCTCAGGCTTTTTATATCGCCCAGACAGGACGCCCGGGTCCTGTTCTTCTTGATCTTACCAAAGATGCTCAATTCGGAGAAGTCGACTTCTCCTATAACAAATGCAAAAAAATACGCAGTTACATACCTGAAACACCTGTGGATCCCTCAAAGATCAACGAAGCAGCCGCCTTCATCAACCGGGCAAAAAAACCGATGATCCTTTGTGGCCATGGGATTATTTTCTCAAAAGCAGAAGAGGAATTAATGATATTCGCTGAAAAAGCAGAAATCCCGGTAGCCTGGACCCTGTTGGGTCTGTCAGCCTTTCCGACAAGCCACCCCCTGAATGTCGGAATGCTCGGGATGCATGGCAACTACGGTCCCAATATACTTACCAATGAAGCCGACCTGATCATTGCCATCGGGATGCGGTTCGACGACCGGGTGACAGGAAATATCAACGCCTACGCAAAAAAAGCCAAAGTGATCCATTTTGAAATAGATCCCTCTGAAATCAATAAGAATGTTAAAGCAGATGTGGCAGTGATCGGGGATGCCAAAAAAGCACTCTTAATGCTAATCCCTCAAATAAATAAAAATACACATAAAAACTGGGTCCGGGAATTCAGAAAATACGATGAGATCGAACATGAAAAAGTCTTTAAAAAAGACCTTTATCCAACAAAACCGGGATTAACCGTAGGGGAGGTAGTAAGGATCTCTTCCGAAAAAACCAATCATGAAGCCATCCTTGTCACCGATGTGGGGCAGCATCAGATGATCGCGGCCCGGTATTTCAAATTCAAACATTCCAGAAGCTGTGTTACTTCCGGCGGACTGGGAACCATGGGATATGGATTGCCTGCAAGCATTGGCGCTCAGCTGGGAGATCCCGACCGAACCGTTGTGGCAATGATCGGCGATGGCGGTTTCCAGATGACCATTCAGGAACTCGGAACCATTGTACAAAATAAACTCCCGGTGAAAATCATTATTCTGAATAACCATTTCCTCGGAATGGTTCGCCAGTGGCAAGAAATGTTTTTTGAAAAAAGGTATTCATTTACTGAACTGCAGAATCCCGATTTTATTGCCATAGCCAAAGGATATGGAATGGAAGGACACAAGGTGGAAAAACGCGAAGACCTGGAACCCGGGATACAGAAAATGATAGACCATAAAGGACCTTATATACTGGAAATTATCGTCGAAAAAGAAGACAACGTATTCCCAATGGTCCCGGCCGGAGCTTCCGTGTCAGATGTAATTCTTGAACCTTAAAAAATAAAAAGATTAAACGAATGAAAGAATTTATAATAACGGTTTATTCAGAAAACCATATTGGTCTGCTTTCCCGTATTACGATTGTTTTTACACGAAGAAAGATCAACATCGAAAGTTTAACCGTATCAGAATCTGCCATCGCAGGAATCTTTAAATTTACGATCGTTATAAAATGTACCCCGGAACTGATACAGAAAGTGGTGAGGCAAATAGAAAAACAGGTAGATGTCCTGAAAGCATTTTATCACACCAACGAAGAGATGATCTATCAGGAAATTGCACTTTACAAAGTAAGCACAGAATCGCTTTACGACAGCGATGTAATCGAGAGAATGGTACGCAATTCCGGAGCAAGAATCCTGGAGATTACCAAAGAATATACGGTTATTGAAAAAACCGGACATAAGGAAGAGACCCAGGAACTTTTTGAACAATTAAATAAATATAAGGTAATGCAGTTTATCCGTTCCGGCAGGGTAGCCCTGACAAGAGACCCCATTGAAAGGCTTTCAGAATTCCTGAAGGAACGCGATGCCGTTATTGAAGAGTAGATAGTATAAACTTTAAACCCACTGTAAAAATGGCAAAAATTAATTTTGGAGGAGTCAACGAAAATGTGGTGCTCCGCGAAGAATTTCCTTTGAGTAAAGCAATAGAAGTATTAAAAAACGAAACCATAGCAATTATTGGCTACGGAGTACAGGGCCCGGCACAGGCATTGAATATGAAAGATAACGGATTTGAGGTAATTATCGGGCAGGCTCCCGAATTTAAAGATGACTGGGACAAGGCCGTAAGAGACGGATTTATTCCGGGGAAAACTTTGTTTCCTGTTGAGGAGGCTGCTAAAAAAGGAACCATTATTCAATACCTGGTTTCAGATGCTGCTCAACGGATCTTATGGCCTGCCTTAAAACCCTGTTTAGATAAAGGCAACGCCCTCTATTTTTCACATGGCTTTTCCATAACCTACAAAGAACAAACCGGAGTGATCCCTCCCGGGGATGTCGATGTGATCCTGGTTGCTCCCAAAGGTTCCGGAGCCAGCGTAAGAACAAACTTCCTGGCCGGAAACGGCATTAATTCCAGCTACGCCGTATTCCAGGATTACACAGGAAGAGCGAAAGAAAGAACCCTGGCCCTGGGGATTGCCATTGGCTCGGGATACCTCTTTCCAACCACTTTTGAGAATGAAGTGTTTTCAGACCTGACAGGGGAACGTGGCGTGTTAATGGGAGCCCTGGCTGGAATGATCGAGGCCCAATACCAGGTTCTCCGCGATAACGGACACAGCCCCTCCGAAGCTTTTAATGAAACCGTGGAGGAACTTACCCAAAGCCTTATTCGCCTTGTTGACCAAAAAGGAATGGACTGGATGTATGCCAACTGCAGCGCAACAGCCCAACGGGGAGCCCTCGACTGGAGGCATAAATTCCGCGAAGCAAACCTCCCGGTTTTTAAGAACCTGTACCAAAGTGTGAAAAACGGAACCGAAACAAAACGTGTAATTGACTCACTTAGCAGACCCGATTATAAAGACAGCCTCGAAATAGAACTGAAAGAAATGCGCGAATCAGAACTCTGGCAGGCAGGGGAAGCAGTCCGTAAATTGCGGCCGGGAAAATAAATCCCGAATGTTTTTTTTAATTCTTCGTTTTATCGTAAATCACTATCTTAGCATATAAATTACTAAACCTTACACGCATGAAACGAATGAATCAAAAAATTACTGGACTGTTGGCAGTGGTTTGTATCATGGCAGCATGTCAAAACGGAGGAGATCAGATAAAGGTTAAAATCCACAATCCTTCAGGGACCCACTTGCAGGGCAATGTTTTGGAAATCAATGACTCTGAGATTCTGAAGCAAATAGCATCCTTTGGACCGGCACTTTCCGTTCAGGAAGATGGAAAAACGTTACCCTTCCAGCGGATCACAGAAAACGGTAAATTGAATAAACTTCTGGTTTTAAGTTCTCTGAACCCGGGTGAAACCAAAGAATTAACCCTTACGGGAGTGGAAAGCCCTCCGGAATTTCAACCCCTGACTCAGGCGGAAATTTCTGTTAAAGAGGGAGGTGAATGGGTATGGGTAACCAAAGAAAACGGACAGGAGCAATATGAATACCAGGGAGGAACATGGAAAAATGTTTCGGAGTATACGGTGCCGGAACAACACACTGACCATTCTTTCGATATCCGGTATGAAGGTCCGGGATGGGAATCCGATAAGATCGGGTACCGTTTTTACCTCGACTGGCGGAATGCGGTGGACATATTCGGGAAAAAGGTGGATACCCTGGTTTTACAAAATGTTGGACTGGATGGATTTGATTCCTACCACGAAATGTCAGACTGGGGTGTGGATGTACTGAAAGTTGGAAATTCCCTGGGTATTGGCTCCATCGGCCACTGGGCAAACGGCGTCGCCAACAGGGTTGAAAGAACCGACAAGCTTTATTCACGCATTGACTACAGCGGAGTCCTGGAATCAAAGATCACCACAATATATACCGGCTGGGAAACGGCTGAAGGAAAAACAGACCTGACTGCCCGATTGTCTATCCGGGCAGGAAGCTATCTTACAAAAACCGAACTGGAATTATCAGAATCCCTGGAAAATATCTGCACGGGGATTGTGAAACTCCCGGAAACAGTTGTTCTTAATCCGGAAAACAACGACGGGGAATGGACCTACCGGGCAACGTTCGGCATACAAACCCTTCAGGAAGACTACCTGGGAATGGCTGTTTTCTATAAAAAAACAGACCTGATAGAAACAACGGAAGATGAGCTGAGCCATGGGGTGGTTTTAAAACCTACTGACAACAAGCTGACCTATTACTTCGGTGCAGCCTGGGAACACGATCGTTCGGAAGTTAGGACAATGGAACAATTCCGGGAATTCCTGAACCGGCAGATTGAACTATTGAATCATGGAATATTATAAAGATTCCGGATAAGAATATTCATCACTGCCTCTCTGTAGGATAAACCTTCTGTTGACTCTGTTCTCCAATCGACACTCCTTATCCGGGGCTACATCTCCGGATATCCTGTTATCTCCTGTATTTTTTTATACAGCGGTTTAAGGGCTTTGTACATTTTTTTATACACCTGGCTGTACAACTGTTGATACACTTCTGTATGGTTCGGATTGGGTTCAAAGGCAAACGGATAACCGACCATTTTTTTTACAGCCTGTTCCACAGAGGAAAAACATCCTGTTCCATAAGCTGTAATGATGGCAGCACCCAATCCTGTGGATTCATACGTCTTGCCCCTCACGATAGGCAGATTAAATATATCGGCGCTGATCTGGCAGATTTCGTTGCTCTGGGAAGCGCCTCCTGAAACTGCGAGTTTTTCAAACTTCAGATTCCCCCTTTTTTCTATTTTCTGCATCCCCTCCAGCAATCCAAAAGAAAGACCTTCGATAACCCCCCTGTACACATGGGATTTTTTATGAACATCACCAAAGCCTATCATAGCCCCTTTTGCCAACGGTTGTGAAAGACCCGGGCTCCAGTAGGGTTGCACCACCAGTCCCATTGCTCCGGGGGGAGCTTTGGCAAGCAGCTGGTTCAACACCTGTTCAGCGGCAACCCCTTTTTCAGCTGCTTCCTGAACTTCCTTTGCGGCAAATTCATTTTTAAACCAGGTAATCATCCAGTACCCTCTGAAAATTTCCACCTCAGGATTAAATTTTCCGGATACCACAGCCGGATAGGAAGGCATAAAAGGAATCGGTTCCATGTATGTATTAACGGTTGACTGCACCGTTGCAGTGGTTCCGAAACTCAGGCTTGCCATGGAAGAATCGATAACGCCGGTTCCCAGTGTTTCACATCCTTTATCCGAGCCGCATGCAATGACAGGAATCCCGGCCTCAATTCCTGTTTGTTCCGATGCAGTGCTGCAAATCTGTCCAATTGTATTTCCAGGCTCAATAAGCTCAGGCAACTTTTCAGACTCAACAGGATAGATCTTTGCACTAAACGCCATGGGGTCTTCCGGATTGGCCCATCTCCGTTTTTTATAATCAAAAGGAATATGTCCGATCTGGGAAGCTACCGAATCCCGGAATTCCCCGGTTAACCGGAAATTCAGAAAACCCGAAACCTGCAGGTATTTAACCGTTTTATCCCATACTTCCGGCTGGTTCTGGCGAATCCAGTTGCCTTTCCCTTCCCGTTGCATTTCCCTGAGAGTTTCATCCATACCAACTACCTTAAGCGCCAGATTAACCGGGAATCCCGCTTTATATACAGGATGAGCCTTTCTCTGGTCGAGCCAAACGATCCCCGGACGCAGTGGAATACCGCCCCGGTCCACATTCACCATTGTGTCGCGAAGAGTTGTTACCCCTACTCCGGCAAGCCGGGCAAACAATCCGGGATTCCTGGTTCTTAAAGCCCTGCATGTTCTACAGAGACTTTGCCAGTACACCTCAGGATCCTGTTCCGCCCATCCCGGCTGGCTACTGAAATAGGGCTCATAGAAAGCCTGCTCCTTATCCAGGACTTCTCCACCCAAAGAAAACAGAATAGCCCTTGTACTCTGGGTCCCGCAATCGATAACCAAAATGTTTTTTTGCATGGCTACTTTGTAGGGGTTCAAGATACAAATTTAACATACCTTTTCTTCCTGATACTCCTCAATAATTTCCTTAACCTGTTGAGGGGAAACACGGCCATATACTTTATCCCCTACCATTACCACCGGTGCCAGTCCGCAAGCACCCACACAACGAAGGCAACTAATTGAAAATTTACCGTCCGCTGATGTTTGACCGACTTCAATTTTAAGCCGCCGTTTCATTTCGGCCAAAACCTGTTCGGCTCCCCGGACATAACAGGCTGTTCCCATACAAACAGAAATGGGGTGTTCCCCCTTGGGGATCATCGTAAAAAAAGAATAAAAGGTAACAACTCCATAAACCTTAGCAACAGACATATTTAATTCCGAAGCAATTACCTCCTGCACTTCTGCCGGCAGGTACCCCAGTTTACCCTGAACCGTATGCAATACATTGATCAGTTCACTCTCCATGTTATCAAACTTCCTGCAGGAATCCTTGATAATCTGAATGGTATTCGCTGATAATTTTATTTTTGGCATGATGTTATATTTTGTCATTCATTCATTGGTCATTGGTCAACGAATGACCAATAACGATCTTCCTTCTCTATTTTTTTCTGTCAAAATACTCGGTATGCAGCAGTTGATGCGCTTTTTCACTCATCGGTTCACCTAGAAATTCTTCATATAACTGTTTGATATACGGATTTTCATGCGATTTCCGGAGGGTTTTGTTTTTATCTTCCCTGTAGATCGCTTGCTGCCGTTTTCTTAATATATCGGCATTTCCATGGTGGTATGGCTGTCCACCACCGCCAATGCATCCTCCGGGGCACGACATGATTTCAATGGCATGGAATTCACTCTTCCCGGCGCGGATATCTTCCAGCATTTTCCGGGCATTCCCGAGTCCATGTGCAATGCCGATGTGTATGGGAATTCCGTTAAAACCGATCGTTGCTTTGCGGATTCCTTCCATACCACGCAGTTCATCAAAGTCCAGCCGCGGAAGTTCCTTGCCTGTATGTAACTCATAGGCAGTTCGTACAGCGGCTTCAATTACACCTCCTGTCGTTCCAAACATGACACCTGCGCCCGTTGACTCACCCAGAGGCTGGTCGAAATCATCATCCGGAAGCTGGTGAAACTGAATGTTTGATAATTTTATCAGTTTAGCCAGCTCACGGGTTGTAAGTACATGATCTACATCCGGATTGCCATTCACTTTAAATTCATCGCGCCCGCGTTCATATTTTTTAGCCACACAGGGCATGATCGATACCACCACCATGTCTTCCCTTTTGATACCCAGTTTATCAGCAAACCAGGTTTTAGCTACTGAGCCAAACATTTGCTGGGGGGACCTTGCGGTGGACGGAATATCTTTCATGTCGGGAAACTGGTGTTCGAAGAATTTCACCCAGGCAGGACAGCAGGAGGTGAGAATAGGCATTTTCACGGTTCTATCCCCTTCAAGGAACCGGTTCAGCCTGCCGAGCAATTCCGTTCCTTCCTCCATTATGGTCAGGTCTGCAGCAAAATCGGTATCAAACACATAATCAAAATTAAGCCGGCGCAACGCTGAAACCAGTTTTCCCGTCACAAGCGTTCCCGGTTCCATCCCGAACGCTTCACCCAGGGCAGCCCTTACTGCCGGAGCTGTCTGAACAAGTACCGTCTTTTCAGGATCGGACAGCGCCCGGATAACGTCTACTGTTTCATCCACTTCTGTTAATGCACCGGTAGGGCATACAGCCACACATTGCCCGCAGTAGGTACATACCGAATGGTCGAGGTTCATTTCAAAGGCCGGTGCTACCACCGAATTAAATCCCCGGTTAACAGCCGAAAGAACCCCAACAGTCTGCACTTCATTACACATCATCTCACAACGACGGCACATAATGCATTTATCCACATCGCGAATGATGGCCGGTGAAGTATCCTCACGATACGTAGATTTTTCACCCTGATACCGGATTTCACGGATCCCCAGTTCCTGGGCCATATGCTGCAATTCACATTCCCCTGATTTGGCACAAACCAGGCAGTCGTAAGGATGGTCGGAAATCATCAGCTCAACCACAGTCCTTCTGGCATTGATAACACGTATCGTATGGGAATGGATGACCATACCCTCCTGAACTTCCGTACAGCATGCCGGTGCCAGGTTTCTTCTTCCTTCCACTTCAACCACACACACACGGCATCCGCCCGGACGGTTTTCGATGTTCAGATCGTCCAGTTTCATGTGGCACAAAGTAGGTATTTTGATCCCCATGCCTTTGGCCGCTTCCAGGATGGTAATTCCTTTCTTTACAACCCCCTGTTTTTTATCTATGGTTAAATTCACCGTATCCATAATCATGTCATTTTTTGAGGTTAAACCAGTTTAATGGCATCGAATTTACATTTCTCGTAACATACGCCACACTTGATGCACAGTGCCTGATCGATGAAGTGCGGAAGACGTTTTTCCCCCGTAATAGCACCTACCGGGCAGTTTCTGAAACACAACGTGCAACCGGTGCATTTATCTTCTTCGATCACATATTGCAGCAGGTCCTTACACTGTCCTGCCGGGCATTTCTTCTCCTTCACATGGGCCAGGTACTCATCTTCAAAATTGGCTATGGTCGAAAGCACCGGATTCGGAGAACTTTGACCGAGACCACACAACGAAGTATCCTTGATTACCGCACTTAATTCTTTCAGCCGTTTAATATCGTCAAGGGTTCCTTCCCCTTTGGTAATTTTATCGAGAATTTCATGGAGCCGTTTGTTTCCTATTCGGCAAGGGGTACATTTCCCGCAGGATTCTTCAAGGGTAAACTCAAGGTAAAATTTGGCAATTGAAACCATGCAATCGTCCTCATCCATAACGATCATCCCTCCAGATCCCATCATGGATCCGGCGGCTATCAGGTTTTCGTAATCGATTGGCGTATCCAGGAAATCCTTTGTCAGGCATCCGCCTGAAGGTCCACCGGTCTGAACAGCTTTGAACGCTTTATTGTTTTTAATTCCTCCCCCTATTTCGTAGATCACCTCGCGAAGGGTGGTACCCATAGGAACCTCAATAAGTCCCACATTGTTAATCTTACCCGCCAGGGCAAAGACTTTGGTGCCTTTCGATTTTTCTGTACCTGTTTTGCTGAACCATTCAGCCCCTTTGTTTATGATCACCGGAACATTGGCAAAAGTTTCCACGTTATTCACATTGGTGGGTTTTCCCATATATCCCGATACAGACGGAAACGGAGGTTTGAAAGTAGGTTCCCCTCTGAGACCTTCCATAGAATGAATCAGAGCAGTCTCCTCACCACACACAAAAGCCCCGGCTCCGTAGCGCAGGTTTATATCGAAAACAAAACCGGTTCCGAAGATATCCTTCCCCAGCAGACCTGCTTCCCGGGCCTGGTCAATTGCCTTTTTCAGCCTTTTAATAGCCAGGGGATACTCAGCCCGTATATAGACCAATCCTTCATCGGAACCGATGCAATATCCACAAATGGCCATTGCTTCAATAACCGAATGCGGGTCGCCTTCAAGAATGGACCGATCCATGAAAGCCCCGGGATCGCCTTCATCGGCATTGCAGACGACATATTTCTTGTCGGGTTCCGATTTACGCGTCAGCTCCCATTTCAGCCCGGTGGGGAAACCCCCTCCTCCCCGGCCACGCAAACCTGAGTCCTTTATTGACCGGATCACCTCTTCAGGCGTTCGCCCGGTCAGGCAGGTCGCTAACGCCTGATATCCATCCCGGGCTATATACTCTTCGATCTTTTCAGGATCGATAAAACCACAGTTTCGTAAGGCGATCCTCAATTGTTTCTTTTCTTCACGCATGGTTGCAGTTTTTTATTCATCAATGGTTCTAAAATTTACCGGAAGTACCGGCTCAATCAATTCACCTTTCTTAATATATTCATCGATGATCTCCTGAGCTTTCAACTTGTTGACATAGCCGAAAACCACAGGCTTCTTCCCCGGTAAGATTACCTCTACAGTGGGTTCCGCATAACAGTACCCCAGACAACCGGTCTGTGATACTACCGCATCAATCGCCTGGTGCTCAGTTTCCTCTTGAAGAAATTTCATAATCTCCCCTGCCCCGGAAGCAATCCCGCAGGTTGCCATGCCAACCTTGATCTGAACAGCCTGCAACGGACTGTCGGGATCCGCCCATTGATTGAGTCTCGATTGAACTTCTTCCCTGATGGCTAAAAGCCCGGATTTTGATTTTATCTTCTGCATTTTAATTCTTATTTTTAAATCCGGCACAAAATTACCAGATATCCAAGATAATCAACTATTTTGTTCCGGTTATTATTTTGAAGTTAAAATTATTTAACATTAAAGAATTATTTCTTTATTAAACCGTAAATCAATGGAACGCAATACAAATTTTCTGCACTCCAGCCATGCTGAGGACCTGGAGTTACATCAGAAAATCATTGATGCCCTTCCGATCCCGATTTTTTACCGTGATACAAAAGGAGTTTACATGTTGTGCAATACAGCCCATGAAAAGCTGGTGGGTTTAACCAGGGATCAAATCATCGGAAAGTCGGTATATGAGGTACACTCCAGAGAGATGGCAGACATCTATTCCACCCGGGACAAGGAGTTAATGGAAAACCCTGTAAACCAAATCTATGAATCCAAATTCCGGACCAATGACGGAGTGGCTCATGAAGTGGTTTTTAATAAAGCGGTAATCCGGGATAGTGAAGAAAGCATTATTGGGATCGTCGGATCTGTTTTTAACATAACCGACCGGAAAAAAGCAGAAAACAGGTTGAAACAAGCAAAAGAAGCGATGGTGATCTCATCCCAGATGCTTCAGAAAATTTCAGTAGGAATAGTTATTGTAAACAAAGATTTTAAGATCATTGAATCAAACGAGAGTTTTGCAGCTCTTATGGGTGAAGAAACATTGAGTACGTTTGAAACGATTCCCGGACTTCGGGGTGCTGATGCACCAAGCATTGTACCCGATGTCATTTTTAAAATGCTATCGAATCTGATTGATTCCGGAGAGAAAAGCCTGGAGCGCGACCTTAGATATCTGAATAAACTTCTTCATGTTTCCGTGATAACCCTTTACAAACAGAAAGTTGTAGGTGCTGTGATCCGTGATATGTCGGCTCCCATGCTTGTTCGTGATGAAATTATCAAACGAGCCAGAAAGATCAATAAACAAAACATCAACACGGTACAGAAGATCGCCTATTTGCTGGGTGAAAATGCTTCGCAGGTTGAAGAATTACTGAACTCCATTATTCAATCGTATCAATATGGTGATGAAGAATAACCCGGTCCATGGGTATCATGTAGAGATCGATTTTCAGCAAAAACATCCTGAGAATGAAATTGCCTGTGGTGACGTTTTCAACTCACAGGTAATTAAAAAAGAGGGACGCAGGATTCTTGTGCTCAGCGATGGGATCGGCCATGGAATCAAAGCCAATGTACTGGCAACGCTTACCGCGACGATGGCAGTTAATTATTCCACATTCCACACCAAACCGGAAATAGCCGCACGGATTATTATGCACGCCCTCCCAAAAAGCAGCGATGGGAAAGAGAATTATGCAACGTTTACATTGATCGAAATTGAAAACGACGGTCAGGTACGGATCATCAATTACGACAATCCCCCCGTAATTATTCTGCGAAAAGATACGATTTTACAAACCAGGGAATATCTGCTGGAAGTCAGGGGCATGGAAAATACCGGTAAAATGTTGCGATGCCGTGAGTTTGTTGCCCAAAAAGAGGATCGGATCATTTTCTTTACCGATGGCATTACGCAGTCAGGATTAGGCAGTAGCCGCTACCCCATGGGCTGGGGACAGGTGCGTCTGGCAGAATTTGTAATCGGACAGATTAAAAGACAACCGGAGATAGCAGCAAACAAACTGGCACGCAAAATAATCAACCAGGCATACCAAAACGACCGTTTCAGTCTGATCGACGATTCCAGTTGTGGCGTGATCTATTTTCGGGAACCCCGGAATTTTATGCTGATCACAGGTCCTCCTTTCTATAAAGTAAAAGACCCGGGCATAGTGAATCAGATTAAGGAATTTAAAGGGGAAAAAGCGATTTGCGGGGGCACAACAGCTGAAATCGTTGCCCGTGAACTGGGCCTTACCTTAACGACAACCGATGGCTTCCGGGATGCCACACAGCCTCCCAAAGCCGAAATGGAAGGATTTGAACTCGTAACCGAAGGATTGCTAACCATTAGCAAAGCCCAGGAAATACTGGAGAATTATACCGCTGAAACCAGCCTGGGAAATACACCTGCCGATGACCTGGTACGACTGCTGCTAAACCACGATATAATCCATGTCATTGTCGGTACACGGATTAACTGGGCCCATATGGATCCCGATCAACCGGTGGAACTGGAAATACGCCGAGTGGTTGCAAAAAGACTGATCAACCTGCTGGAAAAAAAATTCTTCAAGGAGGTCCGGGCAGACTTTGTTTAAGACCTCATCAGCCTTTCCATATCGCGTTGGGTATCTTTCTTCTTTATGGTTTCCCGTTTATCGTACGTCTTTTTCCCACGGGCCAGTGCAATTTCCAGCTTTGCCAGTCCCTTTTCATTGATATAGAGCCTTACCGGAATAAGCGTCAGCCCCGATTCCTGAATCTTTCTGTCAAGCTTTCGAAGTTCTTTTTTCGTCAACAAAAGCTTGCGATCGCGTTTGGCTTCATGATTGAAATGCGTGCCCATTTCATATTCAGAAATATGCAGGTTCCTGACATACAGTTCGCTCCCAAAAAACCGGCAATACGAATCGGAAAGGTTTGCTTTGCCGTTCCGGATGGATTTAATCTCTGTACCAACCAGCTGCATCCCTGCATCATAACGTTCCAGCAGTTCATATTCAAAGGATGCTTTGCGGTTTTTAATGTTGATATTTGTTTTCTTTTTTCCCATTTTAGTAATACGCAACAAAAATTTTCCATAGCAAAACACTCAGAAAACCAAACACACATAAGCAAAGTAAAACCGAAACCAGGATAAATTGTGTCTGTTTCTTCCCGGGAAGAAAAATCAGTTCCCGAACTCCGGCATAGAAAAGGTACACACTGTAAAGTCCCAGTATTTCCAACACATACATGGCCGGAAACAATCCGGTGATTACAGATATTAACAAATAAGGCATTAAGGAGAAAACTACCAGTTTCCGAACTACCGGAAGGTTCTTCTGCCCCTCAAAGACCGGAAGAAGCTGGTTGACTATAAAGATTGACACATAATAAAGCAGGGTAAATAAAACCAATTCCCTCAGTGCTTTTAACAAGGCATATCCGATATAGAAGGGGTGGCTTCCAATCCAGGCACCAATAAAAACAGCCAATGATGCAACCCCTGTCAGAGGAAGGTAGAAACGGAACACAAGCATCCATCGCCCGTATAGGGTTTCTTTTTCTCCGGCCCAGAATTTCTGGGGCGACAGCAAAATTGCTTCTGTTTTACTGATTAATTTCTTTATCACCTGTCTCAAATTTTTTATCCATCCAGACTACAAAAATAAATTTTAACCGAAACATTAAAAAATACTTCCACGGCAAGATCGATTTGTATCCGGTTTCCGTTCTCATCTTACACAAAGAGATTCAGAATAGAAAGGAATATCATGGAAGATAATCCCAGGATCACCGTTCCCAGGCTATGTGTCCGGTAACCCTGTTTCACATTCATACTGCTCATTTGGGTTACCACCCAGAAAAAACTGTCGTTTGCATGCGAAACAAAAGCTGCACCTGCACCTATCGCAATCACAACCATGGCTTTCGATATTTCTGTATCGAATCCCATAACCGGTAAAAGCGGAGCCACTATCGATGCGGCTGTAATAATGGCAACGGTGGAGGATCCCTGCGCTGTTTTCAGGGTAAAAGCAATCAGGAAGGGCAACCACAGGCCAAGCCCGGTTTCCCGGATGTGCTGTCCCAGGAGAAATGCCAGGTCTGAATTTTGTAAAACTTTCCCGAAAGCCCCTCCGGCTCCGGTAATCAGAATGATGATAGCGGCTGATCGTAAGGCGTCACCCACCCACCCTGAGGTACTCAGCATCTCCTTATTAAATTTCCGTGGTAAAAAAAAAGAAATGAAAACTCCAATAAAAAGGGCTGTAACCGGATTCCCAAGGAAAGAGATGATCTCACTGGCCCGTTTCTCGCCAAACGGGTGTGTCGGATAATCAGCAATGGAACGAAAAACGATCAGAATAATGGGAATGAGAATAGGCAAAAGAGATTTTATAAGCGAAGGCTGGTAATCTTCCGGATGAGGTTTTTCTTCATCCGCAAATTTAATTTCCGGATCAATCCATATTTTTTTTCCTGTATATTTTGAATAAGGAATGGCAACCAGTAAGCCGAAAAGGCTGGAAACAACTCCCAGAAGAATGACCTGTCCCAGATCGGCTGAAATAATCCCTGCAGCAGCAATGGGTCCGGGTGTTGGCGGAACCATGGTATGGGTCGCTGTTAATCCCAGAGACAACGCAACAGCAGTACCCGCAAGCGAAAGTTTTGCTTTTTTTGTGAGGGCTCTGTTCAGGGATGAAAGGATCACAAAGCCGCTATCGGCAAAAACCGGTATGGAAACGATGTACCCGATGATCCCCATAGCAGTGTGAACGCGTTTTTTCCCTACTACTTTTAGAACCCCGTTGGCAAGAGCCCGGGCCCCTCCTGAATTTTCAAGAAAGGCACCAATAATTATTCCGGCAACGATAATAATCCCTATGTTGCCGATTGTTCCCCCGAAACCGCTGTTTACGGATTCCAGAACTTCGTTGAGCGGCATTCCTGAAAACAGACCAAACAGGAAAGCCCCTGCAAGCAGTGATAAAAACGGATGCACCTTAAACCGGGTGCACGTTACAACGATAAACAGGATCGTCAGTACAAAGATCAGGAGAATCAGCATAATCGGTTTGCTAATGCGGTTCGCGGGTCACTTCAGAACCGGAGCCCCCGGTCAGGAAATCAAAATCACAGCCTTTTTCAGCCTGTTCCACATGTTCCACGAATATCTTCACATAGCCCCTTGCAGCTTCCTGTTCCGGAGGTCTCCAGGCTTTCCGGCGTTTTTCCAGTTCCTCGTCTGTAACTTTCAGGGTCAGGGTGCGGTTTGGAACATCCAGTTCGATCATATCACCATTCTGCACCAATGCCAGCGTTCCTCCGACAGCTGATTCAGGAGATATATGCAATACTACGGTCCCATAGGCCGTACCACTCATCCGGCCGTCGGAGATACGTACCATATCTTTCACTCCTTTTTTTATTAGCTTTTCAGGAAGTTCCATATTTCCCACTTCGGGCATTCCCGGATAACCAACCGGACCCACCCCTTTCAACACCATAACGCAGCTTTCATCAATATCAAGATCAGGATCATCGATCCTTGCATGGTAATCTTCAATGGTTTCAAAGACCACCGCCCTGCCCCGGTGCTTTAAAAGCTTCCCTGATGTGGCTGAAGGTTTTATCACAGCCCCTTTTTCACAGAGGTTGCCTTTTAGTACAGCAATTCCTGCCTTCTCTTTGAACGGTTTATCCAACGGGGCGATCACCTTGCGGTCATAACAGGGAGCTCCTTTGCAATTCTCCCCTAAACTTTTACCATTAACCGTTATAGCATCTGTATTAAGTAATTCTCTCATCTGGTCAATAATTACAGGCAGCCCTCCGGCATAAAAGTAGTCTTCCATAAGGTATTCCCCTGAAGGCATCAAATTTAAGAGCAAGGGCAACCTGCTGCCCAGGTTATCAAAATCATCCAGATCAAGGTTAACACCGATACGGCGGGCAAGAGCAATCATGTGAACCACGATATTCGTTGAACCCCCAACGGCTGAATTTACTTTGATGGCGTTTTCAAATGCTTTCCTCGTTAAAATGTCCGACATTTTTAAGTTCTCCTTCACCATTTCCACAATCCTGTTTCCTGATAGGTGAGCCATCACTTTTTTCCGTGAATCGACAGCCGGGATGGCCGAAGCCCCGGGCAGGGTTAATCCAAGAGTTTCAACCATGGTCGCCAGTGAAGAAGCTGTCCCCATAGTCATGCAATGACCCTGGCTCCTTGACATACATACTTCTGCTTCTATCAGGTCTTCGGTGGATAATGTGCCGGATTTCAATCCTTCTGAGAGTTGCCATGTAAAGGTACCGGAACCAATATCTTTCCCTCTCAGTTTCCCGTTCAGCATCGGCCCGCCGGGAACCACTATGGTTGGCAGATCAACACTGGCTGCTCCCATAAGGGTTGAAGGGACCGTTTTATCACACCCGTTGAGGAGTACAATGCCGTCCAGCGGATTCGCGCGGATCGACTCTTCCACATCGATGCTGACCAGATTCCTCCAAAGCATGGTGGTTGGTTTCATAACGGTCTCACCAAGCGACATAACCGGAAATTCCAATGGAAATCCGCCAGCTTCGTAAACACCCCGCTTCACAATCTCTGCAAATTCACGCAAATGACCGTTGCACGGAGTTAGATCCGACCACGTGTTACAAATACCTATAACAGGCTTCCCACGGAACATCTGGTCGGGATGCCCCTGGTTACGAAACCAGCTCCGATGAACAAAACCCATTTTGTCATTCTTACCAAACCATTCGGAACTGCGCAGATGGTTTTCTTTCTTCATAATAATCTTAGTTTAGATGGATTCAAGTTAAATTATTTCTGAACGAAATTAATACAAAACAACAAACAGAAAAAAAAAATGAACAGTTTCCGGGGATCTTCTCCTTTTTTAAAAAAGAGCTTGCTATTTTTACAGCAGATTTTGCGAAAAATGCAAATCAGTGGTTTTACATACGTTCGTAACGGATTCGCCTACGGATATCCATTCCTGGCTTCCATACATTCCCTCCTCCCGCTGGTGGATGAACTGGTGGTGGTCGTAGGGGATTCCGAAGACGGAACCCGGGAGGCTGTCTCAACCCTGAAAAATCCGAAAATAAGAATAATCGATACGGTCTGGGACGAGTCCCTCCGTGAAAACGGAAAAATATTTGCCGAACAATCGGATTTGGCACTGGCAAACATCTCCGGCGACTGGGCCTTCCATCTCCAGGTAGATGAAGTTTTGCACGAAAACGATCAGCAAAAAATAGCAGATACAATAAAAACGGTAAATTCAAATAAAAAAGTGGACGGACTGCTTTTTCCTTTCCTGCACTTCTGGGGAGATTACCAGCACATCCGGAATACCAGAAGAACCCATCGTTTCGAAATCAGAGCGTTTAAAAATACAGGAAATATCAGGGCATACAAAGATTCACAGGGATTCAGGAACTATGGGAAAAAATCCAACGGGGAAAAACTGAAGGTTGTGAAAACCGATACCCCCATCTACCACTATTCATACACCAGAAATCCCCGGTTAATGGCCAGAAAAGCAAACTACTTCCACCGGTTCTGGCATGACGATACCTGGTTGAAAAAAAACACCGACAGTACGGATTTTAACTACAACCATGTAGATAAACTGGAGATATTTGAAGGAACGCATCCTAAATACATGAAAGAAATAATGGAAAAGAAAAAGTGGGAATTTGCCTACGATGCCTCACAAACAACCATGAATTGGAAGGATAAAATCCTGTATGGATTTGAGAAGCGAACCGGAATCCGGCCCTTTGAATACCGGAATTACAAACAGGTAAAGGGCTGAATGATTGTCCTGGTTTTATTTGATGAGTGAAAAACCCCGGGGTACACATTAAGAAATGTGCGCCTACGGGAGGGTTTCACAAAAGGAAACGGAAATATTTATTCCAACGCAAATCGTGCCAGAATAGAATACTCCAAATGAATCTTTTCAAATTCGATATCCGGAAGGTCCGAGTCTTTTGATAAAGATGATGTGCCTCGAATTACAATATTCGAGACCGCTTCCATCCTTCCCGGATAAATATTGATATTCAACTCCTGAATATAAATGGCTTTACCAGCCTCCTGACCAATTGCTTCAGCTAATGAAACGGCTTTTTCTTTGGCAGCTACCATGGCTTTTACTTTTACCTCCTTTTTGAAATCCTCAATTTTTGAGTGATCTACTTTTTCGATGGTAATATTGGAAATCCCCAGTTTTTCCAGTTCCTGAAAAACTTTTCCTGTGATCGCTCCATCGTGGGTGACCAACTGGTATTCCTTGCTGGTAAAAATTTTATTTTCACGCAACCAGTAATTCTTAAAGTTGCTGACAAAGTCTTTGATAGACAAATCCTTAGAGACATCAATGCCCATTTCCTCAAGCTTTTTAATCATCTGTTTCTCCTGCGATTCAAGACTTTCCCTGCCTTTGTTGTCTTTTTCATCGATTCTGATTTTAAGGTAAATTTCATCAGGCGTTACTTCCCTCTCCGCCTGCCCGGTTACCTCAATATAATTCACATCGATAAAGTTTTTTGTTCCTGTTTGCGCATTCAGGAAAAATGGGAAAAGAAAAAAAACAAAATATAAAATTGTCTTCATGGTAAATAAGATAAGATAAAATGTATTATAATTTGGCAACTGCTTCCACGATCTCCTGTCCTTTTTTGATGGCTTCAAGGTTGAGAGGGATCAGTTTATGGTATCGTTCGGGCAATGATTTTTCAAGTCCTTTCTCCACGTTATTGAGGGAAAGAATGGGTTTTACCTTGAGAAAACTTCCGAAAACGATCATATTAAAAACCTTTGGATTCCCCATTTCCAGTGCGGTATGTGTCGCTTCCACTTTATAAATGGCAATATCGGTACGGGTAGGCGGATGGACAATTCCGTTAGGGTCGTATATCAGCGTACCCCCTGGTTTTACAGCTTTTTCGAATTTATCCAGCGATGGCTGGTTCAGAACAATCGCGGTATCAAATTCCTGCACCACCGGTGAACTGATCCTGCTGTCGCTGACAATCACTGTTACGTTTGCGGTACCACCCCGCATCTCGGGTCCGTAAGACGGGAACCAGGTAACTTCCTTATCTTCCATAATTCCTGAATAGGCAATAATTTTACCCATGGAAAGAACACCCTGTCCGCCAAATCCGGCTATGATAATTTCTTCGGTCATTGTTTTGCTTTTAATGGTTCGATACTTTTTCCCCTTTCACACTATCTTTCAGGTCGCCAATCGGATAATAGGAAATCATATTTTTCTCCATCCATTCATTGGCTTCCACAGGCGTCATTTTCCAGCCTGAATTACAGGTAGAAACCACCTCAATAAAGGTTGTCCCTTTTTTATCCAGTACATTCTGAACTGCTTTTTTCATGGCTCTTTTAATTTTCCTGACGGCTCCCGGAGTATGCACCGACTGGCGTGTTACGTAGGATGTTCCGGGCAGTTGAGCCACGATATCTGTGATTCTCAGGGGGAATCCGTTCAGGTCGATGTTGCGGCCACCGGGAGTCGTTGAGGTCACCATCCCCGAAAGGGTTGTAGGTGCCATTTGTCCTCCGGTCATCCCATAGATCCCGTTATTAATAAAAACCACCATCATGTTTTCGCCGCGGTTGCAGGCGTGGATGATTTCGCTGGTACCAATGGATGCCAGGTCCCCATCGCCCTGATACGTAAATACAAACTTATCAGGATTCAGTCTTGCCACACCGGTAGCCAGGGCAGGTGCACGGCCGTGGGCTGCCTCCTGCCAGTCGATGTCGATATAGTTATACGCAAACACCGCACACCCAACCGGGGCAATGCCAATGGTTTTTTCCTGTATCCCCATTTCATCAATCACTTCCGCAAGAACTTTATGAGCGGTCCCGTGAGAACAACCGGGACAATAATGCATCACCACATCGTTCAGAAGCGGAGTCTTTCCATATACCAGGTTTTCCGGTTTTATTATATCTTTACTATCCATAGTTTACCTTTTTATAAACGTTTTTACCATTGCATCCAACACTTCTGACGGCGAAGGTATAATGCCGCCCATGCGGCCAAAATGTTCAACCGGCACGGCATAACCAGCTTCGTGCACTGTAAGTTTCACATCTTCGATCATCTGGCCGGCATTCATCTCTACCGTGAGGAATCCTTTTACATGTCCACATAATTCTTTGAAGACATTTTTCGGGAAAGGATAGAGGGTGATCGGCCGTAAAAGGCCAACTTTCAGGCCCTTATCCCTGGCCACTTCAACTGCTTTCTGGCATACCCTTGCGGAGGTTCCGAAAGCAACGAACAGATATTCGGCATCGTCGCACATAATGTTTTCTGCCCGCTGTTCCCTGGCCTCAATTTCCCTGTATTTTTCCTGAAAACGAAGGTTATTCCTTTCCATTTTGTCCGGATCAAGTTCCAGGGAAGTAATAATATTTTTATTTCTGGTTTTGGGTTTTCCGGTGGTAGCCCAATCTCCCCATTTAGCAGCAATTTCCTCAGGGGTCCAGCGGGGGACATACTCCGAAAGCTCCACCTTTTCCATCATCTGTCCAATGGCTCCATCTGTGAGAATCATGGCCGGATTACGGTATGCAAAGGCCAGGTCGAAAGCCAGCCCCACAAAATCGTTCATCTCCTGAACCGATGAAGGGGCCAGAACAATCAATTTATAATCGCCGTGGCCACCTCCCTTGACCGCCTGGTTGTAATCGGCCTGGGAAGGCTGGATGGTTCCCAGACCAGGTCCTCCGCGTTGCACATTCACAAGCAGACACGGCAATTCAGCTCCTGCTATATAGGAAATGCCTTCGGTCATGAGGCTGATCCCTGGACTCGAGGAAGTAGTCATGACTTTTTTGCCTGTTGCAGCAGCACCATACACCATGTTTATGGCCGCCACCTCGCTCTCAGCCTGTAAAACCACCATCCCGGTTTCATTCCAGGGAGCCCTTTGCATGAGGGTCTCCATCACCTCCGACTGGGGTGTGATGGGATAACCAAAATAACCGTCACATCCGCAACGAATCGCTGCTTCAGCAATTACTTCGTTCCCTTTCATTAATCTTAATTCGCCCATATTATCAATTTTTAATTTTCAACATTTGATTTTAAAATAACCTTACCTTGTTTTTACACGGTAAACGGTAATGCATGTGTCGGGGCATACAATGGCACAGTTGGTACATCCGTTGCAGTATTCCGGATTTTTCATGTAGGCATAATTATACCCTTTGCTGTTTACTTCTTTGTGGAGAGCCAATACATCCAGCGGGCAGGCTTCAATACAAATACCACACCCCTTGCAACACTCTTTATCAACTACCACCGCTCCTTGAACTTTTGCCATATTTTTGATTTTTATGTTTTACGGTACTGTTTTTATCCATTCGGATTATCTGAAATTCTCATTAAAAAGTCTCAATCTTCTGTCCAGTTCTTCAAACCGATCGCGCTGAACAAAGGATACACAGGCCCTTATTCCTTCTTCTTCGCTTCCTGACCGGGATAGTCCGATCGCACTGATACCATAAAAGAGAAGGTTCCTCACCAATTCATTGCCTTTCATGCCCGGGTAGCCTACTGAAAAATAGAACCCATCAGCGATCGGTTCATCCAGGTCCCTGTCGTACACCAGTTCAAATCCATTTTTCAGAAAAAGCTGTTTAATGATCTTTGCTCTTTCGCCGTATTCCTTAACCGCCTCCACAAAATTAAAATGCCCCTCATTTGCGGCTTTCAGCATAGCTGCCAGGGCCCACTGAGCCGAATGGCATGTTCCCGATGACAAGGCATACAAAAGGCGTAAGGTGAGGGTACTCCCAAAAGTAGTGCTTTGAAACCGGGCCTGAAGCATGGGAGATTCATAATCAAACAATGCATCTGAAATGGCCATAAGACCGATGCGTTGGCCAGCGTATGAAAAAATCTTGGAACCTGAAATAAACAAGATATAACGATCCGTATAATGAGCCACTGTCGGTTGGTAGGGAGGTTCCCCCGGTTTTGAAAGATCTTTCCTGAAATCCATGGCAAAATAAGCCAGGTCTTCCAGTACAATCACCTCATATTGATTGGCCAGTTCCCCGATGATCTGTAACTCCTCTTCCGTCAGACAGATCCAGGTAGGATTGTTCGGATTGGAATAGACAATCGAGCAGATATTCCCTTTTGCCAGATAGAATTCCAGTTTCTGCCTTAGTTTTTTGCCACGGAAATTAAAAACATCAAAGGTTTCATATTTCTGCCCGAGAACCAGGAGTTGCTGTTTCTGGACCGGAAATCCCGGATCAATAAAAAGAATGGTGTCCCTGTTTTCATCAAGGGTACTGACGGCCATAAAGGTTGCATACGTCCCCTGCATCACACCAACCGTAGGAATGCATCCTCGTGGACTTACTTCCACATCCATAAAATTTTGAATGAACCGTGAGGCCTCCTGCTTTAATGGTTTTATTCCTTCGATCATCGGATAGATAGCAGCTACCCCCCTGTTCAGGGCTTCAATTTCTGCTTCCGTGCCAATCTTTGCCGGCGAAAGACCCGGAACACCCATTTCCATTCGAATGTATTGAAATCCTGTTGCTTCTTCCACCATGTTAACCAACGCAACAATCTCGCGAATCGTCCCATTCCCAATATCAGGCACCCTCAACTGCCTGATTTTCTCTTTTACAACCTCACTGTTAACCGGAGTGTTTTTCATGTTACCTGAATTACAATATAAAATAAACAAAGCTGCAGGTATTTGGCAACCCCTATTAATGTATTTAGTAACAGGTTTTTACAAATTAGAATCAAATGCCTTCCTTCCTTTTGAAATTGAAAGTTTGATCCGTCGTCAGGTTTTGATTATACGTATTAAAGTCATTTTATCTGCACGATTTTTTTCCCTGCAACCAAACAACGATCCTTTCAATGCATATGGTTATTCTGAACCGCTATTTCCCCTTTGCAATATTCCCCCAGGATCGATAAACTGGATACTTTTTTAAGTACCTGATGAATGGCCCGCTCATATTTTTCAATTGAATTCCACTCAATATCTACATGAATGGTGTATTCATTTGGTTTCCCAACAATGGGTACCGATTGAATTTTAGCCAGGTTAATTTCATTTTTTGCAAAAATATTCAGTACCCCTGCCAATGACCCGTAATAATGACCTACCTCAAAACAGATCGAAGCCTTGTTGGTATCCTTTGACGGATTTCCATGTTTTGCCAGAATCAGAAAACGGGTATAATTTTTCTTGTTGGATTCAATTCCGGTTTCAAGAAGTTGCAATCCGTAAATCTCTGCCGACCGGTTGTTGCTGATCGCTGCCGCGTTCCGGATTTTCCCTTCGGCAATGTATTGAGCTACGGCAGCATTATCCCCCAGCTCAACGGTTTTCACACCCGGGAAATTCTGCTCCAGGTACTCACTGCACTGCTGAAACGATACCGGATGGGAATAAATTTCTTGAATATCCTTCTTTTCGACGTTTTCAAGTACCATCAGGTTCAACTGGATATGAATATAGATCTCACCAATAATCCTCAGATGAAAATCCCTGATCAAGGCGTAATTGTTCAACAAACTTCCGGCAATAGAGTTTTCAATCGCCATAACGGCAATATCAACTTTATCGGCATCGATCAACTCGCAAACTTTACGGAAAGATTTGCATTCGACGACGTCAATTTCCTCGTCGAAATAACTCCGGGCTGCATCTTCATGAAACGAACCGGCAATCCCCTGGATGGCAACTTTCTTCACTGGCATAAAATTACGTTAAACATTGGTATTCAATTCATAATAAGCATCCGTGTTCAACAGACTCCATGGGCCCGTGAAACCCGTTTCTTCATTTTCATATCTAATTTAAGGAATCAAAGATACAAATAATCAGTTGTACTCACCAATCCAAATGCTTTCCGAATGAATTGCATCGTTTAATTTACTAACGTTTCGCAGTTCAATCGAGTATTGTAAAGTGTTGAATTTGAGTTATAAAAATTTTTACCTTTTGTGTTATTTCGTGTTTTTGTGCCTTGGTGGCAAAAATTTTAATGCCACAAAAACACGAATTCACCAAAATTCACAAAAAATTGAGTAGAAATGGAGACTGCAAAGAAAAAGGACGGAAAGGTTGTGTGGAAGCGACGGGTACAGGATCCCATTTTTTTACATTTTAATTGGGATAAACGGTTGGGATTAAATTACTGATGCCCCTTCACTGCTTAAATAATCTTTAATAGAAGATATATGCAACAATCTCTCTTTCTTTTCAGGCTCCAACTTCACTTCCTTGTTTCCGCTGATTAGTGATTCCAGGGGTATTCCCAGGTAGCGGTTTAATAAAGTGATCATTTTTAACGTCAGTGCCCTTCTTCCGTTCAAAACTTCTGAAACCCTTGTTTTCCCTCCAAACAGTGGTGCCACGTCAGCTTGTTTCAGGTTCATTTGCTCCATCCTGAACTTAATAGCCTCTATCGGCGATGGTGCTTTCATCCGGTAATTTTCCTGTTCATATTTTTCAATAAGCAAGGAAAGAAGTTCCATTTCTTCCCCTTCGGGGCTATTAGGTTCTATTGCATCTTCAAAACTATTCATCAGGAAATAAATCCTTTCGCATGCTTCGTTATATTCTTCTTCTGTTTTTAATATTTTAGTTTTCATAACTTACTGTTTTTGCATCTATTTTATCATATTCCTTATGTGTGCCAAACCACACTATAAAAACAATTTTGAGTTTGTATTCAACATCAACGATTAACCGGTAATCATTGCCTTTTATATTGAACACTACCCGTTTTGAACTGATTATACTGGCATTCCGGTATTTTACTTTCAATTCATTTGCATTATTCCAGGTCGAGTATTTTACTTCATAAATCCAGGCTTTTAAAGGTTCTTCAGCCTGCTTGTATTTACCCAGCCTGCAATAATCCGAAAGTGTCTTTTCCTTTATTAATCTCATACAGTACAAAGATAGCAAAAGTTACCAAATAGGGTAACTTTTTTGTTTTTTATTTTAATGGGTGCTATTTTTCAATCTTCCGTTACAGGTTATCCAAATGGTTTAACTGGCATGTAACTATTCATCCGATGACCTAGAGTCATCGGATGAATAAACCAATTGGTGCAGGTGCAAACAATACCCCCCAGGTCGAATATAAATTCAAAAAATCATTGCTCCCCACGAAACCATTTTATAAATTTAACTTGCTTATATTTATGCAATAATCATATGAAATCAAAAAGAATAAACCTGCTACCTATTTTCCTGCTCCTGTTGCCGCTTTGTGTAGTCATTTTGGGGCCAGGATGCAATGATGACCCAGAACCTCTCGATGGCTCCCTTCATGTAAACATCTATAAAACCAGAAATGATTATTTCAATAATGTACATTTAAACCTGATAGGTGGTGAAGTAAAAAGCAAACCTTCCTTGCACAGTTTGGTCGATTTTGATAAGGCAGGGAAACCCCACTACAAATATCGTGTAAAATTACACGACGGATTTATTTTAGGAACGGCAGAAAGCTATAATCATACCGTATTCTTAAGCTATACTATGGAAGAATATTATACTATGGAAAACAACCCTGTAAACCCGTCTCTTCCTTCTATAAAAGAATTAGAGGAACATATTATCGACAGGGATCCTTTTGTGGAATTTTATACAGATTCAAACTCTCCTGCATTTTATAGCATAAGTGATACAACCTTAATTAATCAAATGATAGATAAGAATCAACTAGAGATTTATTTTAAACGATTAAAATGAATATCGAATGTCATACAGATTGTTTCTATTACTTGCTATTCCCGTAATATTGTTTACTGCAAAAGGGAATGCACAGAAAGCCTATGTTGGTTTAGGTATTAGTCTTTTAACAAAGGATAAAATTTATTTTGACTCGGATTATATTAATAAAACAGTCTTATGCAGAGCAACATCCTGGAGGGACAGTAACTTTAAATGACCATAATTATCATTTTATGGTAGATTTTAATGTTGGTTATCAGATATTTTAAATTTCGCTTTATTAGAGTTGGATTACGCTGTTCCTGATTCTTTTTGCCTAAAAGTATGGAAATTGATGATGTAACTTAGCCTGGGGCATAAATTTTTGGGTCCCGACCGTATCGGGATAAACTGTGTTTCTTTTGCTCCGCGCTGTACAATGGAAAAGGGCAAAGAACACAACGAAAAATTTGTGCAGAAGGGTTGGAGGTAATGGCGGGGATTTACCCTTTCATTTTGGCAGGATCTTGCCTGGAATCAAAGATATCAGTAATGTAAATTGCTTCCCCGATAACCCGGTAGATGATTTTATAATGACTAACAATTAAACGGCGGTGCCCTAAATTCAAATGCTCTAAATAGGGTTCTGTTCCTCCTTGCAAAGGCTGTAATAGCAGGGTGTCTGCTGCATCTAAAATTTCATTTCTGATTTCAATCAGTTTCTTATGGCTTACTTTTGGGACAATAGAATTTAATGCTTCTTCAAGGCTGACAAGTGACTGTTCTGTGTAAACAAGTTTCATCAGCGGCCTATGTTTACTGTTCTTTGCTCGATTTCTTCTCTTGAAAAGACTTTCCCGGACCGGATGTCAGCTTCAGCTTTTTGTGCCCTGCTTTCCAATTTGGTTACCAAAACTTCCTCTTTACGAAGTTTTTCGTAAAACTCATTGATAGTCTTTTCATTGGCACGGTGCAAATAACTGTGTATAAAGTCTCTTTTTTCAATGACATTCATAACTTCCATTGTTTGATCTCCTACAAAAATAACAATTAATATTCATATTTGGTTTCTGCTCAGCGTATGAAAATTCTCCAATTTCTTCTGCAGGTTATCCAGATGATTCAACGGGTATCTTTCAGTACTGCTTACATGCTTCTAACCTATTCATCCGATGACCTGGAGTCATCGGATGAATACAGCTAAAACACTAAAACAGTCATGCTACCACTTTGAATGGTGGCTCGAATGTAGAGCAGACTAAATAATATAATGTTCTCCGTCTGATATGAATGCATCCTGATGCTTTTTGAGTTTTTCCATGCATAAAGAAAGATCGGAAGGTTTGATCACAATCACTGCGGTTTCTTCATTCATGGAGAAAGCATACATGTATTCAATGGATACTTCTTCGGAATTTAATACCTGAAGGGCTTTTGCCAGCGCCCCCGGTTTATTGGGCGAATTCATAAATACCACATCGGTTGTTTTGGCCGAGAAGTTATTTTCTTTCAGCACCTTCAGCGCTTTTTCCGGATCGGGGACAATGATCCGCAGGATGCCAAAGTCCGATGTGTCAGCAATGCTGAATGCTGAAATGTTAATCCCGTTTTTACCGAGGATATGGGTCACTTCATTCAGCCGCCCGATTTTATTTTCGAGGAATACCGATACTTGCTTTTTTATCATTTCCTTACATTTTTCTGTTGTCGATTACTCTTTTTGCTTTTCCCGATGTACGTTCGATGGTTTTAGGTTCCACCAGTTTCACATGAACCGAAAGGCCCAGGGTACTTTGCATCGCATCCGTAATTTTCGTTCTCAGTGCCTGAAGTTGTTTTATTTCATCGGAGAAAAACTGCTCCTGCACTTCCACCATCACATGAAGGGTATCCAGGGTTCCTTCCCGATCCACGACGAGCAGGTAGTGGGGTTCGGTTTCGCTCATTTCGAGCAGGATGCTTTCAATCTGCGACGGAAAAACATTCACACCCCGGATGATGAGCATGTCGTCGCTCCGGCCGAGGCATTTATCCATTCGCACCAGCGTCCGCCCGCAGGCACACTTCGCGTAATTGAGCCGGGTAAGGTCGCGCGTACGGTACCGGATCAGGGGAATCCCCTCCTTGGTAAGGGTCGTAAAAACCAGTTCGCCGAGTTCCCCGGCCTGCAAAGGCTGTAACGTTTCCGGGTCAATAATTTCAGGGATAAAATGGTCTTCATTCACATGCATCCCGTTTTGTGCTTCACATTCACAGGAAACCCCCGGGCCTACTATTTCGCTTAATCCATAAATATCGATCGCTTTAATCTTCAGTTTCTCTTCAATCTCTTTGCGCATATTCTCGCTCCAGGGTTCCGCCCCAAACAGGCCGATCCGCAGCTTCATTTCCGCAGGATCGATTCCCAGGTCGTTAAATGCTTCTGCCAGGTGCAAAGCATACGAAGGCGTACAGGAAATCACGGTCGACCCGAAATCCTGCATTAACTGAATTTGCTTTTTTGTGTTCCCTCCTGATATGGGGATTACAGTAGCACCCAGGTTTTCGGTACCGTAATGCAAACCGAGGCCTCCTGTAAACAACCCGTACCCATAAGCAACCTGGACGATGTCGTTTTTATGAGCCCCGGCCATGCATAAGGCCCGGGTTACTACCTCAGCCCACATGTTCAGATCCCTGCGTGTATACCCCACAACAACCGGCTTGCCGGTAGTCCCTGAACTGGCATGAAGCCTCACAATCTCACTCATCGGAACGGTAAACATCCCGAACGGATAATGATCACGTAAATCCGATTTATCGGTGAAAGGAAGTAACGGCAAATCATCGATGCTTCTGATATCTTCCGGGACCAGCTCCGTTTCCTGCATTTTTTTCCTGTAGCTGGAAACATTTGAATACACTCTTTTCACCGTTTCCAGCAACCTTTCGCTCTGAAGCTGCCTCATCTGCTCCCGGCCGGAGCACTCTATGTTTTCATTCCAGATCATACATCAAAAATTGCCTGTTCCTAGATGGTTCCGGGGTTTCGCATAACAGGATGTGCTGCGATTGTTTAATAGCCGTAAACAACTGAATCATCGAGAATAACAATCCCTGCTTTCGCAAGCCTTTCCCTGGCTTCAATCACATCGGGAACCTCAAGAATCAGGATAGCCATATTTTTCCCGGAAAGAAGACGACTGTAGGCATTATCGAAATGAACACCGGCCCTGGACAACTTCAGAAGCAACTCATCCAGGCCTCCGGCTTCATCTTTCATCTCCAGCGCAAGAACCTCCCGCAGAGCAACCGAATGGCCTTTCTCCGACAACAACCGATAGGCTTTCTCAGGCTGGTCGGCCAACAGATTCAAAACAGCCCAGCCATGCGAAATATTGTTCAGAGTAATCGACCTGATGTTAACCCCTGCATCCCTGAGGATAGCTGTTATTTGTTCAAAATGCCCGATTTTATTCTCGAGGAATACTGAAATTTCGTATGCCATTTGTTCACATTTTTAAAATATTATGGCTGGCTGGCACCTTTTTATTCCACCCAACCTTAAAAAATAATGATACCCTAAAATTAACCTATTTTATTTAAAACAGGTACGCTATGGAAACCATATTCCTTAGATTGGTAACATCTTCTGTATTGATAATTTTTCCTTTACCGGAATAATCGATATCGCCGTAAGCTGCAGTTGTCATACTGATCTCCCACCCAAACATAAAGTTTTTATACGTATAGATCAACTGAGGAGATATCTTATAGATCCTGTCGATATCGGTGCCCATTCCATAAAAAGGTCCTGCCGGGGTATCCGTGGTACCGAGGTTCTTTAAATAACCGGCATACAAGCCGAATTTCCATGCCTCGCCATAGACCAGGTTTACCCAGTTGTAAACATGGTTCTGGGGTGTGTATGTTTCTGCACCCGTTGCCTCGTCACGACTGGCAACGGCGTAGCCTCCCGGAAGCAAACTTTCACTCACATTCTGTCCGAACATCGATTTGGCCATAAGAGTAACCTTCCCTTTTGAATATTTCAGATAAGCCAGGGCAGATAAAGTGTTCAGTTTTTCAGAGGTTTTAAAGGTTCCGTTGGTTCCGGATGTTGAGGTTCGTGGTTGAATGGATTTCCAGCCGATGGCTGCCCCAAGAACCCAGTTTTCATTGTAAAACTGAAGTTGTCCGCTTACATCGGGGATCAGGGCGTCGCGTTGATACTGATAGCTCTTCCCCTGAGGCACCCGGTTGCTGTAATCAAACTGGTAAACCGCAGCAAGAATAAGATCCATATTTTTGGTAAGGGTATGGGTAAACCTCACCTGTGGACTCCGGTTAAAGACCTGGAACGGCAGGCCGGTATTTTCATTTAACGTGGCCGGATACACCTTCTCAATAAACAGAGGATGCCAGGCCCTACCAATGAGCAGTTTCGATTTTGACCATTCAATCTGCGTATTGGCGTGCCGTAAACGCAAGTTCGGTGTCTGGCTTCCTCCCGTGAAATCAAATTCAATGAACCCACTGATTTTGGCTTTTCCCATTTCCAGCCCTGAAAAACGGGCGCCAAACCTTGAAAAAGTATTCAGAAACTTGGCACTCGATACGGCATTCAGGTCTTTGCCATTCTCATCATAATCCGGCTTCAAGGGATACAATTCGAACAAATCATCCGCAGCTCCTAAGTTGCGCCTTGCATCAAAAATAAAATCGTTGCGGACAAATCCGGACAGATCAACCTGAATGTTCTTTGAAGATAAAAAACCCTGTGAGTAACCTGTCAGCGAAAGAAAAATACATAGTACGAAACCCGTTTTTTTCATAACAGCAGTAAATTAATTTTTATGTTTTTTAAATAACCATTATTTGCTATCCCGACCTGTCAAAAATAACATATTCGTGTCAATTCAACATTTCAATGCGATACCTGAAAAGCCTGGAAGGCTAATTTATTTTGATTTTAAATTAATTGGAAGATAAAAAAATACGAAAAGGAAATCTTATATTGCATAGGCATGCCTTTCCGGAAGGCAACAAACAAAGGATAGGATCGCATAACAGAAACCGAAAAGAAACAAATATGATCCGACGATTTCTGCCTCCAGAAAAATGGAGATTCCCGGTGATGATTCTTGTTGCTGTAATGACGGGTACGGTTTTGTTTCTTGTTTACGTATCCAAAGCGCACTCCTATCTTTCCGACAAACCGGCCACCTGTACCAACTGCCACATTATGGCTCCCCAGTATGCCACCTGGAACCATAGTTCGCACCGGGAAGTTACCCACTGCAACGACTGCCATGTGCCGCATACCAGTGTTACCGCAAAATATTATTTTAAAGCAAAGGATGGATTGCGGCATGCCACCATTTTTACCCTCAGGAAGGAACCCCAGGTAATTTTCATTAAGGAAGAGGGTGCTGAGGTAGTCCGCAACAATTGTATCCGTTGCCATACCGATTTGTTAAACGATCCCAAACTGGTGCGGGATGCTTCTTTTCACACAGAAAATATGGAGAGCAGGACGTGCATCGAGTGCCACCGGGAAGTGCCCCATGGAAGGGTTAACAGCCTCTCCAGTGTGCCCTTTGCCCGGGTTCCTCTGCCGGAGAGTCCGGTTCCGGAATGGATGGAAGAATTCATGCAAACATTCAATACAACGCCATGAAACGCATTATTAAGCACACAGAAAAACACCCGTGGCTGGCCTGGCTCCTCTTTGGAGCAACCATTCTGGTGGTATTCCTGCTGGGACTGCTGGCTTCGTCGATTATCGAACGCAGAGCCGAAGCCCTGCTGGTCAATGTTCCCAAAATCCAGATCAGCGGGTTTGAACCACGAAATGAGGTGTGGGGAGAAAACTATCCCCGTGAATACCAGTCGTATCTTGGAACGGCCGACACCTCCTTCCGAAGCAAATACAACGGAAATGCGATGATTGACATGCTGGAAGTAGATCCCCGGATGGTAGTACTGTGGGCAGGGTACAGTTTTTCAAAGGATTACAACCAGGGGCGCGGCCACTATTATGCCATTACCGATATGCTGAATACATTGCGCACAGGGGGGCCCCTTTCACCCACAGAAGGGCCCATGCCCACCACCTGCTGGACCTGCAAAAGTCCCGACGTCCCCCGGCTGATGAATCAATCTGGGGTGGCACCGTTCTATACCGGCCGTTGGGCTGCCCTGGGGGAGGAAATCGTCAATCACATAGGATGTGCCGACTGCCATACCCCGGAAACCATGAACCTCGTGATCACCCGGCCTGCCCTGATCGAAGCCTTTGAACGTCAAGGACGCGATATTACCAGCGTTAGTTATCAGGAAATGCGAAGCTTGGTGTGCGCTCAATGCCATGTGGAATACTATTTCAATAATAATATCGTGGAAGAAGCCGAGTACCTTGTTTTCCCCTGGGACAAAGGATTGTCCGTGGAAGCCATGGAAGAATATTACGATGAATTGGAATTCAGTGACTGGACCCATGCCCTGAGCAAAGCCCCAATGTTGAAAGCCCAGCACCCGGGATATGAAATCTTCAATACCGGCATTCATGCACAACGCGGCGTAGCCTGTGCCGACTGCCACATGCCATACATCAGTGAGGGTGGACAAAAATTCACAAACCATCAAATGCAATCACCCCTGAATAATGTAGCCAGCTCCTGCCAGGTATGCCACCGTGAAGAAACAGAAGAACTGGTCCGCAATGTCTACCAACGGCAGGATCAGATCATTGATAACCGCGACCAGCTGGAAAAACTGTTGGTCCATGCCCATGTGGAAGCACAGAAAGCCTGGCAGCTGGGCGCTACCGAACCTCAAATGAAAGAGATCCTCACAGGAATCAGACATGCCCAGTGGCGCTGGGACTATGCCGCAGCAAGCCACGGAGGATCCTTCCATGCCCCTACCGAAATCAGCCGGGTCATCGCCACAGGAATCATCGAAGTCCAGGAAACCCGGATCAAACTGGCCAGACTGCTGGCGTCTATGGGACACAACAAACCAATACCCTACCCCAATATTGATACCAAAGCCAAAGCGCAGGAATTCATCGGACTCGATATGAACCAACTGAATGCCGAAAAAAAGACATTCCTGGAAACAATCGTTCCGCAATGGAAAAAAGCAGCCCGCGAAAGAGAAAAAACATACGGCACGGCAACTGTCTACGAAGAAGAACTGGTTCCTGATTAGAAAACTATTGGACACAGAGGCTAAGATTATAGGATCAATATAGATCAAAAAAAAGATCAGTAAAGATCAAAGACATTTTGTTGTAAGGGTGTCCGCTTCGTGTTGGATTCTGGATTTTGGATACCGTTAGCTAAACAGACTGTATAAAAATGTAATTATCCTTTGCCGTCCGCTTTAGCGGACGGATCAAAGGCAACTAAAAGAATCGGGGCTTCAGCCCCTTTGCTGGCGCTTCCCCCGAATGATTTTGTCCACTCGCTTCGCTCGCGTTGTCGTAGTTGTTGGCTCACTACCTTCGCGTTAAAGAACAAATAAAACTGCGATAACAATGACAACCGATAACTGTCAACCGACACGAAGCAAAGCGGAGTCCCGATTTCCTATCGGGAACTGATAACCTTATCACCTTATCACTGATCCTGGTTGTCTGCTCGCGTTCTCATGGTTCCTGGTTCCTGGTTCCTGGCTCTTGATTCCTCTCAGTTCATTCAGTTTATTCAGCTCTTCAGTAATTCAGCCCTTCAGTAATTCAGCCCTTCAGTAATTCAGCCCTTCAGCCCTTCAGTTTATTCGTCTTTCTCCATTCGCATCCGTGCATCCACGGCCAGGATATCTTTTCCGGTTCCCAGCAACGGATTGATATCCATTTCTTTGATTTCCACGGCATATCGCAGTAAGGTGGACAGGCGGACTATAATTTCCGCAAACCGGTTGATATCGATACCCGGCTGTCCCCGGTAGCCCTTCAGGATCCGGTACGATTTCAGGCTTTTGATCATTGAAAAAGCCTCATCGAACGTAAGAGGGGCCAATCCTGAAGCGATATCTTTCATTACTTCCACATAAATTCCCCCCATTCCGCAGACCACCACATGTCCGAATTTATACTCATAGGTTGCTCCCAGGAACAATTCTGTTCCTTTTGCCATTTCAGCCACGAGGACTGCTTCTGTTCCCGGGATCCCTTTGAGGTGGTGGTACTCATTTTTCACCTGCTGTACATTTCTGACATTCAGGATCACTCCCCCCACGTCGGTTTTGTGCACCGGTCCAATAACCTTCATAACTACAGGAAACCCCATTTTCGAAGCAGCCAGTACAGCTTCCTGTTCATTGGTTACCACGGTTTCTTTTACCCGGGGAATCCCGGCGGCATCAAACAGGTCATGAATAACCTCCGGTTTCTGGTTCCCTGAAGGAGCTTTTTCAATGATCTCCCGGATCCTTTCTATAGAAATCCCTTTGTTAAATATCGTGCCATCGGAAGGTTTTGGCGTACGGATCACCTTCGTAAGGGCCCGTCCCAGCAACACTTCATCGGGGAAGTTGACATTCCCATGTGACAGGAAATAGGAAACATCCTCTTTCACATCAATAAAAGAGGGTAAAACAGGATAGATCGGCTTCTTGCAGGCATGCATTTTCTCATTCAGTATGGTATACACGTCGCGGACTGGAAAAAGTCCTGAGCTGCCATAAATAACAGCCATTCCATCCACTTCCTCAAAATCCTTTTCGCAGGCATCGATCACATAGCCCAGGTGTTCAGCCGTTCCTGTAGCCAGGAAGTCAATCGGATTCTCCACCGAAGAACCGGGGTGCAGTTTTTCTTTCAGCCTCTCCCTGGCAGGGGATTCTTTGATCTGCGGAATTTTCAATCCTCCTGTTTCCAGGGCATCGGTAAGCATTACCCCGGGCCCGCCGGCATGGGTTATGATGGCGATATTTTTACCTTTTAACTCTTTGCACATAAACACGCTGGCCACGGTTGTCAGCTCTTCGCGTCCGTAGCAGCGGACAATCCCTGCCTTTCTGAAAAGAGCTTCCACCGCTGAATCGGTGCTTGTCAGCGCTCCGGTATGCGAGAGCGCAGCCCGGCTACCTGCTTCTGAACTGCCCGCTTTGATAGCCGCAATCTTACATCCTTTGTGGATCAGTGAGGTAGCATGTAAAAGCAATTTATCGGGATCTTCGATATTCTCTATATACAACAGCTTTACACGCGGACTGGATGCCGGATCGAAAGTTTCGTCCATATGGCTGAGGACATCCTCCACGCCCACCTGGGCACTGTTTCCCACGGAAAAAACACTCGCAAAACGCAACCCCTTGGGAATTCCTGACTCCATAATGAATACAGCTGTACCGCCTGAACCGGAAATAAAATCGCACCCGTCAGCAGAAAGCGCCGGTACCGGGGTGGTGAAAACACTGGTATGAAAAGGGGTCATGATCCCGATACAATTCGGGCCGATCAATGTTCCGCCCACTTCATCCACCGTATCAACAATCTGCTCCTCGAGTATTCGGCCCTCCTCACTCTCTTCACTGAATCCGGCCGAGATAATGATGAATGCTCTGGTGCCCTTCTGATGAGCTAACACAGCAACCGCATCGGGACAAAACCGGGCCGGTATGGCCAGAATAGCCAGGTCTACCTCAGGCAACATCTCAACCGAACGAAAGGAGGGCACACCCTGGATCGTATCCTCTTTGGGATTGACTCCGTAGAGCGTACCCGGAAAATGATTATCCAGCAGGTTTTTCAACATCTTGCCACCGGGTTTGGCCGTATTGTTCGAGGCTCCCACCACCACAATACGCTCCGGATGTATCAACATTGGATGCAACATACAAATTCAGTTTTTCTGTTTTATAAAAATAAAAAATCCCCGGGACTCCCATGATGATTTTTCACAGGGTAAAAAATTATACCTACTTTTAAAAGCACCTTGCTTCAAGAAATCGTACATGACGGAAAGTAAAGAACAGAAAATAGCCGTTTTAACAGAGAATGCCGATTCAGATAAAAACCTCATCCTGCACGGGATAAAACTGGCAGCTGCCTTTCAGAAGGAGGTATGCTTTGTTTTTGTTCAGCAAAAAAAGAGACATGACGACTCCGAACTGGCCAAAACCGTCCTGGAAGGATACCGGAAAATCGTAAACCGGGATATTCCCTCTCTGCGCGTGCATACTGTATTTCTGAATGAAGATCCTGTGAAGGCAATCCATCCCCTGGTGGACGAACAGGAAGCGATCCTGATCATCGCCCGTCAGGCTTTGTACCGCAAATGGTCACGCGCTGTCCGCCACAGTCCGGTCCCTTTTCTCTTTATCAACGAAAAACAAACAACAATATCCGATTATAAAAAAGTAATCCTCCCCGTTGATCTGCGCAAAGAATCCAGGGATGCCATTTTATGGGCTTCCTATTTTGCACGGTTCAACCGTTCCGGAATCAATGCAATAGCAGCCAGTGACAAGGCCAGGGAGAACAAAAAAAGTATACAGAAAAACATCCTTTGGTTGAAAAAACTCTTTTCAACATTCAACCTCGGAATAAAAGTATTCAAAGGGTCGACAAACAGCCTGGAAATTCATTTTGAGGCACTTGACCTGGCAAAATCATCAAAGGCCGATCTGATTATAATTTTAGGAAGTTCTTATATTTCGATTATCGATTTAATAGTCGGGTTACCTGAGAACAAGATTATTAAAGATGCGGGAGAGCTTCCTGTCCTTTTAATCAATCCCCGAAAGGATATGTATATGTTGTGTGATTAAAATTTTCTTAACCCTTTAACTTTTTTTCCGTACAGACTATTGATAACTCAAATATTTTTTCTAAAAAACCAATTAATTATTCACCTTAAACTCATTAATTTGAAAAAAACTCAAAAACTTTTTAAATGAAAATCCGGGCACATATTATTTGTCCCTGAAAAGGCCAGGTAATTTCCTACTGGCCTGTAAAAGCTCCTAATTGCTCACAGATAAATTCTGTATTAATAACCAAATACCGACCCTTCCATTTTAAATGGACTCTCTTAAAACAATATAAAAAGCCAGGTTTAAAATCATCAGAAACAGTAATAAACACGCAAGATTGGGCAGAAGGAATGTACCTTGTACGGGTAAAAATCGGTGAAACCATAATAAACAGGAAACTGGTAGTAGCGAAATAATAAAATTGCAGTTAGCCATGACTTCGTGATAAGTCATGTGTGAGCTGTCATAAATAGAATTTAATATAAAAAACGATGTATAAAAAAGTAGCAACCCTGCTATTTTCCCTTTCGCTAATTACTGCCTCTTTTATGGGGAATTGCCAATACCTAAAACAGTTGGTAACAGCAAAATTTACCCCCGGGGGTGCAGTAGCGTGGGAACGCTATGCCGGCGACAACATAGGGAGGACCACAGTACGAGGGATATGCACCGATGTAAATTCGAATGTTTACATTACGGGTAAAATGACTGCCGGGATTTGGTTTGGAGATACCTGGTTAGGGGGCGAGTTGTTTGTAGTAAAATACGATTCAACAGGTGGGCTACTATGGGCAAAACCTATTGAGGGCTCTTTTATGTTCCTTCGGGTTCCCGTTTACCAGATCAGATCCATTTCATCGAGCAAATACCCGGCTCCGGAAAATTTATCGATGATAAACAGGGCATAACGGATGTCGAGGATGATGTTGCGGCAGCGTTCCGGGTCGAACATGATATCGCTCATGGTGCCTTCCCAGCAGCGGTCGAAATTCACCCCGATGAGGTGGCCTTCGCCATTGATCACCGGACTCCCTGAATTACCGCCTGTTGTATGATTCGATGCAAGAAAACATACGGGTACTTCCCCATTCACGGCATACGGCCCGAAATCTTCCGATGCATAGATCTCCTTTAACTGATCCGGCACCTGGTAATCATACACCTCCGGATTTTCTTTTTCCATGATCCCTTTCAGGGTGGTATAATAGGTATACTTCACTCCGTCGCGGGGTTCATAGCCTTCCACTTTTCCATAGGCT
>Ga0307422_1000046_pt1 | contig 61935 bp, 49 predicted proteins | sample SalMarWE160290MG_FD_202153 | JGI IMG/M metagenome (GOLD analysis project Ga0307422, IMG submission 202153) | Salt marsh sediment microbial communities from the Plum Island Ecosystem LTER, Massachusetts, United States - WE1602-90 | ecosystem: Environmental > Aquatic > Marine > Intertidal zone >...
GGGTAAATGGATGGGCCTCGGCGATGTAAAATTAGCTTTCTTTATGGGTTTATTTTTGGGTTTTCCAAATATTTTAATTGCTCTATTTTTAGCTTTTTTTATCGGTGCTATAATAGGAATAGGGATGATAATGTCTGGTAAAAAAACTCTAAAGTCAGAGATTCCCTTTGGGCCATTTCTTGTAACAGGGACATTCATAGCATTGTTTTGGGGACAAGCGATTATTAATTGGTATTTAAATTTATTTTTATGAAGAGAGGCTTTACTTTAATTGAGCTCATTGTTGTCACCAGTATAATCATTCTTTTGTCGGTGATAGTCTTTCCTAATTATCGGGATATCGAGAGGCAATTTGCCCTTCAGAGGTCATCCCACAAATTGGCCCAGGATATAAGAAGAGCCGGGGAGATGGCGATGTCAACAAAAGAATTTCAGGGAAAAGTTCCGGCTGGCTACGGAATTTATTTAAAGCAAGGAGAAAAGGATTATTTACTTTACGCTGACACTAATCCACCTGGGGGAAATGAGAAATACGATGGAGGAGATGACAAAATAGAAACTATTAATTTAGAGAAAGGAGTATATATTCAGAATATTTCGCCTTCTTCTTTGAGTATAAATTTTAAACCTCCCATCCCGACTATTAAGATTAAAAAGGAAGGTGGCCAAGATTCAACAACAGCTGTAATAACCCTCTCGCTTGAATCTGATTCAACAAAAACAAAAATAATTAAAGTCAACTCCGCCGGTTTAATTGATGTCGAATAAACTATTGCAAAATTACCGTAACAAAAAGAAAATAGGAGAAGAAAAGGCATTTACCTTGTTGGAGGTATTGGTAGCTATTTTTGTAATTACGGTAGGGATAACCGGAACTTTGGGCATAATTCAACAGGCAATTTCTTATACTCAACTTTCTTCCTCAAGACTGGTAGCTAACTATTTGGCCCAGGAGGGAATTGAAATAGTTAGAAACATCAGAGACACAAATTGGCTTGAAGGGAGAACCAATCCAGGTATTACTTGGTCAGATGGTATTCCTTCGGGTAATTGGGAAGCAGATTATAAAACTCAAAATTTAACCCAAAGTTATGCTGGTACTTATTTAAATATTGATAATGACGGTTTTTATAGTTATTCTTCTGGTTCCCCGACAAAATTTGAGAGAAAAATTGCTATTTCAAAAGACACAGATATTTTGAAAATTTCTGTTCAAGTTGAGTGGCGAGAAAGGAGAAGAGATCATCAGGTTACTGTCCAAGAGAATTTATATAAATGGTATTAAAATCATTTAAAATAAGTAAATATTAATATGTTTAAATGCTTAAATGCTAAAATGACGAAGGGGGGATTTACTTTGATTGAGATGCTGGTGGCGGTGATGATTTTTTCTCTGATTATAGGAGTAATTTCAGGAGTTTTTATTTCTGGTCTTAGGGGTCAGAAAATGACCCTGTCTTCTCAAAAGCTTTTAGATCAAATAAGTTATGCCTTAGAATATATGAGCCGGGCTTTGAGGATGGCAAATAAACAGACTGCTGATATTCCTACTTGTCTTTCCCAGGAAGGTTTGAATTATGAAATTACCCATAGTGGTTCTGGCCTGAAATTTATAAATCATTTAGAAGAAGATGATTGCCAAGAATTTTTCCTTGAAGATAGCCAGTTAAAATACAGAAAAAAAATTGGTCAGGCAGGTGAGGAAACATTGGACCTAACTTCTTCTAATCTCCAAATAACCTATCTTAATTTTTCCATTAGTGGGGAGGGGCAAGATGATGACCTTCAACCAAGAGTAACAATCTTTTTAAATATGAAAGGTAAAGGCCAAAAACCTGAGGAACAGCCAGAGATGAAAATTCAAACCACAATTTCTCAAAGAAACCTCGATGTTAAATATTAATCGGACTATTAAGGCTATGAACTATAAAAAAATCTCGCAAAAAGGCGTTTCTCTTTATCTTGCCCTATTGATTATGGCCGTCCTTTTGTCCATAGGATTGGGGATATCAGCCATTTTATTTGGTCAAATAAAGATAATAAGAGGAATAGGAGATTCGATAGTAGCTTTTTATGCTGCTGATACCGGGATTGAAGAAGTGCTTTATAGGGGAGCAGCTGTTTCTGGAAATTTAGAAAATGGAGCAAGTTATAGCACCCGAGTTTTAGCACCAGGACCAGATTGTACAGCTACTAACTACTGCATCATATCAAAAGGAAGTTTTAAGGAAACAAAAAGGGCAATCGAAATCATAAGGTAAATCTATCTATGACCAAATATGAGGCTAAAAAGAGAATTGAAAAATTAAAAAAGGTGATTAACCATCACCGTTATTTATATCATGCTCATGATCTTCAAGAGATTTCTGATTCTGCTCTCGATTCTTTGAAAAAAGAACTTTTTGATTTAGAAAAATTATTTCCCGCGCTTCTTACTTCTGATTCTCCGACCCAAAGAATAGGAGGCAAACCCTTAGAAAAATTTGAGAAAGTTAGACACCCTGAGCCGATGTTTTCTTTTAATGATGCTTTTTCAGAAGATGATATGAAAGATTGGCTGGAGAGAGTTTCAAAGCTTTTAACGACTGAAGAAAAATCAGAGATAGATTTTTTCTGCGAGCTTAAAATTGATGGTTTAGCTATTGAACTGATTTATGAGCAGGGGATTTTTAAAACCGGTTCCACCAGGGGTGATGGAATAATTGGCGAAGATGTTACTCAAAATTTGAAAACAATTGAAGCCGTACCGCTTAAATTAGAAATTAAAAATCTGAAAAAAGAAATTCCCTCACGACTTGTCGTGAGGGGAGAAGTATTTATTCCTAAAGGAGAATTTGAAAAAATTAATCAAGAGCAGGTCAAGAAGAACCTATCTTCTTATGCCAATCCAAGAAATGTGGCCGCCGGCTCTATCAGGCAGCTTGACCCAAAAGTAACAGCTTTTCGAGGACTCGACTCTTTTGCCTATGATTTAGTTACTGAGCTTGGTCAAAAAACTCATCAAGAAAAACACCAGATCTTAAAAGCCTTAGGTTTTAAAACTAATCCCCACAATAAATATTGCAAAAATTTGAAAGAAGTTTTTGATTTTCATAAAGCAAGCAAAAAACTAAGAGAAAAGCTCTCCTATGAAATTGATGGGATTGTGGTTATTATTAATCCAAATGAAATTTTTGAGAAATTGGGGGTAGTGGGAAAGGCGCCCCGGGGAGCTATAGCTTACAAATTTCCTTTAAAACAAGCCACCACTATTATTAAAGATATTGTTGTCCAGGTAGGAAGAACCGGAGCTTTAACCCCGGTAGCAATTTTGAAACCTGTGAAGGTTGGCGGAGTAACAATTTCCAGAGCCACTCTTCATAACGAAGAAGAAATAAAAAGGTTGGGAGTAAAAATTGGCGATACGGTTATTGTCGGCAGGGCAGGGGATGTTATCCCTGATATTGTCAAAGTTTTACCAGAACTAAGAACCGGGAAAGAAAAGGTTTTCAGAATGCCAAAAAAATGCCCGTCCTGCAGAACAAGGATTATTAAACCCGAGGGAGAAGTTGTTTGGCGTTGCCCGAACCCAAAATGTTCAGCTCAGCTGAGAGAATATTTTTGCCATTTTATTTCAAAAGGAGCTTTTGATATTTCAGGCCTTGGTCCTAAAATTGTTGATAGAATGATTGATGAAGGTCTAATTTCTGACCCATCCGATTTATTTGCGCTTGAGGAAGGAGATTTATTGCCTCTTGAAAGGTTTGCTGAAAAATCGGTTAAAAATTTAATTAAGGCGATTCAGTCTCGAAAAAAAATTCAATTATCAAAATTTATCTACGCTCTGGGAATTAGAAATGTTGGAGAAGAAACTAGTATGGATTTGGCAGACTATTTTGGCTCTTTAGAAAAATTAAAAAAGGCAAACCTCAAAGATCTTGAAAAAGTTATGGATATTGGCCCAGTAGTGGCTAAAAGTATTTATGATTGGTTTTCCCAAAAAAGTAATTCCGAATTTTTGGAAAAACTAAAAAAAGTTGGAATAAAAATAGAAAATCCAAAAATTAAAACTAAAGATTTAAAGTTTAAAGGAAAAGTGTTTGTGCTTACAGGTAGTTTGGAAGCCATAACTAGAGAGGGAGCAAAAGAAAAAATCAGATTACTTGGCGGAGAAATTTCTGAATCAGTTTCAAAAAGAACTGATTTCGTTGTTGCTGGCAAAGAACCCGGCTCAAAATTTGAGAAAGCGAAAAAACTTGGCATAAAAATAATAAGGGAAAAAGAATTCCTAAAGTTAATCCGCTAATTAAAGTTTAAGTTAAATGCGAATGTTCAGGCATTTTAAAAAATTAGACTGGATTTTAATTACTTCCACAGTATTATTGGTAGGGATTGGTCTTTTATCCCTCTATAGCAGTTCCCTTGGCGGGGGGGATTTTCTGAATTTTAAAAAGCAGATTATTTTTTTTGGAGGAGGATTTTTTTTAATGCTCGGCCTGAGTTTTCTTGATTGGAGAGCTTTAAGAGAAGACCCTTACCTAATTTTAATTCTCTATTTTGTCTGTTTGGTTTCCCTAACTGGCTTATATTTTTTCGCTCCAGAAATTAGAGGAACAAGGTCCTGGTACAAAGTTGGTCCGATTTCGATTGACCCAATAGAGTTTACTAAAATTGTTTTAATAATTTTATTAGCCAAATATTTTTCAGGGAAACATATTGAGATGTATCGGATAAGACATATTTTTCTTTCTGGATTCTATGTTTTAATACCAGCTCTTTTAATTTTTTTTCAACCAGACCTGGGCTCAATTTTAATCTTAATTGCCTTATGGATAGGAATTTTACTTATATCTGGAATAAAAATCCGCCATTTTTTAATCCTTTGCCTCTGTGGTGTCTTAGTTCTAATTTTAGGTTGGTCAACTGTTTTAAAAGATTATCAAAAAGAAAGAATTATAAATTTTATTATGCCCCAAATTGAACCCTTAGGAGGAGCCTGGTCGCAGACTCAAGCAAAAATTGCCATAGGTTCTGGTGGAATTTTTGGTCAGGGCTTAGGACAGGGTTCTCAGACTCAATACGGTTTTTTACCAGAACCCCAGACCGATTTTACTTTTGCAGCTATTGCTGAAGAATTTGGTCTGGTTGGGGTGGGAATTTTATTCTTTTTATTTTTTCTTTTAATCTGGAGGATAATAAAAATTACCCTATCGGCAACTAGTAATTTTCCTCGACTTTTTGGCACAGGCCTTGCTATTATTTTAATCTCTCAAGTTTTTATCAATATCGGCATGAACCTTGGAATTTTACCGATAATAGGAATCCCCTTGCCTTTTGTAAGCTATGGAGGTTCTTCTTTAATTATGACTTTTGTTGGTTTGGGTATATTACAGAGCATTAAGAGCCATTAGTAGTTTGACAGCTTGTTTATGTGGCGTTAAAATTAAAGAATGCTTTCTCAGCCTCCGATTCAAAAAACTCCACCTGAAACTCAATAATAACAAAAAAGCAATATGATAAATCAAAAAGATGTTGGAGAGAGCGAAGAAGATAATTCTTTTTCTTCCCATTTCGCTGACGCTCGGGAAGAAAAAGAAAAAATTCTAACTATTATTGATAATTTGGCCGATGGGCTGATGGTCTTTGACAAAGAAGGAAAACTTTCATTAATTAATCCTGTGGCCAAAAAAATTTTTGGGATTGAAAAAGAGATTTTGGGTAAATCAATTGTTGAATTTTTAAATTTCCCCAATCTTAAAAATTTATTTTATCTTTTAGGAAAAGAAATCAAAGAAGTTTTTAGAAAGGAATTGGAAATTAGAAAAAATTTAATTTTAGAAATAACCTCTCTTCCAATTTTGAAAGAAGGAAAAAAACTTGGCAGCCTGATTATTCTCCACGATATTACCAGAGAAAAAACAATTGAAAGGATGAAGACTGAATTTGTTTCTATTTCTGCTCATCAGTTGAGGACGCCGCTTTCAGAAATTAAATGGACGTTGGAAACGTTATCAAAAGAAAAATTAGGGAAATTAACAGAAGGGCAAAAGGAAATACTTAAAAAGGCTTATGGTTCTAATAAAAGGATGCTTGCTCTTATTGATGACCTTTTAGATGTAGTCAGGATAGAAGAAGGCAGGCGTCTTTATAAATTAACTCTTTCTAGCTTTGAAGAAGTTGTTCAATCGGTTATAGAATCTTATCAGGAGAAAATTAGAAAGAAGCAAATTAAATTTGAATTTCGGGTTCCAAGTAAGAAATTGCCAAAAATTGAAATTGATACTGGAAAGATATCTTTGGCAATTCAGAATCTTTTAGATAATGCCATTAGATATAATTTACCGGGAGGCATGATAACTATTACTTTAAATTCTACAGAAAAAGAAATAGAATTTTCAATTGAGGATACCGGAATCGGAATTCCCGAAGACCAGCAGCAAAATGTTTTTAAAAAATTTTTTAGAGGATCAAATGCTGTTAAAATGGAAACTGAAGGAAACGGTCTCGGTCTTTTCATTGTAAAAAATATCATTGAAGCTCATAACGGAAAAATTTGGTTTCAATCAAAGGAAAAGAAAGGTACAACCTTTTATTTTAATCTGCCTTTAAAATAAATATGAGAAAAATTTTAATGGTAAGGATCTTGAACGTAGTAAAAGATCCTTTTGACCAAAATTTATCATGAAAAAGAAAATTTTAATGGCAAGGATCTTGAACATAGTAAAAGATCCTTTTGACCAAAATTTATCATGAAAAAGAAAATTTTGGTAATTGAAGATGAGAAAACTTTAAGATTCCTTATCGTTCAGACCTTAGTTCAAGAAGGTTTTGAGGTTGAAGAGGCAATTGACGGAGAAGAAGGAATTCAAAAACTAAAAAAGAATAAACCGGATTTAATTTTATTAGATTTGCTTTTGCCGAGCATCAACGGCTTTGAGGTCTTATCAAAAATAAAAAGAGATTCTAATTTAGAATCAATTCCAGTAATTATTCTTTCTAACCTTGGACAAGAAGAGGAAATTAAAAAAGGGTTGAATTTAGGGGCAATTGATTATTTAATTAAGGCTCATTTCACCCTTGATCAGGTTGTTTCCAGAATAAAAAAGGTTTTAAAGTAATTCTATAATCCTAAAAAAACGTTAACTTTGTTTTTGGTAACTTCCAGTACTCCTCGTTTAAATTGGTAAGTGGCTTTTTTTTTGTCCGGAGTAAGGATTGAAAGGTTGTTAAAAATAAGGCTAATAAAGTTGGCATGTTTGGGTAAAATATCAAATTTACCCAATTTATTTTGAGACGAAACTACTTCTGCCTTTCCCTGATAAAAAACTTCTTTAACAATTGGCAACCAGAATACATTTACTTCTAAAAATTCTTTTTTTTTAGAATTCATAGATTAATTTCCTTTAATAGGGTAAGTCGCCGATACCAAGCAGTTTCTCATCGGGAAGTCGGTCTAATTCCCCTTTTAAAATCTTTCTTACCCCTCGGACAGTTTTTTCTCTCTCTACATATTTACCCGATTTCCCGGTCTGTTCAGTTATAATAAAAAAGTCCTGGGCCATAAAATTCAAAATTTTTCTTGCTCGATGATAGATAACTCTATCTTCCATCAATAGTTCCGCTTCTCCGACAATAGAGACAATTCTTTGGAGTTCTTTATATCTTTCTAAAATTCTTTTTGCCTCTAAAAGTGCTTGATAATGTTCCTCTCCCAGAATGGCTGGAGTTGTCACCGAGGAAGAAGAAGCTAAAATGTCAATTGCTGGATATCTTCCTTCCTGGTAAACATCACGAGAAAAAATAACCATTGAATCAAAATAGGGGATGATGGCTTGAACTCCAGGATCAGTGATGTCATCGGCTGGAATATAAACTGCCTCAATGCTGGTAATAGAGGCTTTTTCAGTTGAAACCAATCTTTCTTGCAGGGCCCCGATTTCACTATCTAAGGTTGCCTGATAACCTCCTTCTGAGGGGATATTCATTAATAAAGTTGAAAGTTCATTGCCGGCTTGTAAAAATCGATAGACATTATCAATAAAAAAAATGGTGTCTTTTTTTTGAATATCTCTAAAATACTCAGCGATGGTAGCAGCTGATAGTCCCACTTTAAACCGGATAGCTGCTGTTTCATTCATTTGGCCAAAAACTAAAACTGTTGATGGCAAAACATTAGTTCTCTTCAAAGTTTCGTAGAGCTCGTAACCTTCTCTAATTCTTTCTCCGATTCCAGCGAAAACTACAATTCTTTGTTCTTGAAAAACAACATTATGCATTAATTCTGAAAGAAGAACTGTTTTTCCCAATCCGGCTCCGCCAAAAATTCCCAATTTCCCCCCCTTCATTAAGGGAGCAAAAAAATCAATTACTTTTATTCCAGTTTCAATTAATTCTTTTTTCAATATCGTTTCTTGATAAACAGGAGAATGCTGGTAAATCGCCCTTTTTTCTTTAATTTCGAATTGAGGAAGGTTATCAATGGGCTGGCCAAAAATATTAATCACCCTTCCCAAAAGCATTTGGCCTACCGGAATTTTCAGTGTTTGGCTAGTTTTTTTCAGTTTGGATCCTCGATATAAGTTTTCACTTTTAGTTAGAGAAAAACACAAAAAGACCTCTTTCTTTATAGCGCTTACCACCTCTAATTTTACTTCCGGATCATCTTCTAAAACTAAAATTTCTCCTAAAAAAAGATTACCATCGTAAAATTCTACTTCCACTACATTTCCCAGGATTGATAATATTTGCCCTTTTTGGTTCATAATTTAATACTACTAAAAAGTTCAATTTGTTTTTTATTTAATTTTTGCCTTTTCAACTTATTTTCAACTATTGATAATCTTTGTTCTGAGTTTTTTGTATTTTCAGTGGCTTGATACATAGCCATCACTCGAGAAGCATATCGAGCCAATTGATGTTCTAAAATGGTTTGGTTAAACAAAACGGCAATGATTTCTGTCTCAAAAAATTCCAAGACTGCTTCAGGCGATGGCTCAAAGAGATAGGGGTAAACTTTTTCAAATTTTTCCTCAAAAGGCAACTTTCCCGAGATTTCATTCATTATCGGTTTTTGAGATAAGACTTTTTCATATCTTCCATGAGAAACAATGATTTTTTTATAATTTTTGATAAATTCAATAATTTCTCCAATTCTTTTTTCTTTTGGCTTTACATCGTTTAATTCAAAATAAAACATTTTATGCCCAAACCCATTGCCTTCGGCCAAATATTTACCTGTCTTTCCCACCACCGCTAAATCTGCTTTATTCTTTTCTAAATATTTTTGAATTTCTTTCCAGATATCTAAAATTAAAGCTCCGTAAAAAAATTGATTTGCCGAGAGGAAAACGACTACCGTTTCTTTTTCTGCTCGGCGAAAAGAAATTTTTTCTTTTCTAATCCACCCCTTTTTTAAAGAAAAAAGATATGCTGATTTGATTCTTTGATAAGTATTTAATAATTCTCTAAAAGATTCTCGATTCTTTAATACTTTTTCTCTAATTTGTTTCATTCTTAAATTGGCAATTTCCTGATAAGTGCTGGCAATATTCTTAATTGTTGATATCATTTCTAAGTTTTTTCTTATTTCTTTAAGGGTAGGCATGTTACTTTGAAATTGTTTTTTCAATTTCTAACATTATTTCTTTCGTCAAAAATTGAAGATGGTCAAAATCTTTTATTTCTTCAATTTCTTCTTTGAATTCTGGTAAAACTCCCTTTCGGTAATCTTCCAACAGTTTATCAATTTCTATTTTCATCTCTCTTAAAGATTTATCTTTCCAAAAGCCAGACAATAAAAGTCCGATCAAAAGCAATTGCAGTTTTCGGGGAATTGTTATCTCAACCTCTTGATTAAAAAGAGATTCTAATTTTTCACCAAATTCAATGTTTTTTTGAATTTCTGTTGGTAATTCAGCGCCAAATTGGGTAATTTCTAACAATCTTTGATATTCAACCAATTTCTTTCTGACCCAGCCGGACAGTTCTCTTTCCATGGGAGTTTTTGTTTGATTTCCCACTCTTGAAACCGAAAGAAAAGCATTTATTGCCGGTCTTTTTCCTTTTCTAAACTCATTGATATCAAAAAAAATATGACCATCGGTCATTGCCATTAGATTAGTTTGGATATAACCAGAAAGGTCATTTTCTAAAGTTTCAGCCACTGGCAGAGCGGTAATACTTACTTCTTTATATTCTTTGCTTTTAATATTTCCGGCCCTTTCCAATAGAGCGGCCTGAATATGAAAGATTTCTCCGGGGTAAGAATCTCTTCCCGGTACTCTCTTTAATAAAAGCGATATTTCTCTATAAATTTTGGCATGAGTGGTTAGGTCATCTAAAACAATTATTACCTTTTTTCCTTTATCTCGAAAATATTCGGCAATACTCATCCCGCTATAAGGAGCTAAATAAGTTAGGGTAGGGGAATCATCAGGCGTAGTATGGATTATTATTGTTTGGTCAAAGACTTTTTGGTGCTTTAAATATTCCTCTACCCATTTAATGGCTGTATCCTTTTTTCCGATTCCCACATAAACACAAACTACTCCTTTTTTTGTCTGACTGACAATGGTTTGTAAAAGGAAAGCGGTTTTCCCTGTTTTACCATCGCCAATTATCAATTCTCTTTGACCATATCCAATTGGAACTAAAAGGTCAACGAGTGTCACTCCGCTCTCCAAAGGTGTATTCACTCTGACTCTTTTTATAAAAGAAGGGGCGTCTTTTTTGACTGGTTGATATTCTTTTTCTCCTCTAATTGGTCCTAGGCCATCGGTTGGTTGAGAAAGAGGATTAATTATTCTCCCTAGTAATTCTTGACCAATAGGTATTTCAAACGATTTCTCTGTCCTTACTACTGCCTCTCCAATTTTTAGCTCTTTAATATCAATCATTAAAATCTCAGCTAATTTTTCTTTTAAACCATGGACAATTCCCCTTTTTCCAGTATTAGTGATTACCATTTCTTCTAGCTTTAAACCTGGTAGGCCGGAAACATAAGCTACTGAATGCGAAAGAGAAGTAACATAACCTATTTCTCTCGTTTTTTCTAAATAAGTTTCAAAATGACTCATAATTGTTTTTGAGAAAACAACTTATCTATCTCTTTGGCTAATGAAAGATTAATCTGTCTTCCTTGATATTCTATGAGTGCTCCGCCGACAATTTCTGGATTGAAATTAAAATCTAAAATCACCTTTTGGTTGATTTCTTTTTCCAGCCAAAGGGAAATTTTATTAATAAATTCTTTTTTTGGCTGGAAAGCAATTACTATTTTAATTTGAGGGAGATTTTGAAGATGTTTTTCAAAATTTTCAAAAAAAATCCGATTATCTTCAGGATTTTTTGAAATTATTTTCTTTTTTTCCAATTCTTCAAGTTCTTTTCTGAAATCTTCTTCTATATTTCCCTTAACCCTTTCCGATAGGGGAATATTTATATTTTTAAAAATTGACTCCTGAACTAAATTTATTTCTTCAAGGAGAAATAATAAATCTTCCTTAGTAACTATTTTTTTAGCAAAATCTCTAAATATCTCCATTTTACATTATTTTCATCATCTCATTATAAAATTTTTTCCTTTTTTGCTTTTTCTAAAGCTTGTAGAACTAATTCTTCGTGAGTAGAAAGATCAATTGCTTTTCCGATTGTTTTCTTTGCCACATCTTCTATTATTTGATAAATTTTTTGGTCTATCTCTTTTAATTTTTCTTTTTTATAATCTTCAATATTCTTTTCGGTTTGGGCAATTTTTTGGTTTATGGATTTTGTAGCCGTCTGGTAAATTCGGCCGATTTTTTCATCCAGACCTTTGCTTAATTCATCCGTTCTTTTTTTTGCCCCTTGTAATATTGAATCTTCGGCCTGAGAGCAGGTATTGCTGAATTTTAAAATTTCGTTGTTGGTTATTTCATCCCAATTAGCTATCTTATTTTCTGCTTCTTGGGAAAAAACGGCTATTTGTTCTTTATAAGATTCTATTACTTCATCGGCAATTTTTTGGCTGATTTCCGAAATAGTCTTCTCTGTTTCCTGGTTAATCATTTTTTCTAATTCTAATAAGAATCCTTCAGAGAATTTTAAAGATATAACGTCCTTTTCTTCTTTTTCTTTTTTGGACCTTTTCGCTAAATAATAAATATCTAAGCCAAATAAAATTACTGCCATTATTGCCAAAATGCCAAAGCCAAGCAAAATAATAAGGAAAATTTGAGTATTCATATACCGAGCTTCCGAAGGAAGCGAGGGTGAAGATGAAGCTTTAGCTTCATCGCCTTAATAAAGTATAACAAATAAAGCCAACCCCAGTCCAGCCAGAGTTAAAACTAAAATCCCGATTAAATTTAAAACCATTGCCAACTGAATGCTCTTTTTGGCTAAAGGGTTTCTACCCATAGCTTCTACTCCTTTACGCAAGGCGCTTACAAAAGCAAAAAAACCGGCAAAAAAACTGCCGCCCCCTAAGATAAGCGCGAAAATATATCGTAACACCGCAGGAAAGTTTTCCGGTTTTCCTAATTGCCTCCATATTTCACCGAAGATGCCAGTTATTGGAACTTTACCTGAAGTATATTGATATTGAATATTAATCTTAGTTTTAATTAATCCCTCTTCTTGATTAAAATCTTCCAAAGCTCTTCCTACTACAAATCCAGATTGAGTTGCTTTTTGTCCTGTTCCTTGTTTTTCCGAAGAAGTAATGAAATCACCCTTTTTTATTTCTCCATTAATATTGCTTACTTTGACTGATGTTTCTCCAAATGAGACTATCGGCAGGGTAGTAGGGGTTGGTTTACCGAAAACTAAAATCGGAGTTTCTCCCACTACTCCAATTATGTTTTCGTCATAAGGAATGTTTGAGCGAAACAATCCTTCTTTGGTTTGAGAAATAATATCTCCAACTTTTACTTCCGGGTCAGCCACTTCAAGATTTTTGGCAATAAGGGCCATATCCTGGGCAAAAACAATTCCATTTAGAATAAAAACTAAAGAAAATATTAATAAAACTAATTTGAATTTTTTTGTCATCGTTTCTTTATTATATCTCAATATTTTGGATAAAGAAATAGATAAATCAAAAATATTAAATATTAGAAATAAGGCTTAATAAACGTTTTTCTTTTTCCCGGAAAGGAAGTTTTCTATGATTATATCTCCAGGCGTATTCTCCCAAGTAAAGAGGTAATTTTTCTTTACGAATGCCGCCTTTTGCCGAGAGTTTTCTTTTTAAATATCCCCAGAATGTTTCAAGAGCATCAATACGATATTTTTTGTTTTCAGGAGGAACTACTCTATAGAAACGGCCTCTAAATGCCAACCCGATATATTTTTGCCACTCTTCGGAATAGCTAATAGACTCTTTTTTTTCTTGAGCTTTGAGAAAAAGTTTTAAATCTTGAGCCTTAATATTTGATAAAATTTTAGCATAAACTTTTTCTTCCTTGCAAAGAATGCCGATAATTGGATGTTTAATTTTATTATCTGATTTAAAATCTAAACGTCCTCCAAGATAATCCTTGCCTAATTTCATTATTCCGCGGAGGGCATCGGGAATATCTCTAAGCATCAATATCCTTAAAAGAGTTAATACTTTTAAAAGTTTATACTTGGAGATATTAACTCTTTCCAGAATAATGTTGGTTGAATGCTCTAAAAGGAATTCGGAGATAACCTCATTTAATATCTCATTTGGAATATTAAGAGGATTGGGCTTTAAAGTAAAAATATGGCGGCAATTCTTGCATTTCAAACGATTATCGCTGGTTTTCCAAAACCTTAACCCAGAGCATTTTGGGCACTTTATTCCGTTAGATAATCCTTCGTATTTAATTGAGTTTGTCTGAGAATGATTCATTGCCTAATTATAACATGTTTGGTTCAGTTTCCAAACTTTATCCCTTATTTTCAGAAATATTCTTTTTCCCGCGGCGGGAATTTAACCTAATCCGCCCAAATTTTACCAAGGGCAAAACTTACAGCGGACAGGTAATGTCAAAATTCAAAACTATTTTGAGTTTGTGATTTAGTGCTTTGGACTTTAGATTTCTCGGTTACTCGAATCGCAATGAAGGGTGAAGAAGAGATTTATCTCTTCGCCTACCCGAGTCGCAGCGAAGTCAAAGAGCGCTCCGCACTCTTTTCCACCTTCGTCCCGCAAACGAGACTCGGTGAGTGAAGAAGAACGGATGTTCTTCGACTATATTTATAGATGAAGTTTTCCACAATTGTAGCCCTTGACAAGGGTGTTTACTTCAAAGATAATGAAATAATCGATTTATTTCCCGTCACGGGAAATGATTTCCTAAAGAAAAATAAGATAAAAAGATAAAAAAAGAAGACCCGTTTACTCTCTCAAATTTTTTCAAAATTTAAGAGAGCGATAAGCGCCAAAGATTAGGAAAAAATTAGTCGCTTTTTTGCTGAATACATAAAATATTTATGTGCTTCAGTATGGGTCTTCTGCGTTGAAGTTTACCAAACCTAAAAGATTATGTCAATAGAGAATAAAAATGAAAATTTAATAAGCATTGAAGAATTTATTGCTAGAGCAAGAAGACTTGGAGTTGATTTTGGAAAAGGTGACCCTAAAAATCGTCTGCGCTATTACGTCAAAATCGGTCTTTTGCCACATCTTCAAAGAAAGTCTTTTAACGGTCTGCCTCCAAACGGTGCTTACTTGGAAAGCACTCTTGGAATTTTGCTTGAGATTGACAAAAAATTAAAAGCCGGAAAGAGTATTCAGGAAATAAAAAGAGAGGAAGAAGAAAAAGTTTTTGAGAAAAAGCTGCCAAAAATTACTACTCCCCATACATATATGTATGGTCCGGGAATTGAATCTTTTCAGTTAAAAACTGAAGTTCCGCAAACAGAAAAAGAAAAAGGAGAAGAATTGGAAATCAAAGAAACTCCTGAAATTATTATTGAAAGAAAACCCTTTGTAAAAATACCGGCTATTTTAAAAATTGTGCTTTTGGTTTTAATTTGCGTTTCAACCCTTTTTTTTACAGATGAAAAAATTAATTTTATAGATCCAATTCCTTATTTTTTAGCTAATATAAGCGAACATATAAGTGGATTTAGAAAATTAACTCAATTGCCGGCTTCTTCTCTTCGCGAAGAAGTTTTTAGCCTTCCGGCTGTTGAACCCTATCTTACTATCAATGCTGAAACAGCTATTAACGCTCTTTTAAAAGCAAAAGAAAAAATAACTGCCCCAAGTTTCGCTTTAATCAGAAATGAATTTGAAGGAAGAATTACTGCTGCCGGACTTACTGTTGAGAGAGAATATAATTTTCCAGATTTATCCGGAACTGTTTGTTTAGCTACCGGAAATTGTTTTGGTTTAGAAGGAGAAGTAATTACCCTTGGCGGCACCCCCAACAGATTAGCTAAATTTATTTCTGCTCAGGAAGTTAGAGATTCTTCAATCAGCGATTTATACCTTGGGGGGGTAGCAATTGCTATTGATTCAGTCGGTAATGTTGGAATTGGAATTGAAGATCCTGCTCATCCTTTCCATGTTGAGGGAAGGATTCAGGCAACAGGTGATATTTGTACTGATTTGAAAGGCGGCAGGTGTTTGAGCACTTTGCGGGTTGGTGGTGGTGGAGGAGGAGGTATTGGCGGTTCAGGTTCTGCCAATTATCTTTCAATCTGGACCAGCTCCGGCAGTTTAGGAAATTCTATTCTCTATCAGACCGGCGGGAATATTGGCATCGGGACGACGGGGCCGGCGGCGACGGCGTTGTTGGACCTCACCTCGACGGAGAAAGGATTTCTTGCCCCGCGAATGACAGAAGCCCAAAGAGATGCTATCTCTTCACCAGCAACAGGACTTTTCATTTACAACACAACCACCAACCAGTACGACATGTACAACGGAACATCATGGGGCGCGGTTGGCGGCGGCGTGCCCACTGACGCCCAGTACGTTACCTTAGCAGTCAATGCCACTTTAACCGATGAAAGAGTCTTAACCGCCGGAACCAATATTTCAGTAACTGATGGAGGAGCTGGAGGTAATGTAACAATAGCTACCATAAATAATCCTGTTTTCTCAACCTCAGTTACCTCTCCAATTATTTATGGTTCTTCGGCTGCCTCGGGTAATCTTACTTTAAGAACAACTTCTGATGCTACCAAGGGTTACGTCATTTTAGCTGACGATGGCGGCAACGTCGGCATCGGGACGGCAAGCCCTACTTCCCTTTTTTCTGTTGGTGCCTCTTCCCAATTCCAGATAGATACTTCTGGAGATATTATCAAACTAAAAAACCTTACCTATTCTTGGCCTTCATCTCATACTGCTGATGGTTTCTTAAAAGATGACGGTTCAGGAACCTTAACCTGGACAACCATTGGCGGAGCAGGAGGAGTAACTGGCAGCGGAACTGCTGGATACATTCCCAAATGGAGCACCAGCACTACTTTGACTGATTCTGTTTTATATGAAACTGGAGGCAATATTGGCATTGCCACAGCCAGCCCGGAAGTGGAATTAGATATTGCTGGCCAAGCCAGAATTACCAGCACTACCACTCCCCAGTTATCAGTAAGATACGATGCTGCCAAGTATCTCAATACCCTCCTTTCTTCAGGTGAAACCACTTTTCAGACTGGTTTTTCCTCTTTCTTGTTTAAGAGTCTACAGCAAGCAGTTTATTTTTGGACAAGAAAATCTGACTGGGATGCCCCTGATGTAGGAACTTATTCTGCTCCTGCCTTTGCCGACTTAGACGATGACGGAGATTATGATTTATTGATTGGAAGATATTATGGACAAAGCTATGGCTATGAGAACACAGGAACTGTTTCCAGCCCAGCCTGGACAAGAGAATCTGACTGGGATGCTCCTGATATAGGCGATCTTATGCCTGCTCCTGCCCTTGCCGACTTAGACGATGACGGAGATTATGATTTATTGATTGGAAGCTTTGATGGAATAAGTTATGCCTATGAGAACACCGGAACTGTTTCCAGCCCAACCTGGACAAGAAAATCTGACTGGGATGTCTCTGATGTGGGGACTGGGAGTGGCCCTGGCTTTGCCGATTTAGACAATGACGGAGATTATGATTTATTGATTAGAGAAATTAGCGGAGTAAGTTTGGGTTATGAGAACACAGGAACTGTTTCCAGCCCAGCCTGGACAAGAGAATCTGACTGGGATGCTCCTAGTGTGGGACTTTCTTATTCTTCACCTGCCCTTGCCGACTTAGACGATGACGGAGATTATGATTTATTGACTGGAGCCAGTGGTGATAGAGTTTATGCCTATGAGAACACAGGAACTGTTTCCAGCCCAGCCTGGACAAGAAAATCTGACTGGGATGCTCCTGATGTGGGATCTGCTAGACCTGCCCTTGCCGACTTAGACGATGACGGAGATGATGATTTATTGATTGGAGCCACTGGTGGAGTAAGTTATGCCTATGAGAACACCGGAAGTGGTGGTCAACTGACTACCCGTTTAGTTATAGACCAAGACGGTAAAGTTGGCGTCGCTACGACAGCACCCTATGAAAGATTAGAGGTGGCGGGAGGGACAAGAGTTGGTCAGGCACCGACAACCTATACTACCCTTTCAGCTGATATGACTGACAGTCAGACTACTGCCACTGTTGCCTCTACCTCTGGTTATCCTTCGGTTGGAACCTTGCTAATTGATTCAGAAGCTATGACTTATACAAATAAGAGCGACACCGTGTTTACTGGTTTAACCAGAGGGGCTTTGGGAACAACGGCCGCTACCCATAGTTCAGGAGTAACAGTCAAAAACTATCTCTTTACTGCCTTAGCTACCGCCACCACTCCTAACATGGTAATAACTGGAGAGGGTAATCTGGGCATCGGGACGACAAATCCTGGGGCCAAGCTCGATCTTAGCTATACCCAGACAGCAGTTGGAGGAGACGAAGGAATAAGAAGTTTGGTGACCCAAGGAACCAATGCCTTAACAGGCACTCTAAGGGCTGGCTACTTTGTTGCCACCAACGGAGAACTTGACAGCTCCTCTGGCACTATCAGAGGAATAGAAGTTAAAGCCAGAGCTGCAGGTTCTGACCTGACAGGAGGTTCAGTCGGCACTCTGGAAGCAATCTCAGCTTCAGCTGATGCTAAGGATGAAACTGTCATCACCTTAAGAGGAGCAGAACTTATCTTAGACGGTCAAACAGGAGCCAGTGTTACTACAGCTGTCGGCTTAAGGATTGCTAACAACTTCCAGGCAAATATAGCCACTACTTCTTATGGTCTTCAAATCTACCGTGATTCCTTTGACTATACAGCTGATATTCAATTATCTTCTGGTGGCACTATTGGTGGCTCCAGCGGAACTTTATCTATCACCAGTGGGGGCAATGTGGGCATCGGGACGGCAACTCCTTCATCTTTCAAATTACAGATAGCAGGAAGTTTAGGTCCTGATGCTGATAACCAATATGATTTAGGTTCAGCAACAGCCAGATGGAGAGACCTCTATTTGGGTCCTTCTTCTCTGAATATCTATAATACTACCGGAGCTGACGCCGAATACTTCACTATTGGTTATGATGCTACTCCAACAATTAGCTTTTCTTCCTTAGCTAATGGTTCAGGTACAGCCAGAAACTTCAACTTTACTGGTGGCAACGTCGGCATCGGCGATACTTCGCCAGCTTCTTTATTAACTGTTGGCTCAGGTGATTTATTCCAGGTAGATAGTTCAGGAGACATTGTTAAGATAAAAAACCTTACTTATTCTTGGCCTTCCTCTCACACTACTGACGGTTTCTTAAAAGATGACGGTTCAGGGACCTTAACCTGGACAACCATTGCTGGAGCCGGAGGAGTAACTGGAAGCGGAAATGCTGGTTATCTGCCTAAATGGAACACCAGCACTGACTTGACTGATTCTGTTTTATATGAAACCGGCGGCAACGTCGGTGTTGCCACAGCCAGCCCGGGGGTGGAATTAGATATTGCTGGTCAAGTCAGAGTTACCAGCACTACTACTCCCCAGTTGTCAGTTAGATACGATGCTAATAAATATCTCGATACTCTTCTTTCTTCAAGTAACGAAATTATTTTTCAGACTAGTTTTGCCTCCTTCTTGTTTAAAAGCATGCAGTTAGTAGGTTCTTTCTGGACAGCAAAATCCAGCTGGGATGCCCCTGATGTGAGCGCGATTGGCATTTCTGCCCCGGCCTTTGCTGACTTAGACGATGATGGAGATTATGATTTATTGATTGGAAGATACGAGGGAACAAGCTATAGTTATGAAAACACCGGGAGTGTTTCCAGCCCAACCTGGACAAGAAAATCCGGCTGGGATGCCCTTGATGATGTGGGAACTTATTCTACCCCAGCTCTTGCTGACTTAGACAATGATGGAGATTATGATTTATTGGTTGGAGAGAGCAATGGAATAAGCTATGCCTATGAAAACACCGGAGATGTTTCCAGCCCGACCTGGACAAGAAAATCCGACTGGGATGCTCCTGATATGGGAGGTAGTAGTTGTACTTCCCCGGCCTTTGCTGACTTAGACAATGACGGAGATTATGATTTATTGATTGGAGTATATGGTGGGACAAGCCTTGGCTATGAAAACACCGGAGATGTTTCCAGCCCAACCTGGGCAGCAAAATCCGACTGGGATGCTCCTTATGTGGGAGCTCGGGCTTCCCCAGCTTTTGCTGACTTAGACAATGACGGAGATTATGATTTATTGATTGGAGTATGGCCTACTGGAATAAGCTATGGCTATGAAAACATCGGAACTATTTCCAGCCCAACCTGGACAAGAAAATCCGACTGGGATGCTCCTGATGTGGGAACTTATTCTTCCCCAACTCTTGCTGACTTAGACAATGATGGAGATTATGATTTATTGGTTGGAGAACAAAGTGGAATAAGCTATGCCTATGAAAACACCTCCGAAGGTCAACTGACTACCCGTTTAGTTATAGACCAAAACGGTAAAGTCGGTGTCGCTACGACAACACCCTCTGAAAGATTAGAGGTGGCTGGAGGAACAAGAATTGGTCAGGCACCAACAACTTATACTACCCTTTCAGCTGATATGACTGACAGTCAGACTACTGCCGCTGTTGCCTCTACCTCTGGTTATCCTTCAGTTGGAACCTTGCTAATTGATTCAGAGGCTATGACTTATACAAACAAAAGTGACACCGTATTTACTGGTTTAACCAGAGGAGCTTTGGGGACAACGGCCGCTACCCATAGTTCAGGAGCAACAGTTAAAAACTATCTCTTTACTGCTTTAGCTACCAGCACTACTCCCAATATGGTAATAACTGGAGAGGGTAATCTGGGCATCGGGACAACGAATCCGGGAGCCAAGCTTGATATTTCATATACTCAAACAGCCGCTGGTGGTGATGAGGGAATCAGGAGTTTGGTAACCCAGGGAACTAATGCCTTAACAGGAACCTTAAGAGGAGGATACTTTGTAGCTACTGATGCAGATTTAACAGGTTCAACAGGAACAGTCAGAGGAATTGAAGCTAAAGCCAGGGCTTCTGATGGAGGCAGTTATTCTCATGGTGTTTTGGAAGCTATATCTGCTTCAGCTGATGCCAAGGACCAGACAGTAAGTTATCTTAGGGGGGCAGAGATTATGATTGATGGGAAGTCAGGGTTTGATGTAATCAATGAGGCAGTAGGATTAAGAATAGCTAACAATCTCCAGGCAGCAGTAACCACAGGTTCTCTTTATGGTCTCCAGATTTACAGGGACAGCTTTGATTACGATGCTGATATTCAGTTATCAAGTGGAGGCTTGATAGGAGGCAGTGGTGGTCATTTGAATATTGATTCTTCTGGAAATGTCGGCATCGGGACGGCGAGTCCAAATCACTTATTACATCTTTCCGAAACTACTACAGCAGCAGGCGGGGATACTCTTTTACGGGTTACTGGCTTGCATACCGATGACACTGCTATGACCGGTACCCTACGGGGAGCATACATTGATATTAGTAATGGCATTTTAGCATCAACAGGAACAATCAGGGGTATGGAATTAAAAGCACGCACCGAAGCTCCGGGAGATGAAGGGAATGATGTAGCCGTTCTTGAGGGTTTGTCAATCAGCGCTGATTCTAAAGACCACAGTGTTACAACAATGCGTGCTGCAGAGTTTATTCTTGATGGTTCTATAGGCGGGACAATCACAGAAGCTGTGGGCTTAAGAATAGCCAACAATCTTCAAGCCAATAAAGCCACCACTTCTTATGGACTTCAAATCTACCGGGACTCCTTTGATTACACAGCAGATATTCAATTATCTTCTGGTGGCACAATCGGAGGTTCCGGCGGAGACATGGTTATAGACAGCAGCGGCAGCGTCGGCATCGGGACAATGGGGCCGGATAGAAGACTCGATGTTTTAGATGCCTCAGCTGCCCAATTAAGGCTTACTTATATTGATAATTCAGTTTATACTGATTTCACTTTAGACACTAACGGAAATTTAACAATTAACCCGGCTAAAAATATTTATCTTAAATATAGCGCCAATACCGGGTCTAACCTCTGGGTTTGTGAAGGGACGGCTTGTCCTGGCGCAGATACAAGTATGGGTAGTGGTGGTGGAAATTTAGTGGTTGAAGGAGGAATTTATGGCGGCACCCGCTGTCCTTCGGATATGGTTTATATTCCTGGCGACAAGCCTTTCTGTATTGATAAATACGAGGCATACAATTCAAATTCAGGCTCGGTTTGTAATAATACTGATTGTCCCTGTGGTGACGGGACCCAGGCCCAAGTTGATGCTAATACTACTATCGCTATTGCCGGTTCTGCTTCAGGGCAAACTCCTTTAGTGTCTATTACTTGGTGTTCGGCTAAAAAGGCCTGTGAAAATACCGGAAAGCACCTGTGCACAAACCAAGAATGGTCCCAGGCCTGTAATTATAAAGGTGGACAATTTAATATTACTGCCGAAGAAACAGCAGAAACTATGTCCTGCAATACAGCGGATGAATGCAGTGGGGCTGCCTGTAATACTGGAGCCAGTTCAGGTTGTGTTACCCAAGAAGGAGCTTATGATATGATTGGTAATGTTTGGGAATGGGTGGATAAAGTGGTTACGGCTGACCCGACTAATGGTTTGGGCAGTAACTATGTTACCGGATATGATTTCGCTACGGGTTTGCCCATATCAGTAGGAGCTTCTAGTAATGCTTATGGCAATGATTATTACTATGCTTATGATGGCGCAGGAGCGGCTCGCGCCGCTATCCGCGGCGGCGGTTGGACCTATGGCGCGAACGATGGTTGCTTCTACCTGACTCTGAGCGATGCTCCGTCCAGCGCGGACACGCGCCTTGGTTTCCGTTGCTGTCGCTGAAGGGGTTTAAATTTAATCTAAAATCTAATTTCTGAAAATCTAAAACTAAAAACATCAAATGTTATATGATTTACACCTATTTCAAAAAGTATATGATTTCCTTTTATGGATAAAACCCACTGTTCAGAGATTTACTAAAGTTCATAAATATAGCTTAGGTATTCAATTAGAAAATGAAGTAATAGAACTTTTAAAACAAATTGTTAGAGCTAATTTTCAAAAAGGCAACAAAAGAGAACTTATCGAAGAATGTTTTGTTCATTACGAAATTATTAAAGTTTTAATAAGATTAGGTAGAGAGTTCAATCTTTTAAATAAGAGTCAATACGAATTTGTGGCAAAAGAATTAGTTGAAATAGGAAAATTATTGGGTGGTTGGTACAAAAGATTTTCTTAATTTGCTATCTACTTTTAGTAGGTAGAGGGATAAAATCAAAATCGCGCCGCTATCCGCGGCGGCAATTGGAACAATGGCGCGAACGATGGTTGCTTCAACCTGAATCTGAACAATGCTCCGTCCAACACGAACACGAACATTGGTTTCCGTTGCTGTCGCTTCAGTGATTCATTAAATAATTGGCCAGAATTCTTATCTTAATTGAGATGAGAAGCGTGCCGTTAAACCCCAGATTTTATTCCTTCTTAAGTAAGTTAAAGGTTGAAAAGGAAAATATTAAGCCTGTATCCCGAGGAAGTAGGAGTAGGAAAGGAAACTTCTTCCTCGGGTTAATAGGCTTTACTCCGTTAGATAAAAAAGATAAATGAAAAGCTATAAAAATTTGTTTGACAAAATTTGTTCTTTCCAAAATTTACATTTAGCTTATTTGAAAGCCAGAAAATGTAAAAGATACAGAGATGAGATTCTGGGATTCAGTTTCAATTTAGAAGAGAATTTACTGAAATTACGGGAAGAATTACTAAGTCAAACTTATCAACACGGCGGTTATCGAGAATTTATCGTCTGCGATGCAAAAAAGCGCCATATAAAAGCAGCCCCTTTTAGAGACAGAGTAATCCATCACGCTTTGTGCAATTTTATTGAACCGGTTTTTGACAAAGGATTTATTTTTGACAATTACGCCTGTCGGGAAGAAAAAGGGACACACAGAGCCATAAGAAGGTTGGAGCAGCTTATAAAATCAGCTAATACCGTTTTAAGAGAGAGAGAGAGAGAGAGAGAGAGAGAGAGAGTAAATTCGCTTGGCGAATTTACTGCTTAAAATGTGATATTTCAAAATATTTTGATAGTATAAACCACAAGATTCTTTTAGACATTATAAAGAGGAAAATCACCGACAGGGAAGTCATTTGGCTGATTGAAGAAATTCTAAATTCAAGCGAAGAAAAGTCAAACACGGGGATTCCCATCGGTAATTTAACCAGCCAGCTCTTTGCCAATGTTTACCTGAACGAATTAGACCAGTTTGTAAAGCACAAATTAAGAGTAAAATATTACATTCGTTATATGGATGATTTCCTAATTTTAGATTTTGACAAGAGAGAATTGCATGAGATTAAAAGAGAAATAGGCGAATTTCTGGGAGATAGATTGAAATTAGAATTACATCCAAAGAAAGCCAATGTTTTTCCTACTGAGAAAGGAATTGATTTTCTCGGCTATCAAATTTTCGAAAACTATAAATTCTTAAGAAAAAGCACCGTTAAAAGATTTATAAGGAGAACGAAAACTTATCAGAGAAAATTAAAAATGGACTTAATAAGCCAGGAAAAATTTAATCAATCCCTCCAATCTTGGTTAGTCTATGCCCGCTTTGGAAATTCCTATCAATTAAGAAAAAACCTATCAAGAAAATTAAAGGTCAATTTAATAAAATAAATTATTTAATTTAAACTATGTTTCAAAAAATTATTAATTTTTTTAAATATCATAATGCTTTTGCCATTGGCATCAGTTTAGTTTTAGTTTTAACTTTTTCTGCGATGGCGTCGGAGGATGTTAGAAATGCCGTGATTGGCGAAAAGATTGTTACAGAGCAAGGCGTAGATAACTCCCAACTCCTACCTGTTGATTTAGATAATTTTGATGTAGATTTAAAAATTGACAATGTTTTAGAAGATGAAGAAAATTATTACATTGATTATAGTTTTAATACAATAGCGGTCAGGGATAATGTCTGGCAGCCAGTTGTTAAAGCAGAAAAATTTACCGTGAATAAAAATGCCTTGGGAAATAGGGACTTGGGAATTTATTTAGCCGAGGAATTAGGAGAAGTAGCTCAAGCTGAAATTACTTATTTGAAAAAAGCTCAAAAAACTGAAAGAGAAAGGGGACTAACTCAGATTGTTAGAACTACGGATTATACCGGACTAATTGGTTTAACCCTTGATTTAAAAAACAAAGTTCTACCTGGCTATGAACCGGTTATTAAGCCACCAGCAATTGAGATTGCTCAGATTACTCAACCTTTAATTATTGAAGAGCCTCCTATTATTGAAAAACCGGTTGTTGAAGAACTTGTTTGCCAGCCATCAGAAGAAATCTGCGATGGTGCGGATAACAATTGTGATGGTCAAATAGACGAAGGCGGCGTTTGCCCCAAAGAAGAGCCTTTGGCTCCCTCCGGGGCAGGTGAAGCAGCACCGGTAGCTGAACCTATTTGCGATGTAGACCATTTAGATTTGTGTACTACTCAAGAGTTATGTGAAGGAGTTAGTTTATATTGGTACAATGAAATTTGCAACTTAGAGCCAGAAACTCCTGCCTGCCAGCCAACAGGGGAGGTTTGTGACGGCATAGACAATGACTGTGATGAATTAATTGATGAAGATTTAGGCCAAGCTACTTGCGGAGTGGGGGCTTGTGCAGTAACCATAGATAATTGTATAGGTGGTCAATCCCAAACTTGTACTCCCGGAACTCCCACTGAGGAAATCTGCGACCAGATAGACAATAATTGTGATGGCCAAATTGATGAAGGAAGTGTCTGTGTAGAACCTCCAACCGAATAACCGAAAATAGGTGCAAAAATAAGTGTCAACTCTGTTTTTCTTTAACAACTTTTATAGAATATGGAAATTCGTATTTTCGATAAATCTTTAGAGAAATTTATTAAGAATCTGCAAAAGCCAACAATTGCTAAACTTTTGCGAACAACTAATTTACTTGAGAAATTTGGTCAGAAATTAGGGCCGGCCCCATACGAAGAAAATTTCAACTCGCCCTTTTGAGCTTAGAATTTCTGGTAAACAGGAAGTCAGAATTTTTTACAGTTTTTATAAATCGCGGATTTTTCTTATACACGGCTTTGTTAAAAAATCACAAAAAATCCCTCAGAGAGAAGTTAGGACGGCTTTCCAAAAATTAAGACTACTTGACAAGGTATAACATATACGTTATATAGAAGTTAGTGCGTATGAAAAAGAAAACTTACAAACAACTAAAAAAGGAGTTATTAAAAGATAAAAAAACTAAACAGCTCTATGAGAAATTGGGGCCAGAGTTCGCGGTGATTGAAATGATTATTAAAAAAAGGATTGAGAAGGGGTTGAGTCAAAAAGAACTTGCCAGAAAAATCGGCACCAAACAATCGGCTGTTTCCCGGCTGGAATCGGGAACTTACAATCCCAGCCTTTCTTTTCTGCAGAAAGTAAGTGAAGCCTTAGATGTGAAATTAAAAATTTCTTTGGCAGCGAGATAAAAAAGTGAGGTCTATTTTATTTGATTGACATTACTTCCAAAAAGATTAAAATTAAAGTGTATGACTAATTCTTCAAAAACAATAACCTTATCGAAAGCCCTAATTCAAAGGAAAAAGGGAATAGCGATTTTACCTTTGGAAGAATACGAAAGAATCAAAGAAGATTTAGAAATGCTTCAATCAAAGAGATTGGCAAAAGAAATTGAGAAGGCAAGAAAAGAAGTAAAATCTGGGAACGTAATAAGATTAGAAGAATTGGAAAGGAAATTAAATTTATAGATTCTCTGTTATGAGATTAATTTTTACGAGGATAGCTTTTCATCAATTTCAAAAATTAAACCGCCCTGCTTAGAAAAGAATTGATGAAAAGCTACGTTTTTATTTATCTCAGCAAAATCCTCTGAAATTTGCCGAACCTTTAAGAGACCCTAAATTCGGAGATTGGAGGTTTCGAATCGGAGATTATAGAGTCCTTTTTGATGTTGAAGATAATAAAATTGTTGTTTTAAAAGTAGAGCATCGAAAAAACATTTATAAATAATTCGCAAAAAATATGAAACTTCCAATAAAAATTAATTCAAATAATAATCTTCCTAAAAAAACTTCTCTGAGACAAAAGAGGTCTTCTGTTAAAACCGAGCCCATTCGACTGGCTCAGGGCAAGGAAACTCCAGATACTAAAATCCAGATTCTCAAGAAGGTTAAGCTCTGGGATAAAATTGCCAAGGTTAGTATCTATCTTTTAGTATTTCTAACGCCTCTATTTTTTCTTCCTTGGACTCTTAACGTTCTTGATTTTAACAAGCAGGCCTTGATGGGGATTTTAGTAATTTTAGCCCTTTTTGCCTGGATTTTGAAAATTTTGGTTTCTGGCAAATTTGAATTTAATCTAAGCTGGCTTTCTCTTCCGATAGTAATAATGCTGGTGGTTTATGGGATTTCAACCCTTTTTTCTTTTTGGCCTTATGGAAGTTTTTGGGGCTGGCCGCTTAATGTTAGCGCCGGATTTTTGACCCTACTTTATTTCGTATTTTTGTATTTTTTAATCGCCAATGTTTTTACAAAAAAGCAAGAGATTTTTCGGCTTTTTCTTACTTTAGTTAGTTCAGGATTTTTAGCAGCAGTCTTTGGCGGGCTTCAACTCTTTAGTAAATTTATCTTACCATGGGATTTTACCAGAATTATCTCTTTTAACACCATCGGAACAGTAAATTCGCTGGCCATATTTTTAGCTATTTTGCTTCCTTTGACAATTATCTTACAGCTTATTGCGAAAAAGTGGATGCGGATGATGTTAGCGATTTTTGCCTTGGTAATGTTAGTTAGTTTAGTTTTGGTTAATTTTTGGGCGGCCTGGTTGGTTTTAATCGCGGGGGCAGCAATACTTTTTATTTTTCAGATGCTTAACATTAAGGCTATTCATGGTGGCGGGATTCAGCTCTCAATAGCTCTTTTAATTATTGCTTTGTTTTTCGTTATTTTTAGGATTTCTTTGCCCGGCCTTCCCCAAACTCCATTTGAAGTTTCCCCAAGCCAGAGAGCAGAAATCAGTATTGCCGCAAACACTCTATCTAAATCTCCTATTTTGGGTACGGGACCGGGAAGTTTTGTCTATAATTTCTCAAAATTTAAATCAAAAGACCTGAACCAGACAATTTTTTGGAATGTCAGGTTTGTATCAGGTGCTTCAGAAATTCTTGATAAATTAATCACCACCGGAATTCTGGGAGTTCTTTCTTTAATTTCTATTTTTGGAATGTTTTTCTGGCTGGGTTTTAGATATTTAAGAGAAAAAGCCAGAGATATAATAGATGGAGCACCTTTCCTGTTTGGGCTGGGAATTTTTTCGTCTTTTGGCGGAATAGTCTTGAGCCAATTTCTCTATCCTGCTAATTTTTCTTTAGCTTTAGTTTTTTGGATATTGCTGGCAGGATTTACAGCGCTTGATAAAAGAAAAATTAAATCTTGGGAGATTAGCCCTGGTTCTTCTCTGGTGGTAGGATTATCTTTTTGCTTAGTTTTGGTTTTAATTTTTGGCATTGGACTTCTTTTCCTTGGAACCCAAAAATATATGTCCGAAATAAAGTATTTTCAGGGATTGAGAGATTGGCAAGCGGGCCAAACAGAGCAGGCGATTTCACGTCTAAAAGCAGCAATTAATTTAAATCCAAGCTTAGACGTCTATTGGCGAGATATCTCCCAGCTTTATTTAGTAAGATTAGACGAAGTTTTGCAGAGGGCTGACTTAAAGGAGATGACTTCCGAGGACCAAATTCTTATGACTGGAGCTATAGATTCGGCAAAAGAGGCAACCAGATTAAATGAAGTTAATGTCGCTAATTGGAATGTCAGAGGATTCATTTATCGGAATATGATGGGAATAGTTGAAGGCGCCGGGGACTGGGCCCTGAATTCCTATCAGAAGGCAGGGGAATTGGAGCCTACAAATCCTTATATATTTACTGAAATTGGCAGAATTTATATTTCAAAATTTGATTTAGGTGAAGGAGAGAGGCAAGAAAATTTAAGATTAGCTTTAGAAAGTTTTGAGCGGTCCCTTCAGCTTAAAGAGGATTATGCTCCAGCCCATTTCCAGATTGCGATGATTTATGTTAGAGAGGGAAAAACTAAGGAGGCAATAGATAAAATTGAGACAATCAAAGAGGTAGCACCGCTTGATGCAGGTCTCGCCTTTCAATTAGGTGTTATTTATTACAATGATAATCAGTTTGACAAGGCGAAAGGAGAATTTCAAAGAGCGATAAGATTAGATGGAAATTATTCCAATGCCCGTTATTTTCTGGGATTGATTTATGACCGGGAGGAAAATAAAAAGGGAGCAATTTTGCAATTTGAAAGGATTGAAAAATTAAACCCCGAAAATTCAGAAGTTAAAAAGATTTTGGCTAATTTAAGAGCTGGAAAGCCGGCTTTAGAAGGGATTGAGCCAAGCCAGCCCCCAATTGAAGAAGCGCCCCCAGAAAGATTAGAGAAGTAATTTTTATCCTGAATTTTTACCCTATTGATTTACGAAATCAATAGATTGAGCGGAGCTTGACTTTTTTGGACAAAGGGAATAAAATAAATTGATTATTAATTTCATTACTTGATTTCTCTTAGTTAAAAAATTAAATAAAAGACATGACCCTAAAAAACAGGAGCTTAGGGTATTTTTAAATTTTGCTTTATGGAGGAAATAAAAACAAAAAGTTTCTCAAAATCAAAAGTTTCTTTAGATTTACCTTTTTTATTTACTCTCCAAAAAGAAAGCTGGGAAAGATTTTGGACAGAAGGTTTAAAAGAACTTTTTTCTGAAATTTCTCCAATCAGGGACTATACCAAAAAAGAGTTAGAGCTTTGGTTTTTAGATTATAAATTAGATACGCCTAAATATAAAACTGATTTTGAGGCAAAACAGAACAATGATTCCTATGAAGCTGCCTTGAGGGCGGTAGTGAAATTAGTCAATCTTAAGACCGGAGAAATTAAAGAGCAAGAGGTTTTTTTAACTGATTTCCCCTTAATGACTGAAAGGGGAACTTTTGTTGTTAACGGAGTGGAAAGGGTGGTAATTTCCCAACTTATTCGTTCTCCCGGAGTCTTTTTTAATAGCCAGTCTCTGCAGGGTAAAGATTGCTTTGGAGCAAAAATTATTCCCAATCGAGGGTCCTGGTTGGAATTTGAGTCAGACCCCTCTGGTTTTATTGGAGTAAAAATTGACAGAAAAAGAAAGGCTCCAGCTACCACCTTATTAAGAGCTTTTGACAAGGATAAAGATAAAAATGAAGCGATAAAAGAATTGTTCCGAGATGTAGACACTGGGGAGGTTAAATACATTGAGGAAACTTTAAAGAAAGATTTAACTCATAATCAAGATGAGGCCTTGGTTGAGGTTTATCAAAGATTAAGGCCCGGCGATGTAGCTACTCCTGATACAGCTCGGGAACTAATTGAGAACATGTTTTTTAACTTTGGAAGATATGATTTGTCAAAAGTGGGAAGGTGGCGAATGAGACAGAAATTACCGGCACTCCGCGGCGAGGAAAAAATTAGGGTGCAAGATAGAGTTCTGAAACCAGAGGATGTGGTGGCGGTTATTCGAGAGATAATCCGTCTTAATAACGATCCAAATGGAAAGCCAGACCAGATTGACCATTTAGGGAATAGAAGAGTAAGAACTTTAGATGAGCTCTTACAAAACAGGATAAGGGTAGGGTTAATGCGCATGGAAAGGAATATTAAAGACCGGATGTCAACTTTAGATATTTATACCTTAACTCCGGTTCAACTCATTAACCCCCGTCCGGTTATGGCCATAGTCAAGGAATTTTTCACCTCCTCCCAGATGTCCCAATTTATGGATAATGAAAATCCTCTGGCTGAGTTAGAGCATAAAAGAAGGTTGTCGGCAACCGGGCCAGGAGGTCTGACCCGGGAAAGAGCTGGATTTGAGGTAAGGGATGTTCAGCCCTCTCATTACGGAAGAATCTGCCCTATCCAAACTCCAGAAGGACCAAATATCGGATTGGTTGGTCATTTAGCTTCTTTCGCCAGAATTAATCCCTACGGTTTTATCGAGACTCCTTATTTTAAAGTAAAAAAAGGTAAGGTGACCTCAGAAATTCATTATCTTAATGCCTATGAAGAAGAGAAATATAATATTGCATCGGGAGCTGTGCCAATAGATGAAAAAGGCAATATCTTGCCTCAAAAAGTTGAGGCAAGAATAAAAACTGAACCAGGGCTGGCAGATAGAGAGAAAATTGACTTTATTGACGTTTCTTCTGAGCAATCTATTTCAATTGGAGCATCTTGCATCCCTTTTCTACAAAACAATGATGCCAACCGAGCCTTGATGGGATCAAATATGCAAAGACAGGCAGTCCCCTTAATAAAAGCAGAACCTTCTTTAGTTTGTACTGGAAAGGAGGAAAGAATAGCCAGAGACTCTGGCCAGGGAGTGATTGCCGAAGAAGACGGAGTAGTACTTGAAGTAGACGCTGACCATATTGAAGTCAAAAGTCAAAGATCCAAACTCAAAAGTTATCCTTTGAGAACTTTTATTAGAACTAACCAATATACTTGTTTTCACCAAAAACCGGTAGTGAAAAAGGGTCAAAAGATTAAAAAAGGAGATTTTTTGGCTGATGGAGGAGCAATGTCTCGGGGATATCTGGCTTTAGGGCAAAATATTTTAGTGGCCTTTCTTCCCTGGCGGGGAGGGAATTTTGAAGATGCGATTTTAATTTCAGAGAGATTGGTAAAAGATGATGCCTATACTTCAATTCATATTGAGAGCTTTAGCTGCGACGTTAGAGAGACAAAATTGGGGCCAGAAATCACTACCTCTGACATTCCTAATGTTTCAGAAGAGAAATTAAAAGATTTAGACGAGGAGGGAATTGTCAGGATTGGAGCAGAAGTTGGCCCCAATGCTATTTTAGTTGGGAAAATTTCACCAAAAGGAGAGGCAGATTTAACCGCTGAAGAAAGGTTATTAAGGGCAATTTTTGGAGAAAAAGCCAGAGAAGTAAAGGACACCTCCTTAAGTATGGAACATGGAAAGAGGGGCAGAGTCGTAGGGATAAAGGTTTTTTCCAGAGAGGCAGGTTATAAATTAGAGCCAGGAGTTATAAAAAGGATTGAGGTAGGGGTGGCCGAGATTCGGAAAATTCAATCAGGTGATAAGTTATCCGGTCGCCACGGAAACAAAGGAGTAGTTTCTAAGGTTCTACCGACTGAAGAGATGCCGTTTATGGAAGATGGAACTCCGATTGATATAATTTTAAATCCCTTGGGCGTTGTTTCGAGGATGAATATCGGCCAGATTTTAGAGACTCACCTGTCTTTTGCAGCCAAAAAATTGGGCTATATTGCCATTTCCCCGGCTTTGGCAGGGGCTAATGAAAAAGACATAAAAGAAGAACTGAAATTAGCCGGTCTTCCCGAAGATGGAAAGGTTAGATTATTTGACGGAAGAACAGGCCTTCCTTTTCCTGGAAAAATTACCATAGGTTATATCTATATGATGAAATTGATCCATATGGTTAAAGATAAAATCCATATGCGCTCCATAGGTCCTTATTCTTTGATTACCCAACAGCCCTTAGGAGGAAAAGCCCAATTTGGCGGTCAGCGATTTGGCGAAATGGAAGTCTGGGCATTAGAAGGTTATGGTGCAGCTCATACTCTTCAGGAAATGCTGACTATAAAATCTGACGATGTTATGGGGAGAGCAGCTACCTACGAAGCAATATTAAAGGGAGAACCAATCAGAAGCCCCAATATTCCAGCTTCCTTTAATTTATTGGTTAATGAGTTGAAGGCAATGGGATTATCAATAGAAGTAAAAGAAAAGAAAAAAGAGGAAACAAAATAATATCTATTAATTTTATGAGAGTAGCAGATTTAGAATCAATTAGAATAAAATTAGCCTCACCAGAGGAGATTTTGGGCTGGTCGCATGGGGAAGTAACCAAACCTGAAACCATTAATTATAGGACTCAAAAGTCAGAGAAGGACGGACTTTTTTGTCAAAAAATTTTTGGGCCGGAAAAAGATTACGAATGTTATTGCGGGAAGTACAAAAAAATTCGTTACAAAGGAGTAATTTGTGACAGATGTGGAGTGGAAGTAACAAAATCTTCAGTCAGACGAGAACGGATGGGTCATATTAAATTGGCGACTCCTTGTTCTCATGTCTGGTTTTTAAGAGGGGTTCCTTCCCGAATGGGAATGATTTTGGATATTCCAGCTCATCAATTGGAAGGAGTAATTTATTTCGCCTCCTATATTATAACTAGTGTTTCAGAGGAAGCTAAGAAAAAAGTTCTGGGGAAAATCGAGACAGAATACAAGATGAAAGCCAGAAATCTTAAAAACAAGAAGAACAAGAAGGACCAGAAGAGCCAGAAAAACCCTAAAGCTATAAAAGGTTCTGGGACTACTAAGGTTTCTATGACTGAATTAAAGACGGCAAGAGATAGAGCAAGAGAAGAAGTGCTTTCCTTAAAGCCTATGAAAGTCTTATCTGAAATTGAATTTCATGAGTTTTCCTTTAAATATGGAGAGTGTTTTAAAGCCGGTACCGGGTCAGAAACCCTGAGGAAAATTTTTGAGAAAATTGACCTTAAAAAAAAGATTAATAAATTGAAAGATGAATTAAAGAAAACCACTTCCCTGACTAGAAGAAAAGTTTTAAGAAGATTAAAAATTTTTCAAGGAATGGAAAGGACCGGCCTCCGACCAGAATGGATGTTCCTGACGGTTTTGCCGGTATTGCCCCCGGATTTAAGACCAATGGTTCAACTTGATGGCGGAAGATACGCCTCCTCTGACTTAAATGACCTTTATAGGAGGGTAATTAATCGAAATAATCGGCTTCGCTACCTTCTGGAAATTGATGCCCCGGAAGTCATTGTCAGAAATGAAAAAAGAATGCTCCAGGAAGCAGTGGATGCTTTAATTGATAATGGAATGAGAAAAGGAACAATAACCCAGGCTACTACCGGCGGCAGAAGACTTTTGAAATCTTTGACTGATATGCTCAAGGGAAAGCAGGGCAGGTTTAGACAGAATCTTTTAGGGAAGAGAGTTGATTATTCTGGAAGGTCAGTAATTGTCATTGGCCCTAAGTTGAAACTTGATCAGTGCGGACTTCCTAAAAAGATGGCTTTGGAGCTCTTCAAACCCTTTATTATTAAGAAAATTTTGGATAAAGAACTTGCCTATAATGTTAGGGGAGCTACAAGGTTGATTGAAACAGAAACAGATGAAGTCTGGGCGGCTTTAGAAGAGGTAGTCAAAGATAAATTTGTATTATTGAATCGGGCTCCGACTTTGCACAGATTGGGAATTCAGGCCTTTAGGCCAGTTTTAATTGAGGGAGAATCAATTAGAGTTCATCCAATGGTTTGCGAGGCTTTTAATGCCGATTTTGACGGGGACCAAATGGCAGTTCATCTTCCTTTGTCAGATGAGACTCAGAAGGAAGCGGAACAAATAATGTTATCTACTCTCAATCTATTGAAACCAGCTACTGGTGTTTCAATTGTCACTCCTACCCAGGATATTATTTTAGGATGCTATTGGCTAACAAAAATTGTTGAGGGATTAAAAGGCGAGGGTAAAATTTTTGGTTCTCCAGAGGAGGCGGAACTCGCCTATGAGTTTGGCCAAATCAATATAAAAGCCAGGATAAAAGTCAGAATGCCGAATGTAGTCAAAGAGGATAAATCCTCTTCTTCACCCTTCGCTGCAGCTCGGGTAGTTGATGGTTCAAAGTTTATAGAGACGTCTGTAGGAAGAATTTTATTCAACGAAACTTTACCGGAAAATCTTCCTTTTCAAAATAAAGCTATGAATTCTAAAAAATTAGAGACACTCTTAAGAGAAATTATTGAAAAATATGGGCAGGAGACGTCTTGGAAAACTCTGGATAAAATTAAAGATTTAGGTTTTGAGGCAGCTACTATTTCCGGAATATCCTGGGGGATGGACGATTTAATTGTTCCTCCCTTAAAGAAGAAAATTATCAAAGAAGCTGAAAAAGAGGTAGAGCAGATTAATAACTATTACAAAACTGGTCTTTTTTCCAAAGAAGAAGAAACCAATAAAGTTATTGAGGTTTGGCTGAAGGCAAAATCGGAAATTGAAAAATTGGTGCCTCAAACTTTACCAAAAACAGGTTCGGTCTTCCAAATTGTAGATTCCGGGGCCCGAGGCTCTTGGGGGCAGCCAGTTCAGATGGCAGGAATGAAAGGTTTGGTTACTAATCCAGCCGGACAAATTATTGAGCTTCCGGTTAAAAGTTCTTTTAAAGAAGGATTTGATGTCTTGGAATACTTTATTTCTACCCACGGGGCAAGAAAAGGAACAGCAGATACCGCTTTAAGAACTTCCACTGCAGGTTACCTTACCAGGCGGCTTGTCGATGTTTCTCATGAAGTGGTGATTGGAGAGGAAGATTGCGGGGACCAGACAGGAATTGAAATACTTAGACAAGATGCCGAAGATATTGGTCAAAATTTTCTTTTTAAGATTTTGGGAAGAATATCATTAGAGAATGTAAGATTTAAGGTGGAGGTTCCTGCAGGGAAAAGGGCAACCTTTAAGACCATTGTTAAAAAAGGAGAGATTATTGATTGGAAGAAGGCTGAACAAATAGTAGAAGCGGGAATTGAGAAAGTCAGAGTGCGTTCTCCAATAAGCTGCAAATCCGTCAGGGGGATTTGTCAAAAATGTTATGGTTGGGATCTTGGGGTAAATCAATTGGTTAAATTAGGGGAAGCTGTGGGAATTGTAGCTGCCCAGGCTATTGGAGAACCAGGTACTCAGTTGACCATGAGAACTTTTCATACTGGAGGAGTGGCAGGTGGGGGAGATATAACTTTTGGTCTTCCCAGGGTTCAGGAGGTTTTTGAAGCCAGGAGACCTGGAGGAAAGGCCCAAATTTCCCACCTTGGAGGAAAAGTATTAAAGATAACCCCGGAGAGAGTTATAAAAATCAAAAGTAATAATCCGGGGGAAGCTGCTAAAAAAGCTGAAATTGTTGAGTATCAAATACCGCCGAAAATGGCTATCTGGGTGAAACCTGGTCAGGATATCAAAGCGGGTCAGCAACTTTGTGAAGGAAGTTTAGATTTAAAAGAGTTATTTAAAATAGGCGGGACTAAAGAAACCCAGCATTATGTTATTAATGAGATTCAAAAAATTTATGTTTCTCAAGGAGCAACCATTCATGATAAACATATCGAGGTAATAGTTCGGCAGATGTTCTCGAGGGTAAAAATTAAAGATGCTGGTCAGAGTATTTTTACTCCCGGCGAGATTATTGAGAGGGCAAAATTTTTAGAAATAAATTCTGCCTTGAAAAAAGAAGGAAAAAAACCGGCGACCTCGGTTCCCATTTTGCTTGGAATATCTCGGGTATCTTTAACTACCGATTCCTTTTTATCGGCTGCTTCTTTTCAGGAAACTTCAAGAGTTTTGATTAGAGCTGCAATCGAAGGAAAAGAAGATAAACTCCGTGGGTTAAAAGAAAATGTTATTATTGGTAAACTTATACCAGCTGGGACGGGTTTTAAGAAGTTTAAGAAATAGCCAGAAACGATATAATAAAAGAAGATGGCTAAAAAGAAAAATCAAAAAAAGAATAGAAGAATCTTTGGAAAAACAAGGAATCCAGGATACCTTTCCGCTTTGTCCGGCAAAACCAAAAGATGGATTTGGGGAATTTTATTTTTATTAGTGGCAATAATTCTGATATTTTCTTTTGCGGATAAAGCCGGGATAGCCGGGAAAGCTCTAATGAAAGGACTTACTTTTTTAATAGGAAAGACAGTTTTTATAATTCCTTTAATTTTTGCAATAGCTAGTGGAATATTTTTAACCACAAAATACAAAAAATTTTTATTGCCAGCAACTTTAGCAATTCTGCTTTTGATTTTGGGAATTTCTGGAATTTTGGGGAGCCTAAATTCGGACCAAAAACTTGCCCCAGTTAAACCTGGAATAGGAGAGGGAGAGGGGGGGTGGATAGGTTATATTTTTAGCTTATCCTTGATTAAATTATTTGGTTTTTGGGTAACTCAAATTATATCTGGAGTTCTAATTATTATCGGGGGTTTAATTTTCTGGCAATTTTTAAAACAAGCTATGCCTTCAAAAACTGAAGCCGAAATCTTGGAAAAGGAAACTTCTGAACCTTCTTTTATTAAAAGAATTTTTAGGCCAAAATTTAGGGTAAAAGAAATCCCGCCCCTATCTCCCAAAGAGAGGGAAAAAGCTGAAGCACAACCTGGCTTTCCGGAGTCAAAAACTAAAGTACCGGAACCTGCTGCAATTTCTAGCCCGGAAGGTTATCATTTCCCGCCTTTGGATTTACTTGAGTCAGATACCGGGCAACCTTCCAGCGGTGATATCAAAGTAAATTCGGCAATCATTAAAAAAACTTTACAAAATTTTGATATTCCAGTAGAGATGTCCAAGGTAAATATTGGCCCCACTGTTACTCAATATACCTTAAAGCCAGCTGAAGGAGTAAAATTATCAAAAATTACCGCTTTAAGTAATAATCTTTCCTTAGCCCTGGCCGCTCATCCCATTAGAATTGAAGCTCCTATTCCTGGCAAACCCTTAGTGGGAATTGAGATTCCAAACAAAATCCGAACGAGGGTGAGACTGAGAAATCTTTTTTCTCTTCCTGAATTTCAAAATCATCCTTCGAATTTAGCCATTACCTTAGGAAAAGATGTAACCGGGAAGGCTGTTTTTACAGATTTAGGAAAGATGCCTCATCTTTTAGTTGCCGGGGCTACGGGTACTGGAAAGACAATTTATTTAAACTCTTTAATTTTGAGTCTTCTTTATCGAAATGGGCCGGAGATTTTAAGATTTATTTTAATTGACCCCAAAAGAGTGGAATTTCCAGTCTATCAAGATTTCCCCCACCTTTTAACCCCGGTAATTTATAATGCCCAAAAAACAATAAATGTATTAAAATGGTTGACCTTAGAGATGGAAAGAAGGTTTGAAATTTTGGCCGAGCATTTAATGCCTTATATTGTTTTAATTATTGACGAGTTAGCTGATTTAATGGCTGCCAGAGGTAAAGAAATTGAAGCTGGAATTGTTAGGTTAGCCCAGATGGCCAGAGCGGTTGGCATCCATCTGGTAGTTGCTACTCAGCGACCCTCGGTTGAGGTAATTACCGGTTTAATTAAAGCTAACATAACTTCAAGGATTGCCTTTCAGGTCGCTTCTCAAGTTGATTCAAGGACAATTTTAGATATGGCTGGAGCAGAAAAACTTTTGGGGGTAGGAGACCTTTTGTATCTTTCAGCTGAATCGGCTAAACCCAAAAGAATGCAGGGAGCTTATGTTTCAGAAAAAGAGCTAAAAAGGGTAATGGAATTTTTCAAGAAAAAAGGCATGCCTCCTATTTTTAAAAATGAACTTGAAGAAAATTTGAAAGAAGAGTTAGAAAAAAGAGAAATGGATGAAACGGGAGAAAGAGCTGAAACCTTTTTTAAGGGAGAAGATCCTCTTTATGAAGAGGCCAAAAAATTAGTGATTCGCTCAAGAAAAGCCTCAGCTTCTTTACTTCAAAGATATCTCCGGATTGGCTATGCCAGGGCGGCAAGACTTATTGACATGCTCCAAGAAAGGGGAGTGGTTGGGCCAGGAGAAGGAGCTAAAGCCCGCCAGGTTTATATAAAAGAAGAAGGAGGGACTGAAGAAGAGGAGGAGTCAGATGGCTGGAAAAAAGTTTAAAGTTGTGATAATCTAAAATTATGGCAAAACAAAAAAAACAAGATACTAAGAAAAAGGATTTGGCAGAGGCGGTTGAGGAAATCAAACAGCGGTTTGGTGAAGGAGCGATTATGAAACTAAAAGAGGTAAGACCGGTTGATATTGGTGTTATTCCTACGGGAGCAATTTCTTTAGATTTAGCCTTAGGAGTAGGTGGAATTCCCAGAGGGAGAGTGATTGAAATTTATGGGATTGAATCGACCGGAAAAAGTACTTTAGCTTTGCATGTTTGTTCTGAGGCCCAAAAAAAGGGCGGTGTGGCTGCTTTTATTGATGTTGAGCATGCCTTAGACCCAGATTATGCCAGAAAAATCGGAGTAAACCTTGATGACCTTTTAATTTCCCAACCAGACTCAGGTGAACAAGCTCTCCAGATCGTTGAAACTTTAGTTAGGCCAGGGCTGGTAGATGTCGTTGTTATTGATTCGGTAGCCGCTTTAACTCCAAAAGCCGAGATTGCCGGGGAGATGGGTGAGTTTCAGATAGGACTTCAAGCCCGTCTTATGAGTCAAGCATTGAGAAAGCTTTCCGGGATTGTTGCTAAGACAAAAACAGCTGTTATATTTTTAAATCAAACCAGAATGAAAATTGGGGTTAGGTGGGGGAATCCAGAAACAACCCCTGGGGGATTAGCTTTAAAATTTTATGCCTCGGTAAGAATTAATTTAAAAAGAATAGCTCAGATAAAATACAAGGATGAAATTATTGGCAGCAGGATTAAGGCAAAAATAGTTAAAAATAAGGTGGCCGCTCCTTTTAAAACTACCGAATTTGATATTTATTACAATGAAGGAATTTCCAAATTTGCAGATATTTTAAATACTGGAGTAAAATATGAAATTGTCAAAAAAGCCGGCTCTTGGTTTCAATTTGAAAATACAAAATTAGGCCAGGGGATAGAGGAGGGCAGAACTTTTTTAAAGGAAAATCCGGAAGTAACTAAAAAAATAGTCAAAGAGATAAAAAAAGCGATATAGATGATATAATGAATCAAAACAAAAAAACGACTTTAACCAATAGGCCGTTTTTTTTGTTCAAGATAGCTATTTTGTTGTATATGATAACAATCCCAAATGCCTTGCTCTTTTTATAGCTCTTGCAAGTTTTCTTTGGTGAGTAGAACAAACTCCGGTTCTTTTTTTCGGCCTGATTTTTCCCAGGCCAGAAATAAATCTCCGAAGAACCTCTGTTTCTCTAAAATCGATTTCTTTTATATTTCTCTGGCAAAAATAACATTCCATATTTTTCAGAGGTCCGACCTCTGCGTGAAAAACTCTCAAAAAGGTATGCGTGAGACGTCAATTTCTTCTTTATTTTCTTCGACGATGGGAATTTCTTCTGGCGGAGTTCCTTTTTCTTCAGCCGGAATTACTTTTCCAGCTGCCTTTGGCCCTAACTGCATCCTTTCAGCAATAATTTCTGTTCGATACCGCTTATTACCAGAAGGGTCCTGCCAGGACCTTGTCTGGAGTCGACCTTCAATTAAAACCAATGAACCCTTAGTTAAAAATTGAGAGGCAATTTCGGCTAATTTCCTCCACAAGATTACAGTATGAAATTCAACTTTTTGTTGCTTTTGGCCGCTTGTTTTATCCGTCCAAACTCTGTTAGTGGCTAATCGAAGATTACAAACTGATTGACCAGATGGCGTAGTTTTTGTTTCTGGGTCGGCTGCCAGGCGACCAACGAGAATTACTTTGTTTAAATTCATATTTTATTCGCCTAAAATTTCTTCCAATTTTTTATCTATTTCTTTTAATTCGACCTTTTTTTCTTTTGGTTTGACAATTTTTTTATCTTTGTAAGTTTTAGAAGGCGAAATTTTGAGGGGCTGAGGCATTTTTTTACCTCCTGCTAGGGAGATTTTAGGTTGTGGTTTAGTTAAAATTAGATAACGGAGAATCTGATTTTCTGACCTGAGCCTTTTTTCCAAACTTCCTAATTTTTCAGGAGCCAAATTAAAATTTATGGTAACTACAAAAGCTTCCTCTTCGTTTTTTATTGGATATCCCAATTTTCTTTTAAGAGAATTTCTGCTATCAGTAAAAATTCCATCTTCTCCCTGAATAAGAGATTGTATTTTCTTCTGAAAGGCCTCTCCTTCCTCTTTAGAGAGACCGGGAGTAAGAAGATAAGTGATTTCGTATTGTTTCATATTTTAAATTCTATTATATCGCCGTCTGCAACCAAATAATCTTTTCCAACTGTTCTTAACCAACCCAGCTCCCTTGCTTTGGTCCAAGAATTAGCTTCAATTAATTTTTGCCAGGGGATGACTTCAGCCCGGATAAACTTTTCCTCAAAATCAGAATGAACTTTTGCTCCTGCCTGAGGAGTTGGGGTCTGACGTTTTACGGTCCAGGCGCGAGTTTCTTTTCCTCCAGCTATGGTAAAAAAAGTAATTAAACTAAGGGCATTGTAACAACCCAAAATTAACTGGTCAAGCTGAGATTTTAGTTTGAGTTCTTCTATTTCCGACTCTGACAATTCTGAAATTTCTTCTTCTTCTTTTAAATTCATTACCAAAAACTTATCCTTCAATTTAACGAGGTTCAGCCGTGTCACATTGTTGATGTTTAGAATATAGAAAATGGGTTTTTGAGTTAAAAACTGATATTCTTTAATTTCTAATTTCTCTTCCTCGGTTAAATCAATCTCAGAAATCAGTTTTCCCTGGGATACCCCTTGCTTTATTTTCTCCAAAAACTCTAATTTTTTAGGAACTTTTTTATCTCTCTTTGTATCTTTCTGGACTTTTGAAATTAAATTTTCTAAAGTTTCCAGGTCTTTCATCAAAAGCTCTAGTTTAACAATCCCAATTTCTTTTTCTGGATTAATTTCTCCCAAAACATTCTCAACATTTGGATTTTCAAAAACCCTGATTACTTCTAAAATGGCATCACAGTTTCTAATGTGAGCCAGAAACTGATTTCCTAACCCTTCGCCTTTGTGAGCTCCTTTAACAAGACCGGCAATATCTACAAACTCAATGATAGTAGGGGTAACTTTTTCCGGTTTAATAATTTGAGCAATCTTTTTTAATCTTTCGTCAGGGACAGAAACTGTTCCATAATTCGGATGCAAGGTTGTAAAAGGATAGGCAGCGATATCAACCTTTTTTTTGGTTAGAGCTTTAAATAATGTTGATTTTCCAACATTGGGTAAGCCAACAATAGCTACTGAAAAACTCATATTTTTATGATATAATAAAGCATTATGAAAATCAACCATCGAGTGCCGCTATTGCAGCACGAAGATAAAGATGAGAACGAAGTTCTCATCGCCCCCTCAATTTTTCGCGCCTATGATATTCGCGGAATTTACCCGGAACAGTTGAATGAAACTGTGGCTTGGAGAGTAGCCAGGACAATAGCTGAATTTTACCCTAAGCCCCAAAAATTAGTTGTTGCTTGTGACCCGAGATTAAGTTCGCCGTCTCTTTTGAAAGCAGTAATAAACGCTTTTTTAGAGAGTGGCAAAGAAGTAATAAATATTGGAATAGCTCCAGATCCTTTATTTTACTTTACTATCTTCCACTATAATTACGACGGTGGGATAATGATTTCTGGTTCTCATAATCCAAAAGAATATAATGGAATAACCTTGAACATTAGAAAATCGGCAAAAGGCAAACCAGGAGATATAATTCAAGAAGAATTAGAGAAAATCAAAGAAAGAGTTTTAGAAAAAAGAGAGTTTGAAAGCTCGACAAAAAGGGGGAGTGTTAAAGAATTTGATCCAACTGAGGATTACATTAATTATGTAGCCTCGCGAGTAAAACTTAAAAGGCAATTAAAAATTATTATTGACTCAGCTAATGGTTCCTGCGGTTATCTTCCGGAAAAAGTTTTTAAAAAACTAGGTTGTGAGGTAAAAACTCTTTATGCTGATTTTGATGGTACTTTTCCAAATCATCCGCCAGACCCTTATAAAAAAGAGAATTTAAAAGATATTGAAGAAAAAGTTTTAAAAGAAAAAGCTGATATTGGTTTTGCTTTTGATGCTGATGGCGACAGAGTGGCACCAATTGACAATAAAGGAAGGCAGGTTTTAGGAGATGCTTGTCTTTTAATGTTAGCCCGACATGTCCTGAAAAAGAAAAAAGGTCCGATTGTTCATTGTATGCGGGCTTCAAAAACTCTTTTAGATGAGATGGCAAGAGAAGATGTTAAAACTTATTTTTCTGTTTCTCATCATAGCGCGATTATTAAAAAAATAATTGAAGTGGGTGCTGTTTTTGGAGGTGAAATTACTTATCATTTATTTTTCCCGCTCGATTATTATCTTTATGACGATGCTTTGTTTGCCTCTTTGAAATTAGCCGAGATTACCTCCCAATACGAAAATTTTTCTCAATATATTGATAATTTACCTTCTTATCAGGCCAGTCCAGAAGTGTTTATCGAGTTTCCCGACGAAAAGAAGTTTAAGATTATTGCAAATTTGCAAGAATATTTAAGAAAAAATAGTTATGATTTCATTGATATTGATGGAGCGCGGATTAATTTTCATAATGGCTGGGCCTTAATTAGAGCATCGAACACAGGACCATTTCTTAAATGTCGTTTTGAAGGTGAAACAAGAAAAAACTTACTAGAGATAGAAAAAAAATCATTGGAGATTTTCCAAAAAGCTGGAGTTCCGATAACAAAAAAGATCTATCAGGAATTAGATCTTAAATAATAAATCTTTTTAATTGACTTTTTTAAACTAAGCCCATTTTTTTTCGGACCTCAGCCATAGTAGATTGAGCAATAATCTGGGCTTTTCTGTTTCCTTTATCTAAGATATCTCTGACATAAACTTCTCTTGAGAGAAGTTCTTTTCTTTTTCGGCGAAATGGTTCTAAAGAATTTATTAGAAGCTTAGCCAAAGATTTCTTAAAATCAGCATAACCCTTTCCTTTACTTTTTTTCTCAATTTCTTTAATTGTTTTTTCCGAAAACAGAGAATAAATAATTAAGAGATTAGATATCCCTGGTTTCTTTTTCTGGTCATATTTAATTACCTTTCCAGTGTCAGTGACAGCTGACATTATCTTCTTTTGAATTTCTTCCGGTTCATCAAATAACCCAATACAACCCCGGGAGTCATCGGTTTTTGACATTTTTTTCTTAGGATTTTGCAAACTCATTATTTTTGCTCCGATTTTGGGAAGTAAAACTTTTGGTTCCTTGAAAGTTTGGCCGAAGATTTGATTAAATTTTCTGGCAACGGTTCTAGCTAATTCAACGTGTTGTTCTTGGTCTTTTCCTACTGGAACTAAATCGGTTTGATAAAGCAAAATATCAGCAGCCATTAAAACCGGGTAATTCAAAAGGCCGGCATTGATATATTCTTTGTGTTTTTTGGCCTTTTCTTTAAACTGGGTCATTCTTTGGAGTTCGCCCAAAGGGGTAATTGTTCCTAAAAACCAGGCAAGTTCTGAATGTTCTTTGATTTGGGACTGAACGAAAAAAATACATTTTTCCGGGTTGAGACCAGCAGCTAAATAGATAATAGCTACATCAAGGATATTTTTTTGAAGCTCTTTGGGATTATAAGGCGTAGTGATTCCATGTAAATCAACAATACAAAAAATACATTCATTTTTTTCTTGAAGTTCAAGCCATTGTTTAATAGCTCCCAAATAATTTCCAATATGTAGTTCTCCAGTTGGCCTAATGCCGCTAAATATCCTCATATTTTTTATTAAACTTCTATGACTACAGGTAAAATCATTGGCCTTCTCTGAGTTTTGGAAAAAAGAAATTGGCCGATTTTGTTTCTTATTTCATTTTTGACATAACTCCAATTAACAGCTCCCCCAGAACCAGCTGCTTTATCGACAATACCGATTACCTTTTTTCTTGTTTCTTTGAGTAATTCCTTTGACTCTCTAAGATAAACAAATCCTCTTGATATTATATCAGGAGAACCCTTGACTTTACCAGAGATTCTATCAATTACGGCTACAATTACAAACATTCCATCCTGAGCTAAATTTTGTCTATCTCTTAAAACAACTTCTCCAACATCTCCTATTCCTAAACCATCAACCATAACAAGATTTGAAGGGACGGCTTTTTTCTCTATAAAAATTTCTTTCTGGTTTAAATTAATTATTTTTCCGTTTTCAGCTAAAATAATATTTTTTTCGGGCACACCCATTTTTTGAGCAATTTCAGCGTGAATTACTAACATTGAAAATTGCCCATAAGCAGGAAGAAAAAATTTCGGTTTCATAATGTTTATCATTTTCTTAAGTTCTTCCTGGTGAGCATGTCCGCCGGCGTGAATATCCATCATTTTATAGTGGAAAACCCTTGCTCCTTGTCGATAAAATTCATCTTTTAAAACTTGAACCGTTCTTTCATTGCCAGGAATTGCAGAGGAAGAGAAAATAATTGTATCTCCTCTTTTAAAATGGATAAATTTATGTTCGTTGTTTGCAATTCTCATTAAAACCGCCCGTCCTTCTCCTTGAGCTCCAGTACAAATAACGGTTATTTCTGAATTGGGATAATTAGTAATCTGCTTTGCCTTAATTAAAGTGCCATTTTTTATCTTTAGATATCCTAATTTTCTGGCAATTTCTACATTAGTTTTCATTGAACGTCCTTCTATGCAAACTCTCCTTCCATATTTTTCCGAGAGGGCAATGATTTGCTGAATTCTGTTTAAAAGAGAAGCAAAGGTAGATGCAATAATCCGTCCTTTTGTCTCTTTGAAAATTTCATCTAAGTTTTCTTCAATTGTTTTTTCTGACAAGGAATGTCCGGGCTCTTCAGCATTAGTTGAATCTGAAATTAAAAGCAGAATATCTCTTTTTCCTAACATTTCTAATTTTTTAAAATCAGTTGGTAAGTCATTTACTGGAGTTTGGTCAAATTTGAAATCAGAAGTAATTAAAACATTTCCTACCGGTGTTTTAATGAAAAGGCCAAGATTTCCAGGAATGCTGTGATTTTGTGAAAAAAATTCAATATTAAAAGGACCAATTTTTATTCTATCATTGTTTTTAACAATAGTAATATCCAATCTTGGCAGATTCGGAAATTCCTCCTGTCTTTTTAGGATGATTCCCCGGGTAAGAGCAGAAGTAAAAATAGGAGGATTGCCAATTTTTTCAATTAGATAAGGGATAGCACCAATGTGGTCGTAATGGCCGTGGGTGATAAGCGCTCCCAAGATATTTTTTGTTTTATTCTTTAAATAACTAACATTAGGAATAATACAATCAATTCCCAGCATATCTTCTTCTGGAAAACCAAGGCCCATGTCAATAATCAAAATTTTCCCTTCATATTCAAGGAGCATCATATTACGGCCAACCTCGCCTAATCCACCAAGCGGAATAATGCGGAGGTTGGGCTTTTTTGTTGATTTAATCATAGTGCCGAAGGTGGGATTCGAACCCACAAGGGCTTTCGCCCAACGGCTCCTGGGGCCGCCGCGTTTACCAAATTTCGCCACTTCGGCTTATCATCTACGGGGCTTACTTCCATCTTCTCTTAGTCTTAATATACCAATTTTCTATTTCTGAGAACCTTTTTGAAGGGTTAATGATTATCTCTGCTTTTATTCCCTTAATTTTTTCTGAAACCAAGTAAATATAATCCGGACTGTACAAAAATACTACTGGAGCTTCATTAATTAAGATATTTTGAAATTCTTCCAGATTTTGAGCTCTAATTTCAGGCTCTTGACTCTGACGAGCTTTTTCTAACAATGAATCAGCTTTTTTATTTTCATAGAAAGATAGGTTTAAACCAGGATCTTTCTTTTGCAAAGAGTGCCAGAAGGGGAAAGGGTCAGGGATGGCCCCCAAAACCTCACCAAATAGTAAAGCTGAATAATTTCTTGGCTTAATAATATCTCTTTCAAGAGTTTTGATGTCAAATGTTTTAATTTCGATTTCTACTCCCAAGGATTTCCATTGTTCTTTCAAAAGATTGGCTGTCTCAACTAAAAGGGGTTGGTCGACCGTGACTAAAACTAAGGAGAGTTCTAAGTTTTCTGCCGGAACTTTTTGGCAAAGTTCATTTAATTTGCTGCGGGTAGTTTTGCTGACAACACCGGTTCCTTCTGTGAATCCCCAGGGTTCTAAAATTTCTTTGGCATATTTCTCCTGAAAGCGGATGACTGCCTCTTTGGTTTCTGTTCCAAAAAATCCGGTAATTTTAGCTTGAGGATAAACTTCAGGATATTTTGATAGGCACTCTTGAAGTTCTTCTACCTCTTCACCTCGAGAACCTGATTTAAGGTCGCTTTTAAATTGAAAAATTGTTTCTTTTTTGACAATCTTTTTCCTGATTCCGGTTTCATCTTCAACAAATCCGGCTTCTTGTAAGATTTCTTTAGCTTTCTCTGGATTAAACTCATAGTAAGTGCTGGGGAAGGAAAATCCGTAAATTTCTGGCAAAATCGGAGAATTAACGACTTTTCCTTGTCCCAGAAGGGAAAGCTTAATAATATCCTCTTTGTTAGTGCCGTAATTTAAAGCCTCTCTTATTGTTTTTTCAGCTAAAATTTCTGATTTCTCTGGATTAAAAAATACAGCAAAGTATCTTGGTAAAGAAAAGTGATAATCTTTAAATTTAGTATCTTCAAAGAGTTGATATTTTTTTGGGTTAAAAATTGAAAGCCCTTGAATTTCTTTTCTTTGGGCAGATTCAATTAGTTCTTCTTCGGTATCAAAAAAATGAAAAGAAATTTCCCTAATCTTTGGCTTTTCTCCAAAATATTTAGGATTGGCACCTAAAGTTAAAGATTTGACATATCCTGATTTATCTTGTTTTAGGATTTTTAACTGATAAGGTCCAGAACCAACAGGTTGAAGATTATAAATTGACAAGGGAAAATTTTGGGCAGGAACATCCTGCCAGATGTGGCTTGGTAAAATTTTTAAAGTCAGATTTTCTAAAAAGGCAGGATAAGGGTTTTTTAATTTGAAGCGGACACTTGTTGTGGAAATTTTCTCAACTTCCACCCCTAACCAATTTACCCTTAAAGAACTTTTATAATCAGGATTTTGAACAGTTTTTATAGTAAAAATTATATCATCAGCAGTTAATTTCTCACCATCTTGCCAAAAAACATTTTCTTTTAAAGAAATTTCAAAAACTTTTCCATTCTCTAAAATTTTACATTCTTTGGCAAGGTCTGGAACAATTTCTCCTTTCTGATTGTATTTCATTAAACCTGAAAAAATGAGCTGGACTAAATCTCTGTCAACGTCAGAATTCTCCCCGTAAATTGGATTAATAAATCTGGGATAACCAATTATACCCTCTTTATAAATTCCGCCAATGGCAGGCTTTATTTCAGTATTTCTAAAATAAAAATTGAGACCGAGAAAAAGGAAAGAGCCGAAAAATAAAGTCAAAAAAATAGCCAACACTATTTTCTCTTTTTTTGTTAAAATAGAGAGAATTTGTTTCCATTTTGCAAAAGAAGGAAAGGCTTTGGGGAACAATTTCCTTTTAAGATTGTTGAAAACCCTCTTTATTTTAAGAAAAAAAGACATTAGAAAATCAAATTTAAAAGAGCTAAGACTACAAAGAGAACTCCAAGCACTATTGTTCCCCAGAAGATTTTTTTTTGAATACCCCGACGGGTAGCATAAAATCCCCCGGATTGCCCGAAGGCAGAACCAAGGGCAGTTCCCCTTTGTTGTAAGAGAATGAAGATAACCAAAAAGACGGCAACTATAATTTGAAGAAAAGGTAAATATCCTTTCATGTTCTTTTTAAGAAAGACCTTTTGGGAATAAATTGAGAGAGGACTAAGTTTAGTCCCCAAAGGATTACAGCTATCCAGAAAAGAGGTAAAAGACCTTGAATAATTAACTCTGCAAAGAAAATATCAACCGCCCAGATTAATCCCATAGAAATAACCAGACTGGAAAGATTAAAAGTAATAATTCTTAGAGGTAAAGTGATTTTATCTAAAATTGGTTTTACAAAAAAATTAAGAAATCCCAAAGAAGCTCCCACAAAAAATAAAGTTTCCATAACCTGACCAAATTGTACCTCTGCTCCCGGGATAACAAATGTAGGACCTCTAAATTCTACCCCGGGAACAAATTTTACAGCCAGAAAGAGACCTAGGATACCGGTAATAATTTGCAATAATAGGCGTAGCATCTTAATTTACGAAGTAAATTGCCCACTGTTCACACACAGTAGTGAGCGAAAGCAAACGGTTCTTAATATAAAAGGATAGCAAACATTTGATTAAAGGTCAACTTTCTTTTTGGCTAAAGCCATAACTTTTATCTGTTTAAACTTATACTTTAAACATTGATACCTTAAACATTGATTTCGGAAGGTGAGAAATTTTATTTTTTGAGATAAATTTAAATTTATTCATCTTCAATTGCAGGTTGAAAATAATTATTTAGTCTAATTTCTTTCGGAATTAATTCTTTAATCTTATCATCTTTAATTAAGATTTCTAATATTTGTCCTTTCATTGTTTTTTCAGAAAAGCCTTGGTCAAAAATGAAATTTCCCAAACTATAAAAAATATAGCCGTTTTTATACTTCTCATTTCTTTGAATTACATGGGGATGGTGGCCGACGATTAAATCTGCTCCGGTCTCAATCGCCATTTTAGAAAAATCAATCTGAAATTGAGTAGGTTCGTTTGAGTATTCTTCACCAGAATGTAAAGAAACAATTAAAATATCAGCTTGAGATTTAGCGTTTTCAATATCTTTTTTAATTTTTTCAAAATTTTTTTCTGAAATCCAAGCAATGCCAGAATTTTTCTCGCCAGCTTTCCAGGTTTCGGGTCCTAAATTAGTATAAGCTAAAAAAGCAATTTTAGTATCCTTGATTTTTTTAATAAGAGGGGAATAAGCCTCTTTTTCTGTAAAACCGGCCCCAATATAATCAATTCCCGTATTATTTAACTTAACTAAGCAATCTTCAAGAGCTTCTCTTGTATAATCAAAGGTGTGATTGTTAGCCAGAGATAAAACATTAAAGCCGGCAAAACTTAAACCCTCAATTGCTTCAGGATTCACTCTAAAAGAATAAATACTGCCAACCTTAATTCCTTTATCAGAAATTACCCCTTCCAAATTTCCAAAAAGGAGATTTGCTTTTTGTAATTCTTTAGCAATTTTCAAGAATGGAAACCTGAAATCTCCGTTTCCTTGTTTTTCGACCATATATTCCACTCCACGGTCAAGCATTATATCGCCAACCAAGATTAGAGTGATTGTTTTTTCCTCGATCAATTCATCTACTCTCGGTTCAGAATAATCTATTGATTTGGGAAATCGATAGGTTTCAATTAAAAGAAATAAACCTAGGGAAATGATAAAGGTAGTTAAAATTAACCAAGGAAAAATCTTTTTCATTATCTTTATTTTACCCCTTCTTGGCCCCGTAGTGAAAATTTGACATGGTTTTCTTTCAGAAAACCAATTATTGCGGAGCCCCATAGAGAAATTTCGAACAATAATATTGATTAGTGGCGAAGCCCATTCGAAATTCTTCTACGGGGTGGAGCGAGTCAAATTTCTACTACGGGGTTGAAAGATTCGGAAATTTAGAGTATAATGGATAACTTCTATGAAAGGCGATTTTATTAAAATTCGAGGCGCCAGGGTGCACAATCTAAAGAACATAAAGGTTGATATTCCCAAAAATAAAATGGTGGTGATTACCGGTATTTCTGGTTCTGGGAAGTCTTCTTTAGCCTTTGATACTTTATATGCCGAAGGGCAGAGGAGATACGTTGAATCATTATCTGCTTATGCTAGGCAATTTTTGGGGATAATGAAAAAACCTAATGTTGATAAAATTGAGGGAATTTCTCCGGCAATTTCAATTGACCAAAGAAAAGCAGCCCATAATCCTCGTTCGACAGTGGGCACCATTACTGAAATTTATGATTATCTAAGGCTTTTGTTTGCCAGAGTTGGAAAACCTCATTGTCCAAAATGCGGCAAACTAATCACTCGCCAGACCATAGATCAGATTGTAGAGCAGATTTTGAAGTTGCCCAAAGGAAAAGAAATTATCATTTTGGGGCCCGTAATCCGGGGAAAAAAAGGAGAACACCAGGGAATTTTAGAAGAAATTCAGAGAGGAGGATTTGTCAGAGTGAGGATTGATGGAATAATTTATCGGGTCGATGAGGCTTTAGGAAAAACCCTTGATAGAAAGAAAAAACACAACATTGAAGTAGTCGTAGATAGACTTATCCTAGACAAAGAGCTTGATAAGTCTAGGTTGGTAGATTCTTTAGAAACAGCGCTAAAGCTGGGAAAAGGCATCGTAATTATTAACCGTAAACCTTATAGAGGTCTGTCGGTATCTGATACCGACAGACTGAGTACTGATACTGTAAACCATAAGGTTGAAGACATCGTCTTCAGTGAACAATTTGCCTGCGAGGAGTGCGGAATTTCTCTGCCAGAATTAGAGCCGAGATTTTTTTCTTTCAATAGTCCTTATGGGGCTTGCCCGGCCTGTCAGGGATTGGGAGAGAAATTAGAAGTTGAGCCCTCATTGGTTATCCCTAATCCCAATTTATCTCTTTCAGAAGGAGCAATTTTTCCCTGGGCCCATGCTTCCCACAAAATAGGAAGACAGGGTTATTTTTGTTGGCAACTTTCTGATTTAGCTGAAGAGTGTAATTTTTCATTAGATACCCCTGTTAAAAATCTATCAAAAAAAATTTTAGATATTATTCTTTATGGGAGAGATAACTTTGAGGGAGTAATTCCTAATCTGGAAAGAAGATATTATCAAACTGACTCTGAAGCGGCTCGTCAGGAAATTGAGAAATATATGGTTGAGAGAAGATGTGAGAAGTGCCAGGGGAAGAGATTAAAACCAGAAGCCTTAGCAGTAACAATAACAGGAAAGTCGATTGATCAGATTGTCGGAATGAGCATTGATAAAATAAAAGAATTTTTTGAAGAAATCGCAAAGCCGAGGCGGCAAAATACCAGGAAGAGACGCAAAACTTTAAGCGAAAATGAATTCAAGATTGCCCAACCAATTATTAAAGAAATTATCAATCGCTTGCAATTTCTGATTGATGTTGGTTTGGATTATCTGACTTTGGATAGAAAAACTAAGACCTTGGCTGGAGGTGAAGAACAAAGAATAAGATTGGCTACTCAAATTGGTTCAAAATTAACTGGAGTTTTATATATTTTAGATGAACCATCCATCGGTCTTCATCCCAGGGATCAGAGAAGATTGATTGAAACTTTAAAAAAACTTAGAGATTTGGGAAATACGGTGGTGGTAGTTGAACATGATTATCAAACTATTCGTCAAGGAGCTGATTGGATAATTGATATTGGACCTGGAGCAGGAAAACATGGTGGTAAAGTTATTTTTGAGGGGACACCGAAAGAATTACTTAAAGCTTATACACTTACTGGAGATTATTTGGCCGGTCGGAAAAGAGTTGAAGTACTAAGTACGAAGTACGAAGAAACGAAGAAAAAAAATCTTCAAAATCTTCAGACATCAGACTTTATACTTATTAAGGGGGCAAAGGAGCATAATTTGAAAGATATTGATGTTAGAATTCCTTTAGGAAAATTTGTCTGTATTACTGGTGTTTCTGGTTCTGGGAAAAGTTCTTTGATGAACGACATTTTGGCCCGGGCTTTGATGAGAAAAGTTTATAAATCAAAAGAGGAGCCGGGAAAACATCGAGAAATTTTGGGAACTGAGAATTTAAATAAAGTGGCTTTGGTTGACCAATCTCCAATTGGCAGAACTCCCCGTTCAAATCCGGCAACTTATACCGGAGCTTTTTCTTATATCAGAGATCTCTTTTCTAAAACCCGAGAAGCCAGAATTCGAGGTTATCAGCCGGGTCGCTTTTATTTTAATGTCAAGGGAGGAAGATGCGAAGCCTGTGAGGGTCAGGGAGAGATAAAGATTGAGATGTATTTTTTACCCGATGTTTACGTTGAATGCCAGGAGTGTAAAGGTAAAAGATTTAACAAAGAAACTCTAACTATTGAATACAAAGGGAGGAATATTGCTGAAATTTTAGAGATGACGGTTGAGGAAGCTTTGGAATTTTTCAAAAATATTCCTGGTCTATATCATAAACTAAAAACTTTAAACGATGTTGGTTTAGGCTATGTTCAATTAGGTCAGCCAGCCCCTTCTTTATCTGGTGGAGAGGCCCAGAGAGTAAAGCTATCTACTGAACTTTCTAAAAAAACCAGTGCCAGAACTATTTATATTTTAGATGAGCCGACGACTGGCTTACATCCTTACGATATTAAAAAACTGGTTTTGGTTTTAAAAAGATTAGTGGAAAAAGGAAATACAGTGCTTGTGTGTGAGCACAATATCGATATTATTCGCAACGTAGATTGGGTAATCGATTTGGGGCCTGAGGGTGGAGATAGAGGAGGCTATATTGTGGCCGAAGGAGAACCTTTCGAGATAGCAAAAATTAAGAAAAGCTATACTGGACAATATTTAAAGAAAATGCTAAAATAAAATTGGTACAGGAACAATAAAATATTTATAGAAAAGGAGGTAAGTAGAATGAAATTCAGTAGAAGAAAAGGACGCCGTATAAAAACTCTTTTAAGAAGCAAAAGAAAAGCAGGGAGAATTGAATATCTTTTTCATCAAATAGGTTTAAAAAAAGGTAAAGCCAACGCTCAAAAAGTTTTTCGAGTTTTGGAATTCTGGCAAGAGAAAAAATGGATTTGGTGTTTTGGAGAATACCCAAAATGGAGATATCATGATTATATTTTGCATCAAGATGGTTGGTTTTTATCTTTAGAGGGAAAGCAAGTTGATTTCCAAATAAAAAGCTCTCTCCAAGCTGCTCAAAAACATCTGGAAAAATACCCTGATGTTCCGTCAATAGTTGTTAGTCCAGCGATAAGTATTGATAAATTAAGCGAAGAAATGAGGAAGCTTTTTAAAGATAAACTTTTAGTAAAAAGCTATAAGTAAGGCTAACGAATTGACGATTTTTCGTTAGCCTTCCTTTATTAGGGCTTGACAGATTTTTATTAATTTCTAAAATAGAATATTAGCACTCAAAGGTCGTAATTGCTAACATGATAAACACAATTCAATTTTATGAAAATAAAACCACTCGCAGATCATATTTTAATTGAACCAATAAAACAAGAGGAAAAAACAAGAACTGGAATTTTACTTCCCGAAACTGCTGAAAAAGAAAGACCAGAACAAGGAAGAGTGATTGCCATAGGACCGGGCCGAAAAACTTCCTCTGGTAAAATCATTCCCATAGAAGTAAAAGTAGGGCAAAAAGTTTTGTTTACAAAATACGGTCCAAACGAAATAAAGGTCGCTGATAAAGAATATTTAATTGCAAAAGAAGAAGATATATTAGCGATTCTTGAATAGAATCGCTAAATTTCTAATTTCTAAATCCTAATTTCTAAAAATATGCCTAAACAAATTAAATACCAAGAAGAAGCTCGGAGAAAATTAAAAATAGGGGTAGATAAATTAGCCAATGTAGTGAAAGTTACTTTAGGTCCCAAAGGAAGGAACGTTGTTTTGGATAAAGGTTTTGGAGCGCCAACTATTACTAATGATGGAGTATCTATTGCCAAAGAAATTGAGCTCGAAGATAAAATGGAAAATTTAGGAACTGAAATTATTAAAGAAGTGGCTGAAAAGACTAAAGATATGGCTGGCGATGGCACTACTACCGCTACTTTACTTGCTCAAGCCATAATCACAGAAGGATTGAAGAACGTTACCGCCGGAACTAATCCCTTAGCAATTAAAAGAGGAATTGAGAAAAGCACCAAAGTAATAATAGATTTTCTTAAGAAGATATCCAGGTCTATTTCCGGCAGAGAGGAAATTGCTCAGGTAGCAACTATTTCTGCTGAAGACCCCGAAGTTGGACAATTAATTGCCCAAGCTATGGAAGAGGTCGGGAAAGATGGAGTGATTACGGTTGAGGAATCAAAAACTTTCGGCCTTCAAAAAGAAATTGTTAAAGGGCTTCAATTTGACCGAGGATACATTTCTCCTTATATGATTACTGATACTGAAAGAATGGAAGCTGTTTTTGATGACCCCCATATTTTAATCACCGATAAAAAAATTTCCAGTCTCCAGGATATTTTACCAGTACTGGAAAAAATAGCCAAGACTGGCAAAAAAGAATTAGTCATTATTGCCGATGAAGTAGAGGGAGACGCCTTAGCTACCTTAGTAGTAAACAAACTTCGAGGGATATTTAATACCCTGGCGATAAAAGCTCCTGGTTTTGGAGATAGAAAAAAAGAGATGTTAGAAGACATTGCCATAGTGACGGGTGGTCAGGTAATTTCAGAAGAAATTGGTTTAAAGCTCGATAAAATTGAAATGAAGCAATTAGGGTCAGCCAGAAAAGTTATTTCAACTAAAGAAAATACTACTATTATTGAAGGAAAGGGAGAAAAAGGAAATATTGAAGATAGAGTCTCTCAAATTAAAAAGCAAATTAAAGAAACAGAGTCAGAATTTGACAAAGAGAAATTACAGGAAAGACTGGCTAAGCTAGCAGGTGGTGTAGCTGTAATTAAAGTGGGAGCTGCTACCGAGGTTGAACAAAAAGCTCGTCAACATAAAACTGAAAATGCCCTTTCAGCAACCAGAGCAGCGGTTGAAGAGGGTATTGTTGCTGGAGGAGGAGTAGCTTTACTCCGAGCATTAAAGAGTTTAGAAGAGCTTAAGACTAAAGATGAAGAAAAAATTGGAATAGCAATTTTAAAAAGAGCACTCCAAGAACCAATAAGGCAAATTGCCCTAAATGCCGGCAAGGATGGTTCGGTGGTGGCAGCTGAGGTTCTTAAAGGTGAAGGTAGTTTTGGTTACAATGCTGCTACCGATACCTATGAGGATTTGATGAAAGCCGGTATTGTTGACCCGACAAAAGTTGTCAGGTCGGCTTTAGAAAATGCGGTTTCGGCAGCTTCTATGTTTCTGACGACCGAAGCTGTGGTGGCAGAATTACCAGAAGAAAAAGAGAAGAAAGCACCAGGAATGCCCCAGGGGATGCCTGGAGGATACTAAAAAACAGAATAGCTCTCATCTATCAAAAACTTTTCCTATTGTCTTAGGAAGAGTTTTTGTTTATACTAAAGAATAGGTATGGGGTTCCGGGATGACTTCCCGGAGGCGCCTTTTCCGAGTATAAAGGTCGTTGGAAAATTAATTAAAAAAAGTGTATATGACTCCTTTTCGAATTATTTTAATAATAGCTGCCATTATTGTTTTATGGGTAATTTTTGCCTATAACCGCTTGGTTTTGCTTTTGAATCGGGCAAAAGAGGCCTGGGCAGATATCGATGTTCAATTAAAGAGAAGATATAATTTAATTCCCAATTTGGTTGAAACGGTTAAAGGTTATGCTGCTCATGAGAAAACAGTTTTTGAAAATGTAACTAAAGCCAGGACGGCAGCTATGACAGCTGAACAGTCGGGCGACCCAAAAAAAGTTGGTAGAGCTGAAAATTTCCTGGCTGGAACTCTGAAAACTCTTTTTGCGGTAGCCGAAAATTATCCTCAGTTGAGAGCTGCAGAAAACTTTTTGGAATTGCAAAAAGAACTTTCTGATACTGAAAATAAAATTCAGGCCGCCAGACGCTTTTATAACGGAAATGTCAGGGATTTGAATATCAAAATTGAGAGTTTCCCGGCAAATATTATCGCCAATCTTTTCAGATTCAAAAAAATGGATTTCTTTGAGATAGAAGAGAAAGCTGACAAAGAAACACCGAGAGTAAATTTCTAATTAGTAATTAGTCATTTTCATGACCCTATATACTCAGGCCGAATCAAATATCCGCAAGACCTGGTTATTGCTCATTGCCTTTTTGATTTTTATTATCGCTTTGGGTTGGATTTTTAGTTATTTATTAGATAATCCTATTTTTCTGATTTTGGCTGTAATTATCGCTTTCTTTCAAAGTTTCCTTTCTTATTGGTATTCAGATAAAATTGTTTTGGCAATGACAAAAGCCAAAAAAATAGAGAAAAAAGACAACCCGGAGCTTTATAGAGTCGTAGAAAATCTTTGTATTACCGCCGGCCTTCCTCTGCCAAAAATTTATATTATAGAAGAGCAACAGCCAAATGCCTTTGCTACCGGCAGAGACCAAAATCATGCCGTTGTTGCTGTCACTCAAGGGCTTTTGGAAAAATTGGAAAGGCCGGAATTAGAAGGAGTTCTCTCTCATGAACTTTCTCATATCGGAAACAAAGATATTCTTTTGGGTACAGTAGTAGTAATTTTAGTCGGGATTATAGCTATGCTTTCAAACTGGTTTTTAAGAATTAGTTTTTTTGGGGGAGGAAGAAGGTCACGAGGTTCAAGCGGAGTAATTTTTATGATCCTTGGAATTTCAGCTGCTATTTTAGCTCCGGTTGCAGCTATTTTAATCAAACTCGCTATTTCCAGAAAAAGAGAATTTTTAGCCGATGCCTCAGGGGCTCTTTTAACAAGGTACCCGGAAGGTTTAGCTAAAGCTCTGGAAAAAATTTCAGCTGACCCAAATCCAATGAGAGTGGCTTCCAATTCCACCGCCCATCTTTTTATCGCTTCACCTTTTCGAGGAAAACAAACCAAGAGCTGGTTCACGAAGCTATTTTTAACTCATCCTCCGGTTGAGGAAAGGACAAGGGTGTTGAGAGGAATGAAAAATTAAAATTATGGAATGTCCTCTTTGTAAAAAACCATTAGATAGAGCCATTTTATACGGTGTTGAGGTAAATTTTTGTCCTAACTGCCTTGGCCTTTTCTTTGAGGCAGAAGAATTAAGGCTGGCAAAAGACCAAAAGGATAGAAGTTTAAGATGGTTAGATATTGACTTATGGAAAGATAAGACTAAATTTAAAATATCTCCCGGAATAAGACTTTGTCCTTCTTGTAGATTACCGCTTTATGAGGTATATTACGGCGATTCTCAGATTATTGTTGATGTTTGTAATTTATGTCAGGGAATCTGGCTTGATCGGAGCGAATTTGAAAAAATAATTGAATATTTAAAAAAGAAAGCAGACTTTGAGCTTTTAGAAAGCTATGCTAAAAATCTAACTGAGGAATTTTGGGAAGTTTTCAGTGGTCCTGAAAATTTAAGAGAAGAAATCTTGGATTTTTTAACAATTTTAAAACTTTTAAGTTATAAATTTGCGACCCAATATCCAACCATTACTAAAATAATTTCACAGTTGCCAAAATAGGGGTGGGGTGACTGAGTGGTTTAAAGTGCTTGCTTGGAGAGCAAGTGTAGCCGAAAGGCTACCGTGAGTTCGAATCTCACTCCCACCGCAATATAGATTTTTAAAAGCCGGTCTACCAATTTGACCGGCTTTTTGGGAAAGATTCATTTTAGTAGTGATAAATTATTTTTTATTTAGAATTTTGTAATACACTTTTTCATATTCATCTGCCATTTTTTCAATACTAAAGTTTTCTTCCACATTTCTTCTACAATCTTCTGGTTTTATTTTTTCTATATCTTTTAGAGCTTTTTTTAATTCTGTAATATTATTTGGTTTTACTACAAAACCGGTTTTCCCATTAATAACAAGTTCCGAAACAGGTCCTTTATTGAAACCAATAACTGGGGTGCCGCACGATTGAGCCTCTGATATTATTAGCCCGAATGCTTCATTTAGCTGGGTCATCATTAAGAATGCTTTTGCTTTTTGTAATAATTTTGCTACCTGTCTTTTGCTTAAAGGCTGCTCAAAAGATACAGGGCCTATCCATTTAATTTTTTTTGATAAATAGGGTTTAACCTCTTTTTTAAAAAACGCTATATCTTCCACATTTGCTACCAGGCGTAATTCTGAGTTTGTTTCTTTGGCTAATTTTATTGCCCACTTTACTCCTTTTGGATCCATAAAATTGCCATATTTGTCTTTCGCTTTACCTAACCTCCCAATCCATAAAAGATAATTATCTTTTATGGCAGAAAATTTATATAAGTCTGTATCTACGCCATGATAAATTACTTTATATATTTTTGTTTTTTTAGCTAACTTTTTAGCTGCTTTCGAAGCACAAATTATATGAGCTTTGGGAAAAAGAGAGAAAACTTCGTCCAATTCAGGGGACATTGCCATATGAAGGGTAGTTATCATCGGCGCTTTAAAATTAGCTCCTGCTAAAAGATTAATGAATTCAGGATAGCAATGATTATGAATAATATCAAAATTGTTTCCAATTTTTTCAAGGATTTTTGCCATTTTAGTTAAAAAGGCGGTGTGGGCATAAAAAGGGTTTTCAAAAGAAGCTGATAAATCATAAAAGCTTTTTTTAATAACCGGGATAATCTTAATTCCTGGAATATAACTATCCTTTGTTCCTAAAATAGAAATCTTATGACCTCTTTTTTTAAGGCCTGTGACTAAATCAAAAATAACCCTTGGCCTGGCAGCTGTAATTTTAGAAGTGATTTTTCTGGTTAAGGGAGCAAGAATAAGAATTTTCATAAACTGTTTGAAGAAAAAATTCTAACGGAGAGATTTTTTTATTTTAAATATTTTTAAAAGTTTCGAATATTTTTTTTGCGCCTTTTTCTTCCTACTACTATATTTTTTCCCATTATTCTTATTATTTCTGCCATTTCTACCATTTTTATCATTTGCATAGGCCTTTTTGTAAATTCTTATATATTTTCGAGCAATTTTCTTCCAGGTGAATTTTTTTTCAACAATCTGCCTTGCTGCTTCTCCTAATCTTTTCCTCAGCTCGTCATTTTCTAATAATTTATTACAGGCCTCGGCAATCTGCCGGCTACTTTTTGATCTAATCAAAAGTCCATTCACTCCATGTTTTACTGCCAGAGGAATACCGCCTTTTCTGGTCCCAATGATAGGAGTTTTAGTACTCATTGCTTCTAAGATTACAAGCCCTAAGGCTTCATCTACTATTGAAGGAACTATCAAAACGTCGGCCCTATAATAAAACTCTTTTAGTTCTTCTTTTTTCTCTTTTCCCATATAACCAAGAAAATGAACATTGCTCAGTTTCATTTTATAAACCAGGTCTTCTAGATTTTTCTTCTCAGGACCATCACCAATAATGTAAATATCTCCTTTTATGTCTTCAGCTGATTTTATAAGATAATTAACCCCTTTTATTTCAGTTAGTTTTCCCGAAAATAGGATAACTTTTTTCCCTTTTAATTTGTATTTTTTATTGATAATCTTTATTTCTTTTTCTAGTGGGAAGTCTTCAAGGTGGATACCTCCTGGAACAATTCTTGTTTTATTAGCAAACCCACTGCCAAAAATATTCAACATTCTTCTTTTTGTATCTCCGCTCACAGCTACTATTTTTTTCGCTTTTCCTAAAGTATCTTGAGAAAGAGAAATATAGGTTCTACGCTCAGAAGCAGCTAATATCCCTGTTCCGTGAACAGTAACAATGAAATTTATATCAAACAATGCTTTTATAAAATTTGCCGCCCATAAAAGAAGAGAAATGTGCTGGACATGAATAAGGTCTGGCTTAAAATCGTCCACTGCATTTATTACGCTTCTTAAGAAGAAATTAAACACTCGGGATATTTCTTTTGGGGTAAGGTCTTTGTATAACTTACAAACCGGCCAATCAGGATGCCCGGTAAAAGCAACCGGAAAGGGTAATTCTAAAGGATAAATTTTTACTCCGGCATGTTTTTCTTTACTTTCTGGACAGACTATAGCTGTTTTTATTTTTTTGGCTTTGTTAATTTCAGTGGCTAATTCTCTGGTATAAGTTCCAGAACCACATCCCCATAAAGGAAAACACTGCAGAAATAGAACTTTATTTATTTTCGGCTTTTTAGCCATAGTAAAACTATTTTAAAACCCGTTAATTTTATCAACGGGATATGTTTTATTCTATCTCTTAAGAATACGGTGTCAAATGGTTTGGGGAAAAGTTGTTTTTTTTAAAAAAATGTATTAAAATAAATGCAGCTGTTTATGCAAAATTCGCCGCTCAAAGAATCTAAAGATTCTTTTCGAGCCTCTTTTCCTCATATAATATAAAATTTATGAATGGAAACTCGCCAATTGACGAAATTAAAGAGAGATTAGATATTGTCGAAGTAATTGGAAGTTATATTCAATTAAAAAAAGTTGGAGCTAACTATAGAGCTTTCTGCCCTTTCCATTCGGAAAAAAAGCCCTCTCTTTTTGTTTCGCCAGCCCGCCAAATATGGCATTGTTTTGGCTGCGGAAAAGGCGGGGATATTTTTGGCTTTGTAAAAGAAATTGAAGGAGTTGAGTTTGGAGATGCCTTAAGAATTTTAGCCCAAAAAGCCGGAGTTGAATTAAAAAGGCAGACGCCGGAATACAAAAAGTGGCAAACAGAAAGAAACCGGCTTTATGAGATTTGTGATTTGGCAACAAGGTTTTTTGAAAAACAAATTGAAGAAAGTAAAACGGGCAAAGAAGTAAAAAAATACCTTTTAGACAGAGGGATTACACAAGAGAGTATAAAAAAATGGCGAGTAGGTTATGCTCCCGATGTTTGGCAGGGGTTGGCCGACTTTTTAACTTCTCGAGGTTACGGTCAAGAAGAAATTAAAAAAGCCGGGTTAGGGCTATCTTCTGAAAAAGGTTCTTTTTACGACAGATTTAGAGGGAGAATTATTTTTCCGGTTTTTGATTTAAATTCCCAGGTAGTAGGTTTTGGGGGCAGAGTTTTTAAAGAAAAAGATAAAAAAGAAATAGCCAAATATGTTAATACCCCTAACACTCTGCTTTATGATAAAAGTCGAGTTTTATACGGTTTAGATAAAGCAAAGTTAGAAATTAGGAAACGAGATTTCTGTATTCTGGTTGAGGGATATACTGATGTGATTATGGTTTCCCAGGCAGGTACAGCTAATGTGGTGGCAACCTCAGGAACTGCCTTGACCCCTTATCAACTCAAGATTCTAAAAAGATATTCAGAAAATCTTCTGACTGCTTTTGATATGGATGTTGCCGGTGATACTGCTACGAAGCGTGGAATAGATTTAGCCCAGGCCAGAGGTTTTAATATAAAAGTGATTACTATGTCTCAAAATTCAGATCCTGCCGATGTTGTTTCCAAGAATCCAAAGGATTGGGAAAAACTGGTTGGGGAAGCAAAATCAATTCTTGATTTTTATTTTAAAACTGCTTTTGCCCTATTAGACCCAAAGACTCCTGAAGGAAAGAGAGAGATTTCAAAGATTTTATTGCCAGTCATAAAAAGAATCCCAAATAAAATTGAACAGGCTTTTTGGATTCAAGAACTTGCTAAAAAATTAGGGGTGAAAGAGGAGAGCATAGAAGAAGAATTAAAAAAAACAAAAGATTTACCCCCTGTTTACTTTGGATTGGAAGAAGGCATCGAGAAAAAAGAGAATTCTTTTGCAGCAAGGCAAAAATCCCGGCAGGAACTCTTGGAAGAACAGATAATGACCTTCATTTTGAAATCTCCAGAAAACCTCGATTTAATTACTGAAAAAGAGATTTCTTTTTTTTCTCCTCAAATTTCTCAGATTTTAAGATATTTCAAAAAAACTCAAGATTCTTCTACTACAGCTATATCCTTTGGCGAGTCAAAACAAATCAAAGCTCTTAAGAAAAATTTACCTCTTGAACTTACTGATTTAATAAATTATCTTTCTTTTAAAGCAGAAGT
>Ga0307422_1000050_pt1 | contig 60015 bp, 66 predicted proteins | sample SalMarWE160290MG_FD_202153 | JGI IMG/M metagenome (GOLD analysis project Ga0307422, IMG submission 202153) | Salt marsh sediment microbial communities from the Plum Island Ecosystem LTER, Massachusetts, United States - WE1602-90 | ecosystem: Environmental > Aquatic > Marine > Intertidal zone >...
GCGCATGGATTTCCGTAGCCAAGTGTATATAGTTTTCCTCCTCTGTTTTCACGTACCCTGCAAAAACCTCTCTCTCCGTCTTTTAAAACACACTGATGAGGACAATTCTGACATTGCACTGTTGTGCCTTCTTTTTTTATCCAGTACGAAGCGACTTTAGGTTCGACGTAATATCCTCTGGGTGAAGTTCTTCCTAACGCTGTTAGGGGTAAAGCAGCGAGTGCTTTCAAAAACTCTCTTCTATCCATTACAGTAAATTTTAATTTATTTTTATTTATTGTCAAGAACCCACCCCTCACACTGAGTTTGAACCACAGAGATCACAAAGACCACAAAGATTTTTACTGTTAGTCTATTTGTCTGTTAGCCGGTTGGGCTGTGTTTTTTTGCCCACCGACACACCAATCCACTAACAGATTTAAGAACAACAAATTACACGAACGGAAGGCTATATTGCCTTTGACAAAAGCGCTTCTATTTCTCTTATGGAAAGTCCATCTTCCTTATAATGAGGAAAACCTTTTTCTTCGGCGTATTTTAAAAAGGTTAACAATTGATTGCCAAAACCTCTTATAATCACAAGCAAGTCGGTGTTTCTTTCATCCAGTGTCCTGTATTTTTCGGAAAGTTTATATGCCAATTTGTCGCGGAACGTTAAGTTTTTACTTTCCTTTTTATCTGTAAGAATATGGGACAATTCATGCGCCATTCCGCCTTCGATAACTTTTTCCGGAGCATTTTCCAAAGATGTATCGACTTCGATATAAAACCCTTCTTCACTCAGTTCCCCGTATTCAAGAAGAGCGTCTTTCAGGTCATTGTATTCAACTTGAATATCATAATCCATTAGTTCGGGAAAACTTTTTATTATTATTCTATCTCTGATCTTTGTTAAATTCTCGACTTTCGACAAAAAAATAATCCTTTAAAAAATTTTATTCTAAAAACATACCTTTTAAACCCGTATTGTTTTCCATCTTTCTTTCGAAATTCACTTCACTTTTCAATAAAACTATTTCATTCGTTACTTCAACCAGACCTTCGATTAAGTGCCCGCCGACGACTTCTTTTTTTTCGTTGCCCAAAACCGCATGTAAGTGGAATATGTATTCTTCGTTTTGCTTTACGATATTCCCTTCCAGCGAAAGTAATTCGTGAGGAATTTTAAAATACCGGGGGGTATAATTTCCCTTTTCTTTAAAATAACCAAGTTTGAAATTTTTTAATTGCCCGATCCCGGAAATTACCACAGCGGAATTAATATGATATTTACCGCAGATTTCCCCCAGTTTTTCATAAATATTTTCGCCCGGAAAAAGTCTTATAAAAACTAAATCTCCCTTTTGTTTACACTGCATATCCTCTCACCTGTATTTATATAATTAGTAACTTTTCTTGTATTTGTCAATGACCGAACAATCCCAAATTATTCTAACACAAAAAACACATGACGTGAGCTTTTTTAAGCGAATCTTCAAGTCTGTGGAAGATTCGATTTAAGTTAGAAGTCGATTTTCAATCCCATCTTTATAAATCTCGGATTTGTGTAGTATAGATATTCAAGAGCCGGTTTATTTATGTACTTCTTATTGACTTCTCCCGCTTTATCATTACCTCCAATAAGTAAGGTATCCATAGCATATCTTGTATCCCTGTACATGGGCAGATGAAGAGACCGCAAATAATCCAGTTTATCCGTATCAGCTCTAAAACAGAGATCTCCGTTTAAATATTTTGCATCGAAAACATTGTTGATATCTACAAAGAAGCTGAAAACCATTCTACCCGAATTAAGACTTTTGCTCAAACGTAAATCCCAGTAACCTTCATCTTCCCATTTGAGATTGTTGATGTAAGTCGGATCATGTGGAGAAAAAGGATTCGGAACATGGGGATCGTAGCTGAAATAATCGCCTCCCTTCCGGGTATAAAGAAGACTGGTTGAAATATTTTTCAATACTTTTCCCCAATCGTTGGGTGTACTGAAGATAAGGAATAGACGGAAGTTAGGATTTGATTTTATTTCAATGTCGTTATGTCCGATTTTACCAGAGAAGCCCCTTTCGAAATTATAAATAAAAGAACCTTTGAAAAATTTCCCGTATCTCTTTCGCAGAGAAAACTCGATTCCCTTTATGTTGCCGTGAACATTATTTGCGTAAGTGATATGAGAAATATCTTCAGCATCGTTTAAAGTCGTTTCTCCGATCTGGTTTTCATAGTCGTTAAAATATCCCGAGATATGAAACAAATATCGCCCCCAAAATTCTCTTTCATAACCTATTTCATAAGAAACTACTTTTGATAGATCGATGCAGGGATTACCTGTGTATTCGGTTGAATCCGGATAATTGTTTAGCTTACCGAGTGTCTTTTCGGTTTCAGGTAACTCGTAAAAATCCCCGAAATTGAAGTAAAACTTACTGAATTTATCCACAGGGAAAGATATTCCAAGGCGAGGGCTCAGTTTCCATTTGGGATTATTCCCATCAGGATTATAATGATCCAATCTGAGACCAAGTCTGGCGAATAATTCATCCCCCGAGAAATTGTCCTGAACATAAAACCCGGCTCTTATGGGATTGCCGCTCCAGTTAACTTCTTCTATTATTTCTCCTGTTCCGCCTGAAAAAACAGCTAAATAAGTATTTATCCTATCATAATTAAACTGAAACCCAGCCTTAATTTCATTCTGATGGTTAACCGCGGAAGTTATCCCGGAGTGAAAGTTAAAAGTATTGATTCGTGAAGTATCATGTTGAGCCCTTCCGAAAGTACTGAATATAAAATCAGCCGGTAATAAATCTCTATAAAAGCACTCATTATCGGTAAAACTCTCATATCCGAAAGGGATTTGTCGCGGTATGCTAACATTGCCGAAGGATATAAGTTCTGTTGTGTTTCTTAAATCTGTGGGATCGTTCGATAACCAGGCTGGGACAGAATAATGAGTGAATTTTGAGAAAAAAAACTTAAAATTGTAATATGTAAATGGATTGATATTATGATTAAAATCAAATCCCCATCCATATCTTTTAATACTATATGGATTGAGAGCATCCACCCAGTACATAAAATCCTTACCCGCGACATTGCGGAGATTATCCCCGCTTCCAGTCCAGATTTCTCCATCGAAATATATGTCCCTCGGATCGGTAGTGACAGTCTTTATATTTTCGAATAAACCTTTAATATTGAACTTGATTCCAGGTTTCAAATGAAACATTACATTACAATCGGTTTTGTTTTCGGAATAATTTTCTCTACTTACCGGAAGAAAAAAAGGTTCCTCTTTAGTCGAATGAGAAACATGAAAAGTAATAATGTTTATACCTGGAAACGGACCACTGAAACCGAGATCAAACATTTTCCCCGCTTCGTTTCCGTAGCTTCCTGAAATCTGGCCCAGAATTTCACTGCCTTCTGTTCTGTATACATACATGAATAAGTTTCTCCATTCTTCTGGACTTAGAGTGTCGCCTTTTTTTCTTCGCTCTTCAGCGTACTCTATCCAGCCCTCGAAGGAATTATACTCATCAGCTTCTTTTTCAGGCAGCACCAAAATGCCTTTCCAGCATAGGCTATCTTCTGTGTCAACAAAAGGACGAATGTGTACATTATAAGGATTGAAAATGCTGTTTCCATGATGGGGCATATGAGAAAAAGTATATTGAAAATCAGCGGAGCCATGATAGGAATTCCGTTCTCCCTTCCTCTCGTTAATATTTATCAGGTAAGAGCTTAAATTCCCGTATTCGGCATCAAAACCTTCCCTTATTACAACCACATCTTTGACAGCAGTCAGAGGCGGAATCAAAACCGGTGTATTGATCCTGTTATCCGATAAAGAGAAATCGTCGCTTTTAACCGTAAACCGGGAATACATTCTTTCACTGAAGTTCATAGATTCCAGATAATCTTCAAGACTTGAAACAAGAGGAATTTTCTTTATTTCTTCGCTATTCGAGTAATACCTTCTGGAGGTAATATCCATCTTAATAATTTCTTCTTCCATTTCTTCAGTTACATATTTTCCCTCAAACGTGCCCGGAGAAAATAATTTAATGTCCAACCTTGTAGCATGATCCGCTTCCACAATTACTTTTTTTACAGTTAGAGGCAAATAACCTATACCCCTGAATTGAATTTCATAGGTGCCGGAAGGGATATTTATTATGTGATAAGATCCATTATCTTCGCAATCTAATCCGAAATCGGTTCCCACTACAATGACATTTACACGAGCTATAGGTTTACCTGTTGTAGCATCGACAATTTTACCTGCAATTTGTCCATGAGAACCGGCTGAAGAAGAAAAAGCAAAGAGAAAATAGAGTAAAACACACCAGTTAAAATTACTGGTTTTCATAAATGTTTAATTTTAAAACACGAAACCTTCACCTATAAAAAGAACACAGGGCGAAGGCAAATCAATCAGATTCTATCTCTATCGCATTCTCTGTACAAACAGCAACACACGCCATACACTCTATGCATTCGGGCATATCGAATGCTATCACGAGGTTTGAAGAATCATTGGGATCTACCTCTTTATAATATTTGTCAATAGCTTCCTTGTTTTCAACTTTATCATCTACAGGCTTGCACCATCTTCCGCTTTTATTGCCCTCCAATATGTCTACAGGACAGGCATCTGCGCAGTCCGCAAGACCCGTACATTTACTGTAATTGTAAATAACCTTAGGCATTTAGTCCTCCTTCAATCTGTGTTTTTAAAGGATATATATGCCGATTCAAACTTTTGTCAAGGGTGACCCCCAAAAGATTCTCACACAAAATACACTAACCCTCCACCACCCTAATTAAACACGCGTTTAAAAAAGCACGGAAAACGCATATTCGTATCATCGCTCGGTTCTACTTCACGGCGTAACAAATCAGACAAAACCCTTGACAAAATCCGAAATTGTATTATATTATTGATACAATAATATGAAGATTGATAAAAGTAAACCGATATGGAGACAGATAGTCAGAGAAATCAAAGAAAGAGTTTCGCGGGGAGAAATAAAGAACGATTTGCCCACGGTGCGAGCTCTCGCGGAAGAGTTAGGTGTAAACCCGAATACTGTGGCGAGAGCTTACAGGGAAATGGAAAGAGAAGGGGTTATTGAAAGCTGGGTCGGCAAAGGAACCTGGGTTAAAGAAAGCTCTCTCCGTGATCTCAAAGAGAAGATGGTCGAAGAAGAAGTAGGGAAATTTGTAGAAAGTTTGACCTCGATGGGTCTATCGAAAAAAGAAATAAAAAAATTAGTGAGGAAGATAGATGATTAAAATTAAAAACCTGGTAAAAAGATACAACGAAATATATGCTATAAACAACATCGATCTGGAGATCGAAGACGGCACATTTGTCGGTCTGGTCGGCCCGAATGGAAGCGGAAAAACGACTCTTCTAAAACTGATTTTCGGGTTTTGCAGACCGACCTCCGGAGAAATAACCGTCGATGGAAGATTGCCCGGAATAGAGTTAAAATCCACAACCGCGTTTTACCCTGAATATGATTCAACTTATCACTGGATGAAAACTCAGGATTTAATAGACTGGTATTCTGGCTTTTTCTTCGACTGGAATAAAGAAAAAGAAAAAAATTTAATCGATTTTTTTAAGCTTCCCACTCACAGATACGTAGCGCACTTATCCAAAGGTTTAAGGTCGAAGTTAAAATTGGTTCTTACTCTTTCACGTGACGCGAAAATATTTCTACTCGACGAACCCCTATCTGGGATAGACCCGGCTTCGAGAACAAACATAACCTCGGGAATTCTTAAAGCGTACAGAGAAAGTCAAACGTTTATATTTTCAACTCACATCGTAGCCGACGCGGAAATGCTTTTTGAAAGGACTATATTTATGAAAGAAGGCAATATAATTATAGACGGGCAGTCCGACGCCTTAAGAGAAAAACAAGGTAAATCGATGGAGCAAATCTTCAAGGAGGATATTTATGGGTAAACTATTTAAAAAAGAACTCCTTGGAGAGAAAAACTGGATTATTGGTTTTTGCGGATTTGTACTCGGCGTTAATTTCCTGTTTTTACCTTTAGCTAAAGTTACCGAGGGATTCATGGCAGTGCCGGTTATATTTTTAACTCTTCCCGCTTTTCCTCTTATGGCTCTGGTTAAATCTTTTTTAATATGGAAAAACGAATGGGACTCGAACACTAATTTCTTACTTCTTTCTCTGCCTGTGAGGGGTTATAATATAGTTTTGAGCAAAATCGGGGCTCTGGCAGTCGAAATTTTCCTGTACGTGCTTCTTGTTTTTCTCGTTCCTTACCTTATACTAACGGGATTTACGGATCAATTTAGAGTGGATGTGTTGACTTTTTTAAAGTTGTGGTTATTACCGGCTTTTGGGATTCTTTTTATTGTACCTTTTGCCGTGTTTTCGTATCTTTTTGGGAGAGTATTCTCCAAAGCGCAGGGCTGGATTACCGCGGGAAGCCTTGTCGGTCTTTTATTGATATATCCCCGATATTTACATTTTGGGAGAAAAATCTTTTCTTATCTACCGGAAGTTTCCATGAATTTTACTTTAGCCGGCGACACAGAAATGTTCAGTATCAATATAGCAACAATGATGGCTACATTCTTATTTTCTGCAATTCTAACTTTAGCCTCTTGCTTTTTAATAGAAAAAGCTGAACTATAGTATAAAAAATAAGGAGGGAAAATGGAAAGTCATGTTAAAGCGGTAGGAATAATCCATATAGCTTTTAGTGTGCTTGGAATTTTAATAGCCCTTATTTTATTTTCGGTATTGAATCTGGTCGCGAGAATGCCGGATATAGATGAAGAAGCGGTAAGAATACTTCAAACAGTGGGCATGGTCATTCCCTGGTTCATGATAATTTGTTCCGCTCCGGGAATTGCCGGGGGAATCGGACTTTTAAAATATCGGGGATGGGCAAGAATCCTTGTTCTTATACTATCTTTCCTCGCTTTATTGGATTTCCCTGTTGGCACAGCGGTCGGAATTTATTCTATATGGGTACTATTTGACAAGCGAACGGAAAAGTTGTTTGCCAGGAGTAAAAAATAAAATAGGTAGGAGAGAGTAAATACAAAAGCTGCTGTCTTATAGTTCACTGCTGAAAATGTGCCAAAAGTGATATTTTTATGCGTAGGGCAAACCCTCAATAGAATAGTTTCACATTCCATTCGGTTAACCTTTAGGTTTGCGCACCGTTTGCTTGCCAGCGTCTTGGTACGGCTAAAGCTGTACCCCACAAGCGAAATTTCGGTTTTTGTCGCAGTCTCCCAGCTAAAAAGCTATTTGGCTATTTGTTGTTTCTCTGCGGTTTTTGCCTGCCCTGTGGAATAAATTTCTATTCCATGGGGGCGTCTTTGCGGTGCAATTTTCTTGTGATAATCTGTGAAATCTGTGGTTTCTTTTGGGGAAAGCCGGGGCACTTGACTATTTGCGCTTTTACCCGTATTTTTTAATTGATATTTACCGAGGAGGTGAAATGGCTCAGAAAAAATTTGACGCGGAGAGCATTAGAGAAGAAACACGCTATATGGGTGGTTGGCTGAAATTGCTTGGTATAGCTAAAATAGTTCAGGGCGCGTTTCTTGTTATGACAATCTTCGGTGCCATCCATGGGGCTGTAACAATATGGGAAGGTTTATTGTTAAGCCGGGCAGCCGATGGTTCGAGAGAAGTTACTGCGGGAAATATCAAAACTCTTGGCGAAAGGATGCTTAAGCCCCTCAAGATATACTTCATTATTCAGGGTGTGCTTATAATCCTGGTCTTTGGTATTTTCATTCTTGGAATTTTAATAGCTTCAAGTCTTATAGGTACTGGATTCTTTGCTCACTACCTCGAAGTTTTTAAGAATTTTTAGTTTAAACAAATTGTTTATGGAGGAGGTATTATAATGAAAAAGAAAGGTTACCTGCTGTTATTTATCGTGATTTTAGCGCTCTTTTTTATAAGCTGCGCTCCCGGTAATGAGAAGTGGAATACTGAAATTAATCCCGGCGCTAAAGCTGGATTTTTATACGGAGTGTGGCACGGCACAATAATTATAATAACTTTTATCATCAGTCTTTTTACAAATGAAGTCGGTTTGTATGAAATAAATAATACCGGCTGGCCTTATAATCTTGGATTTATAATAGGGCTCAACATTTCTATCGGAGGAATGTTCAGCGGCGGAAAGAGACGTAAAAAATGATGATTTGATTAATATATAATGGAATACAAAAACTTAACCGAACATACAAAAATCCCGGTACTCGGTCTCGGAACCTGGGAAATCGGCGGAAGAATGAAAAGGGACACAAGTCAAGATAAAGAAAGTGTTGCAGGAATAAAAAAAGCCGTAGAACTTGGTTATACCCATATAGATACAGCGGAAATGTACGGCGCGGGGCATTCGGAAGAATTGGTCGGGTTCGCCATAAAAGATATTGAAAGGGAATCGCTTTTTATAACGACAAAAGTCTTACCGGAGCACCTGCGATATAACGATTGTATTAAAGCCGCGGAAGGAAGTCTCAAAAGATTAAAGACAGATTATATAGATTTATATTTAATTCATGTACCAAACCCCAAAATTCCTATAAAAGAAACGATGCGGGCAATGGATACTTTACTTAAACAGAAAAAGATAAGGTTTGTCGGTGTAAGTAATTTTTCTGTAGAACAATTAAAAGAGGCTCAAGAATATACAGAAAATAAAATCGTAAACAATCAGATAGAATACAATCTATTTACAAGACACAGCGGTATGTATAATGTCAATATCGAGTCTGAAATAATTCCTTACTGTCAGGAAAACGAAATAATAATTACAGCCTGGAGACCTCTGGTTAAAGGAAGATTGTTTAAAGAAAAAAATAAACTATTAGAGGAGATGGTAGAGAAGTACGACAAAACGCTCGCTCAGATCGCGATAAACTGGCTTATTTCCAAACAAAATATAATTACGATAACGAAGTCGACGGATTCCGAACATCTGAAAGAAAACTTAGGCGCTCTGGGGTGGAACTTAAGCGAGGAAGATATAAAAAGATTGGACGAAGAATTCAGCTAAAATAGATTATGCCGAAATACAAATGTCCGCACTGCGGTATGAAATTTGATACTCCCGGAAATTGTCCAATGTGCAATGTTCCGCTTGTGAAAATTGGGGATGAGAAAAAGAATATTAAAACCGAGAAAAAAGAGATGAAACACGGAAATCATGAACACCACGACCACACCGAGCATCATAAACACATGGTTAAAGATTTTAAAAAGAGATTTTTTGTTTCACTTGTAATAACAATACCCATACTGCTTCTGTCGCCTCTTATTCAAGACTTTTTGAATTATACGCTTGTCTTTAAGGGCGATAAATACTTAATGTTCTTATTGTCGAGCTTTGTTTTCGTATACGGCGGTTTGCCTTTCTTAAAAGGTCTTTATGATGAGTTAAAACAAAAACAACCCGGTATGATGACTCTTATCGCGCTGGCTATTTTTGTAGCCTATGTGTACAGCGCCGCGGTTGTATTCGGGCTAAAGGGGAAATATTTTTTCTGGGAACTCGCCACACTAATCGATATTATGCTACTGGGTCACTGGATAGAAATGAAATCCGTTCTGGGGGCTTCGAAAGCGCTGGAAAAGCTCGCCCAATTATTGCCTGATACAGCGCATTTATTGAAGGGTGATCGAGTATCGGATGTGAAAATATCGGAGCTGAAGAAAGAAGATATTGTTTTGATTAAAGCGGGAGAAAAAGTGCCCGCGGATGCGGTCATCACCGAAGGGAAAAGTTATATAGACGAATCCATGATAACTGGCGAATCAAAGCCTGTAAAAAAAGAAAAAGGTGAAAAAATAATCGGAGGTTCGGTCAACGGGGATTCGGTTATTAAGGCAAAAGTTGTTGGAACGGGAGAAAACTCTTATTTAAACAAAGTCGTTAATATGGTTAAACAGGCGCAAAGCGCTAAATCAAAAACGCAAGCGTTAGCAGACAGAGCGGCGATGTGGTTAACCATTATCGCTATAACGGTGGGTACAGTAACGCTGATTTTCTGGTTATTCGAAGCGGATGAAATCGCATTCGCCATAGAAAGAATGGCGACCGTTATGGTCATAACCTGCCCTCACGCTCTCGGTCTTGCCATACCTCTTGTTGGAGCGGTATCTACCTCCCTTTCGGCAAAGAACGGACTTTTAATAAGAAACAGGACCGCCTTTGAAAATGCCAGAAAGATAAGCACACTTGTTTTCGATAAAACCGGCACCTTAACCGGAGGAAAATTCGTAGTTAGCTCTGTCAAGATTTTCGACTCCGAATACGACGAAAAAGACATAATAAAAATAGCCGCGATCCTCGAAGTAAATTCCGAACATTCCATCGCGAAAGGCATTTTAGATAAAGCAAAGGATCTCGGTTTAGATACAGAAAAAAGTGAAGATTTCGAGGTTATAAAAGGAGAGGGCGTCAAGGGTAAAATCGACGATAAAGAAATAAAATTGGTCAGCAAAAGCTATCTCGATAAAAACAATATAGAAATCCCTGAAGAAGCTGTCGAAAAAATAAGCGGGACTCTGGTATTTGTTTTAATCGATAACAATCTAAAAAGTTTAATAGAATTATCCGACAAAATCAGAGAAGATTCTTACGAAGCCATAAAAAAACTGAAAAAAGAAGGAATTAAATGCTGGATGCTTACAGGAGACAATAAAGAAGTGGCAAAGGATGTGGCGGACGAACTCGAGCTGGACGGATTTTTTGCCGAAGTTTTGCCGGATGAAAAACAGGATAAAATAAAAGAACTTCAGAGTAAAGGGGAAGTGGTTGCCATGACCGGGGACGGAATAAACGACGCGCCCGCTCTCGCCCAGGCTGACGTTGGGATAGCCATAGGCTCGGGTACGGACGTAGCTGCGGAAACCGCCGATATAATCCTTGTAAACAGCAACCCTAAAGATGTTTTATCCCTTATACTTTTTGGTAAGGCAACATATAGAAAAATGATTCAAAATCTTTTCTGGGCTATGGGATACAATGTAATCGCCATACCCCTTGCAGCGGGTGTTTTGTATAACACGGGAATTCTTATTTCTCCGGCAGTTGGCGCGATACTCATGTCTATGAGTACGGTTATAGTGGCTATAAACGCGAGTTTTTTGAGAGTGAAAAAAGACTAAATATTCTCACACTAAGACACAAAGGCACTAAGAAACAACAGAAAATATTTGTTTTGTTTACCACCAAAAAAGATAGAAACTAATGTGTTAGGGGATGGCGCATAACCCAAGACGAGATGGATTTTCATCTAATCGGGCAAGCTCTGCGGTCTTTGTGGCTATTTTAGGTTTTGGATTTAGGGGAATTTGGTTGAAAAACAAAAAAAATGGTGGGTGTGATGGGGTTTTGTGTGTTTTGTGGTTAAAAAACCAAAAATCTTGTGATAATCCGCCTGCCCTGTGGAATAGGAGAGCTACCTGGATGACAATCTATTCTACGGGGCAAGATGTCGAACTCGCAATGTCAGATCATTCGGGATAGGGATGTCCTTTAATGTGATTTTTTTCACAACTTGACAAACATCTAAATTGTTATTATTAGACTTTGTGAATAAAATATTTAAGTTGGTTGATTCTTTTTATGGGCAAACAAAAAAGCACGGAGGATTGATTGGATAAAAACGGGAATTTTTCACTAAGAGAGAGGCTAAAAAGTTTTTTCTGGTTATTTTCCTTTCTTATTGTCCTCTGGATGGTTCTTACTGCTACGTTTAATTCTCAGGAATTTTTACTTGGAATTTCCATCTGTTTTGTAATTGCCTTAATTACTCATAAATTTTATATTGAATTAGGTTTTCCGTCTATAAGTATTAAGAAAATTTGCTTTTTTATTGTTTTTATATTAGTCCTTTTTTATGAGATACTGAAAGCCAATATAGATGTGGCGCTTCGGATTATTCGTCCGTCATTGCCGATAAATCCCGGTGTGGTGGTTATAAAGACAGGTCTTAAATCGGATATCGCGAAAACGATTTTAGCTAATTCCATAACTCTGACCCCCGGTACTTTTACTCTTGATATACAGGGAGATAAATTATTGATTCACTGGATAGACGTGGAAGCGACCGATATCGATGCTGCTACTAATATTATAGGTGAAAGATTCGAAAAGTATTTGAGGATTATATTTAAATGATTGCGAATATATATTTTGTGGTTATAGGTTCAGGGGTTATTTTATGTCTGCTCAGGATGCTTAAGGGTCCTACAGCTCCCGATCGTGCTGTGGCGCTGGATACGGCGGTTACAGTTACGGTCGCGTTATTGGTTCTTATCGGTCTTGTTTTAAAAAGAAAAATATATCTTGATGTATCGTTGGTTTATGCCGTTCTGACCTTTATAGGTTCGGTCGCGATAGCGAGATATCTCGAGGGAGGAATCGAATGAACTGGGGCTGGTGGGTTACGGGATTTGGTGTGATATTCCTGTTTCTTGGAAGTCTCGGTGTGTACAGGATGCCGGACGTTTACAATAGATTACAGGCGGGAACAAAGTGCACGACACTAGGCGCTTTCTGTACAATTATAGGTGTCGGAATAATAGAACCTTCCTGGTTCTGGACAACTCTTATAATAGCGGTATTTGTGTTGCTGACCAATCCGATATCGAGTCACGCGTTTGGAAGGGCTTCCTGTATTTCAAAAGTCAGACTATGTAAAAGAACGAAGGTTGATCAATCGAAAGGTTTTTGCAGAGAAGAGGATAAAGAAGATGATAATTCTTGAAATAATACTGGTTTTCGTGATGCTTGTGGGTGCGATTGCTGCCGGAATTTTTAAAGATTTGTTAAACGCGGTTATAGCCGCCGGTTTTGTTAGTTTTATCGCAGCAATACTCTTCTATTTTCTGCACGCGCCCGATGTAGCCATGGCAGAGGCTTCTATTGGTGCCGCTTTGACTGTAGCCGTTTTTGTGATAACTATTAAAAAGACAAAAAGATTCGAGGAAGATGATGAGAAAATTAATTAGTCTTATTTTGATATTAATAATCGCCGCCGCGGTTTTTTTCTCTCTTCGTGAGATACCTTTTGGAACCACGAGAAGCAGGGTAAGGGAATATTATCTTGATAACGGGATAAAACAAACAGGAGCCGCAAATATAGTGACATCTGTGGTTGTTAATTATCGTGGTTTCGATACGCTGGGAGAGGTTACCGTTTTGTTCCTCGCGAGTATCGGGCTTTCCGCGGTTCTTTACGGTAAAAAAGAGGAGAAAAAAAGAAAGAGAAGGGAAAGCAGTTTGATTTTATATACGGGCTGCAGATTTTTGTTTCCTCTTATTCTGCTTTTCGGGGCTTACATCTTTATTCACGGGCATTTAACTCCCGGGGGAGGTTTTCAGGGCGGGGCTGTGATAGCTTCGGGTTTTTTGCTGACCATGCTCGGATGCTGGGGATGGGAAGGAATTAACAGGAACAGATTTAAAATAACCGAATCTATTTCGGGTCTTGTCTTTGTTATCGTGGGTCTTCTCGGATTACTTTACGGAGGATATTTTCTGTTTAATTTTCTGCCTAAAGGAATCCCGAATCAACTCTTAAGCGCGGGAATCATTCCTATTGTGTATGTCGCTATCGGATTTAAAGTAGGTTCGGAAATAGCGGGTATAATAGATGATATGGTGAGGTGCGGGTGATGGAATTTTTAGAGAATTATCTTTATTACATCGCCTCATTCGGTTTGATTTTTATAGGTCTTTATATAATGCTTGTTAAGAAAAATCTGATAAAAATTATTATCGGTCTCTCGATTATAGATACGGGAGTAAATATATTGTTGATTTCTATAGGTTATTTGAAAGAAGGGACAGTTCCTATTTTTTCACGGGATAATCTTCTGCCTTCGAGGATGGTCGACCCGGTACCGCAGGCACTTGTTCTGACCGCTATTGTTATAGGAGTGGCGATCTTAGCGCTTGCTCTGACTCTTACGATAGTTCTTTACCGTCATTACGGAACTCTCAATGTCGGAAAAATAAGGAATCTTAAATGGTAAATCCCGTTTTACTGATTGTTATTCCTTTAGCCGGCGCGTTCGCGATACCGTTATTTGGTTTTATATCAAAACACATATCTAAGTATATTCCTTTAATCGCGACTCTGGGTATGGCTGTGATTGTGGGTTCTTTGATTCCGAAAGTTATAAACAGACCCATAATCGTTGTGATCGGAGGTTTTAAGCCTCCTTTCGGTATTAACCTTTTTGTAAGTCCTTTTTCTCTGTTTTTCGCAGGAATTATAAGTCTTCTCGGTTTTCTTGTTTCCGTTTACGCCATAAAATATGTTAACGAGGGAGATATAGATAAATATCACCTTTTATTTCTGCTTTTCATAACAGGCGCCACGGGAATTGCTCTTACCGGCGACCTGTTTAATCTGTTTGTTTTCTTTGAGATACTCTGCATCTCCTCCTACGCTCTGGTCGCGTACAACAGGGATAGGGATGGAGTGGAAGCGGGTATAAAATACCTGATTCAGGGTTCTGTCGGTGCGTCTTTTATTTTAATAGGAATAGCCTTTCTTTATGGTCGTTGCGGTTCGCTTAATATGGCGGATATAGCGAGCCAGATTCGTCACGTGGATTCTCCGTTATTGTCTTTAACTCTATTCCTTTTTATTACGGGTTTCGGAGTGGAGGCTGCGATATTCCCTTTAAACGGATGGTTACCCGACGCTCACGGGAGCGCGCCCTCGACTATAAGTGCTGTTCTTTCAGGTTTTGCCATAGAAATAGGTTTATACTCGGTCCTGCGTATTGTATTTACCGTCTTGGGAGATACTGATATTCTGCACTTTCTCGCGGGGTTGGGAGTTTTGACTCTTCTTATAGGAGAAATATCGGCTTTCAAACAAAATGATATTAAAAGACTTCTCGCTTATTCATCGACAGGTCAGATAGGTCTTATACTTTTTGCTTTTTCCCTGGGAACAACCGAAGGTATCGCCGGAGGGCTTTTTCATATTTTGTCTCACGCTCTTTCCAAGGGGCTTCTTTTTCTCGCCGCCGGTTATATGATATATAAAGCCGGTTCGAGAGAAATAGGTAAAATGAAGGGGCTCGCCACTGAAATGCCTGTAACTTCTTTTTGTTTCTTGGTAGGGGCTTTTTCTCTTGTGGGTTTGCCTCCTTTCATCGGTTTTCCGGGCAAATTTTTGATTATTAAATCCGCGTTATCGACAAACCAGGGATATTTCTTTGTTCTGGTGGGGGCTGTTTTGCTGGGAACCGTTATCGAGGTATCTTATTTTTTTAAATTACTGCAGAGTATTTTTTCGAAAACCAAAGAAAATAAAATAGATGAAGCTCCTCTTACCGCTTTAATTCCGATTGTTGTTTTAGCTGTAATTGTTTTAGCTGTGGGTGTGTATCCGGAAGTTGTGAGCGGATTTCTTCATCTTGCTTCGGCTGATTTCCTGGATAGGATGGGTTATATTACCAATATTCTGGGGGCGTTGTGATGACGCTTGAATATATCCTGATCACCGCTTTCGCCGGAGCTTTTCTTGTTTATCTTTCCGGCAGGATTTCCGAGAAATTGAGAAATTCATTTGCCCTCATGGTTTCTTTAGCTCTTTTATTTTTAGTCTCATTTTTGTATAACAGAATAGGTATATCGAATGAATATTTTTCGTTTCTGGATTACGCGCTTATTTTAAAAATAGACTGGCTTTCCTGGTTATTCGGAACCGCGGTCGTATCCATAAATCTTTTCGCGATAATTTATTCCTTATCGGATATGAAGGGGAAGAAGCGACTGGATCTATTTTATCTTTTGATGTTTCTCGTTAATGCCGGTATGTTGGGTGTGGTCTTTAGCGGTGATTTTATATCGTTTTACGTTTACTGGGAGATAATGAGCTGGTCCACTTTTCTTCTGATTTCCTTTAGAGAAGAAGGGTTTCGGGCGGGATTAAAATATATTGTCCTATCGATTATCGGTTCCGGTTCGATGCTCGTCGGCGTACTTATTCTTTATTCGCGGCTGGGAACCTTTAATATATCTGTTATTATGAAGCAGATTAGTATGCTCTCGACCGGATTTACCTTTACAATTCTGACGTTGTTTTGCGTCGCCTTTGGAATTAAAAACGCTTTAATGCCCCTGCATACGTGGCTCCCGGACGCTTATACGGAGACGGAATCCACCTTTACCGCTGTTATTTCAAGTATGCTTACAAGGATGGGTATATATGGTCTTCTTTTAGTTCTTTTTGTGATAATGGGAATAAACAGGTATATTACGCTTGGTGGAGGAAAATATTCGGTCGTTTTGTCATGGTTAGGAGCAGTTACCATAATTATGGGCACTTTTATTGCTCTGCTCCAGAATGACGCTAAAAAATTACTTGCCTGGCACGGAATAGGTCAGGGAGGATATATGATTTTAGGGATTGCCTACGGTTCGGTTTATTCCGTTGCCGGAGGCATATTCCACGCGATTAATTATTCCATACAAATAGCTTTACTTTATTTTAGTATAGGCGCGGTGGAATACAGAACCGGTACCAGGGATTTGAACAGCCTGGGTGGGATGATAAAAAAAATGCCGGTCGCTTTTCTTGGCAGTCTTCTCGGTATCGCCGGACTTATAGGGGTTCCTTTAACCAACGGATTTGTTTCGAAATGGTTAATCTATAAAGCATTAATCCTTAACCGTTCACCTTTTTTAGCGTTCGCGGCTCTTATAGGAACCTGGGGAACCATTCTTTCTGTTTATAAATTTCTCCATAATATATTTCTGGGACAGTTATCCGAAAAACACTCGGAAATAAAAAGAGCTCCGTTTTCCATGCAGTTCCCGATAGTTATTCTTTCGATTGTAATTATTTTATTTGGAGTTCTTCCGGGTATTCCTCTTTATATAATAGAAAAAATGATGATAGGTATGGGCTTTGAATCATTTGGCGTGAAAATCTGGGGGATTGCTTCAGGAACCGGTAATCTTAATACTTTAAGCATTTTTATCGCTATCGTACTTGTAATTCTCGGGATATATGTCTTTTATAGAAGCGGAGCTAAATCAAAAAGAGCGAAACAGGAAGATACTTACGCCGCGGGGCATTATATCCAGAAGGATAAATACGCGTACACGGCGGAATTTTACGCGCCTCTGTTCGATATAATAAAACCTATTTTTAGAGAATGGATTAATATTTTCATAGAAAAATTGACCGTTTTCGGCAACAATTTATCAGACAGGGTTCGAAGGATTTATGTGGGAGATCTTGGAACTTATGTGCTCTATATCGTTCTGTTTCTCGCTTTTCTACTGGTATCGGGGTTAAACATATGGTAATATTATACGGAATGGGTTCGATATTAATTTCTTTTATGGTTGGAATATTGTTTGCCGGAATAGCGAGAAAAGTCAAAGCCAGAGTCCACTGGAGATATGGACCTCCGCTTTATCAGCCTTTAATCGATATAGTTAAATTATTCCATCAGCGGAGCGTATCTCACGGATTTATTTTTGATTTCGGAATTTTCTTTTCTCTTACAGGTGCGATAGTAACTTTATTTTTTATTCCTATAGGGTATATCGTTCCTCTGCGTGAATCGGGAGGCTTGTTGGTTGTGCTTTATTTGATGTTAATAGCTCCCTTTGGTATAGCCCTTTCAAGCGCGGAAGGAGCAAATCCTAACGCTTCGATAGGTATCTCGCGTAAGTTCATACTGGCTCTCGGGTATGAAATTCCTTTTATTCTTATCCTTCTTTCCGTTATGACTTACTATGGGACGATTTCATTCGCGGAAATAGTTGAAATACAGAGGGAAAGCGCGTGGGGAATAATTTCTATGCCGGTTACAGGAATCGCTTTTTTGCTTATTCTGCCGGCGATGATGGGTTTAAAACCCTTCGACCAGGTCGGAGCGCCGCAGGAGATTTCGTCAGGACCGGAAGTCGAGTACGGAGGAATTTATCTCGCGATGTCCACGATTCAGCACATCTTTTTACTTTTTATAGATATTGCGCTTTTTGTGGCTTTGTTCCTTGGGGGAGGTTCCGAACCGCTAACTTTCTTTTTGAAGATGCTGCCGGTATTTTTTGTTATTCTTATTATAAGCACGATATATCCGAGATTTAGAATAGAGCAGGCTTTCCGTTTTTGTGTCAGGTGGCCGACTATACTCGCTTTTTTAGGCTTACTATACGTCGTCTGGAGGTAAATATATGGATAGAGAACAGGTTATTAAAGCTTTAAAAGATTCAGGTAAATGGGGACATAAATATTCACTCTGGGCTGTTTATTTCTGTACAGGTTGCGGTATAATTGAGATTCCGCCGTCGATAACGTCCCGCTGGGATGCGGAACGGTTTGGCATTATACCTGTCGCTTCGCCGAGACAGGCAAACTTATTTTTGATTACCGGATATGTTTCGATGAAAACTTTGAAAGCAATCATAAGGACTTATGAGCAAATGGGTGAACCTAAATATACGGTTGCTTTTGGCTCCTGTCCGATTAACGGGGGTATGTACTGGGATTCTTACAATACAATAAAAAAATTGGATAAGTATATTCCGATCGACGGATTGATAGCCGGTTGCATGCCGAGACCGGAGGCTGTTTTTATCGCTGTTACTCATCTCTGGAAAATGATAGATAAAGGAACGGCGGACGCTTACAAAAAGTACAAAAATCAATACAAATATTACAGGAGAAATCAGGAAATGGCGCTGGGAAAACTCAAGTGGCCGCCCCTGTATCCGATAGATAAAAATGAATAAGAAAAATTTAATTGATGGTTTAAAATTGACATTTGCCGATATCCGGGTAAACAAAGATGAAGACGAATTAATGAAAATATACGCGAAAAAAGAGCAGGTAAAAACGATTCTGCGTTATCTAAAAGATAATGGATACGATCATCTGGCTCTCGTTTCATGTGTGGACTGGATCAATGAAGGAGAATTCGGATTGATATATATTTTAACGTCTTACGCTGATAATAATGAAGCTTATAAAGAAACGGGAGATGTTTATTTAAAGACAAGAATTTCAAGGAGAAAGCCGGAGACGGAGTCTGTAATTGAGAACTTTGAAAACGCCGAACCGTACGAGCGTGAAATCCATGAGCTTTTCGGAGTTGATTTTATAGGACATCCGAGATTAATTCCTCTGTTTCTGGATAGAAATTATGAGGTTCCTCCCTTCAGGAAAAACTTTGATACAAGGAAATATGTTAAGGACTTTTTTGAATCGATTCCCGCGGTTTCAGAGGAAAAAACATGAGAGAACTCGAGCTTTTCTTTGGTCCTCAGCATCTTGGAATGGTTGGCAATTTCAGCATAACACTGAGTGTCGAAGGAGATAAAATTCTGAAAGCGACCTCGGATCCGGGTTTTCTTCACCGCGGTTTTGAGAAATTAATGGAATGCAGAACCTGGATGCAGAATTTTCCTCTCGTTTGCAGAATAAATGTCGTGGAACCGGACCATATGGAGATGGTTTACGCGATGGCTGTGGAAAAATTAGCCGGAATAGAAGTGCCCGAAAGGGCGCATTGGGTAAGAAGTATATACCTTGAGCTTGCGAGAATCGCTTCTCACCTTTTTGGTCTGTGGGCATATTCCAATATGCTGGGGTTCGATACTGCCGCCCAGTGGGCGATGTACCATAGAGACCTGATTCTGGATCTTTTCGAGGAATTGACAGGCGGCAGGGTGTACCATATCTATATCTGGCCAGGCGGGGTAAGGCGTGATTTTCCGGAAGGTTTTACCGATAAAATCGTAAAGACTTTACATTCGATAGGAAAATCTGTCCCCGATTATAACGATACATTTTTTAAAAATCCATTGTTTTATGAGAGAACACGTAATATAGGAAAAGTAACCAGAGAAGAAGCGGAAAAGTGGGGCGGAGTCGGTCAGGTATTGAGAGCTACAGGGAAACCTTTTGATATAAGAAAAGTCGAGCCCTACGCGGCTTATGATAAAGTGGATTTTAACATACCGACAAGAGAAGAAGGCGACGCGTATTCAAGAATTATGGTAATAAGAGACGAAATGATAGAATCCGTTCACTTAATTTTTAAACTGATCGAAGGATTACCGAAGGGAAAGGTCTATAACAAGGTTCCCAATCCTTTCAAGTGGAAAATCAAGGAGGGTGAATCTTATGTGAGAGTCGAGTCTTCGAGAGGGGAATTGGGGCTGTATCTTGTAAGTGATGGAGGAGATAAACCATACAGAGCGCATTTCAGGACGCCTTCTTATTCTCATGGTTTAACGGTATTGGAAAAAGTTTTGGAAGGCGCAAATATCTCGGATGTGGGAAATATTATGATTAGTATGTATGTTTGTGCTCCTGAGATAGACAGATGAGAGAAATAAGTAAATTAAATTCAGGCGAGGTTTACAGAAATGGATAAAAAAACTTCAGTCTTGAGTCCATTAAAAGCTTTAAAATATCTTTTTAAAAAACCGAAGACTTTGAGATATCCGTTTGAATTGAAAGAACCTGCGGAAAGATATAGAGGTTTACATCTGAACGATTGGGAAAAATGTGTGGGTTGCGGAAACTGCGCGGATATTTGTCCCAATGAGGCTATTGTTATGAAAGAGATACCGGGACTCGAGTCGGGGGACGGAAAAAGAAACGAGCGCCCTGAAATCGATTACGGTAGATGCTGTTTTTGCGGATTGTGTGTCGATATATGCCCTACGGGTTCCTTAAAACTTTCCAGAGATTATCTGCATATCCACTTCGACCCAGGTACTTTTAAACTTTTAGCGAAGGATGAAAACACAGACAAAGAACACTTTCTTCCGGAAAAAGAATATTCGATTCTAAAAGCGTCGCTCACTCACCGCAGAGAAAATTATGAAGGTTTCAGTTCCGATTTGGAATACGCTCTTTTTAACCCTGAAAGAGTACAGATGTCGCAACTTTCGCCCCAAGAGAGAAAATCTTCTTTTATCGAACAGGTAAAGGGTTTCAGCGCATCGGAAGCCATGAAGGAAGCGAGTCGTTGTTTGGAGTGTAAATTATGCGAGGAAGCCTGTCCTGCCGGTATGAACATAGTCGATTATGTCCGTAATTTGTGGGAGGGTAATTTAGAAGAATCGGTCAGGGATATTTATAAAACGAATCCCTTACCCGGCGTTTGCGGCAGAGTCTGCACGCATAATTGCGAGTCCGCCTGCGTACTCGGTCATCGAGGTGAGCCTGTATCTATAAGGTGGTTGAAACGTTATGTCGTGGACAATCTTCCTCTTTCGGAATACAAAAAAGTGCTTGAAACAGAAGATATTAAATCGACTGGCAAAAAAGTCGCTGTCGTCGGCGCGGGTCCGGGAGGTTTGTCTGCCGCTTATTATTTAAGGTTATTGGGATATGAGGTGGTTATCTTTGAGAAATTACCCAAACCTGGTGGGATGATGAGATACGGTATTCCCGAATACCGACTTCCCTATGAAGCGCTGGATAAAGATATTGAATATATAAAATCTGTGGGTGTGGATATTAAATGTGGTACCACTATTGGCGAAGATATTACACTTACCGAGCTTCGGGATAATTATGACGCGGTTTTTGTGTCGACAGGTTTTCATACCGGACGAAGCACCGGAGTTTCGGGAAGTGAAAATTCTCACGTTTTTCAGGCGATAGAATTATTAAGAAAGGTGACGATGAAAGAAGAGATTGAAGTTACCGATAAAATTATGGTAATAGGCGGTGGAGATGTTGCCATGGATATTTCGAGAACTCTTGCCAGGTTGCAGACGAAAAAATTCGGAGCTGTAAATGTTACTCTCAGTTGTCTCGAGGCGAGAGACATTATGCCCGCCACTCCGGAAGAAATAGAGGAAGCTCTTGAAGAAGGTATTAAAATGTATCCCGGATGGGGTCCCGAGAAAATTATCATTGAAAAAGAAAAAATTAAGGGTATAGTGATGAAAAAATGTCTTAGTGTTTTTGACGAAGAGGGGAAATTTAATCCCGAATTTAATGGTGAAGAAAAAAAGAAATTTGAGTGTTCGATGGTGGTTGAAGCGATAGGCCAGGCTCCTGATTTCAGCTTTTTGACCGAAGATATAAAAGAAAAGCTTGAATATGAAGGGAGAAGAATGAAAGTGAACGAGTATGGGCAAACTTCACTTCCGTGGTTATTCATCGGAGGAGATATCATGCGAGGTCCCGATGTAATAAACGCAATCGATACCGGACATAAAGCCGCGAGAGGTATCGATAAATTTATCTCGCGTGGAGAGAAAAAATAATTTTGAAAGAATGGAAAAAGAAGATATCCCGAAAGAGACAGTAGAAAGGCTTCTTTTTTATAAGAAGTGCCTGTTGAATTTAAAGCAGTCAAATAAGGAGAAATTTTCATCTGCGGATCTCGCTAAGAGCTTAAAACTTAAGCCGACATTGGTGAGAAAGGATCTATCTTACATTGGTCGTACCGGCAGGAGAGGGATCGGCTACAATGTCGAGAGAGTTTTAAATAAGATAAATCAAGTTGTGTATTATAAAAAGGAATATCCTGTCGCTCTTATAGGTGTGGGAAATATTGGAAAGGCGTTAATAAATTATCCCGGGTTCCAGGCGCACGGATTCGTTATAAAACTCGCTTTCGAAAGGGACAGGGAAAAAATCGGGAAGGAAATTTATGGCGTTAAAATTGAAGATATAAAAACATTTAAAAAAAGAGTGGCAGAAAAAGGGATAAAAATCGGAATTATCGCTGTTCCTTCTGTTCACATTAAAGAAGTTATTGATATTGTTAAAGATTCGGGAATAAAAGCTATTCTTAATTTTACGCCCACGTGTTTGATGCCTTACGACGATTTAAAAGGAAAATTAAAAATAAAAAATATCGATTTAGCCGTTGAGATGCAAAGATTGGTATATTACTTATCCTGATGATAAAAAAACAGCTTTCCTACTATCTCGATTATTATGGAAAATTTAAATAGAGTAAGAGTAGTATTGCTCGATTTTGGGGGAGTAATTTCTCCTGAAGGATTTCAACTAGGTGTACTAAAACTTTCCAAAAGATACGGCAAGAATTATGCTAAAATGTATGAAATTACAAGTAAAAAGGCAATGGTCGGAAGCGGGTACATAAGTGGCAAGGTTTCAGAAAAAGAATTTTGGAAAGTGGTGGCAAAAGAACTCCGAACAGATGAAAACTTAATGAAATGTCGTAGTTTGATGCTCGATAATTTTATACCCAGAAAAGAGGTAATAGATACCGTGATAAAATTAAAAGACAGATTTATCTGGGGTGTTTTCTCGGACCAGACAAACTGGATTTATGAAATCAACGAAAAATACGATTTTTTAAAGCATTTTGATTTTAAATTTATTTCCTATGATTTAGGTTATACGAAATATAACGATGAATTTTACATTACACCATCTCAAGAAATTAAACTTCCTCCAGAAAATATCCTTATAATCGATGATAAACAAAGAGTCCTGGATAAAGCAAAAGAATTCGGCTACCATATATTCAGATTCGATTCTATTCAGGGCTTTTTAGACTTTATTGCCCAAATACAATAATTGTGTGTGTCGGGTTCAGAGTTACGTGTTTCGCGTTAGAAAAAAATAAAACATTAAAAATTCAACATTAAAAATTTAAAATTAATATCCTGCGCTCCAACTCTCTAACCTTTTTGTTTTCTTTGTGCTCTGTGGTTCAATCATTGGTTGGGTGGTGGAATGGGTTTTAAACAACATTGTTTTTTCTTTGTGGTCTTTGTGGTTAAAATTTTTGTGAGGTGGTAGGGTACTTGACTTAATCCACGAGCTTTCCTATTATACCTAAAAGGAGGAACTCATGGAATTAAGTGGTGAAGTCGAACAGAAAGTTACTACAAACTGCAAAGACATGAATGGGTGGATAAAATTCCTTGGGATAGCTTATATAATCTCGGGGGGCATAAGTGCTTTAACTGTTTTCGGTATAATTATAGCCTGGCTTCCGATCTGGATAGGAATAATTCTTTTGAAAGCCTCGAACAGCACGAGTGAGGTCGGTGCCGGGAAAACCGAATCTCTCGGAGATATGATGGGTTCTATGAAGACTTTTTTCATTCTTTCAGGAGTGCTTATGATAATATCGACTGTTTTCAGCATAATATGGTTTCTGTTTATTGGGTTTGCTATGCTCGGAGGATTTTTAGGTGAAGCGGGAGGTTTTTATTAGAAAAGTTCCCGGATTTATATGCGACTTTATGCTGGGAAGATTGGCTAAATGGATGAGATTAATGGGGTTCGATACAACATATCACAGGGACACAGACGGAAAGACTATAATTTATCATAGCAGAGAGGAAGGACGAACAATTTTAACAAGATCGAGGATTTTAGCTGAGAAATACGACGATTTAATATTGATTAGATCAGAACATCTGGTAGAGCAATTAAGACAAGTAGCAGGGATTGTGGATATAAAATCCCCTTTTTCACGCTGTCCTGTTTGCAATACTGAAATAGAAGAGGTAAAAAAAGATAGGATAAAAGAAAAAGTTCCCCCTTATGTTTTTGAGACTCACAACGGTTTCAAAAGATGCCCTCAGTGCGGAAGGATTTTCTGGAAGGGAACTCATTATAAAGAAATCGAAAAGCTTATAAATGAAATCAAAAGTTAAATTTTTTTTGGTACTTTTCATATTAATAATATCCTGTGCTCCTATGAGTATGATCACAAGAAGATTTACCGGAGAACCGGTAGTAAGAATACTGTTGCAAAGAAATCCGGGGAGTATGAAGTTAAAATCCGACGCGAAAATCAAAATCAAAACAGGGAGTAAAAACGGTATTGTAGGAGGTCTAATATCGATAGAGTTTCAGCCTTCTTTGAAAATTATTACCAATGAAGGGAATATAAAGGATCCGGAATTTCCCGTTTATATAGAATCCACAAAAAGATTCATAAGGATAGGTGGTGAGATTTATCCGGGAACAATAGTTATATCAAAGTTCAGCGATATTTTAGTCGTAAATTACGTTAAAATCGAAGATTATTTAAAAGGAGTCATACCTTTCGAAATGGGTAATCTGCCGGAAAATCAGATAGAAGCGTTAAAAGCCCAGGCGGTTGCCGCCAGATCTTTTGTTATGGCGCACAGAAAGCCGAACGAACCGTTCGATATCACTACCACGATATGGGATCAGGTTTACGGAGGAATAAATAAAATCGATAGAGTAATAAATAAAGCCGTCGAATCTACCAGGGGAATTGTAGCAACTTACAGGGAGAAAATAATTGACGCCAAATATTCTTCGACCTGTGGGGGGATAACAGAAGACAATGAGAATATCTGGGAAGGAGAAAGAGTTCCCTATCTGCGTTCGGTTCGGGATTGCAGTTGGGACAGAAAAGATTTCTGCAGATTTTCACCTCATTACCGATGGGAAAGAATTTACGACAAGAAAAAATTCTTTGAGGTGGTAAAGAAACAAATACGGGAATTTTTCGGGAAAACACCTAACAGAATAGAGTGGATAAGAATAACCCGGAGAACCCGTACGAACAGAGTAAGAACAATCGAGATAAACACGGATATAGGAAAATTTTATCTTGAAAAAGACCAGATAAGAAGACTTTTCAGCGATGAAAGAGGTTCCTTGAAGTCCCTGATGTTTCAAATAAAAGTGAAGAGCAATCAGATTGTTGTTTCCGGGAAAGGCTATGGGCACGGAGTGGGAATGTGTCAATACGGCGCGATGGAAATGGCTAAGGAGCGATATACATACGAAAGAATTTTAAGTCATTATTATAGAGGCATCAAATTAAAAAAACTATGGTAGAATGAAAATTCTTCACACTTCAGATATTCACATAAAAGAACATAAAGATGATTCATGGAAAGCTCTGGAACTTCTACTTGAGATCGGTGCGAAAGAAAATATAAATTTTTTTGTCATCTCTGGAGACCTTTTCGATAAAAAAGTGAGTTTCACAAAACTTTACCCGGATTTAAGACCTCTTTTAAACAGCGTCGAGTATGAGTTTATTGTTATTCCGGGGAATCACGATGAAACAGCTTTTGACACGGATGCCTTTTTAGGAGAGAACGTAAAAATAATAAGAGACTTAATGGAACCTCTGGAATATGAAGGTTTAAGATTTTTTGGCTTTCCCTTTAAAAATATTACCAGCGGAGAAGTGAGACACAGCTTAAGGAAAATAAAAGAACTGTCGGCTGAAGACAAAATTAATGTATTTCTTTTTCACGGAGAACTTCTTGACCATTCGTTTTCCGGTTCCGACTTTGGAGACGAAGAGATTAACTATATGGGAGTACGGCTATCTTTTTTTGATAATCTTAATCTTCAGTATGTTCTCGCCGGTCACTTTCACACGAATTTTCAGGTTTATGAATTAGCTTCGGGTGGTTACTTCGTATACCCGGGTTCGCCCCTTTCTTTAACAAAAAAAGAAGTCGGTAAAAGATCGATCAATCTTTTTAAAGTGGGGAATGCTCCTAAACAGTATATTGTGGATACTCCCTATTACCAGCGTATTGATTTAACCTTTTATCCCGGCAATGAAAAAGAAATAATGTTGGGGGTTGAAGAAAAAATGAAGAATTATCCTCCGGAAGCCAAAATCTTGCTTTCTCTTACCGGTTACACAGAAGAAAAAGAGGAAGAAATCAATAAGAAAATTAAGGAGTTCGAAAAGAGATTCGAAAATCTCGAAATTGAAAATAGAATCAGAGGAATAAAACAATTGACTGAGGATAATTTATTCAAAACTTTTGAAGCAAAACTTGAAAAACTGAAACATCCCAGAGAACAGGGGATAAAAAAACTTTTCATCAAATGTATGCTTGAGAGCGAAGAATGAAAATAGATAAATTTCGGATTGTTCACTATGGTCCGTTGCCGGATAGAGGGGAAATAAACCTTGCTGAATTCAACTTGATTTATGGAGTTAATGAAGCGGGGAAAACTCTTACTCTTGAAGCTCTGATTAAGCTCTTGCTGGGTAAAAATATAAGAGACTTCAAGAATATCGACCGCGTGGAGGATGAAGTCGATGGATATATTATTATAAATATGGACGGGCAGAAAAATAAACTCGGGAGAGAAAAACAACTTGAAAAAATTGTTCCCGTTACTCCGGCTGATTGCCGTAATATATTTATAATCAGAAACAGTGACCTTTCCATTGAGCCCGAAGTCACGTTTTATGCCGAGGTTACGAACCGATTAACCGGTCTTCAGACAAACAGGATTAAAAACTTACGAAAAAAAATCCTGGAAATTTCTGCGTTGACACCCGGAGGTGATTTTTCCAATAGAAAAGAAGACGGGCATTTAAAAACGAGAGTAGATGATGCCACACGACTATTGGAAGAAATATCTCTTTTTAAGGAAGAAATCAAAGAAAAGGGAGTAGACGAATTCGAGAAAAACTTGATATATTTATCCGACGAAATCAAAAAAAAGGAACGCCTCAGAGGAAAGTTTGAAGAAGCGAGAAGAAGAATTTCCTATCAGAAAGTGGTTTCCTCGCTTACCGCTATTGGAAATTATAAGAAAAGTCTTAAAGAGCTTTCGAGTTATTCGTACGAAGATAGGAATAAATGGAGGGAGGTGGAAAGGGAAATTGAAAGAGCTACGATAAAGGTAAACGAGTTGAGGGAAGAATTAAGAAAGCTCGAAAAAGAATTGGGTAATAAGGAAGAAGAGCTGAAGAATAAAAAAAACGAGTTCGAATTTGCAAGAGAAAAAAAAGAAAAAACCGACAAAATTAGACCCAGATTGACAGAGATGAAGGCAAAACTCTCTGAAATGTCGAATGGAAATCATCCTATTTTCTTAAAATCACATTACTTTATTGCTGTTTCTATTCTGCTTGCTCTCTCGATCTCAGGGTTAATAATCAGGGAGTCTTTTCCTTTCTTGCTTCTTACGATAACTTTTGGACTTTTCTGGCTGGTCTTGATTACTTCGCAAGCTAAAAATAGAAGAAAAAAATTTTTGCTTGAAAGGGATTTAAAAACGTTAAAGTTGGATTTAGCCGAAAGCGGAATCGAAGGTGTAGAATTTGAAGACCTGCTGGAAGAAGTTGAATCGTTCTCTTTTAAATTCAAGCGACAGGAAGAGGATATAAAGGAAAAAGAAATTTCTATCAGAACACTGGCCAACAAAAAAAAAGAAATAAAAGAAGAAACAGTACCGAAACTCGAAGAGGAAAAGAAAAAAAATGAGGAGGTCATTCGCGAAATAAAAGCCATTGTTTCCGTCGACAAGTTGTCAGATTTTGATGAAAAATTAAATAAAAAGAAAGAGTTGGAAAAAGGGATAGCGAAGGAAGAAACTATACTGGAACAGATTCTCGGAAAAGAAAGCAGGTCAGAGAGAATAAAGGAATTAGAAGTTTATAAAGACAGTGCACGGGATGTAGAATTCGATGAGAAAGAATATGAAAAAATCGTTAAAGAAATCTCTCTTGAAAAGAATAAATTCGAAAAAATCGAAAATAAAATTGATGTATTGAGTGAAAGAATGAAGGGAATCGAAAGGAAAACAAATAAAATTCTACCGGAAGAAAATCTCCGTTGTAACGGTTCTAACGATCTCGAAAATATTTATAATAAGATAAAAGAATTTATAACGGAGAAAGAAAACACAAAAGAGGATGCAACAGTCGTCATGAATATTCTTGAAGAAATCGCAAACGAAGAAAAAACGAAGATAAGAGAACAATTCGGAGAAAAGAGTCCGGTTTCCGGATATTTTTCCGAAATGACCGGGGGACTTTATACTGGTGTGGAGTTTAACGAGGAACCGGAAGGAATAGAAGTAACCCTGAAGAATGGGACGAAGTTGCCGTCCTGGAAACTTTCGGGCGGAACTTACGATCAGTTGTATTTTTCAATAAGACTTGCTTTGGGCGAAAAACTTTTTCCTGAAGAAAAGGGATTTTTTATTCTCGACGATCCTTTTACTAAAGCAAGCCACGACCGTTTGGAAGTTTTGATTGGGATGTTACGAAAGATTTCAAAAAAAGGCTGGCAGATAATTTATTTTTCGGCGAAGGAAGAAATACGAGAAATATTGGGTAATGATAAGAAGGTAAAACTAATCGAGCTTGAGAATATTTTATAAAGCACCGAGTTTCGCAAACCTGAGGGTTTATCCTACCTCAAAGATATTGATTTTTTTCGGCTTTTGTTTTCTTTTTGAAGGCTTCTAAGTTTCTCATAAAAGTTTCTCTTCCCGCCCATTTAACAGGAGTGTTCAAGAATAGCATATTAAATTCTTCTTTCGATAGGTTTTGAAGATACTCTAAAGATGGATTGATTAACCGCTTATCGGGTAAAAACTCTTCTGTTTTTGTGAGATTTGCGTTTTTGTTGAAAGGGCATACTTCCTGGCAAAAATCGCAACCGAAGATATAATCGTTATTTTTATTAGGGAACCAGAAGGGTAAGTCGCCTTTTTTCTTTACGGTTTGAAAAGCGGTACATTTTTCTGTATCGAGCGCATAAGGTTCGATGAATGCTTTATTGGGACAGCTTGAAATACAAATATCACAATTACCACATTTGTTTTTAGCCGGATCGTCGGGTGTTAATTCTATATCCACAAGAATTTCCCCCAGAAAAACCCATGAACCGAATTCTTCCGTTATCAAAATTGTATTCTTACCGATCCAGCCAAGACCTGCTCGCTGTGCCAGTTCTTTTTCGAGAAGAGGCCCTGTATCCGTGTAATATTTCGTTTTTTTTATTTTTGTTTCTTCAATTAAGAATCTGGAAAGAAGGGATAGCTTTTCTTGAAGAACTATGTGGTAATCTTTTCCCATCGCGTATCGTGATATGCGGACTTGACCTTTCTTTAACGGAAGTAAAGGCCCCTGCCAGTAATTTATTCCTAATACCGCAACACTCTTTGCCCAGGGGAATTTTAAGCTCGGGGAAAGTCTTTCTTCTTCTGTTTCTTTAAGATATTTAAGGTTTACGTTCAAATCTTTCGCCACAGAGTTTTTGTATTCTTTTTTATAAGCAGAAGGCTTTAAATCGGTTATTCCGACGAGATCGAAACCTATTTCTATAGCTTTTTTCTTTAATTTTGTTTCAATGGTCAAAATTGTTCCCGTAGAACTTCCAGGATAATCTGTATATGAAAACCCCGTCGTTTAAGATATCCGTAGATTTTTTCTTTCGAGTTTTTATTTTTACCGTATTTTCTGACAGCTTTTTTGAAAACCTTCAATGCGTTTTCTTTCTCGTCGACCGACTGGAGAATGTTTTCGATTTCAACTTCGTCTATTCCTTTTTTCTGCAATTCTATTTTTAGCGCGAAATTACCCCTGGGATTATTTTTGTTTCTGTCTTTTACCCAGGTGGAAGCGAATTTGTGGTCATCGACTAAATTCGCTTTTTCCAGGTCCGATAAAACTTTTTGTATTATTACTTTTTTTATTCCTTTATTCTTGAGGTAGTCTTCTATTTCTTTTCTCGATCTTTCTCTGTACGAAATGTAATTTACGGCTTTTTCTTTCGCGTCGGTAAATTCTTCGAATTCCTTAATTTTAGCAATTTCGGACTGTATGATTTCTTTATTTTCGTAGAGGTGAAATTTTATAACTGTGTCTTTGTATAGACCTAAAGAAAATTCGCCATCTATATATATGTTGACCCTATTCTTTTTCTTCTTCTGCTGCTGTATCCTGGTTATCTTTCCCATTACCGATGTGTAGCGATTCCCTTATTTTGTTTTCTAATTCCAAGGATATTTCGGGGTTTTCCAGTAAAAAGGCCTTTGCGTTTTCTCTACCCTGCCCGAGAGAGGTTTCTCCGTAGCTGTACCATGCACCGGATTTTTCAATTAACCCTAAAGATTGTCCGAAATCGATCAGTTCTCCTTCTTTTGATATGCCTGTACCGTACATTATATCGAATTCCGCTTCTTTAAAAGGAGGTGCGAGTTTGTTCTTTACGACTTTAACTTTTACCCGGATTCCGGTCGATTCGTTTCCCTGCTGCAGTGCGCTTATTCTTCTTATATCCATTCTAACCGAAGCGTGGAACTTTAAAGCCAATCCCCCGGGGGTTGTGTATGGATTGCCGAAAGAAATACCTATTTTCTGTCTTACCTGATTTATGAAAACCGCGGAAGTCGAAGCTTTGCTTAATACTCCAGTCAATTTCCTTAAAGCCTGAGACATGAGGCGTGCCCTGAGGCCCATGTGTGCATCTCCCATTTCTCCTTCTATTTCGGCTTTCGGTACGAGTGCCGCCACCGAATCTATTGTTACCAAATCAACAGCTCCGCTTCTAACTAACATTTCGGCTATTTCCAGAGCTTCTTCGCCGGTGTCGGGCTGTGATATCAGCAAATCCTCGGTGTTTACACCGAGCACTCGGGCGTATTTGGGATCGAGAGCGTGTTCAACATCGATAAAAGCTACCGTTCCTCCCCTTTTTTGTGATTCAGCCGCGATATGAAGAGCAAGCGTAGTTTTCCCCGAAGCTTCCATTCCGTATATTTCCACAGCTCTACCCCTGGGGATTCCGCCTATTCCCAGCGCGGCATCCAGGGAAAGAGATCCGGTCGGTATTACGGGAACATCTATTGTTTTTTTTGTGCCTAACTTCATCAGTGCCCCTTCTCCGTATTGTTTGTTTATTTTGTTTATTACTGAATCGATAGCTTTTGCTTTATCTTTATCCATAATTATTACCTCCTGAAAAAAAGTATTATAAATGATATTGATAAAAGAACAAGAAACATTTTAAAAAGTAAACTCCATCTAATTTTTGTTCTTCCCTTTACCCATATCCAGATTGTTTCGTAAGACCCGAGTATTCCCGCCAGACTGCCCGTTGATACTGAGTATAATATAACGGTTTTGTTGGAATTTAATAATGGGAGTATAAAAGAAAGAAGGTTTGATGAAATACCAGCCGACCCTACGCTTCCCATAGAATATATTATCCAGGGATTTAAACTAATCTCAGGTATGAAATAGAAAAGATAATAAACCACGAATGAAACTCCAACCGGAATAAACAACCACCAGTTGACAGCTTTTAACGGTCCGGTTCCCATAAAGACAAGGCAGAAAATCCCTCCCAGGATGATTAATCCCATAAGATTTAAATTGAAATTTTTTCCAATGTTGAAATATCCGAAAACGAAAAAGAGGAGAATTATTGAGAAAAACAATTCAGGTTTTTTCCATTTTACAGTACTGTTTGTTTCTTTGATTTCGTTTTTTTCGCATACAAAATAAGCTATTAAGAGCAAAATTACAAAACTTGCTATCCAGAGCGGCAACATTATCGAGATAAAAGAAGTGAATTCAATACAGGGTTTCCCTTTTCCCAGGGCTATAGAGATAAAGATGTTTCTGAGATTTCCGAAAGGAGTAATAATACTCCCCATTATTGCTGAAGCTACCAACAGGGTTAAGGTTTTTTCTTTTTCTTTGAAACGCAAAACCCAATTTTCGAAACAGTGAATTAATACAAAGGATAGAAATAAGGGCGCAAGAATATATGATAGCGAGATGATCATCATCGTGGCTTCTCGTTCTTTTCTACCTTTTAGTATTTTTTCGCCTATAAAATCGATTATCTTAGACCGTTTGATTGAAGCCGCCATAAAAGCAAGCATTAAGGTTACAAAAAGATAAGATATAGTAGGATGGAAGTTCATGAGCTTCCTCTCAGAAGAAGTGTAAAGACGGTTTCATATATTGATCCTTTTGGGGTCAGCGTGCTTTTGAAGAGGGTAACTTCTTTTACAGGGAAGGGAGCAAACGAGAATTCGATATTTTCAGGTAAACTGTACTTCCCCTTTTTAACCCTCGCGAATGTTATATGAGGAGAAAATTTTCGCTTTTCTTTCTCAAAACCGAGTTCCGCGGTTTTATTGTCGATAGCCTGAAACAAATCGATAAGATTATCCATGCCTTCTTTGACCCCGATCCAGAGGATTTTCGCTTTTTTAGGAGAGGGGAAAGCCCCGACACCTTTTAAGGAAACATCAAAGGGGGGAAACAGATTTTCTATTTCTTTAATTTTTTTTTCGATGTCGGTTTTTTTATCGGTTTCGCCGAGAAATTTCAAAGTAATGTGTAAGTTTGCTTTTTCGACTTCTTTAACATAAGAAGGGGTTTTTAGATTGTCGTAAAGAGCAGAAATTTCTTCCTTTGCTACCCCGGGTATATCGACTGCGGTAAAGAGCCTTATTTTATTCCTCCAGTAGATTTTTTAACATTTCCAGAGCCTTAATCGCTGCTGTTTCTCGTATTTTATTTCTATCTCCTTCAAGATTTAATATATTAGTAATTATCTTCTGCGGAATGTCAACTCCCAGAGCGACAGTTCCAACCGGTTTTTTTTCAGTTCCGCCTGTGGGTCCGGCAATACCTGAAACAGAGATGCCTACATCGGTTTTCAACAGTTTTTTTACGCCGGAAGCCATCTCTCTGACTGCTTCTTTGGATACCGCTCCGAATGCATTCAGCGTTCGAGAAGAGACTGAAAGTAGATTCTTTTTCACTTCGTTAGAATACGCGGTTACTCCACCCACGAAATAATCGGAGCTTCCCGGAATGGAAGTCAAGAGAGAACCGATCAATCCTCCAGTGCAGGACTCGGCTACTGCAATAGTCCATTTCTTCTTCTTTAATAGGAATCCTGTATCTTCGAGCAGTTCTCTAAGCCTTGTTTTCATTAGAAATATTTTATAAAGTGTAGAACGAATATAAATATGCTGGCAAGCATTCCCGCTAATATATCATCTAAAACTATTCCTGTTTTTACCTTTTCTACTTTTTTTATTAGAGGGAGTTTAAAAATGTCGAAAAGTCGAAATAAGATCAATCCGATAATCAATGTAGATACATCTTTACTATGAAAAGCGAATGTTACCATGGTGCCTGTAACTTCATCGAGAGTAAACCAGGAAGGATCGTCTTTAATATTGAGAGACAGTAGGATACTGAGTGCTAAAACGCAGAAACCAATCAAGAAGAAATAAGGAGAGCTCCAGTTGAGAAAAAAGAACATTATTATTCCCGTGGCTATAGATGACCACGTGCCTCCGCCCCTGGTTTTTCCGAGAAAGAAAAAACTCCCTAGGAATTCTTTATAGAAATTAATTTTATTTTTTTTCATTTTTTTTATTCAGTTTTTTTAAAGTTTTCTTTTGCTTTTCCGTTAGCAGGTTATCCAGCCGGATTTCGATGACTATTTTGTCTTTAAAAGTTCCGAAGCCTGTCAAATAAGGGAGATTATAGATTTTACTCGATTCTTTATCCGTTTCAGATTCATAGATTCCTTTAACTCCTGAAATAAGGAAAGCGCAGTAATCAAAAGCGGCTGGTAGCAGTAAAACTTTTTTGTGAGGAGTCTTTAAACCGAGTATTTCCCATAGTTTTACAAGCAGAAACTCTTTGTTTCTATATTTTGCCAGACCTCCGAGCCATTGCGGGCTTTCAGGTATTTTCTTTGTTTTTCCTAACCTGCTTAGAGATTTGATCTGGTTGATGTTTATACCAAAGAAAATGTTATCCAGATGAAATACGAGAATTTTATTCAATGTCTGTGTCGATTTTTTCCTTTATTTTGTCTAACAACGATAACAGAGTTTGAGCTCTTATTTCGGTATCTTTCATCAATGCCACCTGGTCTACTGTCTCTTTTGAGAGTTTATTGACCGCATCCGTTTGTTGTTCATTTATTGAAGATAATTTCTTTGTCAAATTTTTTATCTCTCCTATGGAACCGGAGCCTTCTTCTAAGATTTTGGAAATCTGGTCGGCCATATTTGTGCTCATGCCTATAGATTCAGAAATTTCTTTTAAGTCTTCAGCTGTTTTTTTTATAATCGACTTGCTTTCTTCGAATATAGATTTTGATTTTTCTGAAGATTCCACTATAGACTTTACCGCTTCACTCATCCTTTTAATATTGTCTTTTGTTTTTTCGAGGTAAGATGCGGAATCGTTTGAAAGTTTACGGATTTCATCCGCTATTACACTGAAGCCTTTGCTCTCTTCGCCTTTTTTCCGAGTTGCCTCTATGGATGCATTGAGCGCAAGAAGGTTTGTGTCATCCGATATCTGTTCCATGAGCGAGTTAAATTCTTTAATTTCTTCAAAAGCTGAAGAGAGTTCTTCAAGGCTTTTAGAACCTTCTTCGATTTTTTGAACAAAACCTGTTATTTTGTTAACGCCGTCTTCCGATTTTTCTTCTCCGGAGTTTGCAAGATTGATTGATTTTCTGGATGTGTTGGTAAGTGTTTTAAGCTGTGATTCTATTTCTGAAGAAAGAGCCAAAAGCTCTTCGTTGCTTTTATGTACCGAATTTACCGCCAATGTGTTTTCTTCCTTATTTGTTAGTACTTCATGGGCTAAATTGACGATTTGTTCTGAGGTTAACGAGAGTTTCTTTATACCGCTTAATATTGCTTCTCCCTGAGTGCGAACTTTATCGGCGGTTTCTTTCATTTCTGAGATTAAAGAAGCTGTTTTTTTTAAAAAAAGTGTAAGAAAATCGTTAATTTGAGCTATTTCGTCTCCGGAAAAAACTTTTATTGTTTCGATAGGGAAAGAGAATTGTTCATTTAGAAGTTTTTGGATTCTCTGTTGAATCTGTATAACAGGTTCTTTAATTGTTTTAACGAGAATCCAGATTATTGCGGCGGGGAAAACAAGGTAGAGTAAACCCAACCAGGATTTTGTTAAAATATAGCCGGTATAAACCGAGAAAATTATTGCAGGGATTCCTAATAATAGAATTTTCTGGGTTATGTTGAGTCCTTTAAATTTCGTTTCTTCGAACAAACTATAGTAAGGAATAAGAAGATTGAAGCCCAGGTAATAGATAAGGCACAGCTGGATTAATCCTATGGGAACGAGGTAAATACCAAGCTTTAGTATGTTTTTGATTGAGGTTAATTCAAATAAAGGGTTTACAATTAAAGAAAGAAGAAAAACAAAGACGCTAAAATTTAAGAATGCGTGTATTCCGGCGACAATAGGTGTATCGTAGACGGCTTTTCCTCGTTCTCTGGCAATCGCTTTTTCCAGACGCTTTTTCTGGTAAAGATAGAAGAGGCAGCTAAGAAACATAGATAGGGTTGTCAGGAAGGTAAGAATTTTAGTGTGGTCTTCGAGTTGAATACACCACTTGATACAGGTAAGCAGCAGAGGAGTGCCTGTGGCAAAGCTCACAAGCGAAGATATTAAAGCAAATTTATTTGATAACTTCATCTATTTTCTCCTTAAAAGATTGAATTTGTTTTCCTTTTAATAAACTTTCGGGATTTATAATACCGACAACACTCGATTTATAAGGATAGCCTCCGGAAAAGAGTTTCGGAGGAAATATATCCGGGAGAGGGAGTATTTCGTTTTGCTGGATTTCTATAATTTCAACAATTTTAGATACCTGAAGACCGAAACATTGTTTGGAAATTTCTACAATAATGAGAGGTATTTTCCCCCCTTTTTTTTTCTCCGTTTCGATTCCGAATAATTTTGCCAGGTTAACTACGGGGATTATTAAATCTCTTATTTCGGCGATTCCGGATAGAAATTCGGAGAGTTCGGGCGTGTAAGTCAATTTTATCTCACTCCTTATTTCTTCTACGTTTTCCAGAGATATTCCGTAGAATTCTTTTTCTACTTTTACTATCATCATTTCTTCTCTTTTGGTAGTTTTTTTTCTTTTCCCGGTGTCTTCTTCCAGGTCGTTAGGCTTCACGATTTCTTTTTTAACTTTTTCTTTTTTAACTTCTTCTTTTTTTTCTGCTGGTTTTGCCTGCCCGGGGGGTTCCTTTTTCTTTTTTTCTTTTTTTTGAGATAATATTTTTTTAAAACTAATTTTTTTCCTTTTTTCCAATTAAACCTCCAAATCGGCTGCTACAGACTCTATTACGTCGGGAGAAATTTTTTGTAAATTTTCTGTCGCACCTATGAAAAGAGCATTTTGGGCGATATTGTTTATCACTCTCGGGATACCCTTACTGATTTTATAGAGCGTTTCTATACTTTTTTGTTCAAATATTTCTTTTTCACATCCGGCAACTTTAAGCCTGTGTCTTATGTAAGATTGAGTTTCTTTTTTATTAAGAGGTTCTAAGTGGAAACGGACATTAACTCTTTGTTTTAACTGCGGCACTTTGTCTATTCTGTTTTTTAGTTCAGGCTGTCCCAGTAGCACAAGATGCAGCAGCTTCTCTTCCGGAGTTTCTAAGTTTAGAAGAAGGCGTATTTCCCTAAGAGCATCGAGAGAAAGTATCTGCGCTTCGTCAATTAAACCCACAACTGTTATATTTTTTCTTTGTAAGTCCAACAAAGTTTCTTCTAATAAGTTTAAAACCTTGAGTTTGACCCGGGGAATCTCCTCTACACCTATTTTTTGCAACATTATTTTTATCAATTGGGTCGAGGAAAGTTTTGGGTTTTTTATTATGAAGGGAAAGATTTCTTTATTCTTCAACTTTTCCTTGAGCGCGTTTGCGAGGTATGTCTTGCCGCTACCGATTTCACCAGTTAACAGAGTTAAACCGCCTCTGATTTCCGTTATGTTGTATAAAAGTCTTGCATACCCTTCTTCGAATTCTTCACTATTAAAGAGGAAACTCAAATCTGGTGTATTGGAAAACGGTTTTTTGTTCAGTTCCCAGTACTCATTCACCATTTAGCTCTTCCTCCGCTTTCTTCGCCCAGATATTGTATTTATTTATTTTAATTAATTTCTCCCAAATTTGGATGCAAAGGTTGTTTAAACCTCGTTTCTGATAAGCTTTGCCCAGGTAATAGTAAGCTTCGTACAGATTCGGCCCAACACTTATTGCTCTATTCAAAAATTCTACAGAATCCTCATACATTTCTCTTTCGTAGTAAACCAATCCAAGGTAGAACAGAGCGTAAAGAACAGCCTGTTTGTTTTTTGCGTTTTTCTCTATCGCGGATAATTTTTCTATTGCTTCGCCATATAGACCTTTTTTATGATTTATATAGCCTATGTTGGCATGTGCCATCTCGTTTTTTGGATCCATCTTCAGCACTTCCTGAAATATCATAGAACTTTTATCGTATTGTTGCAGGTGTATATACGCCCACCCCAGCAAATTGTAAACTTTTATGTTTTTAGGATCCATTTTTTTTGCCCTGTTCAGGATTTCTATCGCTTCATTGTATTTTCCGTTTACTATGAGATTCCATCCCTTATCGATCAACGTCGTGATATTTACTCTGCTTGATTGGATTTTATTTATAAAACCGGATGATTCTGCCGTTTCTTTTTCTTCGATTGTTTGATCTTCTTTTGTTTTTGTTCCCTTCAGCAAAATTCCAGTCTTTTCTTTAAGTTCCAGAATTTCATTTTCGATTTTATTGATGGTTGACAAAATAGTTTTCAATTTTTCTTCGTTTTTTCCCTTATCTTCAGTTCCGTTTTTTTCGATTTCCAATAATAAATTTTTTATTTTATCAAACATCTTTCTTAACCAGAGCTATTAATTTATCAGCAATTTCGGTTGATGGCAAAACCAGATTCACACAACCGCTGTCTATTGCAGATTTAGGCATTCCGTAAACAACAGAAGTATCTTTATCCTGAGCTATTACAAATCCTCCTCTTTTACTTATTTTTCTTACACCTATAGAGCCGTCTTTTCCCATACCGGAAAGAATAATTCCTATGAGATTACCGTCGAAATTCTCCGAAGCCGAGTTCATAGTTATGTCCGCGGAGGGTCGGACCCCGTGAAGTGTAGGTTTTTTGTTTAATTTGATTCTTCGGTTAGTGTCAAACTCGAGATGGAAATCTCCCGGCGCGATATAAGCTGTTCCTTTTTTCAAGAAAATTCCTTCTTTTGCTTCTATTACAGAAAGTGGAGAGTGTTCGTTCAATCTTTTAGCGAAGGCTCTGGTAAAAGTTTCTGGCATATGTTGGATTACAACTATAGGAGCGGGAAAATCAGAGGGGATTTTTTGGAAAATTGATGTTATAATTTTGGGACCTCCAGTGGATGCCGCTATTATCACCAAACTGTCTCCCATCTTTTTCTTTTTCAAGCTTATCTGCTTCTTTTTTATTGCTATTTTAAGATTGGCTTTTGAAGCGATTTTTACTTTTTCGATTATTTCTTCTTTTATGTCTCTTATATTGAGAGAGATGGGGCCTCCGGGTTTTTCGACGAAGTCAACAGCTCCGGATATAAGAGTTTCAATTGTCTTTTGCGCTCCTTTCTTTGTGTAAGCGGATACCATTATTATAGGGGTCGGACAGATTTTCATTATTTCTTTTACGGCTTCTATTCCGTCCATGTTAGGCATTTCCACATCCATCGTAATTACGTCTGGCTTTAGAAGAGAAGCTTTCTTGACACCTTCTAATCCGTTTATGGCTGAGTCTATTACCCTGATTTCAGGATCTTCCTCCATAATTTCTGAAAGGATTTTTCTCATGAATGCCGAATCTTCAACAATTAAAACCTCAATCAAATTATTTTTACTCCGGTTTTGTACGAGTTTATGTAAACATTTCCGTTGAGCAGTTGAAATCTTATCGATCTGCCGTAGTTTCCTCCGATGTCCTGCGCCGAGAGCTTGATTTCGAGTTTTTTTAAGGTTTCTTTTCCTTTTTTGATATTTCTTTTTCCTATGGAATTTTCCACATCGTCCATGAACTCCGCGAACATTGTTGCTCCTCCAATCATTTTTGCTTCAAGATCTTCTTTTCTTGCATTTAATGCCAGCATTTTTTCTAAAAGAAATTTTATGCCGGTGTCGGCATACTTGGCTTTTTCTTTACCCCCCGGATTTTCAGGCAAAATGTAATGTAACATACCTCCCAATTTTTGTCTTCTATCATAAAAGGTTATGGCCACGCAAGAACCGAGCGCTCCGGTTATAAGAGCATTAGAGTTATCGGAAATTTTTATACTGCCTGTTTCGACTATTATTTCATTCGTTTTTTGCATATATTCTATCCCTTATGTTTACAGGTTCAAAAAGTTTTCTTACACTGTTAGGAATGGTTTCCACTTTTCCCAGCACAAGAACCCCGTTTCTTTTTAAGGCTGTTGCGAAGGATTTTAAAATGTTTCCCTGAAACTCTTTATTTAAATATATAAGAACATTTCTGCAAAAAATTAAATCAAATTTGTTTTTAAAGTTTGCATCTTTTAAATCCAAATTTAAGAAATCTACTGAATTTCTAATTTCTTTAATTATCCGGTATCCTTCTTCTCCTCTTTCAAAGTAACGGGATTTGTAATTTGAAGGCATTTCTGTCAAGGCGGATTCATCGTAAACACCTTTATAGGCATCTCTTATTGATTCTTTATCTATGTCTGTTCCCAGTATAGAACATTTAAGGTTTATTTCTTTACATAAAATTGCGATCGCGTAAGGTTCAGCACCGTTAGAACAACCTGCGCTCCAGATAATCGGGTTTTCCATGGAAGGTAGGATTTCGGTTTTCAATGTGTCGAAGACGCTTTTATTTCTAAAAAAACTGGTAAGATTTATAGTGAGCGATTTCTTTAGCATATTTTTTTCTTCCTTGCTGTTTTTAAGTAATTCGGCATAATCATTATAATCATCCAGTTCTACTTTTCTCATTCTGGAACGAATTCTTCTAACCAGAGGTTTAACTTTATAATTTTCAGGATTGAAATCCATAAAATTCTTTATTACGGAAACCACTTTATTTAAATCTTCGTTTTCAAAATTCTTCATGCCCTTTTGCGAGCTCTATGGTTCTTTTTATTAATTTGTTATCCGGATTCAGTTCTAAAGCTTTTTTCCATAATTTGAGAGCCTCTTTTGTGTTCCCTCGTTGGAAAAGAATATTCCCTTTTTTGAAGAACATATCCCAATCTCTAACTCCCGTTGATACTAAAGTATCGATTCTTACTTCACAAATATCGAAAAGTTTGTTTCTATAGTAGTAGTCAATTAAAGCTTTTGAAAGTTTTACGCATTCAGGATCTGATTTCAGCCCCTGTTGATATGTTTCTGTAGCTTTTTTTTCTTCATCGAATGCTTCGTATAATTTGCCGAGATTAAAGAAATACTCTCCGAACTCAGGAGCCAGCGAGAGTCCTTCTTCTAAAGTTTCTAAAGCCTCTTTTGCTTTACCCTGCCTGGCTAAGATATAAGCATGGTAAAAAGCTGTGTACGCCGTTTTTGTTTTCAGGTTATTTAAAATATCTGAAGCCTCATCATCTTTTTTCATTTTTAAGTATATAATTGCTTTATTTAAAAGAAGTTTTTCATTGTTTCCTTCTCTTTTTAAGGCTTTTGACAGATAATCAAGCGCGATTTCATTGTTGCCTTTCAGTTCATTTGTTAAATAAATATTGTTCAAGGTAGATGTCCGTTTAACTGTTTTTAAGCTCTCTTTGAACAAATTTTCCGCTTCATCAAGTTCATCCATCTTAAAACTGATGATTCCTTTGTAGAACTGGGCTTCAGGATTATCTGGCTTGAGTTCTAATATTCTGTTGAACTCTCTTAGAGCTTCATTTAGCATTCCAATTTTCACGAAAGCAATTCCCAGATTCATGTGTTCTTCTATTCGTTCCTTATCTTTTATCAGTGATGTGTGTTTTATTTCGAGTTCTTTTAAAATCCCTTTTTTTATTAGTTCTGAAAGCAATTTCAGAGCTTTGAATTCTTCCATTGGAAGAGTATTAATTAATGATGATAGAGTTTTTTCTCCGTCGACTTTATTTAAAATCATCCTTTCTTCTTCCGTTAAATCCGATTCATCGCTCCATTCGGGAGAGACCACAAGTATAGAATCTTTATCAGGTAAAGAAGATGCCGCCAGTTCATCTTTAAGGGCCGCAGATTCGAGTAAAACGTCGTCTATTTTTATTGAAACAGGAAGTCCTTCAGGTTGATATGTTTCCCTTGATTCGAAAACAAAATAACCTTTTGACCATCCTGATAGCTCTATTATCGCGTCTCTCATTTGCTTTTTTATGTATTCGGTAAGTGTTTTTTTGTCGATTAGTTCGAGTTCAAGAAAAAGCTCTCCCAGAGGAGCATTTTTTCTTTCCTGCTGAAGTTTCAAAACTTCCTCCAGTTCTTCTTTTTCGATGATTCCATTTTCCACAAGCAGTGAACCGAGCTTGTCTTTTCTGTTCATCCAATGGGTGTGGGTAAGGTTTCCAGAATTAAGGTAAAGGTACACGAGATTTTCCTCGTTTGTTATTGCCAATTCGCCGGTTTTACTTCCTATATGCAGCATTTGCAGAATGTCGGTAATTGATAAGTCGGAAAGAGAACCTTTTATCGGCATTTTAGAAATCTCCTATGAGCCTAAAACTTTCGTCTCTTAAGTTCATAGCCAATACTTTTTTTAGATTTTCGATTTTTTCTTTTGAAAGTTTTTTGTCTTCGGTTGATTTCCTTTCTGATATTTCAAGCTTTTTGCGGGCTTTTTCCGCCAGTTTATCTTCTTCTTCTTCAAGTTTACTAATTGTTTTTGTTAACCATTCGACTTTATCCGGATTGAAAAGCGCGTTTTCGATTCCTTTAATTTCTTCTTTTGTAATTATAGAGTTCTTTATAAGATTATCTGCAGCTAACATACCGTATCTTTTTTGTAGTTCTATGAGTCTCTGGATGTCGGTTGTATAAGAGACAAATTCACCGGTTAATAAATCCAGATTGCCGTTTATTACTTTTTTGATTCTGTTTGTGTTAAAACCTTTCATTTTCCAGACGAACATTTTTGCTCGATATTCATCTCTCAGTATTTCTTCTTTTTCGGATCCTCCTAATTTTTCCGAAAATCCTTTTTTTACTTCTTGAATGAATTTCTCAAATTCGCTGGCTTCTTTTTTTATTTCTTCTTTTTTCTTTTCCTTTTCTTCCTTTAATTTTTTTTCTTCTTCTAATCTATCTTTTTCATCGGGAACGTATCCGAGTACCCGCACTTTTTTTATGGCTCCAATTGCCTGGTTTACTGTTTTTATATCTAAAAACTGGAGTTTTTTTAAGAATCTCTCAGATAAACCTTTACCGAGTGTTTCTAAGACCTTTTTTCTTGAAGTAGGGTCGAATTCTTTTATAGAAACTATTACTCCGCTTTCAATACGGGAGATTATTCTATTCGGTGTATTTAATCCTTTTGGGTGGCGATCTGCTGTTAAAACTAACTGTTTTTCATTCTTAATGAAATAATCAATAATATCTAATAGGTTTTCAGGAACCGGTTTGTAGTTTTTTAATAACTGCATATCTTCGATAATCAATAGATCGTTTTTTATAAACTGTTCAATAAATTGAGAATCGATTTCTTCTGCTCTAATGAGTTCGGATGTCCCTTTAAATTTTTCTTTCATGTTTTGAACGAGAAAGCTCTTGCCTGAACCTGAAGGTCCATATATAAAAAGTGGGTTGACATCTTTCGAAGATAGAGCTTTCTTTATAGCTTTTATGGCTTCTATATTAAACTTTGAAACGATTATTTTATCCATATTCAATCACCCAGTTTGTTTTTTACTCGCTTCAGTACTTCCGTTCCTATAGTCTTAAAAACTTTTATTACCCCTTCCCCGGTAGTCGCTATTGAAGGAAATGAAGGATAATTGTCAGGGTTCAGCTTGCTGTCCAATTCTTCAACAGGTATTATATCGTCCAGGTCTCTTTTGTTGTATTCCATAACTATTGGAATGTCTTCAAGTTTAATGCTGTTCTCTTCCAGGTTTTCAAGCATGTTTTCCCAGCTCCATGAGTTGTCTTCCATTCTGATTTCTCTCGAATCCGCGACAAAAACAACTCCGTCCGCTCCTCTCAAAACCAGTTTTCTTGTAGAGTCATAGACCACCTGCCCCGGAACAGTGTAAATTTGAAGTCTTGTATTAAAATTTTTAAAAGCGCCTAACTCTATAGGCATAAAATCAAAAAAGAGAGTTCTATCCTGTTTTGTCGCCATTGAAATAATATCGGACTTTCTTTGCGCCGGAATTTTCGAGAAAAGGTATTTCACGTTTGTGGTTTTTCCCGCTCTTCCCGGACCGTAATATACAATTTTACAGATAATTTCTCTAGAAGCATATTTTATTACAGCCATTTTTAACCATTTTTAATTTTAGTATCCCAGTTTCTTTAGGAAATTTGTGTTTGTTTTTCCATCAATAAAATCCGGATGATTTAAAATTTCTTTGTGTAGAGGTATAGTGGTGGGAACCCCTCGTATCACAAACTCGTCCAGGGCCCTCAACATTCTTTTTCTGCATTGTTCTCTTTCTTCTCCGTAGGTAATCAATTTAAGAAGCAAAGAATCATAATTGGGGGGGATCTTATATCCCTGGTAAATGTGAGAATCGATTCTGACACCCGTACCTCCGGGTAGATGTAAAGTATGTATTGTCCCGGGTCGCGGTGTAAAATCCAATGAAGGGTCTTCTGCATTTATGCGGATTTCCATCGAATGTCCTTTTATTTGTATTTTTTCCTGGTTTAATATTTGAAGAGATCCTCCATTCGCTATTCTAATTTGTTCCGCCAACAAATCTATTCCCGTTGTCATTTCGGTTATCGGATGTTCCACCTGTATTCGCGTGTTCATCTCCATAAAGTAAAAGTTCCCCTTCTCGTCCATAATAAATTCGATCGTTCCGGCTGATTTGTAGCCCAATTCCTTTACCCCTTTTTTTGCCGTTTCTCCCATTCTTTCTCGTAATTTTTCATCTACGGCAGGGGAAGGGGTTTCTTCTAACAGTTTTTGATGCCTTCTTTGAATAGAACATTCTCTTTCTCCCAGATGGATAATCTTGCCGTAAGAATCGGCAAGGATTTGTATCTCTATGTGGCGGGGATTTTCGATTGCTTTTTCAATATATAACCTCTTGTCCCCAAAATTTACCTGAGATTCAGATCGCGCCATTACAAAACCTGTTTTAAGCTCAAGATCATTGTTCGCCAGTCGCATTCCCTTTCCTCCTCCTCCTGCGGCTGCTTTTATGAGTACCGGATAGCCAATTTTTTTTGCTATTTTGAGCGCTTCTTTTTCGTTCTCCACAGCACCAAGACTTCCGGGTGTTACAGGTACGCCAGCTTCAACCATAATTTTTTTTGCTTCCGCTTTATCTCCCATTTTTTCAATGACTTTAGGAGGAGGCCCAATAAAGATAAAATTGTTGTCTTCGCAAGCTTCCGCAAACGAAGGATTTTCCGCCAGGAATCCGTAGCCGGGATGAATCGCGTCCGAGCCCGTAATTTCTGCTGCGGCAATGATGCGTGGTATATTAAGATAACTTTCCGAAGAAGGAGCTTTGCCTATACATACTGTTTCATCAGCGAATCTAACATGCAGCGAATCTCTATCAGCTTCGGAAAAAACCGCTACTGTTTTTAGCCCTAAATCTTTAGCAGCTCTGATAATTCTTAGAGCAATTTCTCCGCGGTTCGCTATTAGAATTTTTTTCATTCGCTTACCAGCGTCTGGCGGATTGCTCGATTCCTTTTAGCCTCATTTTAAATTCGTCCGGATTGTTGACATTTTCAAGAGCGGTTTCGAGGTCGACTACTCGATCTTTATAGAGTTTCATTACGCTCTGGTCGAAAGAATGCATTTTGTATTTTTCTCCTTCCCTTATGGCATCAAGGATCGCCACTGTTTTAACCTCATCCAGTAAGTACTCTCTTATTGTAGGGGTTGAAACGAGAATTTCTGTGGCGGGGATACGCCCGGTGCCGTCCATTTTGGGCAATAGTCGAAGGGAAATTATTCCTTTCAATACGCTGGTAAGTAAAGTCCTGATATGTTGGTGTTGATACGGAGGAAAGAAAGTTATTATCCTGTTTATTGTTTCCGGTGCATTCAAGGTGTGAAGGGTTGAAAAAACCAGATGGCCAGTGTCCGCCGCCTTAATTGCAGTCTCCATTGTTTCCACGTCTCTTATTTCACCGATCATTATGATATCGGGATCCTGACGGAGAATATATCTGAGAGAATTGGTAAAACTTTTGGTGTCTGTTCCGATTTCTCTTTGCGATATGATAGATTTTTTGTCAATGAGCAAGTATTCTATTGGGTCTTCGATCGTTATAATATGCTTTCTTTTGTTTTTGTTTATATAGTCTATCATTGAGGCAAGGGTAGTCGATTTTCCCGAACCGGTTGTCCCTGTTACTAAAACAAGACCTCTTGTAGCAAAGGCTAAATCGTTTAAAACAATAGGTAGGTTGAGTTCTTCAATACTTTTAATTTCTCTGGATATGGGTCTTATGGCAACAGCTATACTACCCCTTTGAATGTATATATTTACTCTGAATCTAGATATGCCGGGTATGCCGATGCCGAAATCCGCTTCTTTTTCTTTTAGAAATACTTCCTGTTGTTTCTTTGTCATGAGAGAAGAAGCGGCTATTCTGACCTCTTCTTTGCTGAGTTTGTTCATTTCCATAGGTACAAGTTCACCGTTTATCCTTAAAATAGGAGGTGTCCCTACCTTCAGATGAAGATCAGAAGCATCGCTATCTATCATTTTCTTTAGAATTGGTTTAAGATCCATAATTTAGCGTTTCCTAACCTTGAATAAAGGTTGATTGTATTCCACCGGTTCTTCATTGGAGATTAAAACTTCCGCGATTTCACCCTTTATATCAGATTCGATTTCATTCATTATTTTCATAGCTTCAATAATACATACAACGTCGCCTTTCTTAACGCTGTCTCCTACATCTACGTAAGGTGGAGCATCGGGACTGGGTGCACTATAAAAAGTTCCGACCATCGGTGATCTGATAAAGTGGAAATTATTTTTATCTTTTAAGGTTTCTTCTATGGCACCTAATTCATGCGTTTCTCCTGTTTTGAGGTGCGTTAGCGATACTTTCTGGGGAGTTCCGCTTTTGCTTTTTGATAATTTCACCCTTGTCCAGAAACGCTGAAATTCGATTTCTTCTAAATTGCTTTCTTCGAGTACGCCTATCATTTTTTTGATAAATCCGATATTCATTGTTTCTCCTCCGTTATCATTTCTTAAAATATATAAATTTCATAACGATAAGTCAAGAGGGGAATCCCCGACTCCTCCCGGAATTATTTTCATGAGGAGACACAAAGAGCCCGGCGCGGTAAAATCGCTAATATTCACCCCAAAGCCGCTCCTCATGGAATAGAATTTGTTATTCCACAGGGCAGGCCCAATGGAATAGAGGTTCTCGCATGATGTTCTCCTATTCCACAGGGCAGGCCCAATGGAATAGAGGTTCTCGCATGATGTTCTCCTATTCCACAGGGCAGGCCCAATGGAATAGAGGTTCTCGCATGATGTTCTCCTATTCCACAGGGCAGGCAGGTTATCACGAAATCATCACTACACCTAACCCACGATTATTTCCCAGTTTGGTTCTCCCGGCCCCGAACCGATACTGCCTTCGGTCAGCAACTTTTCACTGTATTCCTGCTTCTTGTTTAATTTTAAGAATTTTTGATATATATATATCAAGGGGAAAGGAACTCTTATCGTAGAAGCCGTTTTAGTTGTTTTAAAATACCGGGGTTGAATTTTTCGAACTTTAGATTTTATAGATAATGGAAAAACTTCAATTCTGAAGCATAAAGTGGAGAACCGTGTATTCATAATCTAATGTTCCCTGAAAGTTATTTTCACTGTCGTTCCTCCACTTTTTTCACCGATGAAATTAATATCTCCCCCCTGTTTTTTTATAATTTTGGCAGCCTGATAAAGTCCTAACCCAGCTCTGTCTCTTTTGGTAGTAAAAAATGGTTCTGCCACTTTTGGCAAATGGTTTTCCGATATTCCGCTGCCCTTGTCGGTGATTTCAATGACCGCTTCACCATTTATTACCGAGTAATCAAAAAGAAGTTCTTTTTCCGGAGAACTTTCCATCGCTTCCAGTGCATTGTCGATAATTTCAGTGAAAGCCACAACAATTAAGAGTTTATCTCCCTTCATGATAAATTCTCTTTTTTCACATTCCCAGTGAAAATCCACTCCATTGTCCTTGCAATATTTTTTGAATTTATCCAAATTATCTGAGATAAGTTCGCTGAGGTTTAATTCAGAAGAACCAATTCCCTCATATCTTGAAAATTCTCTTAGCGTGTAAAGTAAAGATTCCATTCGTTTTATTTCACCCAGAGACCTTTTCACGTACTCTTTTCTTTCTTTGTCACTCAAGTTCTGATACATGTGTTCGAGAGCCTGTAATGAACATTTCATGGCATTGATCGCGTTTCCTACATTATGCCTGATATGAGAGATAATTGCTCCTATAGATGTGAATCTCTTTATTTCCGCCAGGTTTCTTTCGAGCTGTTCCACCCTTGTTATATCCTCCATGATAAAAAGATATTCGCCTTTTTTTATTCTGACGGCAGATACAAGAAAGGATTTATCCCATTCTTTTCTTATGGTCTGAAATTTTTCCCCTTTTTTCGAATTTATTATTTTTGGAAGAAGACATGCTTCACAGACTTCATCTTTTCCGAAAATTGCTCTGTAGCATTTTTCGCCTATCAAATCCTTGGGATGATTTTTGCTCAACTCGGCTACCGCTCTATTCAGTTTTACCAGGTTATAATTCTCATCGACCACGTATACCATTTCCCTGAGGGAATCTATTGTTTTGTACCAGGATTCTATAATACCACTTAAATCCGTTTCAGGAGAACATACCTCGACAAGAAAGATTTTTTCAGGATAATCCGAGAGTTCAAAAGGAGTGATTTTAATCGTCAACTTTTTTGTTTTACCCTTACACTCAAATTCGGCCTTTTTCTCGGTTTTTTCTCGAATGTTTTTTAAATCTATCTTATTGAGAATAATCGAATCAATGGGATAACTGCATTCTTTAAAAGATCTATTGCCCCAGAGTATTTTCCCGGATTCGGATAAAATTACTAAAGAGTGGCTGAGGCAATCCATTAACTTTTTAAATTCTTCACTTTTCAATTCGAATTTCGCGTCCTTCATAATATAAGTATAATTAAATCGAGCAAAAATTTCAAGGTAAAAAATAATTTTATTTGACATTAAGAGTACATTATATTTTACACGGTTTATGTGGCTGATTTTGCAGTAAAGTACTTGTGGTGTATTAATTTAGGAGATAAGGGGTTGTTGAGTTGGCTTTTCGGTTGGGGTTTTCGTAAAGGTCAGTACATATTTTTTTGGTTATGCTGCTGAGTTATTTAAACAATACTTGACAAAATGAGTAAAAAACAAATATTTCAATAAACAAAGGAGGGAATATGGCTTTAAAGAAAGCAAATATTCTAAATATGGTAATCCGTTTTTTGGCTATTTCTGTTTTTTTTGTGTCTGTAAAAGCTCTTGCTGAAGATAAGGAAAGCGTGCAGATAAGTTTCAGCACCGGAAGAAAATATTTGTTGAATCGGGAAGATTCATGGTACAAATTTAAACTTGGATATGAAAAAGGCTTTCTTGGTTTTATAAGTCACACTATACAGTTCGGAACAGAAGGCACTAATTTTAACTATATCGATGAAGGCGGGCAAAATGTTTTATTCCCCTTCAGTAGAATGACAGCCGGTTTAAAGATGCATGAAAGACATAGTCTTACTTTTCTTGTCCAGCCGTTCGATATATATACTTCTGCTCTTGCGGAAAGAGACGTTATTGTAGAAGATGTATCTTTTCCCGAAGGAACTCCATTGGATTTGAGGTATGGTTTTACGTTTTATAGGTTAAGTTATTTGTACGATTTCCAGAAAGAAAGGAATAAAGAGTTTTCAATCGGACTATCATTTCAAATTAGAAATGCTTCTATAGTTTTTTCTTCTGCCGATGGAGAGTTGATAAGCGTGAATAATAATATAGGTCCGGTGCCGATATTAAAATTCAGATGGCAAAGACCTATTGGCGAAAGCTGTTGGATTGGTTCTGAGGTGGATGGTTTTTACGCTTCGGGACGATACATAACCGGTTCCGAGAACGATTTTGAGGGCGCCATCTTAGATGCTTCTATCAGGTGGGGTTTTGAATTAACGGATTATTTAAACACCTTTTTCAATATTCGATATTTAGGCGGAGGGGCAAGCGGAACCGACGAAGACGAGGATAAATACACTGACAACTGGCTTAAAACTTTTTCTGTTTCATTGGGGTTTTATTTGCAGTGAGAAATAAAGATTTTGCCACTAAGGCACCACTAAAATTAATTGGTGGTTTCGTAATTAAATACTTTAAAATTTTAGTTGAGCCGTTAAATTGTTGAATAGTTAGGAAAAAGTAAAAAATTATTCGTGCTATTCGTGTGATTTGTTGTTACTTTTTTTTTGTAGGGGATGGGAGGAGTTTTTAAACAAAATATATACTTTTTTGTTTTTCTTTGCGTTCTCTGCGACTTTGCGGTGCATTTTTCTTTGAAATTTTTGGTTAAGATTACCCGCTTGAAAATTTAGGAAAATTGCATATATTTACCTTTTAAAACATTCATAATCAAAATTATACAGGGGGAACAAAATGACGGAAAAATTTTTATTGTTGATTTCTTTTTTACTGTTTAGTATCTCTGTCTTTGAATCAAAGGCGTTCGAACTTCCGGCTATATTCGGAGATAACATGGTAATGCAGCAGAAAACCGAAAATCCGATATGGGGCAGAGCAGCTGCCGGCGAAGATATTGAGATAATTGCGTCATGGGGAGAAAAAACCAACACTAAAGCAAGATCCGGCGGTGATTGGACTGCTAAAATCAAAACGCCCAAGGCAGGCGGTCCCTACGAAATAAAAATAAAGGGAAATGATACCACTATAATTTTCAAAAATGTGCTGTTGGGAGAAGTGTGGATATGTTCGGGTCAGTCAAATATGGAAATGCCGCTTATGGGCTGGTTGCCTAAAGACACTATTAAAAATTCCGCGGAGGAAATAAAAAATGCCGATTACCCTGAAATTCGCATGTTTACCGTATCGAAGGCGGTTTCTGTGAAGCCCAAAGAGGATTGTAAGGGTTCCTGGGAAGTTTGTACTCCTGAAACAGCAAAAAATTTTAGCGCCACAGCTTATTTCTTCGGAAGAGAACTGTACAAAGAACTTGATATTCCTATAGGGTTGATCCATTCAAGCTGGGGTGGAACTCCCGCCGAATCGTGGGTAAGCCCCAGATATATCGGTAAAGTTGACGATTATAAGGACTTTGCCGCAAATATAGACAAGCTCGTCTCACTCGACGAAAAATATAATAAATGGTTATCTTCTCATCCCGTAATTGTTCCGGAAGGGGATGATAAACTCGCAGGCAAAGGAGTGTCTTTTTGTGATACGAATTGCCCGCTTCCGGATTTTGACGATTCCGCCTGGAAAGGAATGAATCTGCCAACTCTATGGGAGAGCAAAGAACTGGGGGTTTTTGACGGCGTAGTTTGGTTCAGGAAAGAAATCTATATTCCAGCCGAATGGAAGAACAGGGATTTAATACTCGAACTTGGTCCCATAGATGACATAGATGTAACCTATTTTAACGGTATCAGAATTGGCGGTTATGAGAGTATGGGTTTCTGGGAAGCCAATCGTAAATATGAAATACCTTCTGAATTGGTTAAAGAAGGAGAAAATGTAATAGCAGTGAGAGTTGTAGATCTACAGGGTGGAGGGGGGATTTACGGAGAAGAAGAACGGATGAAAATCTATCGGGCAAACGAAGGAAAAGCAAAGTCTATAAATCTGACAGGTGTTTGGAAATATTTGCCTGTGGCACAGTATAGAAACGGTAAGTTTTACGTTTTTGGTGTGGAAGAAAATGATTTTTATACGACAAAGCCAGCTTTCAAAGGAATCGATCATTACACACCAACGGTTTTATACAATGCCATGATCGCGCCTCTCGTTCCTTATGGAATAAAAGGGGCGATATGGTACCAGGGAGAATCCAATGTCGGCAGACACGAACAGTACAAAGAACTCTTCCCCACAATGATTGAAAGCTGGAGAGCTGCCTGGAAGCCGGGAAAATTTCCGTTTTACTTCGTTCAGATAGCCCCTTATAGATATGATGGCCCTGAGGATCCGGTTTCGGCCAAACTGCGTGAAGCGCAGATGGAAACAATGTTATCTGTTCCCAATACCGGAATGGCTGTAACTCTGGATATAGGAAATGCGGACAACATTCATCCGGCGAACAAGCAAGATGTCGGTAAAAGGCTTTCCCTATGGGCCCTTGCTAAAGATTACGGTAAAGAAGACGTCGTATATTCAGGTCCGATATATAAAGATATGCTAAAACAGGGAAGCAGAATAACATTGTACTTTGACCACGTCGGAAGCGGTCTTGTAGCTAAAAACGGAAAACTCACCGGATTTCAGGTTGCTGGAGAGGACGGTGTTTTTGTAGACGCTGAAGCCTACATTGATGGCAATACAATCAGAGTTTACAGCAAGCAAGCCTATGATCCGATCGCCGTGAGATACGCTTTTAAAAACGCATCCGAGGCAAGCCTCTTCAATAAAGAAGGGCTTCCTGCTTCTTCATTCAGAACCGACGATTGGGGTGAGTGAGAGGGGGTTTAAAAGCACTAATATAATCTATCTTATTTCGTATTCTGTCTACAATCTTAACCTCTACGAACCCTGCCTCAGTTAATAATTCAGGCAACTTCCCCCTAACATGAATTTTATATCCTTCGTTCCACCAGTAAAAAGGCAAATTATAGAACGCCTGAAATGGATTTGTGATTTTATTAAGGTCAACCAACAGGAAATGTCCTCCTTCTCGCAGAACTCTAAGTACCTCTTTAGCCCCTTTCTTTTTCAAGGGAAGTGATAGTTGATGAAATACCCATGTAGAGGTAATAACATCGAAAAAATTATCAGCAAAAGGTATTTTTTCAATTGACGCGACTCCTAAGTCGAGTTGAATGTTCACTTTATCTGATTTGATTTTTGCCTGTTTAAGCATACCTCTGGATGCGTCGATTCCTGCCACAAACCCCTTATTTCCTGCCTGTTTTTTGAGCTTTAGAGTAAGAGTTCCCGTGCCGCAACCTACGTCCAATACTTTATCACTTTCTTTAACGCCGGCTAATTTTGCTGCAAGGGGATAAAACTCAAGCCCTAATTTCTTGTTCAAAATACGGTCATAGAACCTTGCCGTATAGTCAAAAGTTTTTGCTATATAATAGGTTTCATCTCTTTTAATTTTTTTCATAGTTACTGATAACGATTTCTCTTTCAGCTACCGGGCTTTAGAAAACTCGAGTTAAACGAGGTTTTAGGAGAAGGCAGTTCGTACCTCCCCCGGAAAACCTACGTTGGAAGACATTTTGCTTGGTGTTTACTTTATATACTTTTTTCGGCGTTTACTCTTGTGGTAACTTAAGGGCGCCACACAGAGCTTTCAAATCGTTCACCGAGGTGCCTTCGTCTCCCCGACCTATTGCTTCTATCTCAAATCGACCGGCGCAGAATTTTAAAGTGATTGTGTTCATCATTTCAGGAACTTTTGAAAGCTGGGCTGTGTGCCCTTTTAAGGTAGTTGATTCCACAATAACTGTTCCTGTCGGAGTTTTAGTTGTCCCTTCTTCCATCGGTTCAAAACTCTTTTCGGCATTTAAATCCATTAAGTCCTCTATATTAATCTGTACCTTTTGTGCCGGTCCAATCTTGCCCTCTCCTTTTCCAAGAAAAAGAGCTATGCTCCCGGTATCTACCAGGGCTTCACCTTCGCTTCCAACATAGCCGGGCGGACAGAGAGTCCAACCGTCAGGCCATGAATCCGGCAGCAACTCATTCATTTCTTCTGGGGAAAGAGCTTCAAGCATTTCTTCGGGCTGTTCTACTTCAGGTGCCTGCGCTTCTTCCTCTTCTTTGGGTCCCCCACAACCTGCAAGTCCAAAGACCAGTAAGCCGATAAGTGATAAAACAAACAACTTCGTACGTTTACTCCTCATTCCTACCTCCTTTTCTTCAGGATAAGTTTTTCACTTTCAAATCACCAAGCAAAACGTCGTTTTTATTAAAGGCTCCTTATCATATGCTTTCTATTTCTCTTCTCTTTTAAATTGTAAAGATTTGAATGTCACTTGTCAAGTATTAACAGACAAATTTAAGATTGCCAATTAAAAAGATTCGCTTTTCTATACACTATTTTATGATTCGATCGTCTCCTTCCGGTATTCAATATATGAATAAACAACCACATAAACAGCAGCCAAAATTACCGGAATAAGAATAAAAAATCGCGCGTAGTTCCGGAAAAATACTCCTATAAAAGCGATAATTCCAGCAATTTTGAATAATTTTCCTCCGATTTTATGTGTTTTGTTCCATACTCTATCACTGCTTAATGTCCAGGGCGTTCTGATTCCTATAAACCAGTTTCTTTTTGCATTCTCGCTGAGAATCCCAATGTAAAAAAACAAAAGACCTATTCCGGCGGGCATGAGAACATTTGGGCTAATCTTTATTCCCGTGTTCCATAGAAGTATAAACAAGTGCACCGACAGCATAAATATTAAAAAGAAGACGATAAATCCCTCGTAATATTTCCTGAATTTTTTTATGTTGTCTTTCAACGGGTCTATCAATGGAATAACAATAAAAAGCAATACCAATCCAACCAGAATAAAAGGAAATAAAAACATTCCCCAGAATTTAGACATATAACCGTCTACTTCCCCTTTCGCATTCCAATGCGTTGCCATTTTATCCGGAATTTGCGGATAAAAATAAAAACTTACGGCGAACGATAAAAGCAATAATGCGAAAACAGTTATTATAATTTTCTTATTCATAAATTTGGCTCCTTTTATTATATATATAAATATCCGGCGTTTTTATTCAAAAATTTTCTCTAAGTTTCCTTATTATTAATTTTTCTCTGAAATAAATGAAGTCCAATTATCACCCATAATGTCTTATCCGGGTCGAAATAAACCTGCGCGTTACGCCCGGTAATCACGTCGGCAGTTACAATTAACAGGATACAAAATACCGTAATAACGTGTTTATTTATTTTTATCGATCTTTTCATAATATCGGGTGAGGCGACTTTTGACGTCGGAGGGAAGGTTTCCTTCTCCCAATTTTTGTACAACCCTTTTTAAATCATAGGAACTGGTGTCCATTTTTATTTCTCCTTCGGATAGAGTACCCCTTAGAAAAATATCGAGAGATTTTGAATATCTCTTACAACTTAAATCTAATTCTTTCTGAGCCTCATAAACTTCCCCTTCTTCTTTTAATAAATACGTTTGATTGATGGCAGATAGTGACTTTTTATAATCCTTCTCCTTTTTTAGTTTTAAGATTTTGCCTATAGCTTCAGCAAATTGTTCTATAAGTCTCATCAAATAATCTCTTCTAATCATAATAAAATCCTCTAAAAATTAAACTCATCTGTAGCTTGAAAACCTTGGTGTTTGAATAGATAAATATTATAATTCAATCAAAAGAATATAGCCATGTTTTTTGAATCCTAATTTCTCGTAAAATTTATGCGCTCTTTCTCTTTTTAAATCGCTGGATAAATTCATCTTATAACACTTATTCTTCCTGCGTATTTCCAAACCATATTCCATTATCTTTCTATCTAATGCTCTTCTACCAAGCCGGAAGACTGACCCATATGTTTCTAAACTCGATAAACCAAGACCTTAATCTGCCGCATAACAATTAGATTGTTTAAAAAAAATTATTAGCAATTTTAACTATTTAACAAAGGTTTAAGAAATCTTTAATATGGAGCTTGCGTTTTTTCCGATAATGGCTTATTTATAGTGCATAAAGAATATAAGGAGAATTTAATTAAATGAGCAAAAAGCAGAAAAAATATCTTTTTGTATGCGATTTCGATAAAACTTTAAGTTTCGATGATTCGGGTGTCATTTTAAGCGAAAAAATAGGAATCAACGAGGAAACTTTCGAGGAAAAGCTCGCCAGGGTGAGAGAGAGAAATATTGTTCAGCTGGGGGGAGAGCTCGCTCAGTTAATAGTGACTGACCCCGATTATAAGGGAAAGGTTTCTAAGAAACTTTTCAGGGAAGTCGCTAAGGATATAAAACTTAAAAGAGATGTTTCGAAGTTGTTTAAGGTTTTGGATAAAGGTATAGGCGAAAATAAGTTTTACTGTTATGTCGCATCTGCCTGTCCGGTCGAAATAATAAAGACAGCTTTAAAAAGGATTCTTCCTCCGGAACATATTTTCGGCACTACTTTTATTTATGATAGTAAAGGGTGTGTGCAGAGTATCGAAAGAACCGGGGCGGGGCAGGGTAAAGTAACCAATGTGGATTTCTTGAGAGAAAAAAATAAAATTCCGCGCGACAGGATAATTTATGTCGGTGACGGTTCATCCGATTTGCATGTAATGCTGCATGTGAACGCATACGGTGGATATCCGATAGCCGTTTCTTCTTCGCCTTATCTCGGGCACATTTCTAAAAGAACTGTACTTTCGGACAGTGCCCTCAGTATTCTCACTCCCATTCTGGAAGACATACTGGATTATAAAGAAAAGCAGATTAAAAAATTCTTTATAGATATAGGACACACGATATCCGAATGGAGCAGGGTAAAGACCGACTGGATAGCTCTGGAATAATTAAGTTTTAATTTTGGCGAGTTTAACAGTATTTTTCCCTGAAGTCTTCGCTTCATACATGGCGGAATCAGCGGCAAATATAATTTCACTCGAAGTGTTTCCGTTTTTAGGATAAGATGCGATTCCCACACTGACACTTATGATTAAATCAGGTTGACTTGTTTCTTCCCCTTTAAATTTCTTTTTTTCGACTTTACCGCGGATTTTTTCAGCGACTTCTTTTGCTTCTTTCTCATCGGTCTCCGGAAGCAGAACCACAAATTCTTCTCCTCCGTAGCGATATAATTTGTCTGATGATCTGATGTTATGAAAAATAGTTTTCACTAAATTTACAAGCAGTTTATCTCCTTTCTGATGCCCGTGAAAATCATTATATTCTTTAAACCAATCGATATCGATCATTAAAACCGACAAATTATTATTATAGCGTTCAGCCCGTTCAAGCTCCTCTTTCAGGTCATCTTTTAGTTTTCTTCGATTAAAACATCCTGTAAGTTCATCGGTAATAGATTTTGTTATGTCCTCGAAAATTTCCAGAATATATTTTTTTTCTCGAAGTTCGATAGCTTTGTGCATTATTTTAACCGTTTTACCCCCGAAAGCTCCCTCTGCTTCGATTACCTTGTTTTCACCGGTTACGAGTTCTTTCTTTAAAGGGCAGTACTCACACTGTACTTTTTTATCCTTATAAACCTCGAAGCACTTTTCCCCTACGGCATTTCTGCCTACTTTTTCCTTCAAGGCATCATTCATATAGAGAATATTTAAATCAGTGTCGACAATGTCTATCGGAATAGGAAGAACTTCCATAATTAGTTTAAAATCCTCCAGGTTTATTTTTTCAAATTTAGAATTCTCCAGGTCTTTGGATAAAATTATTATACCTCCTGTTTAACTGTGTTATTGTAAAAAATAAGTTGTTTACCTGATAAGTCAATAGTGAGAAAATCTTGGAGTTTCACGATTTTTTCTTAAAAATCTCACAAAACACTATTTCTTAGCAAGAATTAAAAGCGAGAACTGACCGCTCATAAGTAGCGCGGGAGTTCATCTCCCGCAAATCACCTGTTGGGGACAAGCCCCAACGCTACTAAAAAATGAGTAAGGGGTACTGTTCAGGAAAATACCTCGGAGCTTTCACCCCATGAAATAGTAGCTCAAGCGTGAAGTTCTTCTATTTCATGAGGCAGGCGGGCACGGTTTTTCGATTTCTTTTTTTAAAAAACTAAAAGTGAAGGGGTACTGTTCACAAAAAATGCCTCGCAGACTGAGCGGGCATGGTCTTTTTACAGAGTAAAAAAGAGCGGAGTCGAGAGACAAGAAACAATTTCCTCGCTGGGGAAATTGATTTCGGTTTTTTAGAACGGTATCCCTGAACGATAACCGCCGGGGAAATCGACCACATCTTTCTCGGACAGTACTCCTTGCGAATCACCCGCCGGGGAAACTGACTGCAGTTTTTCTATTCTAAACATAGATATTATCCATTCTCAAAATCTATAAATACTTGTAATTAAAGGGTTAAAAAGAGTATGTAGCAAAAAAACCATGAAACTTCAGTGAAAAAATCGTATCCCCCAATATTTACCGCAAAAACGCAAAGGATGCAGAGAAAAACAACAATTTATATATGTTTATTTAAAACCCTTCCCAACCCGAAAAACAATTGAACCACAGAGAGCACAGATTTACAGGTTTTCAACCCATCACCCCACCGAAAAAGAGAAACAACAAATCACACTAATAACACGAATGTCTTTTACTTTTTTCTAACTCAACGAACCCGTACGAATTCGTCATTACGAGTTCATCTTCTTGCCTGACCCGGGCGAAGTAATCTCAAGAGGATTTGCACCGCAAAGACGTAGAAGTCGCAAAGAAAAATATGCTGCTTTCAAGATTCAACCCACAACTCACGATTTACTATTCACGAAGGATGTAGGAGGATTCCCTAATACCGATCGTTTCCCCTGTGCCCTCCGTGGCTCCGTGTGAGAATTAACCGAAAATCATTGACAAAGTTTCCATTCGATTTATAATTAAAAGGGGATATCAAATGTTAAAAAATCCAGAGGAACTGAAAAAGTTCGAAAAAGAGATTAAAAGAAAAAGTAAGGTCGATATAAGTAGAAATTTCGAAATCTTCGAGGCTCTTTATAAGGAAGCTTTAGAACTGGGAGTGCTTCCGAGGGAAAATCCCCTGGAAGATAAAGAAACAGTAAAAAAAATAGCTAAAATCATAAATAGTGTTTAAAGAACTACTTTCTAAAGTTTCAAAAGAGTTAGAGGAAAGGAAAACGCCATATATGATAATAGGGGGACAGGCTGTTCTGCTTTACGGTGAGCCGAGACTTACAAAAGATATCGATATAACTCTTGGTTTGACTCCGGAAAAACTGTCGGAGATTGAAAGTCTCAGTAAAAAATTAAAATTAAGAATTCTTGTAAGAAAACCAAAAGATTTTGTAAAAAAAACAATGGTACTGCCGGTCGAAGATGAAAAAACCGGTATAAGTATCGATTTTATTTTTTCTTTTTCGGAATACGAGAAACAAGCTATAAAAAGAGCAAATCCTGTTAAAATTATTAACACCGATGTAAAATTTGCGTCTCTTGAAGATGTAGTTATTCACAAGATAATAGCGGGAAGAGCCAGAGATCTGGAAGATGTTGAGACAATGCTTTTAAAAAACCCCGATTATGATGAAAAATACATTAAAAATTGGTTGAAAAAATTCGATAAATCAATGCAGAAGAACTTTTCCAAAACTTTTTTAAAAATAAAAAAAAATACGTATTAAAAGATTGTATTTTACTCGACTCCGGATTATTAAACAATGGATTCGTTATCCCCATAGCAAGAGGTTTAAACTGAGAAAATTTAAAAAAATTCTTGTTCTTTTATTAACTTTATGCTTTATAAAAACCAATGTAACAAAATTACACGGAAGCAGTAATAAGATAAATGGTTTTAAGTCCGAAATAATGCTTCATCCTGTCGACGCGTTTACAGCTTACACACTAAAAAAAGGTGAGTGGATTTACAATCAGGCTTTTACCCCCTATCCCAGCTGGTTCTGGTGGGGAATTGCTGATAATATCACAACCGAACTGGATGCAGAATGCTGGCTTGGGGGTGTCGTGAGTTTTAACTTCAGATTTAAACTTTTAAATCAGAAAAAACTATTTCCAACTATCGCTTTCGAAACCATGTATCAATATCTGCCCAGGGAAATCGATCAACTCGATGCTTATGATTCTCTATCTGTGAAGAGAAAAGGAAATCTCTGGTATAATAGACTTAATTTAAGCTGGAAAATAAAGAGTAATTTTTATTTAAATGTTTCGGGAGGAGCAACATATCTGGGGAATTTGACAATCGATAATGCCGATACCGTTAATTATACAGGAGAAACATACAAAAATCGTGTTACTCCTGATATTTCCGCCGGCG